>SMVA01101856.1_pt1 | contig 49769 bp, 52 predicted proteins | sample 2456451 | NCBI WGS metagenome assembly SMVA01 (sample SAMN11095933, study PRJNA526329) | marine sediment metagenome | biome: Marine sediment; feature: Surficial sediment; material: Deep marine sediment; isolation source: Hadal surficial sediment | place: Pacific Ocean | collected 2014-05 | depth...
AGCGCCCCCAAGATTGCAAACTCTGCAATCAGCAGCTGAACGAGGCCTGCGTCGCCCAACCCGTTGAGAGCCCAGACAAGCCCCAAGCAGCCGATCCCGGAGCCCAACAAGTCGAAGCAGTAGATGCGACCCGCGTGCTCGGGCCAACGCTGAAAGATCACTGAGAGCATGAGGCCGACTGAGAGATAGGGGAAGAAGCTGATCGGAATCAGGACTTCGAGAGCCGAGAATCGGCTGCCGAGGATTCCGGCGACCAGCATGCAGACGCTGCCCGCCAGCGCGATGCCCCATAACCAGCCTGGGCTCCCCGCCATTCCCCGTCGCATCAGCATGCTCGCCAACGACCCGCCAGCACCGAGGCCGAACATCGCCAGCGAGATCACCAGAAATCCCGTCGTGTGAATGACCTGGAGCGACAGCGTGACCGACTGCAGGAGCTGAAACATCAAAGCGGCAAGCGAGGTGAAGAACACCGCCGCCGTCAACGCCCCCAACGGAGCGCCTGCTATTCCGTTCTCATTACCGCGCTCGCTCAAAAAGGAGCCCCAATGCGTTTCGCGGCGCGATCATACCCGGGCGTTCGCGCTCGGGCACATTGCACGGCTTCCTGCGTCGTAGCGCCCGGCGCCCGGTTGGGGGACGAGCGGTAGGCTGGGGTTCACGAGTAAGAACCCTTTGGATCCGTGGAGTTGGGCTCGCCGACTAGCGATTTACAGCGCCTTGCCATGGCCAACGGGGTAGCAGGGCTGCGGCGCCAGACACTCTCATTTCCGTTCGATCCGCGTTCTTTCGGCCGCGCCCATTGCGTTCTCCTCGTCGCGGGCTTTCGCGACTATCATTCGCGCCATGTCGCGGACCTACAAGATTTTGCTCACCGCCACCGCTTCGGTCCTCGTGGCCGCCGGAGTGGACGATCGGGTCATCGCCGATCTGTTCGGTCACAGCGACGCTCGAAGTGTGCTCCCCTACGCAAAGGTTCAGACCGCCGTGGTGCGGAACGCACTGGGGCAGCTCAAGCACAAGCCGTTGTGAATGCGTTGTGAATGTGAGCGGATCGGCAATCTCTAAGTGTTTGAACTAACAAGTAAAATTGGTGGAGGCGGCGGGAATCGAACCCGCGTCCGAATAGCGTCCAACAGGCACGTCTACGTGTGTAGACTTCGAATTATCTCAGTCCGCGCCGCCTCGAAGTCATGGCAACGCGAACCCAGCTCCAGTTGATCTTACCTCCGGCTCGTAGGAGCAGCGTTCCGGAAGCCAGCCCTCTGATGACACCCGCGACCCGCTAGAAGGCGTCGCGGACGAGTGTCGCTAACCTAGTTTCAGCTAGGCAGCGAGTGCATAGTTATCGTCGGCAATTGTAATCACCAACTTGCCACTTGTTTAACGACAGCTGTGACGATGTCGACACGCAGCGCCCGCTTTCGACCACCCGTCGAAACCGATCGCCCCCGAACCAGAAAGGGTAGTTCTGTCGCAGTGTGTGGCAAGGGCTCCGCTTGCCGTTCAGCTCATGGGGTCTAGAAAGACGGGGACCGCGTCGTCACGATCCTCGATCCTGGAGAGGACCCACTCCGCCCAGCCGTAACGTTCGGCCATCAGCGCGTTAATCCTCGAGCGCCGGTTGTTGAGTGGCGTTGCGCGGTAATCGGCGATCGACTCGCCCCGCCTAAGCCGCACATCCGGTTGGTTGATCAGGTTGTCGAGCCACGAGCTCGTCGGATCTAGCGATCGGATCCAGGTTTGGTGACCGTGATCGACCACCCAGATTCGTGTCGTGTGCCCCTTCCCCTCACCGTCGCTGGTGTAGAGGACCGCGACCTCGCCCGTGAAGTTGCGTATACCGAACAACGCGCTCGCGATGAGCACTGGTATCATCAGGAACTTTGCTGTCGTTTGGCTCATCGAAGACTCTCTTCGTCTCGACTCGGATGCGCAAGATCGGACCGATCCCTCGGGTCCATAGGACTGAATCGGCAGAACCCCGGCCGAAATTCAGCAAAACTGTGTAAAAAAGCCCCAACGGCGCGCTCTCGGGCCGCCAGCCGCAGCCGAGCGCTACGATCGGCCTCGATTCCGACCGCGCATGATGCGCTTGAGATCCCGGTCATTCTCGCGCTTGCGGATCGCCTGCCGCTTGTCGTAGCGGCGCTTGCCGCGCGCGAGCGCGAGTTCGACCTTGGCGCGGCCGTCCTTGAAGTACAGCTGCAGCGGGACCAACGTGAGGCCGCGCTCGACGACGCGGCCCGCGAGCCGCGAGAGCTCCTTCCGGTGCAGGAGCAGCTTGCGCTCCCGCAGCGGCGGCGCGTTCGCCCGGCCCGCCTGCTCATAGGCCCCGATGTGGGCGTTCAAGAGGTAGAGCTCGCCGCGCCGAATCTCCGCGTAGGCATCGCCGAGGCTGGCCTTCCCAGCCCGCAGCGATTTCACCTCGGGACCGAGGAGCACCATCCCGGCCTCGAAGGTGTCGAGAATCTCGTACTCGTAGCGGGCCTTGCGATTGCTCGCGATGACCTTCCGCTCACTGCCACCATCACCCATCGTTGCTCCACGCCTCCAAACGTCATGGTACCCGGATGTCCCGCAGGGAGCCCGATTCCAGAGCAGAGCGCTCTGCGTGCAGCCTCGCGCGGCCTGGCGGAAGTGGGGTGCTATCCGGCCGTAGCCGGGTGCGATCTCAGAGAGGTGGCGCAGCGCGGATCCAACACCCGGTTGTCGATCAGCCGGACGGCTTCTCGTGCACCGCGATCTCGCGGACCGCGTTCGGGTGAATCGCTTTCGGGTACACCGCGGTCCGGTGAGTCGAACCAGACGGCCAGCGCGAGCAGCGTCGGATTCACGAGTCCATCCGCGACGGGACCGAGCGACTCCGCATCGCGCAGCTCGACGTAATCGATCTGCGCGAGCGGTGCCTTGTCGATCTCCGCGCGTGCCTGCTGAAGGATCCGCGCCGCGCCGCGCTCTCCAGATACCACCGCGGCTTCTGCGGCGTCGAGGGCGCGAACCAGTGCGACTGCCTGACGGCGCGCCTCGGGATGAAGCCGAACGTTCCGGCTCGAGAGCGCAAGGCCGTCGACCTCGCGAACGATCGGAACACCGACGATCTCGACATCGAAGCCGAGATCGCGAACCATGCAGCGGATCACGGCCAGCTGCTGGTAATCCTTCTCGCCAAAAAAGGCGAGATGCGGTTTTGCGGCAAGCAACAACTTCGCAACGACCGTCGCAACCGCGTGAAAATGGCCCGGACGCGATCGACCACAGAGCGGTTCGGCCACCTCCCCCACCTCGATCGAGGTCTGTCTGAGGGGTCGCGCCATCTCATCGCACTCGGGTGCGAAGACCACGTCGACACCCGCCTCGCGACAACACTGCAAATCCTCTTCCCAGCTGCGCGGGTAACGGCTCGCACCGGCCGCGTCTTCGAATTGGGTCGGATTGACGAAGATCGAAACCCAGACCTGGTCGGCGCGCTTGCGCGCCTCGTTGACGAGCGAAAGGTGGCCCGCGTGGAGTGCACCCATCGTGGGGACAAGCGCGAGCTTCGCGCCCGCGGCGCATTCGCGATCCGCGAGCGCCTGAAGCTCCGATATCGTCCCAATGACTCGCATTCTGGTTACCGATAGGAGTGTTTAGCGTCCGGGAATTTCGCGTTTGCGACTTCTTCGGCGAAATTTCGAGCGGCTTGGGAGGCGAGCGAGCCGAGGTTGACGTACTGCTTGACAAAGCTCGGCGTCCAGTCCGTCAGGCCGAGCATGTCGTGCATCACGAGCACCTGGCCGTCGCAGTGAACGCCCGCACCAATGCCGATGGTCGGAATCGAGAGCAGCTGCGTGATCTCGCGGCCCAGCTCCGCCGGAATGCCTTCGAGCACCACCGCAAATGCGCCGGCGGCTTCGACGGCCTGCGCGTCGCGAATGATGCGCGCGCGGCTGTCTTCATCGCGCCCCTGAACGCGGTGACCTCCCATCCGATGGATTGCCTGGGGGGTGAGGCCGACGTGGCCCATCACCGGAATTTCCGCCGCGACGATGCGCGCGATCGTGGCAGCGACGTTCTCACCGCCCTCGAGTTTCACTGCATGCGCGCCGCCTTCCTTCACGCAGCGCAATGCGTTGCGGACGGCGTCTTCAGCGGAAATCTGATAGCTGCCAAATGGCATATCGCTGACGACCAATGCGCGACTGGCGCCACGAGCGACCGAACGCGTGTGGTAGACGGTTTCGTCGAGGGTCACGGGAAGCGTCGTATCCCGACCCTGCACGACGTTGCCAAGCGAATCACCGATGAGCAGGATGTCGATGTCCGCCGCATCGAAGATGCTCGCGAACGTAAAATCGTAGGCGGTGAGCATCGCGATGCGCTCGCCGCGCTTCTTGCGTTTCGCGAGGGACGGAATCGTGATGCGGTGCTCGCGGGCGGTTTTGGCGGTAACGGTCGACATGGACGCCTCCGGGTGGCCTGCTCGCTTTGCTCCCGGAAACAAAAACGCGCCCGCCGGAGAATTCCGGAGGCGCGGCGTCGACCAAGCGGTCAGGTCCGCTGGCCACCCCTCAACCACCCCCGTCTCGGTCCCTCGCTGGAGATCCGAGCGTCACTCTGGGCGTTGCCAGGCATCGTTTCTGTCTACCCGAGGCGCGTGCGCGCAGGGTGTACAGAGTCTTCTTTTGGTTCCTGCGCCGTGATGGAGTTCGCGATCTGCGAGACCCCTCTCGACGCCGAAATCTTGGGATAGTCGGATGGGGGTTGTCAAGCGCCCTCTCGAACGCCGCTGCCCCGGGCTCTGCGGTCGTTTCTCGGCGCTTGCACCCCTAGGGCGCCGGATCTTCGCCGAGTTCCCTCGCCAGCGCGAGCAATTGCTCGGGCGCCAGGCTCTCGGCGCGCGCGAGGGGCTCGATCCCGCAGCGAGATAGCGCCGCCCGGAGGTCGTCCGCGGAGCATTCGGTCCCAAACGCTCCAGCCCGGAGCGAGTTGACGAGCGTCTTGCGCCGCTTGGCGAAAGCCGCGCGAATGAATCGCTCGACGCCGAGCAATTCGCCGCCTTCCATCGCGGAAGCCTCCAACGGAGTGACGCGAACGAAGGACGATTCGACCTTGGGAACCGGATAGAAGCAGTTGGACGACAGCTGCATCGATTTCGACAGGGTCACCGTCAATGCGTGCAATACGGAGAGAGATCCGTAGTCGCGGGTTCCGGGCTGAGCGAGCAGACGCTTGGCGACTTCGGTTTGGAGCATCACCGACCAGTCCGCGAGTTGATCGCGAAGATCCAGACATCGGCGCAATAGCGGAGCCGACACACTATAGGGTAGATTGGCGACCAATCGGACACGCCCCGCGCACTCGCGGGCGCACTCCGCGAGGTCGAACTCGAGCGCGTCCGCGTGAATCAGTTCGACGTTCGCGGGAAGCACGGCATCGGCGCGCAGCGCCCGCACGATTCCCGCATCGACCTCGATCGTCACGACGCTTTGCGCCCGGCTCGCGAGAGCTCGGGTCAACACCCCAAGCCCCGTGCCAATTTCGATGACCCGATCGCCCGGCTCGACCCCCGAGAGGTCGACCAATCGCGCTGCGAGATTTTCGTCGACCAGGAAGTTCTGACCGAGATTGCGATTCGCGATCAGGCCGTGCCGGGCGAGAAACGCCTTGACGTCAGCTGCGCTCAAGCTGAACCGCTGCCCCACGAGCACCCGTCGACGACGAGCGCAATCGCGACCCGCACCGCCGCGGGAACCCGCTGGTGCCGGAAAATCTCAAAGCGGGCCGCTGCCGCGCGAGAACGAGTTGAGGTCGAGGCCGTGGCGGTCGCCACGCGCGAGCCGTTGCGCGCCTGCGGCCGCGATCATCGCGGCGTTGTCGGTGCAGAGTTCGAGCGGTGGGAACGAAGACTCGAAGCCGTCCTCTGCGGCGGCCTTCGCGATTTCGTCGCGCAGGCGTCGATTCGCCGCGACGCCACCAACGACGCAGAGTCGCTCGAGTCCATTCTCGCGCAGCGCCTGGCGCGCGCGGGTTACCAGCACTTCGATGGCAGCCGCTTCGAAGGAAGCCGCAATATCCGCAATATCCGATTCCGTAAGCGCGCCCTGCCCCGCTCTACGCTCGACTTCCAACGCGACCGCCGTCTTCAATCCGCTGAATGAAAAATCCAGACCTCCGCGGTCGAGCATCGGGCGCGGAAAACGGATCGCGTCGGCCTTGCCCAATTGCGCGGCCGCCGAAACCGCGGGTCCCCCTGGAAAACCGAGCCCGAGCAATTTGGCGACCTTGTCGAAAGCCTCGCCAACCGCGTCGTCGCGGGTCTCGCCGAGCATCCGCGGTGGGTCGTCCGCTTCGATCTGGTAAAGCGCAGTGTGCCCCCCAGAAACGAGCAGGCCGAGATAGGGGGCGTGGAGCGAGGCGTCGGCGAGTTCCGCAGAGGCGAGGTGGCCGCTCAAATGATGGACCCCCACCATCGGAATGCCCAGCCGATAGGCGAGCGCCTTGCCAAACGACAACCCCACCAGCAGGGATCCGATCAGGCCGGGTCCCGCCGTTACCGCAATGGCGGAGAGTTCGTTCGAACCGACGGACGCCTGCGTGAGCGCTGCCTCGACCACCGCAGAAACACTTCGGACGTGGTCGCGCGAGGCGAGTTCGGGGACCACGCCCCCGTAGGGCTCGTGAATTTCGACCTGGCCTTGAACGACACTGGACAGAATATCCGTCCCACCGCGCACAACCGCCGCGGCCATTTCGTCGCAGGAACTCTCGATGCCGAGAACCAGGTCGGAACTCAGGCGGTCCGTCGCTCCAGCTTCTCCTGCTCGGATTTGCAGTCGATGCACAATTCGGCCACCGGGCGAGCCTTGAGTCGCTTGACACCGATCTCCTCGCCGCAGTTCACGCACTCGCCGTATTCGCCGTCTTCGATCTTACGCAGAGCGGTGTTGACCTTCGAGAGTAGTCCCTGCTCGCGCTCGCGGAGTCGACCCGTGAACTGCAAGTTGATCTCAGAGGACGCGGTGTCAATCTCGTCCGGGAAATCATCGGGGTCGAGGTGGATGTCTCCCCCGAGCGCTTTGCGCTGATTTCCCTGGAGCTGATCGAGTTGGTCCTTTAGCACCTTCTTGAATCTTTCAAGATTCCGTTTATTCAACGCAGTCCCCTGCTGATTACAGTCAGTTTAGAGCAGCTCGAGCTGCTGATCCGCTTCAGCCGCTCGGTCCGAATCCGGATATTCGGCGAGTACACGTTCGAACGCCTTACGCGCGGCCGTGTTGTACGCCGGACCCAGTCGCAGTAGCGCCTCCCCTTCTCGGTAGAGCGCGTCGGCTGCCTTATTGCCATTTGGGTAGCTAGCGACAACATCATCGAACCGTAGAATCGCCTTTTTGTAGTTTCCCTGTTGGAAGTAACAGTCCGCCCGCCAGTACGCGGCATCATCCGCGTAAACGGAGGACGGATAAGTCTGCAAAAACTCTCCGAGTCGGTCAACACAAGCCGCCCAATCACTGCTGCTCCAGGTGGACCGAGCGGCCTTATAGGAGGCTAATTCCTCGGAGACCGTCGTTTTTTTGCCCCCAGCGCCCTCGCTGCCCGCCCCCACACCTGCCCCGGGGCTCATGGCGCCGGCTTCGATCGCTTCGTTCGCCCCCTCCTGGCGGGCCGCGCGGGCCTCGTGGAGCGCCTCGCCAACGCGATGTTCAGTGACCTCCAGGCGGCCGTTCAGCAGTTCGACCTCCTGCTCGAGCGCGTCGATCCGCGTCGCGAGTTCAGCCAGGCGCTCGCGCGGCGCGCCGCCTCCACTGCGCTGCGGGTTGCGCTTGAGATCCACCACGTCCCGTTGGACCTTCCGAAAATCTGCGACCGTGACGCACCCGGTCGCCAATGGAAGGGCCAGGACAAGCGCCGCGTATCTCCATTTCATCCACTTCATCCGCTCTCCCCCTTTCCCTTCGAAACCCCAGCCCTGAACCCACGTCGCTCCCGCGCCGAGCGAAATCGCCGACTAGCGGGGATACGGTCCCCACGCCGGGCTCGTGTCGTCGCCCGGGTCGCGTGTCAAACGCCGCAGATTGTCTCCACTGGAATCGACCAGGTAGATATCGGCGCTCCCCCGACGCGTCGAGCTGAACGCAATCATCCTCGAATCCGGTGACCAGCACGGTGACTCGTCGTTTCGAGGATGACTGACCAGCGGAAGATTCACACTTCCGTCCGGATCGATCAACCAGATGTCGAACTGGCCACCGACTCGACTCTGGTAGGCGATCCAACGCCCATCCGGCGACCAGGCGGGATTCGTATTGTAATTGCCGTCGAAAGTCAGCCGCTTGGCATTCGATCCGTCCGCATCCATCAGATAGATCTGCGGCGAACCCGAACGATCCGAAACAAACGCGAGTTTACGACCGCCCGGGGACCACGAAGGCGAGACGTCGATCGAGCGATTCTTCGTGAGCCTTCGCGCGCTCTTTCCCTCAGTATCCACCCGATAGATCTCCGCCGACCCACTCGGGCTCATCACAACGGCGAGTTCACGTCCGTTCGGGTGAAAGACGGCTCGGTACTGGGGCATGTCGCCAAACTTGGAGAGGATTCGCCCCGGCTTGCCGCTGCCGCGCGTAGAGAGAAACAGCCTGGGCCGGTTCTGGCTGCGGTAGGAGGTGTAGATGACCGCATCGCCACTGGGAGACCAGGAGGGGAAGTTGTTGATCGACCCATTGGCGGTGGCGGCGCGCTGATTTCCACCGTCTGCATCCATCACGAAAATCTCGGAGTTCCCGCCGCGCTTCGAGACGAACGTGAGCTCCGTGCTCGCAACTCCCCGAGCACCCGTGAGAACCTCCACGATGTCGTCCGCCATGCGCTTGGCGAGAATCAGGGGGTCGGCGGTCGATGCCTGGCTGTAGCTGCGGCTGAGTTTGCGCTGACAGCCGGCGAGGTCCCAAACCCGGAACTTCGCAGCCAATTGGTTCTCGCTGGTCGTCAACGCTCCCTCAACGAAGACGTCGGCCCCGATTGTCGACCACTCCGAACATTCGATCTGCGTGCGCCCACCCAGCTCTTTCGTGGCCGTCGGTCCGAGGAAGGCCTTCCGATCGATCATGCGAAAGAGGTTCGAAAAATCGAGCGCGGCCGCGAGACCCTCGCGATACGCCTCTGCATCGGACCCGCCTGAAAATTTCTGCAACGCGATGCCGAACTTCTGCTCCTGCCCACTCGTCACGACGACGGCGGGGCGCTCCGCAGCGCGAACCCCTGGAGCCGCGAACACGACGGCGAGTGCAACGACGAGCAGGAGGGTTCGCATCAGTAACTGTCCTCGGGAACGAACACGAAATTCCACTTACCCGCTTCCGGCGGCGGTGGCAGCGGGCTCGACTTCTGAATTGCACGGACCACGCCCTCGTCGTACCACGGGTTGCCCGACCGACGAGAAACACGCGGAGTGCCGCGCACCCTACCCGACGCGTCGAGATCCACCTCGACCTGCGCCTCGATGATCTGAGTGCGAAACCCGGGGGTCAGTACCCAGTTCTTCCTCACATGGATCTTGGCGCGCTTGAGCCAGGCGGCGACTTCCGGCGAGATGACGACGCCGTCTGGAGAACCTGGCGGACCCATCGCGGTCGATCCCGCCTTCGCGATCTCGATCGGGGGCGCCGGTTCATCATCGTTCATCTCGGCGCGAAACTGGGCCAACACGTCTTCGTACTGCTTCTCGGGTTCGGCTTTCGGCGGCGCCGGCTTCACGACCGGCTTCGGCTTTGCGACCTTCGGTTTGACTTTCGGAGTGGTGGGCTCCGCGGGCAGCACGATCTTCTTGGGTTTCAGCGGCGCCGGTTTTCGAGGCGCCGGATTCGCGACCGGAGCGGGCGCTACGGGGCGATCGAAGGAGGGCGCGCTCAGCAATTCCACCGAGATCACGCCGCGCGGCACGCTGATCTTCGATCGGGGCGAGATCGCGAACGACGCAATCAGCACCAGGTGCACGATCGCCGAAATCGTGAACAGGCGGCGCATTTCTCGATGCCGAAGGCCGCCGAGTTGAATTGCGATTTCCTGAGTTCCCATTGCAATGCGCGCCCCGGTCTACGCTCAGCTCTCGGGCTCCGTCACCATCCCGAGCTTGGTGGCACCCGCCTGTCGAGCAGCTGCTAGGGCTTTGACGACGTATCGGTAGGCAACGTTCTCATCGGCCCGCAAAAAGATTTCCTTGCTGTCACGGCCTTCGAAGATCGCGGCCAGTTTCTCCCCTAGTTCGGCCTCAGCGACTTCCCGTCGCCCAATGTGGTACTTGCCCGCCTTGTCGACCGTCAGGATCAACGGTTCGTCCTTGATCCGAAGCTGTTGGGTCGTGGTTTCCGGAAGATCGATGTCGATCCCCTGCTGCATCATCGGGGCTGTCACCATGAAGATGATCAGCAAGACCAGCATCACATCGACAAAAGGCGTGACGTTGATCTCGGATAGAGGCTGCAGCACCGTCAAAGAGACACCCCCTCAGTCCCTTTTACCGTTGGGGGTGATTCTTGTTTGGTCTTCGCCATATGGCGTAAATCGCCCTCGTACTCGCTACTGAAGAGGTCGATCGAAGCGGCGAGGCCCCTCAATTCGCCGACGAAATGGTTGTAGAAGATCGTAGCGGGAATGGCGGCAAACAGACCGACCGCGGTGGCGATCAGCGCCTCCGCAATGCCGGGTGCCACGACCGCTAGGCTAGCGCTGCCGGACCGGGCGATTCCCTGAAACGCGTTGATGATTCCGATCACGGTTCCGAACAAACCGATGAACGGAGCCGCACTGCCCGTGGTCGCCAGAAACGAGAGGCCGCGCTCGAGCCGCAACGATTCGCGGGAGCTGGTCCAAGCAATCGTCCGCGCAAGCGCCTCCAGGTGGCCTTCCGCGAGCCCTTCCAGCGGTGTCTTTCCGCTGAAGCGCGCCATGCGATTGATCTCGCCGTAGGCGTCGAGGAAAATCGCCGAAAGCGGGCCGCGATCAAGATCGCGAGCCGCTTCATAGGCAGCGTCGTGCGATCCCTCGTGATAGACCTCGAGGAATGCCTCGCTATCCTGCTCGGCACGTCGCAGCTCACGCCACTTGAAGGCGATGACAGCCCACGAAAACACCGAAAGTATGAGTAGCAACAGGAGGACGAGTTGAACGAGCCAGCTGGCCTGCCATACCAGCGCCAGTGCGTCCAGGCTCGCGAGACGTCCCCCCATGGCCGTCCCGACGACAAAATTCATTTCCACACTCGTTTGAAAGCAATCCGAGTCTAGGTAACGCCCGCACGGAGTTCAATACAACTTCACCGACACAAGGAGCCGTGATGCAGATCACCGTCGACACCAAGCACGCCATCGATGTGCGAACCGCGATACTCGTCCTTCTCGTATCCAAGCTCGAAGGCGCGAAGTGGAGCCCGCAGGCCCGAGTCGCGACTGTCGACCGCGCGCTGGGCGGGCAGATCTCAGCCGTCATCGCGAGCGGCGATTTTCGCGGCGGGGTGGGCGAATCCCTCATTCTCTATCCCAACGCCGAAATTCCGGCCGAGCGCGTCCAGCTGCTCGGGTTGGGGGACGGAAATGAGCTCGACGCCGAATCCGTACGCCGCCTGGCCGGGCGTGCGGTCGATTTGGCGCGCAATCGCCGCGCGAGCAACATCGCGATCTACGCTCCCCGCACTCCCGGCATGCGGCTGCCCGAGATCAGCCAAGCCCTCGCGGAGGGCCTCGTACTCGCGAACTATCGGTTCGACACCTACCAAGAGCGCGACAAGAACGCTCCGCCGCCGCTCAAGCGCGCCTCACTGCTGATCGATCGAAGCGCCGATCTGAAGGCCGCGCGCGATGCGAGCCGAACCGGTGTCGTACTCGCCGAATCCCAAAACCTCTGCCGCCAGCTCTCGAACGAACCCGCCAACACGCTAACCCCGGCCGCGCTCGCCAACGCCGCAAAGAGCATGGCGAAAGAAGTAGGGCTCAGCGCACAGGTGATGGATGTGGCAGAACTCAAGAAACGCCGCATGGGCGGAATTCTCGCCGTGGGTGGGGGCAGCACGAACACCCCGCGCCTGATCGTCCTCGACCACGATCCGCGATCGAGCCGCGGAAAGAAGGGCGCGAAGAGCCAGACCGCTGCTGCGCGTCGGCTGCCGACGGTCTGCCTGGTCGGCAAGGGAATCACCTTCGATTCGGGCGGCATCTCGATCAAACCTTCGGCAGCGATGGACGAGATGAAGCACGACATGTCGGGAGCGGCTGCGGTGATCGGCGCGATGCGAGCCTGCGCGCTGCTGAAGCTGCCGATCCGCGTGGTGGGGGTGATCGCAGCTGCTGAAAACATGCCCAGCAGCACCGCCTACCGGCCGGGCGATGTCGTGACCACAATGTCTGGAAAAACCGTGGAAATTCTGAATACGGACGCCGAAGGTCGCGTCGTACTCGCTGATGCGCTCCATTACGCAAAAACGAAGTTCAAGCCCGATGCCATGCTCGATCTGGCGACCCTCACGGGCGCTTGCGTGGTGGCGCTCGGCAAATGGGCAACGGGGCTGTTTGGCAACCACGACGGCCTCATCGAAGCCGTGCGCGAGGCCGGCGAGACAACCGCGGAACGAGCCTGGCCGATGCCGCTATGGGAGGAGCATCGCAAGGCCGTCCGCAGCGATGTGGCCGACATCAAGAACACGACCGGCCGCGATGGCTCATCGTCGACAGCCGCGGCATTCCTCGCAAATTTCGTGGGAGACACGCCCTGGGTCCACCTCGATATCGCGGGTACGGCCTGGAGCAACAAGTCATCCCCCTATCTCCAGAAGGGATCGACCGGCGTGGGTGTCCGGTTGCTCGCAGAGCTCCTACAGGGCTGGAAGGACAAACAGATCGTTTGACGGGCCAGCATCCGCCACCTAGCCTCCGGCGCTCCCAGAAACATGAATGACAAGGAGAACGCTCGACCATGAGCCGCACAAAGATCTCGAAGCAGATCGCTTTTTTCGTATCGATCAGCGTATTCGCGGCGCTGCTCGCACCGACCGGCGCACTCGCGGGTGACGCCGCTGCGGGCAAGACCGCCTACGTCACCAACTGCGTGTCCTGCCACGGTGAAACCGGCAAGGGCGATGGCCCGGTTGGACAGGTCCTCCAGCCGCCCCCGCGCGATTTCTCAGTCGGCGATTTCACACTCGACACCGATGGAGACGGCAAGCCCGGAAGTGACGCAGACCTGAAAGCCGTCATCTCCAAGGGTGCGGGCGCGTTCGAGGGCAACCAGATGATGGCCCCCTGGGGTAGCGTGCTCTCGGAAGCCGACATCGACAACGTCGTCGCCTACATCCGCACGCTGAAGAAGTAGCGCGGCGTCCGACGACATCGGCGGGGCCGCTCGACGGCCCCGCTGCGGTGCTCGAACCCACTCGTCGCCCGAGCGACACCGCGCGGTTCGCGAGTGCCAGCGATCGCAATCCCCCCGTCTGCTACGGTCTCCTCACGCCACCCGACCGGGCCGGCTTCGACCAACCGGCACCTAAACAACACGCTGCAGCGGTTCGCAGCACTGGGGAATTCGCGCGTGGGTTCTCTCAAACCGACGACTTCAGACGACGCTGCTGAATCGGACCTCACATCAGCGCCGGTTCCCCAGCCCACCTCTTCCGATAAATCCCTCGGCCCGGTCGACGCGCTGTCGGCCTACATGTCCCAGCTCGCCAAATACGCCCCGATCTCGCGAGAAGAAGAGCACGCGCTTGCGGTCCGCTGGGTGGAAGAAGGGGACGAGGACGCAGCCCGTCAGCTCGTACTCGCGAATCTCCGGTTGGTGGTCAAGATCTCCATGGAATACCGACGGGCATGGACGAACGTGCTCGACCTGATCCAGAGCGGCAACGTCGGGCTGCTCGAGGCCGTCCAGCGCTTCGACCCCTACAAGGGCGTGAAACTCACCTCCTACGCGGTCTACTGGATACGCGCCTACATCCTCAAATACATCATGGACAACTACCGCACGGTGCGACTCGGACGATCACGCGCCCAGCGAAAACTTTTCTTTCGCCTGAATAAAGAAAAGCGTCGACTCGAGTTGGAGGGTTTCGAGGTCGAACCCAAGTTGCTCGCAGAACGCCTCGAAGTGTCGGAAGAAGATGTCATCGACATGGATCAGCGGATGTCCCAGAGCGACCTTTCCCTCAACGCACCGGCGCGCAAAGACGAACCGGGCGCCGAGTTTGGAGACTTCGTCCCGGTCGGCGGAAAGAGCGCTGAGGAGGCGGTCGGAGATTCCCAACTCAGCCATGTCTTCCAAGAGAAGATTGCGGAATTTTCCGCTGAGCTGGGCGAGCGCGACCGGCAGATCCTCGAAGAACGCATCATCGCCGAAGAACAGAAAACACTGCAGGAACTCGCCGACGAATTCGGTATCTCCCGCGAGCGGGTGCGCCAACTCGAAAAGCGCTTGGTCGATCAGCTCCGCGAGTACATGAAGGCCAGCCTCGTCGACTTCGAGTACTACGCGCCGGACAGCGGCGGATGAGTGCCGCGGAATCGACAGCCTGCTGGCGCCGTCGGGTACTCGTCTCCGGACTCGTGCAAGACGTCTGGTTCCGCGCGAGCACCGCAAAGCAAGCGATGCTCGCAGGTACCCACGGTTGGGTGCGCAACCTCGAAGACGGACGCGTCGAAGCCGTCTTCGAAGGCAGCCCGAGCGCCGTGAACGAAATGATCGATTTCTGTTCCCGCGGCCCCGAATTGGCCCGTGTCGACCAAATCGAAATCATCGAAGAAAGCCCGGAAAACCTGGAAGGCTTCAAGATCCGCTGACTCTCGCGTCAGCCAGCCGGGTCCGAGCCCCCCGAATTTCCATCCCAAGCGCTCCGAGCAGCCCTCTCCGTCCATCCATCCTGTGCTCGCCTCGGGGAGCCGTGGGGGGGAGGGCCACTCGCTCCAACCCCATGTCGCTCGCAGCCCACCCCACAGCTCCCCTGGGAACTCGTGCTGACGCGTAAACGGAAACCTTCTCGGAGAAGTGGGCCCGAGTTCGTACGGCGTCAACAAATTACACAGCGTCCGCATGGGGCCCCCGGACCCAGGTGATTCATGGACCACGACCGGCGCCCCGCCCCCCGCGGGGAGTACACGGGGTGCGGTAAAGGCGGTTCGCAGCCCTGCCGAAAATAACTGGCGAGATGACCCGAATCGGCAAGCCCATGCTTTTTTGCCCCCCCCATCCGCCCATCGCGCTCGGGCCGCGGGATACGGTTTCGATCGGCCGCAGCCGCAGCTGCGATTTGCGCTTGCCGGGAGGAGACGCGTCGCGAAGGCACGCGGAAATCGCGGGGGGCCCCGACGGTTTCACGATCACGGACCTCGGCAGCACCAACGGCACCTACGTCAACAACAAGCAAATCCAGAAGCACGCGTTGCAACCGGGCGACCGGATCGAGATCGGCAACAGCTTGATCACTTTTTGCCAGGTCGGTGGCGGGCTCGAAAACGTCGGCCTGAAGCGCGATCTGGAACGGACCATCCAGGTAGAGCGACCGGTCGGAGCCCAGGTCTTCGAGGGTGACCTCGCCGAAATTCCGCCGTACGCGTTGCTTCAGATCCTCGAATTGGGAAGCAAGAGCGGAATGTTGAGCATCGAGGCCGACCAGGACAACGGCCGACTCTGGCTCGCGCAGGGCGCACCCGTCCACGCGGAAACCAAGCAGCACTCGGGATTCGATGCAGCCATCGAGATCGTGAATTTCACGGGCGGGCGATTCACCTTCCAACCGCACGAAGGTGAGTTGGAGCGCACCATCGAGGCTTCGGTTACGGAGTTGCTCCTCGAAGCTTCACGGTTGCTCGACGAGGAACTTCGATAGCCACCTCCGGTGGAAATTCCGCGAGGATCGCCTCGCGAACCGCCTCGTCGACGGCATCGGTATCCACTCCGAGAATCGCTAGAAACGCCTGATCGGGATCGATCCCGGTTCCGAGCATTCCGAGCAATTTTGCACGCTGTGCGGTGCTGGTCTGCTCGCCGATCCACTGCGCGGCGGCTGCAGATTCCAGGTAGGCGGCGCGCGCGCCTTCGTCATCGAGACCCGAAAAGCTCGGCGCGAGGCGACGCAGCGGGATCCACCTCCCCGAGTCGATGGCATCGCGCAGCATCCGTCGTTCGCTGCGGGTGAGCCCCTTCCGTCGGAGCGACTCGCGTTCTGAGATTTCCGCGAAGCCTTCGTTCAACCAATAAGGGCGATCGCCGCCGGTCTGCTCGCGATAGACAGCGTGAGAGTATTCGTGGAAGAGCAGCGCGCGAAGTTCTCCTGCGGGATGCGCGGCAGACACCACGTGAATTCGGCCGTCGAAAAAGCCGACCGTCTGAAACGAAAAGCGATGGCGGTGCGCCTCGAGGTAAGCGGCCTTTCCGTAGAAGACCACGCCCATCGCCTCGTCGGGGACTGCGCCGAGACGGGCGCTGACGGTGGCGCGGGCCTCCTCGAGATAGCGGAGAACGGTTTGCGCGTAGTTGGGGGAGGCCATCTGGAGCTCGGGGTCGTAGTTGACGAGAAAGTGGGCGCTCGACAGCTCCTGCCACGGCCCCGTCGCGCGGACGCCGTTGGGATCGGCCAAGCGCGCTTCGTCGTCCAGCGCCGCCAGTCGGCGGAGAGCCGATTGCCGCCACGGCTCGAGATCGTCGCCCGCCGCTGCGAGGAAGGCCTCGAGGTGCACGCGGGCCGAGTCGTAGCGGCCGCGCTGGCGATCGAGAAGTGCGAGGTACCAATGCGCAACCGGTTCGCCGGGCGACTCCCTCAGCACGCCGTCCAACGAGACCGATGCGCGCGCCGTCTCACCGCGGCGAAGATCGTCGATAGCGCCCCGAATCAGGCGCTGGATGCGGGCCTCGGAGGCGTTCAGCGAAGACCCAGCGACGGGTTTGTCGCCAATCGAGCTGTTCCAGAGATCGCCCAAGGCCTGCTCGGTGTTCCGGGCGTGCCCGGGCACACCCGTTGGATCATCGGTGATGTGCGTGACGCCCTGTTCGTCGATCCAAACGAAGATTTCAGCCGACGCGGACAGAGAACCCAACCCGAGTAGCGCTGCGGCAGCGAGTGCCGAGGCCGTGACGACCGCAGCGGCGGCGAGCAGGCGGGTCGGGGGGCGAACCATTTCTAGCTTTTCGGAACAGCGTCAGCGCGTCTTGACCGCCTCGGCGGCAAGGTGCCCGAGCTCGGGCAGGATGAGTTTCTCCATCGCGAGTTCGACGGCGCCTCGCGAGCCCGGCAGCACGAAGACCACGCGGCCCGAGGCAAGCCCCGCGAGTGCGCGAGAGAGCAACGCCGCACTGCCAATCTGCTCGTAGGAGAGCGCTCGAAACAGTTCACCAAAACCCGGCACCACCCGATCGAGCAGCGGCTCGACGGCTTCGGGCGTGACGTCGCGCGGCGCCACGCCGGTACCGCCGGTCAAGATCACGGCAGCGACATCGTTGCGCGCCAGTAGCGCGCTCAGCTTCGCCGCAATCTCCGCCGGCTCATCCTTCACGATCTCACGCACGACAACCGGATGCCCAGCCGCACCGAGCAGTTCAGCCACCCGCGCGCCGCCCGCATCGGTGTCGAGCGTTCGCGTATCGCTCACCGTAACCACCGCGGTCGGAACCCGCGCGATGGCGCTCTTTCGGTGGTGGTGGGCGTGAGAATCGGGCTTCGTTTCGCTCATCATCGATCGTCGACGTTACCGTTCAATATCGGCGAACGCCCGCATCCGCTTCGCGGTTCACTTCGAGAAGAGTTTCGGGTAGTTAGGCGATTTCGTGATACGCACTCTTGATCTCCATGGGGTAAGTGCCATCCAAATGATCACCGCTGCCTCGCAAAGGCTTTGACCCCGGTTTTCGCTGGGTGCATACTAGGAGCATGGGGGGAGTTGGAGGAAATATGAGATTGACGGTATTAGCGACGGCAGCAGTGGGTAGCGTGGTGGCGCTCGTCGGATTTGCGGGTGCAGCCCACGCGAGCGCGACAGTCGACCTGATCTGGATTGACGTATCGAACACGGATGCAGACGGAGATCCGATCTGCCTGCGCGCCGACGAGCGGAACTGCCCACAGCTTGGGGCAGTGATCAGCTCCGTAGCCGTGACTGATAAGATCACCTTGGGCGTGATCATCACTGCCGGCCCCAACGGCTTATCGGGCGGTGGGGTCAGCGTCAACTACGGCGACGCACTACCGAAGCTCAGCGTGACGCAGTTTCAAACTCTCAACACACCGCTATTTCTCCCAGGTAATCTCGGAACGACGACGAACCAATCGCCGTACATCGACAACATCAACTCCGTATGCTGCGGCCCGGTCGCGGGAATCGGTCTGCAGCCTGGCGAGACGGCCTATCTCGGAACGGTTACGTTCCACAAGGACTTCGTCATCAATGGCACATTCGAGATCTCGGTAGGCACCGATGGCCCCAACGGAACGGACGACCTGCTAAGCCTGGAGCCGCTGGGTGTGGTCGTCAGCGGAACGTCCACGTTCAACAGTGCGCACGTAATCAATACCAGCGTCCATCTGCCTTGCGTACTGGAGATCGAGGTCAACCGTCTTCGCGCCGGCCCGAAGACGGTTCGGACGGGCCCGAACCAAAGTGTGGACGTCACCGCAAAAGCCCGCATCCTCAAGGGGACGGCTGCGCTCGATACCACCATCGACACGGAGCTCACGATCGAAGCCCGCGACGGCGCAGAGGTCATCGGTACCAATTCGACGGGCCCGATCCGGCTCGGAGTGGGCAAGGGTGGGAAGGGCGCCAAGCTCCCGTTGGACGTCCCGCAGTGCGATTCAGGATACATCGAGTTCAACGTACGGTTTACGGGAGTGGACGCCAACCACGAAGTCTGCGTGGGAGCAAGAACACTCCGAAAGGCGTGCCGATAGTCGCTAAATTGCGTCAGGCGCATTTCTACCGGTGCTGCTTCTAAATCGTAGACCGAGGTTGGAAGATCAACGGCGCCGCTGGGTCCGAATGCCGACGTCGTCACATCCACGGCCGCCACGTTGATGCTGCCCGAGCCGGAGATCGCCCACCGGGAGATCTGGTTCGAAGGTCGGGTTGACCGAGTTGAAACCTCCGCTTACGGCCGGTCGTCCACCCAGTACTCGCCGTCGGTCGCGACTTCTTTTTTCCAGATGGGGACGGTTTCCTTGAGGGTGTCAATCGCGTAGCGGCAGGCCTCGAAGGCTTCCGCGCGGTGGGGGGCTGCGGCGACGACGACGACCGCGAGGTCGCCGATATCGAGATGGCCTGCGCGGTGGGCGATGGCGACCCGCGTGCCGGGCCAGCGCTCGGCGGCATCGTCGGCGATGCGCTGCATCTCGCGCTCTGCCATCTCGGGGTAGGACTCGTACTCGAGGTGTTGAATGTCTCGACCCCGCGCACGGTTTCGCACCGCGCCGATGAAGGTCACGATGCCGCCCATTCCTGGGCCAGAGACCCGCGCCACCACCTTGCCGACGTCGATCGGGCCGTCAGAGAGCGAGCAGGTCCCTGCCCCACCCGACACGGGCGGGAGAAACGCGATCTCATCGCCATCGTGGATCTCCGCGTCGAGAGAGCGGATTTCGAGATTCACCGAGACTGCCAGGCGATCCGCGAACGGCGCAATCGAGGGGTATTCGTCCAGCAAAAGCGCCCAGACGTCGTGCGCGGTGGCTCCGGGTTCGAGCGCGAGCGACAGCTCCTTTGCGCCGGCTGCCTCGCGAACCGCACCAAAAAGCTTTGCGATGACCTGCATCCAGAGACCCTACTCTGCGCGGAATAAAAGCTCAAACCTGGGCATCGTTTCGTTGACGAGGAATTCAGGGCGGATCTAGAATGTTGGCCAGGAGGACTCCGCCATGGCCGCTCGCAAGAGGACGACAACGCGCAAGAAACCCGCACGAAAGAAGACGGCCCGGAAGAAGACGGTCCGGAAGAAAGCCGCACGAAAGAAAGCCGGCCGGAAGAAAGCACCGCGGAAGAAAGTCGTGCGGAAGAAGGCGGTCGGGAAGAAGACCGTCCGCAAGAAACCCGCCAGGAAAAAGGCGGCTCGCAAGAAGCCCGCCCGGAAAAAGACGACTCGTAAGAAGAGCACCCGCAAGAAACCCACCCGAAAGAAGGGCGTTCGCAGAAAGTCGGCGCGAAAGAAGGCGCCTCGGAAGAAGGCTCTACGCAAGAAACCGGCGCGAAAGAAAGCGGCCCGAAAGAAGGTCGCGCGCAAGAAGGTCGTCCGAAAGAAAGGCGGCGGGAAGAAGGTGGCTCGAAAGAAGGCCTCCTCACGAAAGACCGTGCGGAAGAAGGTGACTCGAAAGAAAGGCGCCCGGAATGCGGCGCCTAAACGGGTTACACGTGCAAAGGCGCCCGCACGTCCCAGCCGAAAGGCCGCAGGCACGCCGCCGGGTAAATCCCAGACCCCTCCCACCGTGGCCGCAGCGAAGTCAACAGAGGTCGGGGTCGTGACCCACTACTACCCGCGGGTGGACGCAGCTGTCGTCACGGTGGGTCCGGGAACCCTCCACACCGGAGACACTGTGCATTTTCGTGGACACACCACGGATTTCTATCAGACGCTCGACCGGCTGGAATTCGACCACCAGCCGATCGAGGTCGCGAAACCCGGACAGCAGGTGGGCGTGCATGTCTCGCACCGTGTTCGGGAAGGAGACGTCGTCAAGCGCATCGCGTAAGCGGCCGGCCCGCGCTGCGGCGGCCCAGCTCCAGCGACTTCTTTGTGGGCGCTGCGCGCCGCGAGCCTACGCCTGGGCGCCGCTCGCGTCGCTCTTCGCGTTGGCGTCGTTTTTCGCGTCGACCGCTTTGAGACCAGTCGACTTCTGGCTCGACTTACCGCTCATGTTGATCCTGCCGGTGATGATCGCGCCCTCTTCGACCACGATCGACGGCGTCTGGATGTCACCGGTGACCCTCGCGGTCTTGTGGAGTACGACTTTGGCCTCGGCAATCACGTTGCCGTTGACGGTACCGCTCACGACGACGGTCTTCGAACGAATCTCGGCGTCGATCTCGCCACTCTCTCCGACAATGAGGGTATTTTCGCTGGTAATCTCGCCGTTGAATCGACCGTCGATCCGAACGGTGTCGCGGAACGAGAGTTTCCCCTCGAACTCCGACCCCTGGTCGATGAATGCGGTGAGGCCCCCCGAAGAGGATGAACTGCTGGATGTTGATGGATTGGAACCGGACTGACCCTCGTAATCATCCGAATCCCGACCTCGACCAAAAGCGTTGATTGCCATCTGCGAACTCCCTCCCAATACGCGCGCTCGATTGTCCTGTGCGCGGCGTGCGAACGTCTCATACGCGTGCAGCGTGCCGACTAAGATCGGCGCACAAGCCGAAAGACTTGAGGCCTAAGTCTTTCAGGCATCACTGGGAGTTTGGCGATCAGATGCGCAATCGTGAGTGTGGGAAAAACGCGCCCGAATCGAGCGCGTAAGCGCGATTCCAGCCAAAAACCCGCCGGTGTGGGCCCACCAAGCCGCCCCCCCCTCCTCAGCGGGCAGGTAGTCGAACCCAGATAGGACCTGGATCACAACCCAGACCAGCAGAAAGAACATTGCGGGAATCGGAACGGGGGGCCACCGCAGCCGCAGCCGTCGGTGTGGATACGAGGCCACGTACGCGCCGAGCACCCCCGAAATCGCGCCGCTCGCGCCGATTGTCGCCAGGTAGGAGCCGGGATTGCTCGCGATTTGAAATCCCGATGCGACCAGGCCACACGCGAGATAGAAGGCCAGAAAGCTGCGACTTCCGAGCCACTCCTCGATCTCGGCGCCGAATATCCAGAGGTAGAGGAGGTTACTCGCGAGGTGAATCAGGCCACCATGGAGAAACATCGAACTGATCGGCGTAAACCAAACGATCTGCCTCGTGGCGCCCGGATCGACGATCTCGCGGAGGAATTCTCGGGGAACCAGACCCCAGGTTGCGATGAACTCGCCAACCGCAGCGCCATCCGCCGCGGGTCCGCGTGACAGCATCATCTCGTAGAGAAACACGATCACATTGACGGCAATCAACACACTGACCGCAATCGGAATTCGGCGAGGCGGATCGTCTTCGAGTTCGCGAACCATCGAATCCGAGCGTACCCCGACGCCTGGGGGTGGTGCTAGACTGCTCGCCCCATGCCTACTGCACCGAGCGAGTCGCCTAGCCTTTTGCGCCGCAGTCTGGAACGCGACCGCATCCACTCCGCGTATCTGCTGTCCGGCCCGGGATCGATCCCGCGGGATACAGCCCTCGATTTCGTTCGGGCCCTCGTCTGTCAACAGGCGGGTGGTCCCTGCGAGGAATGCATCGACTGCAGACGATCGAGCCCGAAAGAGCCAATCGCGATCGACGGAACCGGCCGCAAAGGACCACTGCTGCGCCACGTCGGCGATCACGCGGATCTCTTCTGGGTAGAACGAGGCGAGGACAGTACCCGGGTGACCATCGGCCAGGTCCGCGCACTGCAAAGCGCCCTCCACCTGAAATCCAACGAAGGCGGTCGTCGCGCGGCGGTCATCGCCGACGCCGAGTGGATGAACCACGAGGCCCAAAACGCGCTGCTCCGGATACTCGAAGAACCGCCGCCCCGGACCACCCTGGTACTCGCGACCGCTACTGCGGCGGGCCTGCTCGCAACGGTGCGCTCGCGATGCCAGCGCGTCCGCTTCGAAGCCGACTCTGGCGCGGCGCAACAAGACCCCGAACGCGTCGCAATGCGGGAGCGCTTCGATCGGATCGCGGTCACGACGATTCCAGAACTGCTCGATTGGGCCGCGGAATATCGCGGCGCACGCGCCACGGTCGTCGATGGTGTCGAAGACTTGCTCGAAACCGCGTCGCTCTGGGTGCACGATGGCGTGCTCACCGCAGCACGCGAACCTCACCCCGACGTCGTGCGAGGCCTCGATGCATTCCAAACCCTGAGCGATTGCCGCAAAACACTGTCACAGCGCAACGCGAATCCCCAAATGGTGGTGGAGCGCGCACTCCTCGCGTTGCGCGAGTCCGCACTGCGATGAGCAACAGCTTCTTCACGACGACGCCGATCTACTACGTGAATGCGGAGCCGCACATCGGCCATACCTACACGACTGTGATCGTCGATACCGTCGCCCGCTACCATCGCTTGGCGGGTGACGACACGTTCTTCCTCACGGGCACCGATGAGCACGGCGAAAAGATTTTCGAAATCGCCGCGAAGCGTGGGGTATCTCCACAGCAGATTTCCGATGAATATTCGGCTGCTTTCAGCTCCACCTGGGAGAAACTCGGGTTCTCGTTCGATCGCTTCATCCGCACCACCGATCCGGATCACAAGCGCGTCGTTCAGGAAATCCTGCAAAAAGTCTACGACTCGGGAGAGATCTACTTTCAGGAATACGAGGGGCTCTATTGTGTGGGTTGCGAGCGCTTCCTGACGGATCGCGACATCGAAGACGGACTCTGTCGAGACCACGAGCGCGCGCCCGAGAAGCGAAACGAGTCGAATTATTTCCTGCGGCTCACCTCTCACTTCGCCTGGTTGGCGGACCACATCAAAGCGCATCCAGATTTCATCCGACCCGAGCGCTACAAGAACGAGGCACTCGCCATGCTTCGCGAAGAGAGCGGCCTCGGAGATCTCTGCATCTCGCGCCCGAAGGAGCGGCTCGAGTGGGGGATCGAGCTCCCCTTCGATTCCAATTACGTCTGCTACGTCTGGTTCGACGCCCTGATCAACTATTTGACGGGTATCGCCTATCCGGACGGACCGGACTTCGAGCGTTACTGGGGTACGGTCGAGCACTTCGTCGCGAAGGACATCCTCAAACCGCACGCGATCTTCTGGCCGATCATGCTCAAGGCAATGGGCCTGCCCGTCTATCAGCACCTCAACGTGCACGGCTACTGGAATGTCGACGGACGAAAGATCTCGAAGTCGCTCGGCAACATGGTCTCGCCAATCGCGATGAAGGAGCGCTACGGATTCGACGCGTTCCGCTATTTCCTGCTGCGCGACATGGTCTTCGGGCTCGACTCGACGTTCAGCGAAGAGGCGATGATCCGCCGGATCAACGCCGACCTCGCAAACAACCTCGGAAACCTCGTGAGTCGGACGCTCAACATGACGGCTCGTTTCGCGGGCGGCGAAGTTCCCAAGCCCGGCGAACCGGGCGATCTCGAGCGTGAGATTCAGGCGGCAGCACCCGAAGTGGCCGCACGCGTAGATACCTTGATCCGAAAATACGAGTTTCACCGCGCGCTGGAAGCGATCTTCGAATTCCTCGATCGCGTCAACCGCTATCTCGAAATCCGCGCGCCCTGGAATGCCGCCAAGGATCCCGCAAATGCCGATCAGGTCGCGACCACGCTCTACACCAGCTGTGAGGCGCTGCGTGTGATTGCGCTGCTGCTCGCGGCCTTTCTGCCGGAGACGGCGACGGAGATTCTCGCCCGGATCGGAATCCCCGATGCTTTGCAGACGGCCCGCCTTCCCGACGATGCGGCGCGCTGGGGAGGCCTCGAGCCCGGCACAGCAACCAACAAGGGCGCCGCACTCTTTCCACGCGTCGAACTTCCCGACGAGGCCGGCTAGCAGTGTGGCTCGACAGCCACTGCCACCTGGCAGCAGACGAATTCAACCTCGACCGCGCCGAGGTGCTCGATCGCGCACGCGAGGCGGGTGTCGATGCATTCATCGCGATCGGTTCGGGCTACGGAATTGCGGGCAATGCCCGGGCGGTCGAGATGGCGGCCGCCGACTCGCGTGTGTTCGCAACGGTGGGCGTACACCCTCACGAAGCCAAGGATTTCGACGACGAGGCGCGCACGCTGCTCGAAGAACTCATCGCTCGACCGCGGGTGGTCGCCGTTGGGGAGTGCGGGCTCGATTACCACTACATGAACTCGGACCGCGAAGTGCAACGCTCGGTTTTCGCCGAGCAGGCCGCCACCGCGCGAACCCGGAAAATGCCCGCCACCATCCACGTGCGCGGTGACGAACCCAACGCCTACGAAGAGTTGCTCGATATCTGGCTCGCGGAAACACGACGCGAAGTTGAAGGGGTCCTCCACTGCTACACGGGAACCCTCGAATTCGCGCAGCGGGCCATCGCAGCGGGCTTCTACGTGTCCTTTTCGGGCATCTTGACGTTCAAGAACGATCGCGGTCTCAGAGAAGTCGCAAAGGCACTTCCCCTCGAACGCCTGATGGTCGAAACCGACGCGCCGCTGCTCGCCCCACAGGGCTTTCGTGGAAAGCGCAACGAGCCCGCCCATGTCAGCGCGGTTGGCGAGATGCTCGCAAGCATCCTCGAGAAGCCTGTCGAAGAAGTTGCGCGCATCACGAGCGAAAACGCGCGAGCGCTCTTTCGCCTCGATGATGTCTGAAAGATGAGCGACGAAGCAACGCAGATCCTCGAACTCGCGGTGCGAGCCGCGCGCGATGCTGGCCGCATCCAGCGCGAACAATACGAGGGCGACTTCGAGATCTACACCAAGAGTGCGGTCATCGATCTCGTCACCGATGTCGATCGGGCCTGTGAGAAACTCATCATCGACGCCATCCAGGCCGCGCGCAGCGAGGATGCGATCCTCGCCGAAGAGGGCGGGGGCAACGACGACCCCGACGCCGAGTGGCGCTGGGTGATCGATCCGCTGGACGGCACCGCAAACTACGCGCACGGTTATCCGCGCTTCTGCGTCTCGATCGGAGTCGAGCAGCGCGGCCTGGCGACGGTGGGCGTCGTCTACGATCCGCTGCTCGACGAACTCTTTTCGGCCGTGCGCGGTCGTGGCGCCAAGCTGAACAATCGCCCGCTACGGGTCACCACCGAAGCGCGGCTCGATCACGCAATGCTCGCGACGGGCTTCGCGTACGACGTCCATCGCTCGCTCGAAGACAACCTCGATCACTTCACGGTCTTCGTAAAATCCTGCCAGGCAATTCGGCGCGACGGAAGCGCTGCCCTCAATCTCTGCTACGTCGCAGCGGGCCGCTTCGATGGGTTCTGGGAAATCAAACTGCACCCCTGGGATGTCGCGGCCGGGCTCTTGATCGTGGAGGAAGCGGGTGGGCGCACGAGTGACTTCTCGGGCCAGCAAGGCTGTGCGAGCGGCCAAGAAGTCGTTGCGAGCAATACCCATCTGCACGAAGCCCTACTCGAAATTTTGCAGCGGTAAAACGTTACGCCCGCACTTTCGGAGCGCACCGCGGAGCCCCAGCTGGCGCCTACGATTCAGGGACCGTGAGACGCGTACGTGTGGATGCTTCCGTCTTCGCTGAACGCGAGCACGTCGTAGCGCACCGGGTTGGGCCCCTCCATTCCCGGCGAACCAATCGGCATCTTGGGTACGGCCAGGCCGGCGACATCGGGGCGCTCTTCGAGCAACCGGATGACATCCTCGACCGGAACGTGCCCTTCAATCACGTAGCCGTCGACGAGCGCCGTGTGACATGAAGCAAGCTCGCTGGGCACGCCGTTCTTCTTCTTGATCGAAGACATATTTTCGACGTTGATGGCTTCGACCGCCAGGCCACCCGCCTCGAGATGGTCGACCCATTTCACGCAGCAGCCGCAGGTGGGAGATTTGTAGACCGTGATCGTGGAGGGATCTGTCGAACCACACGCCATGAAAAAGACGGCCGCCAACGCCAAAGCAAATCCAGCCGAGAAAGTCTGCATCTCGTTCCTCCCAGTCGTTAGACACCGCATTTCGGATTCCTTCACGAAGCCGCGTTCAAAATTTTCCACGACGCCACTCGCCCGATTCACGCTGGGGCATCGCAAATTCGAAACGCCGTACATCAAGGCGCCTTCCCGGCTGCGTGCGCGTCATGCCGGCCATTCGGGCGTGTAAACGTACTCGAGTTTGATGTCGTCCGGGTCTGCGAAAAACACCGCGTAGTAACCGGGTGCATAATGCGGGTAATCGGCCGGCGGATCGAAGATGGCCACGTTCGAGGCCTTGAGTTCTTCATGCAGGGTATCGACAGCATCCCGTGTCGGCGCCATGAAAGCGAGGTGGTGAAGACCCGGAGAGCGCCGATCATGCGGGGTCGGCGAGTCGGCGCGCGCGGTCTGTAGCCCGACCTCGACGTGTGCCCCTGCCCAGAGCGGCCCCTCATCGGCGTCTTCGATTCGGCGGAAACCCATCAATGGCAGCACGAAATCGTAGAACCCGAGCGCTCGTTTGGGATCGCTCACCGTAATGTCGATGTGATGGATCGCCCCGAATGGCATCACGCGAGCGAACCCTCCGCTATGGCGAGGAGAAAACCCTGGTCGACCACCCAACCCCCGCGAGAATTGGTCGCCGATCGACTATAACAGCCCGCAGCCCGAGGATACACGCGAACCCACGCGCTTGGAGGTCGATATGCCCGCGTTGGTGATTGTGGAGATCGATGTGCACGATTCAGCGGCCTACGAGGGCTATCGGAGCCTCGTTCCCGCTTCGGTTGACGCCTACGGCGGAAAGTTCGTCGCGCGCGGCGGCGCAACCGAAAACCTCGAGGGAGATTGGGCACCCGAGCGGATCGTCGTGCTCGAATTCCCGAGCCTCGAACGAGCCAAGCAGTGGTGGAACTCACCGGAGTACAGCAAAGCGAAGTCCATTCGCATGCGCGCAGCCCGAACCCGAATGATCGTCACCGAAGGGGTCTGAACAGAAACCTCATCATGGGGCCGCGGAATTCGGCTGCGCGACGAAGCGCTTGCGATAGCTTTCGAGGTCCGTGGGAATCGCATCCGCGAGCGCGGTTTCGAGCAAGAAGATGGTTTCTCGGTCCGGGGTTCGCGCCGAGACTCCGGACCCGAAGGCAACACCGAGATGGATCTCGGCGAGCGACTCTGCTGAATCCTCTTCGCCGTAAATCTCGATCACGACCCTCGGGGGATCGAATCCCATCGCTTCGAGTTCTGCGGGCCCGAGTTCTTCCGCGATGATGTCGTCGGCGCGTAGGTCCGAGAGCTCATCCACCAAAACCTTCACGATCTCCGGCTCGACGGGTTCGGCACTCGACGCCCAGCCATCGCCCTCTCGGGTGAGACTCACGGTGACGGTTTCGCCGACTGCGCTGTGGAAACTCAGTTCGACGCGCTGGGCGTCGCCGATTGCGAACTCGGCAAGGCGGCGGTCCCGGTATTCGATCAACCTGCGCGGGAGACCGTCGAAAGCCAGTTGCGAAATCGTGTAGTACGAACCCGCGGCGCCCCGCACGAACCGCTCCATGCCATTTGCATCGACACCGCCGACCTCGAAGCGCTCGATTCTCGGAGACGAGTCTCCCGCCTCAGCCGAAAGCTCCAATTCGACCGAGAACTCCGGCGGCGTAAAACCCATCTGCTCTTCGGAGCTTGGTTCGTCGACGAAGGTTGCCGCCCGAAGGAATGACAGGCTCGAGAGCAACTCCCTGACGGTACCGTCGTCTGTGGGCGCGCGAACCGGAGTCACCATCTCCCAACCCGCGTCGCTTCGCTCGACGACGATTTGCGCCCCAGGTATGCCGACCGTCATGCGCCGAACCGCGGCCTCATCGAAGTCCAGAATTCGCTTTTCGCGATAATCGTCGAGCTTTCGCTTGAACGGAGAAAGCCGGTAGGAGGTCACGGTGTAGACGCGATCGTCACCTTCGACCGCCACGTAGGAGTTCGAACCAACAGGCGTTTCCGTGCCAATCCGGAGGACCTCCTCGAGATCGCCGACCTCGAAGCGGACTTCTGCACCCCCTGCGCCGAAGCCGTAGACATCGGGCGGCTGGGGGTCTTCGATTTCCGACGCGCTCGACAGCTGGGTGATTGCACTCGCGAGACCATCGGCCGCGAACGTGTCGGCCGCAAAGTCGATCGGCGCGACAATCTGCCAACGGCCATCCCGGCGTTCGAGCCGAATCTCGGAAGCGTCGGCAATACGAATCGAAATCGACGTGATTGTGCTCTGCTCGAGACCGGGGAACAGCCGCTTCTCTGCGGCCTTGGCTTCCTCTCGTGCCTGCTCGCCCTCAATTTCGTAGAAATAGACGAAGGCTGCGAGCGCGGCAGCGATCGCGAAGAGTACCGCGGTCGTCTTCGGGTTCATCGCCTGGCAGTCTGGCGGCGGGTCCACCAGATGAATACGCCCACCACGGCGAGGATCTCGGGAACCGCAAACAGAGCGAGAATCTGAACCCTGCGCTTCTGCGCGGCGCTCATCTGGAAGTTCGAGGCGCGCGGCCGATTGGGTCGAACTGAAATCGCTTCGACGTCACCGAGCAACCAGTTGACGGTGTTCACGAAGAGATCGCGGTTCTGATAGCTGTCCAGCATCTGGTTGGACGCGAAGTCCGAGTCGCCGAACACCGCGAGCCGTGCCTCCTGCGGCGCATCGCCCTCGCCTTCCAGGATCACGGTGCCCGCCACCGCGATCGACACGGGCCCGAGCAAATCTTCTCCATTGAACTCGGCAATTCCCTCAGCGTCGAACTCCTCGAGATCGCGCTCGGCCCACGACTCGTTCCCGGTGAGCACAATCTCGCTGAAGCGATCTTCGGCCTCGGGGCGCGGCTTTACGCTGCGCACCAGGTGAAACATCGTGTACTCGCGAAGATTCCGCGTAATCGGGTGGTCGGGTGCGTATTGGCTCGCAAAGGGAGTCATCGCCCGACCGAAGAGCGCCAATTCGCGATCGACCACGATGTCATCCCCGAGCTCGACGCCCCATTGAGCGAGCTTTTCGACCAGTTTTGTCCGAACTCGCGGGTCGATCAGAACCATCACCGCACCGCCGCGCTTCAGATATCGGTCGAGGGCATCCCGCTCTTCTTCGAGCATCAGGCGCGTCGCGCCCGCGATGACGACGACGTCCGCGTCCTCGGGAACGTCGCTCTTTGCGGCGAGCAACAGCTTCTCGACCCTGTAGTTCTCGTTGCGCAGCGCCTCGGCAGCCTTCTGGAACCCCTCTTCGGCCACGCCACTGGCGCCGTCGATCGGGTTCTCACCGTGACCTTCGAGGAAGTAGACGATCTTGTCGCCCGTGCGGGTGAGCTTCACGATCGCATTCGTGAGGGATTCCTCGGTCACCTGCTCGATATTCACCGACTCCTCGCCATAGCGAAGATGAACGATGCCCGACCCCAATTGCTCGGGTGTGATCCCGTAGCGCTGGAGCAGATCTGGCTTTTCGTTGGGATCGGCGATCTCGATGATCTTGAATCGCTCGCTCGCATACGCATAGCGATCGAGCTGGCCGCGAACCGGCTCCCATTCCATCCTGCGAAACAGCGCGAGGACTTCGAGGTCCTGATCCAGGGCAGACAACACCTTCACCGTTTGATCGGACAGCGAGTGAACGCTCTGCTCGCTCCAGTCGAAGCGCTTGGGGTAGCGGTTGGCGAGGAAGGCTCCCATGCCGAGAATCGCAAGCACCAGCAACGTCGAGATCAACGAACTCGTACCGTACTTGCTCGCGCGACGCGCTTCCCCCGAAGCCATGCGTTCGCGCAACCCATCGAGATTGACCAGCGCGGCAGCACCCAGCAACACGACACCGACGGCCGCGTGGAGAATGCTCCAGTCGAGCGGGGCCGCCCCCGTCAATGCCATGAAGAAGCCCGCCAACGCGAAGAGAATCGAAACCAGGCCGAGCGCGCCGAGCAGAGCAGACATCAGCGCACACCCACGGTCATCGCCATCGCGCCGACTCCACGATTGTCTTGGTGATGATCAGGAAGCTTCCGATCATGAAAGCGAAGTAGGCGAGGTCCGCGGTATCCACCAGCCCGTTGAGCAGTGGCTCAAAATGCGGCTGCACCGAGAGGTAGCGGAGCATGTCAGCGACGCCGGGAGCATTTCCCGCGATGCCGAATTCTGCCATGCCGGGCAGCAACAGTAGCGAGATCAGAATGACGAGCGTGATCAGAAACGCGACGATCTGGCTACGAGCAATCGCCGAAGCGACTCCGCCGATCGCCACGTAAGTCCAACCTGTGAGAAGAAGACCGATCAAACCCGACACACTCTTGCCAATCTCCGGATCGCCATAAAAAAACAGCACACCTCCGAAGAGGCCCACGATCCCGACCAACATGGCGATGAAGATCGCACCTGCGGCAAATTTCCCGAGCACGATGTCCCAGATCGTGAGTGGACTCGTGAGCAGCAATTCCTCGGTGCCATTCGCCTTCTCGGCCGCGTACACGCCCATCGTGATGCCGGGAATCAGGAACAGCAGAATCACCGAAATCGAACCGTAGAATTCGCGAAGCAGTCCGTCGTTGAGATTGAAATTGGTGAGCTGATCCGGATATTGCTGGGCCTGCTGGAACACCTGCTCGAACCAACTCAGATCGAGAATGAAGAACATGCCTGCGAGCACCGAGAACAGACTCAGCACCCCGTAGGCAACCGGCGACACGAAGAGCGAACCCAACTCGCGGCCGGCGACTGAAGCGACGTGCCTCATTGTGCGCTCCCCGATTCGGATTCAACGATCGGTTTCGATGAAAGTGCGGCGGGATCGATCGCATCGCGGGTCGTGTGTTCGGTGAAGACCTGATCGAGGGTGCGGCCACCTTGGGTGAGTTCAGACAAAGGCGCGTCGACCACCTTTCGCCCCTGATTGATCAAGATCACGCGACGGCAGATCGCGTCCACCTCCGCGAGAATATGAGTCGAGAGAATCACCGTGTGCCGGCTATCGCCCTGAGAGGGGGCCGTCAGCTCGGTGATCAAGTTGCGAATCTCGCGGATCTGGAGCGGGTCGAGCCCGGCGGTCGGCTCGTCGAGGATCAGCACGGGCGGGTTGTGGACAATGGCCTGCGCGAGACCCACGCGCTGCCGGAAACCCTTCGACAGCGTTCCGATGACCTGCCGACTGACGTCGGTCAGTGCCGTGCGTTCGAGTGCCCGATCGACGTCCGCTCGTCTCTTGGCGCGGGGCACATCCTTGATTTTTGCGACAAAGGTGAGAAAGGATCTCACGGTCATCTCGGGATAGAGCGGCGGCGTTTCTGGGAGATAGCCGATGGCGCGACGCGCAGCGATCGGATCGCCAAAGATGTCGTGCCCTGCGATCACCACGGTTCCATCCGTGGGAGGCACGAAGCCAGTGAGCATTCGCATCGTGGTCGTCTTGCCGGCGCCGTTTGGGCCCAGAAACCCGACTACCTCGCCCCTCTCGAGCGAGAAGCTGATGTCCTCCACCGCCACGAGATCGCCGTAGCGCTTGGTGAGTCCATTCGCCTCGATCACGCGATCGGCCCCGCTGCAGTCATCCTTGAAACCGGATTCGAGACCTCACGCGCAATCCTCTCTCGTGGAAACCACCCGTTCCAGGAGCACGCCCCCTACCACGAGTAAGACTCCAACTGATGAGTAGGACTCCAACTGATGGGTACGGCTCCAACTCACGAGTACGGCTCCAAGTTGATGGGTACAACTCCAGCGATGGGTACGGCCCCAACCATGGGTACAGGCCCAACAAAAAGGCACGCACCGCGCCAATGAGCGCGAAGCCTGCCGGAATGGGAAGCACTATAAGAACTCCGCGATGGCCGTCAACGCCCCAGCACGGGTAGCCAATCGTTTCGAGCGCCATATCCTATTGAATGTGAGAGTTTTTGCATTGACCGCCGCTCTGTGCGCCGCGCTTCTCGCGCACGTCGCGCAGGCTGACAGGACTGCGGCACCCGATCCCGACGCGCGCCCCGCGGCGCGCTGGCGCGGTCAGTTCTGCACGCCCGCCGGCTGCACGGGGGCGCCCTCGAATCCCTGGTCGGTGGTAGCTGGATTTGGCGGAGCAGCACTCGCGGCGATCTGGATCGGGCGCCGACTCAGCGACTCAGCGTGATCCAGCGAAAGTAACTGGACGAGCCGGAAACCCGGCCGCCCGAACCGGGGCGGTAGCTGAGATCACGACCTCCCTCGGAACCGGCGACGATCTCCTTGAACGCGGCGATCTTCGTCTCTGGATCCTCGGGGTTGAGCCCGTGGAAGACGATCTCGACGTGGTCCTTGGTCTCGAAGACGTTGAGGATCAACGCCGCAAGCGTGAAGAGCTTACCGATCCCCTCCACCGCCTCGACCGAAAAGCGAGGTACTTTGACCTCAGAAAGCTCAAAGCCGTACTCGAGACGCATCAACTCCCCCTAATCGCGGTTTGGCGCCCTGCTCTTCTTGGGCACCGTTCTCTTACAGGGCACCGTGCTCTGGTTTGCGTGCAGTGCTCCTCTAATCGCGCACGCCTGGGTATGGGCACCGCAATCGGCTCTCCTCCCCACACTCCGATCAGGCGCCGCAGGGTGCCGTCGGCGCGCTGGGGTGTCAAGAACCGCCCGTTGATTTGGACATCGCCTGCAGCTGCTTGACGAGCTCTTCTCGGGTGAAAACACCCTTTTCGACGAGCAGCTGTGCAATCGCCCTGAGCATCGAGTCACTCGATGCGCTCGCGCCCTGAGATTTCTCGTCCGGAGCGTCGCTCGGAAGGGCTGGCGAATCCTCGAACACGAGCGGGCCATCGGACTCCTCGGAGCCGAGTTCATCCAGTCCCACAAAAGAAGGCTCGGGACCGAAGTCGTCGAGGCAAGAAGGTTCCATGTCGTCGGCGTTCGGATCGATCGCGACCGTGTTGGGCGCGAACGTGGACTTCGACCGCTGAGACGCCGATTGCTCGGCGGCCGCCGGCGGTATGGGCAGTAGGTCCTCCCCGAAACCCGCGCATTCGTAGTGGCGGTAGATGCCCTCGTCGAGGTCCGTCGGAGCAACCAACACCGCCTGGACGTTCATACCGACGAGCGTGCAGATCTCGGCGACGATGTCGGAGTCGGAGGGGTCTTCCATGCCGAGGTACAACTTCCGCGCGTTGCCCTCGCCGTTGATGAGCAGGGGAAGACAGCGGTGCTTTTCGACGAGTTCGACCGGTACCAGATCGAGCACTTCGGAGCTGATCTGTTTGCCATCGAGTTGTACGACTGGCAGTTTCAATTGGCCGGCGAGCGCGCGCACGAGAGTGCGCTCATCGACCATTCCCATTCGCACCATCGCCATGCCAAGCAGACCGCCGATGCGCTTCTGCTCCTCGAGCGCCGCGGTGAGCTGAGCGGGTTCGATCGCGCCTGCGGCGACCAACACCTGACCCAGTTTGATCGGTTTGCGATTGGACTTCGACACAGCCGTACAATCGGCTAAACGAGGGGAGTACCTAACCCCAGCGAGTCACGGGGTGAATTCAACCCAAATCTAGACCAACTCGAACGTCTCTCCGAGTTCCGGATGGAGGGCGCCCAGGACGCCGTGCCACAATTTTGCGGCATTCATTTCGTCCGTGTTGCAGAAGACCGCGGCCGAAACGCGCCGGCCGCGGAATTCCGGGAGGCATCCCGCATACAGGCTGTAGCCAGGGCCGCCGCCTCCATGGCTGAAATCGGGCGCGTAGATCCCATCGGGATCACTCATCAATCCGAGTCCGTAACTCGGTGAAACCGCAGGCGGATGTTCACCCGGTACCCGCACCAGCTGTGTCATGGCTGCGAGCGAATCGCGCCGAACGAGCTTGCCGCCGAAGAGCGCCTGGTAGAACTCGCCAATTTCCGCTGCAGTGGACGAAACAAGGCCGTGCGCGACCCAAGCCGGATCGTAGATGGAGCGAACATCTTCCAATTCGGCATCGCGGTGAAAGTCGCGGCTGAACCCCGGCACGAGCTGCTCGAAAGAGGCCCGACCCTCCACGACCGCGGTGGCGGTCTGGCCCAGCGGGCCCGCAATGTGTTGCTGAACGGCGTCTGCAAAGCTCGTCGCATTCGCGAGTTCGACGACCCGTGTGAGCAACGCATAGCCGGTGTTCGAATAGCACCAGCCCTTGCCAGGTTGAAAATCGAGGCCGCGATGGCAGCTGTGCTCGATGAATTGCTCGAACGTCCAGGCCTTGCCGGGTGAAGCCTTCAACGCGGCAATCTGCTCGGGAAGGGCGCTGTAGTTGGGAACACCAGCGGTATGGTTGAGAAGCTGGCGCAGTGAGATGTCGTCACCAAAGGGCAGATCCGCGAGCCAACGCGAAATCGGATCGTCGATGGCGAGTGCGCGCAATTCTTCGAGCCGGAGCACGCAAACCGCGATCACCGTCTTGGTGATGCTGTAGATGGGAAAGCGCGCGTCAGTGTGCATCGCATTTTCGCGCGCCAGATCGACCGACCCACTCGCACCCACCCAGGATCCGAGCCCCTCGCAGCAAACAGCGGCCGTAGCGCCAAGCCCGCCGCATTCTTCCACCAACCGGTCGAATGCGCGCTGAAGCGACGCTTCCGTTCGAACGTCGATCAACTGCACCTCCCCCGCTTCGGTGTTCGAAAACTAACGTCGGTCGAAGGTCGGCCTGCGTTCATCGGCCATCCGCACCCGACGGGTTGCCGTCACTCGATGGAAACAAGCGAAAGATTCCCGGTGACAGGTCGGGATTCAGCACCACGTTGCGAAACAAGATCTCCGCATGCGTCTCTCCCGAGCGAACGTCGAGACCGATCGAATGCGCGAAGGGTGATCCGTCCACATCGCGATACGCTTCGAACCGAGCGGTCCAGACGGCGGCACCCGAATCGTCGAGAACCTCCAACGCGCGAAGGAGGCCGGCGGAATCGAAAGTCACCCGCTGAACGACCGCACCCTGGGTGTCTGCGAGATCGATGCGAATTCGCCCGTCGCCGTCGCGAACTGCATTCGCGAGAACGGGCAGTGGCTCGGAGATCGGAACACCCAACAGGACCGCCACCGCCTCCTGGGGACTCAGATCGATCCCGGCTTCGTTCCACAGCAAGCGATCATCGACTGCGCCCGATTCGTAGCTCTGGTCCTCGGCGCGATACACCTCGAAACCCACTCCGTCTGTGGCAATTATCGCGAGCGATTGATTGAGGAATCCGAGTATTTCAACCCGCAGGCGCGACGGCCGCTCGAGAATCACGAGTTGCTTCCCGCGGAGCTGAACCGAACCATCCTTGCGATCGACCGCGAGCCGTGCGTGCCCGCGCAATCGCTGGCGCTCGCTCGTGCGCTCGACCCAATCATCGAGCAGCCGGCGCGGTAGCGGGTCACCGGGCGTCAACGGCGGAAACGGAGTTGGTGTCGCGCAGGCAGCCGCCCAAAAGAGCAACACCGCGAAGACGACGACGCGTTTCACGCCTACTCGATCTCGCGTCGGAGGGCCTCGAGCTTTTCGAGAAGATTGGGCTGCTCGCCCTCTCGAGGGGTCAGATCAACGGCTTCTTGGTACTTCTTTAGAGCCCGCTCTCTCTGATCGAGCAGGAGGTAGGCATCACCCAGGTGCTCCGAAACGACCGGATCGCCGCCGGTGAGTTCCTGCGCGCGCAAGAGTTCCTTCAGCGCGCGATCGAGGTATTTCTTCGCCTCTTCGCTTCTTCCTGTGTCGAAGAGCGGTCGCGCTCGCATGTAGTACACCCAGCCGAGGCTATCGATGATGAATCCGTCATCGGGCCGGAGGTCGAGGGCGCGAACGATATAATCCTCGGCCTGATCGAGATTGTCGCCTTGCTCCGCCCAGGTGTAGCCAACAAAGTTGAGCGCACTCGCGTTGTTCGGATTCTGCTCGATCGCGCGCTCCATGTAGCGAATCGCTTCCTGCGAGCGCTGCGCTTCACTAAAGACCACACCCAGGTTGAAGAGGAGTTCGTCGTCGTCCGGATCCCTGAGGAGGAGCCCCTCGAGATAACTGACAGCCCCGTCGAAGTCTCCAGCCTTTGCACGCAGCGTCGCTGAGTAGAGCTCGCGAGGCCTCGTTGGCTTTGTGGCAACCGCCAGTTCGATTTCTTCCACGGCACGTTCGAAATCTCCCGCCCGTTCGAAGAGGACCGCCAGTTGCGTGTGCGCTTCGCTGTAGTGTTCGCTCTCTTCGGGAATTGCGGAAAAGACTTCGATGGCAGCCGCGTCCTCTCCCATCTGGCGACGTACGATCCCCAGGAAGAAGCGAACTTCGTGATCATCGGGTTTGCTCGCGAGGAAGATTTCGAAATGGATGGCCGATTGCGAAAATTCCTCGGCCTCGTAGTAGAGAAATCCCAGTCGCACCACCGACCGCATGTCGTTCGGGTAGTGGGTCGCGATTTCAGTGAGGGTCCGAAGCGCACCGTCGGTGTCATTCTCCCCAAGCTGGACATCCGCAAGCGCCATCAATGTATCGCGGTGATGGGGATGTAGTTCGAGAATTTCGCGGAAGATTTCGCGCTCGTCGCCCTTTTCCCCTCGATTCCGCGCCAACCGTGCGAGCCGCGAATAGATCTTCAGACTGCCCGGGTCGATTTCGAGGGCCTGACGCAGCGCGCCTTCGGCCCTTTCGAGATCCCCCTCCAACTCGTAGGCCTTGGCGAGCGCCTGGTACGCGTTGACCTGGTTGTCCGCGAACTCGACCAACCACAACGCGAGCTCGACGGCCTGCTCGCCCCGATCGGTCTCGAGATACACCTGATAGAGAAGCGCGCCAGCTTCCTCATTGATGGGTTCGCCCGATTCATCGGTCAGCGCCAATTCAGCGGCGGCGACGTTGCGCTGCATCCGATACAGCTGGCCGAGAAATACACGGGTTCGCGAATCGTCCGGATCGAGTTCGAGTGCCCGCTCTGCATGTTCGAGCGACTTTACGGGTCGACCCGATCGAATCAGACCGACCGCCAACTTCCGGTGGATGTACGCCGAATCCGGATCTTTTTCGAGCGCGCGCTCGAAAGCGGCCAGCGCCGCATCGAGATCGCCTGCGGCCTGGTGGTTGTGGGCAACGAGAACGTCGTACTCGGGCGGTGCGCCCGGTCGCACTTCAGGGCCCGGATCGGGTTTCCGCACACGCGCCTGATTGCCGATGGGAAGCAGCGCACAGCCGCTCACCAGTAGCGCCGCCGTCAACAGCGGTGCGATCTGGCTCCATCGACGAATCTGCGCTTTCACCGCAACTCCTCGCCCTGTCTTCTCACGCTACTCGCCCGACGTGGGCGTCAGAAACCCTTTGGCGTCCAGGAATTCGACGAGTTCCGCCACGCTTTCTTCGACCGTCTGGCGGTTGGTGTCGAGAACCAACTCGGGGCTGTTGGGCGCCTCGTAGGGCGCCGAGATTCCGGTGAATTCGGGAATTTCACCCGCTCGCGCCTTCTTGTAGAGGCCCTTCACATCCCGCTGCTCGCAGGTATCGAGGCTCGCGTCCACATAGACTTCCACGAAATCGCCGGCCCCCATGAGCGCGCGCACGGCGTCGCGATCAGAACGGTAAGGCGAAATGAACGAAGCGAAGACGATTACGCCAGCCTCGGTGAACAACTTCGACACTTCGCCAATCCGGCGGATGTTCTCCGTCCGATCCTCGGGCGAGAATCCCAGGTTGTTGTTGAGCCCGTGCCGGATGTTGTCTCCGTCGAGCACGAAGGCATGGCGCCCTCGATTGATCAATTCGCGCTCCGCCGCGATGGCAACGGTGGACTTCCCGGATCCCGAGAGCCCCGTCAACCAAATCGTCACGCCGTGCTGGCCGACGATTGCCTCGCGTTCCTTGCGCCCGACCTGACTTTCGTGCCAGGTGATGTTCTTACTCTTCAGCTCAGCCAACCGAACTCTCCTTCTGCTTACACTCTCTACTATCGGCGATCTGCCACCGTACTATCGACGAATTGCAGCCGTACTATCGACGAACTACAGCTGTACGACCGGCAATCTGCGGCCGTAATGCGTTGCCAACTCTGTCGGCGAGGATAGCGCGGCTGCTTAATTTTCGGGGGGTTAGAGTTGCGGGTTGCTGAGGGCGCCGGAGCGCTGCTGCCCGCGCAGCACGCCCACCGCCGCCACAATCTTTTTCGCGACCCACTCGATCTCTGCTGCGTCGTTGGAGCGCCCGATGCCGAAGCGCAAAGAGGACCGTGCGACCTCCTCCGACAACCCGAGGGCCTCGAGCACGGGGCTCGGCTCGCCACTCCCGGACGCGCACGCCGAACCCGTGGAAAGAGCAACATCGGGGAGCGCGATGAGTAATTGCTCGGCGCTCACGCCCGCAAACGAGACATTCAGGTTGCCGGGCAACCGGCAGCCGCTGGGCCCATTGCGCGCGACCCCTTCAAGAGCACTCGAGAGCCGTTTCCAGAGCGTTTCGCGCAGCCCTGCCAGCCGGGTGGCCTCGGCTTCGAGGTCGGCGAGGCACAACTCCACCGCGCGCGCAAAGCCCACGATGAGCGGCACCGGCAGGGTGCCCGGGCGGAGTTCTCTCTCGTGGCCGCCCCCGTGTGCGAGCGGCTGCAGCGCAATCCGCGGCCGCCGCTTGCGGATGTAGAGCGCGCCGACGCCCTTCGGCCCGTAGAGCTTGTGGGCGCACATCGAGAGCAGATCAACTCCCCAGCGCTGCACGTCCACAGGGATCTTGCCGACTGCCTGCGCGGCGTCGGTGTGAAAGAAGACTTCGCGTTCGCGGCAGATTCGGCCAATTTCCTCGATCGGCTGGAGGGTTCCGATCTCGCTATTCGCGGCCATGATCGAGACCGCCAGCGTCCGATCCGTAATTGCCGCCGCGACCGCCGCGGGGTCGACGAACCCCTCGCCGTCGACGGGCAAGATCGTCAGCGAAAAACCTTCGCCGGCCAGAAAGCGGCATGCGTCGAGTACCGCGGGGTGCTCGACGGCGCTCGTGATCAGATGGTTCCGGCGTCCTCGGTGACCCCGCGCGAGACCGACGAGCGCGAGGTTGTCGCTCTCGGTGGTCCCACTCGTGAAGACGATCTCTGACGGGTCCGCGGCCCCAATCGCCGATGCCAGGCGTTCGCGGGCGATCGCCACGGCCTCCTCGGCGCGCCAGCCGAAGACGTGGCCCGCGCTCGAAGGGTTGCCAAAATCATCGCTCCAAAAGGGCGCCATCGCGTCGACGACGCGCGGGTCGGCTGGCGTGGTCGCGTTGTGGTCGAGGTAGATCGGGAGCTTCAAGGCCACGGGGAGCGGCCCTCGTCAGGCCGCGAAGGATTCTCCACAGCCGCAGGTCGTCGAAGCGTTGGGATTGCCCATCTTGAATCCCGTTTCGTTGAGGGTATCGACGAAGTCGAGTGTGGTTCCCATCAGGTAGAGCGCGCTCTTCTCATCGACCACGACCTTCACGCCGTGCGCTTCGATCACGCTGTCGACCTCGCTTTGGCGGTCGTCGAAAGCCAACTCGTAGCGCAGGCCCGAACAACCGCCGCCCACCACCTTCATCCGAAGGCTGTGGGTCTCGAGCTTGTCGTCTTTTTCGAGTAGCTCCCGAATCCGCTCAGCGGCGGCGGCAGTCACTTCGATTACGGCCATATGGCTGCTCCTGCTGCGCGACCTGTGGATCAGAACCCCAAGCGCACGAACTAGAAAGGATAAGTGCGCCCTACCAAAAGTCAACGCAGCCGCTAAACGCTTCTTACGTATCGACCGAACGCGGAGCAAACCGAACGAAGATCTCCTGATTCCCCTTGGGGCCCGTCAGGCGGCTCTCCGCCTCGCCGGTGGCCGTCCAGCCCAGTTCCGCTGCGCATTGCTTCACCTCGGCCACGGCGGCTGCGCGCAGCTCGGGATCCCGCACCACGCCGCCCTTCCCCACCTGGTCTCGACCGACCTCGAATTGGGGTTTCACCATGATGAGTAGGTCCGCACTGGAAAGCTGCTCGGAGAGGGTGGGCAACAGCAGGCGCACCGAAATGAAGGAGACATCGATCGTGATGAAGTCCGGCTGCGGATCGAAGGCGGTCGTATCGAGCTTTCGCGCGTTGATCCGCTCCATCACCGTCACGCGCGGGTCGGCGCGAAGACGGGCGTCGAGTTGTCCGTAGCCGACATCTACCGCGAACACGTGCTTCGCGCCGCCTTGGAGCAGGCAGTCGGTAAATCCGCCCGTCGACGCACCGATGTCGAGACAGACGTGGCCGGTCGGGTCGATGCCGAGATCCTCGAGGGCTCCCGCGAGCTTCTCGCCGCCGCGAGAAACGAAGCGCCGGTCTTCGCCGCGTACGCGAACGCGTGCGTCCGCGCGAATCGCCGTTCCGGGTTTGTCGCTGGGCGTGTCATTGACGAGCACGCGGCCGGCTCGAATCAGGCCCTGGGCGCGACTGCGGGTCTCTGCCAGGCCGTCGGCCAACATGCGCTCGTCGAGCCGCTGGCGATCGATTCGACTCATTGCGAGGACTGCGTCTGGCCCCCATCGACGGCCAGCAAAGATCTCACCGCCTTCGCAATGCCTTCTCGATCGAGGTCGATTTCACGGCGGATCTGCTTGGGATCGCCGTGCTCGATCAGCCGATCGGGGATACCCAGACAGCGCGTCGGCGTGCTCACGCCCTCTTCGGCCAGTACTTCGAGAACGGCTGCGCCGAATCCTCCGATCAGGCTCGCCTCTTCGACCGTCACGATTGCGCGACACTGTCGAGCGAGGCGCGTGATGCGCTCGCGATCCAGCGGCTTGACATAACGCGCGTTGAGAACCGCGACCGAAATACCCTCAGAGCTGAGTTCCGCGGCCGCCTCGAGCGCGTCGGCGGCGAGCGTTCCGAACACCAACACGGCAGCGTCGTTTCCGTCGCGCAGCAGCTCGGCTTCGCCGAGCGGAATCGCCTTGATGTCGGGATCGAGCGGAACTCCGAGGCCCTGGCCGCGCGGGAAACGAATCGCCGACGGGCCTGGGTAATCGATCGCCGTCCGCAACAGGTGCCTCAACTCGTTTTCATCCTTCGGTGCCATGATCACGATATTGGGCAATGCGCGCAGGTACGCGAGATCGTAGAAACCCTGATGGGTCGCGCCGTCAGCGCCTACAATACCCGCGCGGTCCAACACGAGCGTCACGTCGAGGTTCTGCAAACAGACGTCGTGTACCACCTGGTCATAGGCGCGTTGCAGAAACGTCGAGTAGATCGCGGCCACGGGTTTCATTCCCTCGGCGGCGAGGCCAGCTGCAAAAGTCACAGCGTGTTGTTCAGCGATGCCGACGTCGTAGAAGCGATCCGGGAAGGCTTTCTCGAAGCGATCGAGTCCGGTCCCGTCCGCCATTGCGGCGGTGATCCCGATGATGCGCTCGTCGTCTTCGGCCAGCGCGATCAGCGCATCCGCAAACACGTTCTGATACTTCGGCGGGCCGGGTTTGCTCGGGTGGAAACGTCCGGACTCGACCTCGAAAGCGCCGACACCGTGGTACTTGAAGGGATCCTGCTGCGCGGGCTCGTAGCCGTACCCCTTGGAGGTGATCGCGTGCACCAACACGGGGCCTTCACCATTCGCAAGCATCTGCTTGACGTTCTCGAAGGTTTCGAGCAGGACCTCCATGCGATGGCCTTGGATCGGTCCGACGTAGTTGAAGTTCAGCGCCTCGAAGAGCAGCCCCGGCGAGAAGAAAACCTTGAGGGACTCTTCGGCTTTGTGCGCCCAGTGAACCATGTCGCCCGGAAGCGCGCTCAGAAATTCCTTCGCGAAACTCTTCATCCGACGCGCGAGCGGGTTGGAGAGTTTCCGCGACAAATAGGACGACATTGCACCGACGTTCGGTGAAATCGACATCTCGTTGTCATTGAGCACAACCACGAGGTTCTTTTGCTGGAGGTGGCCGGAGTGATTGAGCGCCTCGAACGCCATCCCGGCCGTCATCCCGCCGTCGCCGATCAACGCAATCGCGCAGCCGTCGCGGCCCTGGTGCTCCATCGCGCGCGCCATACCGAGTGCCGCGGAGATCGACGTACCCGCATGGCCCGCACCGAATGCGTCGAACTTGGATTCGGAACGGCGCAGGAACTTCGCAATCCCGTCGGCCTTGCCGATGCGATCGAATTCGTCGCGGCGGCCAGTCAACATTTTGTGCGGGTAGCCCTGGTGGCCAACGTCGAGCACGAGGCGATCATCCGGTGTATTGAACACATAGTGGATCGCAGTCAGGAGTTCGACGGCACCGAGGCTCGAGGCCAGATGCCCGCCGGTGCGCGAAACGCGGTCGATGATTTCTTCGCGAATTTCCCCTGCGACCTGCTCCGCTTGTTCTTTCGATAACTTCCGGAGATCGGCCGGCTCTCCAATTCCGGCCAGCAGCGTCGTCTCGCTCATACCGTTCTCCGCACAGAGAACCGCACCAACTCGCGCAGCGGCTCCGCTTTTTCGCCCAGGTCCTCGAGTTCAGCGAGGGCCGTCGCCAGGAGTTCCTCGGCACGCTCGCGGGCCGCGTCGACACCAATCGCGCGGACCAGCGAGCACGGATCGTCCTCTCCCTCGTCCAACACATCGTCGGCAATCTGAAACGCAATTCCCGCCGCCACCCCGCAACGCTTCAAGCGATCAACGGTTTCGAGATCCGCGTCACCCAACAGCGCGCCGCCTACGATCGAGGCCGCAATCAGCGCCGCCGATTTGCGCGCGTGCACAGATTCGATCCGCGCCGCGTTCGTGTCGGTGGCGTCGAAGATGAGATCCTCGGCCTGACCTCCGACCAACGCGAGGGAACCCGCCGCCCGAGAGAGTTCCAGCGACGCCGCAACCACACGCTCGGGCGCGATGTCGCTCGAACCCTTGGCGAGTACCTCGAAGGCCGAAGCGAGCAGTGCGTCGCCCGCGAGCACCGCAACGGCCTCGCCAAACGCAACGTGAACCGTCGGTACGCCGCGGCGTTCGGCATCGTCGTCCATGCAAGGCAGGTCGTCGTGAACCAACGAATAGGTGTGGACGAGTTCGACCGCGGCCGCCAGCGGCAGTGCGCGCTCACCCGGGGATCCGACGGCTTCCGCAGCAGCCATCGCGAGAACCGGCCGCAGGCGTTTGCCGCCGGGAAACAGGATGTGGCGCATGGCCGCGTGTAATTGTGCGGGCGCGGTGTCCGCAGCGGGGATCAATGCATCGAGCACGCCGTTGACCTTCGGAATCTGTTCCTCGAAGTACGCGTAGACGTCCATTATTCCGGCTCCTCAGATTCCTCGAACGGGCGGGAGATCCACTTTTCACCCTCGCGCACGAGCACCTCGATCCGCCTCTCCGCGTCTTCGAGCTGGCCCGCGCAGCGCCGCGTGAGCTTTACACCATCTTCAAACGCCGCGAGCGCCTCCGCGAGTTCGAGGTCGCCCTCTTCGAGGCGATCCACGATCGCCTCGAGGCGCTGCAGTGCCTCCTCAAAGGTAGTCCCGTCAGAAGCTTCGGCGTCGGGGGATTTTTCGGGGGCGCCGCGAGATTGGCGACGATTAGCCATTCTGGATCATGCTATCCGTGGGCCTCTTCAGCGTCAACGGTGAACGCCCCAAACCACGCGACTTCAAAGCGGCTTTTCGGATTTCGGCAGCGCCGCGATCGATTCCACGACAGCCTCCAGCTGTGCCTCGGCGAGTCGGATGGCGAGCCGGTCGCCCCGCTCGAGGTGGCCGGCGGTTCGCGGGATTGCACCATCGCTCGATCGACGCACCAACGCGTAACCGCGATCCAATACTCCGAGCGGGGAAAGCGAGTCGAGGCGACCCGCGAGTTCCGCGAGCCGAGACCGTCCTCGCTCTGCGGTCGCGGTACCCACGCGTACGAGCCCGCGCACCGCGGCCCCGAATCGCGCGCGCTGAACCGCCAATCGCACCGAAGGTGCCAACATCTGAAGCGCGTCGCGCTCACGCGCGAGGCCCTGCGCCCCGCGCTCGAAGATCGCGCGCACCGCGATCAAGAGCCGCCTCCAATCGCGCGCAAGATGACGCTGGAGATCCGCAGCGTCGGGAACCGCCATCTCGGCCGCGACCGAAGGGGTGGCGGCGCGGACATCTGCAGCCAGATCCGCGATCGTGACATCGACCTCGTGGCCGACACCCGATATGACGGGCACCGTCGCGCGCACGATCGCACGCGCAACAACCTCGCTGTTGAACGCCTGCAGGTCTTCGAGAGATCCGCCACCGCGAACCAGGAGAATCAGGTCGACTTCCGGCTGCGCGGAAAGTGCATCGATCGCCACAGCAATTTCGTCTTCAGCACCAACACCCTGCACCCGCGTCGCGGCGATCAGGATCGAGGCGGCGCTGTAACGCCGACCGGTGACTTCCAGGACATCGCGAATCGCCGCACCCGTCGGCGAGGTCACCACACCGATCCGAGACGGGCGGGCCGGAAGCGGACGCTTGCGTTCCGGGTCGAAGAGCCCCTCGGATTCGAGCCGCGCGCGCAACTGCTCGAAAGCGAGTTGCAGCGCACCCAGGCCGCGCGGTTCTAGCTGCCGGACGATGAGTTGCAGATCTCCGCGCGCCTCGTAGACCGAGAGGTCGCCGTAGACGAGGACTTCGAGCCCATTTTCGGGTTCGAACGCGAGGCTCTTCGCGGCGTTTCGAAACATCGCGGCACGAACCTGGCCCGCGTCGTCCTTCAAGGTGAAGTAGAGATGCCCCGAGCGCGCTCGGTGGAGATTGCTCAGTTCACCGACCACCCACACCCGCCCCACGCGTTCTTCGAGCAGCATGCGGAGGCCGGCCAGCACCTCGCTGACCGAATAGATGCGGGGTCCCGTGCCGCTCGTCTCACTCATCGCGATGAAAGCGCGGCCGTGAATTCCGCGGGAGCACGCGAAACTTCAGGGTGTCGTCTCAGTCGTCGTTTCGGGCGATTTGGCCTGCAGTGAGGGTGACGTTCGATTGCCGCGTAGGCGATCGAAGTAGGTCCAGCTCTTCAGCACCTCGAGCGCGCGGTCGAGTTGGTGGTCGCCGACCTCGTCACCCGTCGCCTCCGACTCATCCCCTTCCGCCTTGGCGGCGTCGTCGCTGTCCTCTTCCGTAACCGCGTCGGGGCTGGCATCGCCCTGGGTGAAGTGCCCCTCGAGGTCGATCTCGCGCGTGCGGCGCCGCCGCTTCACGCCGTCACCCTCGACGACTCGCTCGACGACGATATCGGGCGTAATCCCGACCTCCTGAATCGAACGACCCGACGGCGTGTAATAGAGGGCCGTGGTCAAGCGCAGCCCGTGATCTCCCTCGAGCGGAAAGACAGTCTGGACCGAGCCCTTTCCGAACGTTTCCTGGCCGACGATCAACGCACGCCGCTGATCCTGGAGTGCACCTGCGACGATCTCCGACGCACTCGCCGAGCCACCGTTGACGAGCACCGCAATCGGATAATCAGATTCGGTGCCCTCGTGGTGTGCGAGGAAATCCTGGCGCTGGTTCTCGCGCCTTCCCTGCGTGTAGACGATCAGACCTTCCGACAGCCAGAGATCGGCAATCCGCACTGCCTGGTCGAGCAGCCCGCCGGGATTGTTGCGCAAGTCGAGCACGAGCCCTTCGAGCGGCTCTTCAGCTTCGGCGTGAATTTCAACGAGGGCTTTCGCGAGCTCGTCGACGCTGCTCTCCTGGAACACGCGGACTTTAACGTAACCGTAACCCGGCTCGAGCATCTTCCCGCTCACGGAAACGACTTTGACGATATCGCGAACTACGTCGAACGACTGGGGTTCACTGAAACCATCGCGAAAGATTTTGATCGTAATTTGCGTGCCACGCTTTCCGCGCATCAGCGAAACCGCTTCGTAGAGCGTCATTCTCTTGGTCGATCGGCAGTCTTCTTCCCAGCTCTCCGGCACTTCGGTCGGGCAGATCTTCACGATCAGATCGCGCGCCATGATTCCAGCTCGATCCGCGGGCGTACCCTCGATGGGCGAGATCACTTCGATGAAGCCGTCCTTCTGCTTGCTGATCTCGATTCCGAGCCCGTGAAACTCTCCCTTCGTGTCGACCTGCATTTCCTCGTAGGCCTCGACATCGAGAAAGCTGGAATGGGGATCGAGTTCATCGAGCATCCCGCGTACGGCACCGCGTATCAGGTCGCTGTCGTCGATCGGCTCGACGTAGTTGCCGCGGACCAGCGTCAACACGCTGGTAAAGAGACTGAGGTCGTCGTAACTCGATACCTTGGAGTGGCTCACGTTGTCCGTGACGATCGGCGCCACGCCGGCGATGACCACGCCCGCGAGGAAGGTCAGTAAAAAACGAACCCTCAGTCGTTGCCCGGATTTCGATTTCGATTCCATTTCCGCCCGCCTCTCCATTTGGTGATCGCCCATTCTAGCCCGTGTCTCGAAGCCGGAGCCACTTGCGGGGATCCAGGGGTTCGCGCCCGTGGCGGACCTCGAAATACAGCCGGGGCCCGGAAAGCGATCCCGTGTCTCCCACGGTCCCTATGACACCGCGCGATTCGATTTCGTCACCCACTTCCACCGCAATATCGGCCAGATGGCCGGATATCGTGAAATACTCATCTCCGTGGTCCAGAATCACGAGCTTCCCATAGCCGCGAAACCAGCCGGCAAAGCGAACTTGGCCCGCAGCTACCGCCTCGACGGCCACGCCGAGCGGCGCGTCGAATTCCACACCGCTTCGAAAGGTCTCGGTCTTGAATTCGGCGTCAACCACGCGCCCGAACGATGTGGCGATCGGAGCTTCGACGGGCGGCGCGAGCTGCTCGCGGAGACTCGCGAACGGAGGGCCGTCGGGATCGGATCGGCGCGCGGGCGTCTGACGAAGGGAGGTAATCGTTTCTTCGAGTGCTCGGGCGGCGGTTTCCAACTCGACAAGGGCGGCGCGTTCGCGGGCGCGGTCCTTGTGGAGCCGCGCCACCAATCTGCGCTTCGTCTCGCGCTCCGCCTTGAGCTGTTCCGACCGTTCGCGCAGCTGGGCGAGTGCCGCATCGCGCCCCTGGAGCGCCGTGCGGGCTCGCGCCTCGGTTTCGATCAGCGCGGCCGATTCCACGCGGTGGCGCTCGAGCAGGTCGACGTCATGCCCCAGCAACAGCCTCAAGGTATTCAGTCGCGCCAACAAATCGCGCATACCTTCGGCCGCAAAGAGCAGCCGCACGGGCCCCGCGGAGCCCGCCTTGTAGAGGGCGACCGCGCGGCTCGACATCGCGTGCTCGAGCACCTTGCGCCGCTCGCGAATCGCGGCTGCCTCACCTTCAACTCTTTTGAGTGTCTCTCGCGCTTGCTCGGAAACACGCCGGACGTGAACGAGATCGCGCGTGATCGCAGCCGCGGACCGATCGAGGGCTTCGACGGTTTCGAGCAGCCCGCGCTGTTCCCGCTCATAGGTTGCGACCCGCTCGCGGCTCTCGCGTATCGCGCCACGCAGCTGCTTCAGCTCGGGTTCGTCCTGGGCTCGCATGGGCGCGGCCGCCGCGATCAACACAATCGCCGCCAGCCACGCGGCCGAGCCGCCCCGCACGAGGGCCGTCATGACCGCCAGCCACCGCTGAGCGCCGCCGCAGACCCGAACAACCCGAGCCCCGCTCCGCCAGCGACGAGAAACAGCGCCTCGCGCGAAGAAAAGAAGCGCGGCGCGGTACCGATGAGCAGTTCGAGGCCGAATTCGAATCCCGGCAACGCGAGGTGGAAGAGCGCGTAGAGAAGGCCCAACGCAATCGCGCCGCCCGCGGCTCCCTGAACGATCCCTTCGAGCAGAAACGGCGTCTGCACGAAGGGGCGACTCGCGCCAACGAGTGACAGAATTTCGAGTTCGTCGCGGCGCGCAAAGATTCCGAGCCGAATGGTGTTCGCAACGATCAAGAGGGTCGCAAGCGCAAGGATGATCCCGAGGCCGATGCCCACGGCCCGAACCAACGCGACTGCGCGCAGGTAACCCTCGACCCAATCCCGCCCCGCACTCAGACTCTCGACACCATCGAGTTCCTCAATGACGCCGGCAACGGCCTCCATCCCCTCCGCGGAACGGCGGTCCTCGCTCAGCGAAATTTCGAGCGAAGCCGGCAGGGGATTCACTTCGAGACCGTCGAGCAGCGCGGAGCCACTTCCCACCGAGGCGCGAAATCGTTCGAGCGCCTGATCTTTTGAAAACGTCTCGACATCTTCGACTCCGGAAATCGCGAGAATGCGGTCTTCGAGCGCGCGCAGCGCTTCGCCGGATATTTCAGATTCCAGGTAGGCGGTAATGCGAAGATCGTCGCCGAACTGATCGAGCAGTTCTTCCATGTTCCGCAGCAACAGCGCGAATGCGCCGACGAGAACCAGGGTCACGCCAATCGTCACGATGGAGATTCCGCTCGTCACGGGACTCGAAGCGATCCCACGGATCGCGGTTCGAACGAAGAAAATCCACTTGTAGGCTGTGGGCGTCATATCCGCGGTAACGATGGTTTCGTATCTTCGGCGATCCGCCCGTCTTCGAGACGCACGACGCGCTTTCCGTAGCGACGCACGATTTCGAGTTCGTGCGTGGCGACCACGACGGTCGTGCCCCGCAGCGCGGCACTTGCGATCAGATCCATGATTTCAACCGTCAACTCAGGGTCGAGATTTCCGGTGGGCTCGTCGGCGAGCAGGATCTGGGGCTCATTGACGAGCGCCCGCGCAATTGCGACGCGCTGCTGCTCGCCGCCCGAGAGCGAGAGCGGATGGTGGTAGCGCCGGTGCTGGAGGCCGAGTTGTTTGAGAATCGCGAAGACCCTGGCGCGGGTCTCGCGCGGCGGCGTTCCCGTGACCTGCAGTGCGAGTGCAACGTTTTCCTCGACAGTGCGGCGCGGCAGAAGCTTGAAGTCCTGGAAGACGACGCCGATCTGGCGCCGCAGTGGCGGCACCGCCGATTCGCCGAGACGGGCGATGTTGCGGCCGAGCACGACGATTTGCCCCTCGCTCGGCCGCTCGGCGCCGAAGATCAACCGGAGAAGACTCGTCTTGCCCGCGCCACTGGAGCCTGTCAGGAAGACGAATTCGCCCTTCGCGAGTTCGATGCTGACATCGCGCAGCGCAAAGGTCCCCGCGAGATAGGATTTGGAAACGTGGAACATCCGGATCGCGCCCTCGCCGCGCGGCGTGTTG
>SMVA01295267.1_pt1 | contig 49769 bp, 59 predicted proteins | sample 2456451 | NCBI WGS metagenome assembly SMVA01 (sample SAMN11095933, study PRJNA526329) | marine sediment metagenome | biome: Marine sediment; feature: Surficial sediment; material: Deep marine sediment; isolation source: Hadal surficial sediment | place: Pacific Ocean | collected 2014-05 | depth...
GCCGTGGCAGGCAGCACGCCAGCAAAAAACAGGTTCCAGTCACTGGTGTATCCGGGAGCGCTGGCAAAGGGCATCAGGATAATAAACATTACAGCCACGCCGTGAAGCAGATTGCGCAGTAAACCAATCGATTTCAGCTTTTCCAGTAAATTTGCCGGCAGCATCAGCTTTTCCAATTTAAGCTCCAATGACGGTTCATTAGGGGAACCGGTTATACATTAAACCTGAAGTGAACAACATCACCGTCCTGAACCAGGTACTCTTTACCTTCCAGCCGCCACTTACCGGCTTCCTTGGCACCCGCTTCACCGTTGCCGGTAATAAAATCGTCATAAGCAATGACTTCAGCCCTGATAAATCCTTTCTCAAAATCAGTATGGATCACGGCAGCGGCCTGAGGTGCAGTCGCATCCTGTTTTACTGTCCAGGCACGTACTTCCTTAACACCGGCCGTAAAGTAGGTCTGCAGGCCCAACAATTCATATCCGGCACGAATAACCCGGTCGAGTCCCGCTTGTTCCATACCCAGATCACTCAGGAATTCAAGTTTTTCATCATCCTCCAGCTCAGCAATCTCGGCTTCAAGCTTGTTGCAAATCGCCACCACACCTGATTGCTCGGCTTCTGCGATGTCCTTAACCGTATCCAGAAACGGGTTATTATTGAAGCCGTCTTCATCCACATTGGCAATATACAGAACAGGTTTCATTGTCAGCAGATGTAAATCCCGGACTTCCGACATTTGCTCCTTTGAGATGGCGAATGTCCTTGCGGAATTACCATCGTCCACATGGGCCTGCAGCGACTCAAGAAAAGCGACTGAATCAATTGCTTCTTTGTCACCACTTTTGGCTATCCTGGCAACTCGCGTTATGCCTTTGTCGATTGTTTCGAGATCGGCAAGCTGCAGCTCGGTATTGATCACTTCTATGTCCCTTGCCGGGTCGATGCTGTTGGAGACATGGACTACATTTTCATCTTCAAAACAGCGTACGACATGGGCAATGGCGTCTGTTTCGCGGATGTTGGCAAGAAACTGGTTTCCCAGCCCCTCGCCTTTCGATGCACCTTCCACAAGGCCGGCAATATCAACAAATTCCATTGTCGTGGGCACCACGCGCTGCGGACGCACGATTCCGGCGAGCTTATCCAGTCGTGGGTCTGGCATGGGAACAACGCCTGAATTAGGCTCGATGGTGCAGAAAGGGAAGTTTTCGGCACCGACTCCGGCTTTGGTCAAGGCGTTAAATAACGTTGATTTACCAACATTAGGTAAGCCGACGATGCCACAGTTAAATCCCATTATTCATTCCCAACCTTAAAATTGTGGAGTCGGTTCATTGCCTTTTCCCACTCACCTTTAATCGCCAGCGGCATGCATTCAAGCGCCTCATCAATACATTGGCCAATAACATCTTTATCCAGGGCAGAGGCCTTACCCAGTACGTGCCCAGTTACCTGGTGCTTCGACCCTGGATGACCAACACCGATGCGCAGACGATTGAAATCCTGGTTTCCGCCAAGACTGCTGGCGATATCACGCAAACCATTGTGACCAGCGAGACCACCACCTTGCTTGAATCGGATAATACCGATAGCCAGATCCAACTCATCGTGGGCAATGAGTATTCGATCCGCGGCAATCTTGAAAAAGCTTGCCAGCGAACCCACTGATTTCCCACTTTCATTCATATAGGTTGAGGGAATGAGCAATCGCAATTCCTGACCTTCATGAACAAGGTTGGCGATTCGGCCAAAGAACTTCTTTTCTTCCTTGAATACACCACCGTGTAAAGAAGCAAACCGTTCAACAAACCAGATACCCGCGTTGTGGCGGGTATTGGCATATTGGTCACCTGGATTGCCGATCCCTACGATCAGCTTCAGTGGAACCACCGGTTTATGAGAAGTGTTCACCGTTACTTAAGCAAAGGTGGATGACTATTCTTCTTCGCTAGGCACTTCACCGCTTTCGTCTGATTCGCCTTCTTCTGCATCGCCTTCAACCTCGGCTCCAGTTTCGGTATCTTCGACTCTTCGTGGCGCGTGCACGGCGACAATAACGTGGTCATGATCCTCACCCTGGGACAATGCCGGAATCGTCAACCCGGCGGGCAATACAATTTCGCTCATGTGGATAGCAGACCCCAACTCAAGATTTAGAATATCAACGGTAATAAATTCAGGCAGATCTGCAGGTAAACAGCTGACCTCGACAGAAGTCATGGTATGGGAAACGTTTCCGCCACCCTGCTTAACACCAACACAATCTTCCTCGTTAAGGAAGTGCAGAGGTACCTCAACGACGATCGCCTGGTCCATTTGTACTCGAAAGAAATCTGCATGCATGATGCGATCTTTAGCCGGGTGTCGTTGCAGATCTTTCAGGATTGCTTCCTGGGATTTGCCCCCCGCTTTTATCGTGATGATGTGTGAGAAGAATGCCTCATTGGAACATGCCCTGTGCAGGTCCTTATGAGAGATTGATAGTGGTTGTGGTTCTTTTCCCGCGCCATAGAGGATTGCAGGAACGAGATCAGCATTCCGACGCAGGCGGCGGCTCGCACCTTTCCCCTTGTCAGTACGCAGTTCGGCATTTAGCTCGAATTCAGCTGCCATGGTTTTTCTCCTAAAGTTAAGCTGGAAGCCACTGCGACCGTTTTTTCCAGCAGTTGTGCCCAAATTCGGGCGAAGTTCTTAAAATATAGTACTTAAAACAAAGTGGGCTGTATTCTTTTAGTAAACAGCGCGCTCAGTGATTCTTCATTGCTGATTCGTCTTATCGACTCAGCGAGTTCGTCGGCAATGCTTAATTGACGAATTTTCTTGCACTTATCGGCAGATTCACTCAATGGAATCGTGTCCGTAACGACCAATTCGTCCAGGGATGAGCCTTCAATATTCTCTATCGCATTTCCAGATAAAACAGGATGGGTGCAATAGGCCACTACCTTGATTGCGCCGTCGGCATGCAAGGCATCTGCTGCCGCACACAAGGTGCCTGCCGTATCCACCATGTCATCTACCAGCAGACAGGTCCGCCCTTTAACATCACCAATGATATGCATGACCTGGGATTTATTGGCTTCCGGTCTTCTCTTATCGATGATGGCAAGATCTGCGTCGTCCAACTGCTTCGCCATGGCTCTCGCCCGAACAACGCCACCAACATCCGGTGAAACGATCATCAGGTTTTCGTGATTTTGCCTTTCGATGTCGATTAACAGGACCGGTGTGGCATAGATGTTATCGACAGGAATATCAAAAAATCCCTGAATCTGGTCCGCATGCAAATCTATGGTTAATACCCGGTTAATCCCGGCACTGACCAACATATCTGCGACTACCTTGGCAGTGATAGGCACCCTGGCCGATCTTACTCGTCGATCCTGCCGGGCATAACCAAAATACGGTATCACTGCCGTTATTCTACTGGCTGATGCTCTCTGCAGGCAGTCCGCCATGATAATCAGTTCCATCAGGTTGTCGTTGGTTGGCGCGCAGGTCGGTTGAATAATGAAAACATCCTTACCCCGGACATTCTCACTTATCTCCACGCTGACTTCCCCATCGCTGAAGCGGCCAACATTGGCACTGCCCATATCCATTCTCAATCGGTCAACAACCCGACTCGCCAAAGCTCGATGGGCATTGCCAGTGAAGATCTTCAATTCCGCCACGATTATCTACCAGAAAAGGATACATTAGTGAAATGGCTGGGGTGGCAGGACTCGAACCTGCGCATGCAAGGATCAAAACCTTGTGCCTTACCGACTTGGCGACACCCCAAAACTTGTTTACCGAAATGTTATTTAGCCCGCTGATCCACCTGTTGATCTAATACACGCAACAACGCCGATTTCTGCGTGCCTGCGGTAACAAATACCGACCATCTTGCCGGTACCTGGGACTGGATTTCCCACCCTATTTCTTCCCTCGGAATGGGAAGAAAAATGCAGGAACCAGTACCCGTCATTTTAGCAGCGCCCCACTGGCTTAACCAGCCAAGTGCCTCAGAAACCTCGGAATAGAGACTGCAAACCACGGATTGGCAATCATTTTTGCCCCAGGAAAAAGGCGAAGCCTGCTCCAAAAAACGCGCTATTGTCCTTGTACTTGAGTCGCGTGTCAAATCGGGATGCGAGAATATTTCCTGAGTGGAAATATGGCATCCTGGATTCAGGATCAAGTATATCTGGGAAGGCAGATGAACAGGCGTCAACTGCTCGCCAATACCTTCACCCCACGCGGTCTGCCCGGCAATAAATACGGGCACATCCGCACCGAGACGCAGGCCCAGGCCAGCCAGCTTTTGTGCCGAAAAACCGCATCCCCAGAGCAGGTTCAAACCGTGAAGTGTCGTGGCAGCATTGCTACTGCCGCCGCCAAGGCCGCCGCCGTCAGGGATGGATTTGCGTATACCCAACACCACGCCATGATCGCAGCCACTCTCACGTTGCAACATAAGCGCTGCCCGGTAGGCTAAATTATCTTTTTCAGGTATATCCAGGCCGGGGCAGGTAACGGATATCTTTTTGTCATTCGGCAAAAGCTCGAATGTCAGTTCGTCGGATAATTCGAGAAGCTGAAATAGCGTTTGAAGGTTATGGTAGCCATTACCTTGTCTGCCCGTGATGTGCAGGAAGAGGTTGATTTTCGCCGGTGAAGGCAGGGTTAGATGCGTCAGTATACCCATTCCAGCGCCGCTAATTTCAGTCGTATATCATCTTGTTCTATCAATATTTTTCGCGGACCGGCTGTGCTGAATTGTTGAAATTGCACCTGCCAGCCTTGCTGCAAGAATCCTTGTTCCCTGGGATGTACCTCATAAGCAGGGTCCGGCAACCCTCTTACCCAGTATCGCAGTAAAGAAATGGGCAGGCGGTAACCTACATGGTCTTCGATAAGATTTTCAACCCGGTTGCTTCGATAGATCCTGCCATCCGGGAGGTTAAGCACTACCTGGTTACCAGTACCGGTCACTGTCGCTAGCGCCACGCCCAGGGTACCCTTCAGGGAAATGTCATACCGCCCGGGAGATTCATTCCAGACAAAACTCAAATTGGCATTTCCTGCATCGGAGCGAATGCCCATCTTCCCGCGCAATTGCCAGGTGGAGAGTGATGCAAGCTGGGAATTGGGGCCACTGCTCTGGGTGAGACAACCGGTGAGGGCGAATGCGACCAGTAGAACGGCAAAGAAACGCACCATCACGACTCAGCGACTACTAAACCGCTTGATTACCCGCTTCAGAATTTCACTGTCCGGTACCAATTCCAGGGCTTTCTGCCACACCTCGCTTGCTTCAATTTCCTCCCCCAGTGCCCACAGGACCTCTCCAAGGTGAGCTGCAACCTCATCATTTTGGAAAAGCTCAAGTGCTCGCCTGAGGTAGGTTAATGCTTCTTCAAAATTCTCCAGGCGATACATGACCCAGCCCATGCTATCGATGAATGCAGCTTCATTCGGTTTAATGTCCAGCGCCCTGGTAATCAACTCCAGTGCTTCCTCGTGACGGTCGGTCTGGTCTGTCAGGCTATACCCCAGCGCGTTGAGGGCATCTGCATTATTGGGTTCGAGGTTGATAATTGTGTTGAGATCCCGTTCAAGGATCTCCAGGTGGCCAAATTTTTCACCGGTCATGGCTCGAAAGTACAACAAATCGACATCTTCCGGTTTCGTTTCCACGGCATCATCCAGCAGGGAAAACACTTCTCTCTCGAACCCTTCTTCACTGAGTAACTGCGCTTCCACCATAACGAGTCGCGAGTATCGGCCAGGATGCTCTGCTCGCATCCGTTCGAGGTAGCCGCGTGCTTCCTGCAACTGACCCTGTTTCACCATCATTGAAGCAATGCGCGCCTGTGCCGGGAGAAATTCATAACCGTTGCCGACCTGTTTGTACTCGCGAATGGCTTTCGGATAGTCCTCTGCCTTCTCGGCGAGACTGCCAAGATAAAAGTGTGCTTCGCTTGGCCGCCTGTTGTAGCGAACCATCTTGTTCAGGTAACTTTTGGCGGTTTCACCTTGCTTCTGCTCCATCGCAATAAGTGCTAGTGCAAAAAGTATATCGCCGTCATTCGGCACCCGTTCGAGTACCCACTCATACTGCAAACGTGCGTCATCGAGCCGGTTAGCCTCGAATAGAAATCGGGCGTACAAAAGACGCAAACGCCTGTTATCTGGCAGTTCATCAACGACAGTTTGGAGAAACATAACGGCATCTTCGGCCCTGTGTAAGTCCCTCAAGGCGTTGACCTTCAGAATAATGACATTGATGTTCTTCTTATTTTCGAGCAGCTTGTTTGCCATGGCCAGCGCTTCCTCAAGCTGCCCACTCTGCTCCAGTAGTACAGCCCTGGAAAACATCAGTTGCTCGTCGTCAGGGTAGTCCTCCAGCATCCTGGAGATCGCATCCAGCAATGACTTCCTGCTCTCATCATCGAGGTTAGCCGCCCGGTAGGCAAAGACATCAAAATTTGCCAGCCCACCCAGTCTTTTAACAGCTTCCATGTGATAGATAGCGCTTTCAAGGTCACCTATTTTCATGAACTGGTCAGCTGCATGGCGATGGGCATCGAGGCTGTCTGGGTCCGCCTCGGCCCATATTTGTGCTGCCTGCAGGGCTTCAGGGTTCTTCTTTAGATAAATGGCAAGCCGGGTTGCGCGTTCAGCCACGCCCGGATCACGGCTTTGTTCCGCAATTTTCACGTATTTTTCAAGTGCAGTATCGTACTGACCTCTATAACCGGCTACTTCTGCTACGAGTAATTGATACAAGGTTTCTTTTTCAAACGGTGCCGCAGGATAGTTTTCAGGTTTGGGGCGTGGTTTCTGCGCGGGTACGGCCACTTCTTCGATGATGGATGCTGCTTCTTCATCCGATATTTCCGGAGAACCTTCCTGGCTGGTAGTGGCACAACCCGATAACAACAGACCCCACAGTAATAAGCCCCACAAGTGGGCCACACGAACCGGCAGTGCTCGCACTGAACGATCCGTACCTTTATTCACTTGTCCATCTACCATAATACCAGTCGTTTTCCGCCTATATTCACCGCTATAACCAACGTACAATACCCATTTTAAATCATTTGCTCTTCAAAGTGAGGGATTGCATCACATATTAGTGATGCGACCACTCACAGGGGTTCATTTTACATTTACTAAGGTAGATACGTCATCCGCACCCATCGGGTAACGGGTGGATTTTTCATGGAATTACTCATTGTTGGCATTAACCACCAGAGCGCACCGATCTCCCTGCGCGAACGGGTGGCATTTACTCCGGATCAGTTGGGCCATGCACTGCACGATCTGCTGGATCATGCGGACCTCCGGGAACTTGCCATACTCTCTACCTGCAACCGAACCGAGATTATTAGTATTGCCCATCACCAGGACCCTGCCCTTATCATTGAGTGGCTGGCCAACTATCACCACCTGCCTTTGGCAGATTTGCAGGAAAGCATGTACGTGAGATTCACTGAACAGGCAGTAACGCACGCCATGAGAGTCGCAAGCGGGCTGGACTCAATGATATTAGGCGAACCGCAAATCCTGGGGCAATTTAAAGAATGCTTTAGTCTCGCCCAGTATCACAAGACCATGGGTTCAGAACTCAATAAACTCTCGCAAAATACCTACCGGGTTGCGAAAAATGTAAGGACGAATACGGCAATCGGTAAGAATTCTGTTTCAGTGGCGTCAATAGCAGTTACGCTGGCCTCCCAACTTTTTTCGGATCTGGGTAGTTGCAACGCACTTCTGATCGGCGCTGGTGATACAACCAGACTGGTGGCACAACATCTCAGGAATGCCGGTGTCAAAGATATAGTTATCGCAAACCGCACGCTTGCAAATGCCCAGAAGCTGGCTAGCGAACTCGATGCACATGCCACCGATCTCTCGGGCATCCCCTTGCACCTGGAGGATACAGATATCCTGGTGGCTTCCACAGCAAGCCAGCTCCCTATCCTTGGCAAAGGCGCTGTGGAGAGAGCCTTGAAACAACGGCGGCATAAACCAATATTTATGCTGGACCTGGCTGTACCAAGGGATATTGAGCCGGAAGTGAGCGAACTTCGGGATGTCTATCTCTACAGCATTGATGATCTGCAGCAAATCGTCGTAAAAAACCTCTCGGAAAGGCAAGAAGAAGCTGCCCAGGCTGAAATCATTATCTCAGAAGCAGTCCGGGATTTTCTCGATGATCACAGGTCACTGGAGGCACAGGATACATTGATTCGATTCCGGAAAAGAAATGAGGCCTTCAAAGAAGCTGAATTGGATAAAGCGTTAATACGCCTTCAGAAAGGGGAAGATTCAGAAACAGTATTAAAGTCTTTCGCAAACCAGCTAACTAACAAGATCATTCATACGCCCAGCGTTCAGCTGAAGCAGGCTGGAAAGGACGGACGTCACGATCTGCTAGAGGCAATCGAAGACTTGTTCCAACTCGGGAAAGATCAACAAAAATGAAACACGCTTAATGAAACTCTCTTAATGAAACTCTCTTTACGTACAAAACTGGAACAACTCGTGGAGCGCTACGAGGAACTCGGCGCCTTGATGAGTGATGCTGAAGTTATTTCCGATCAAAACCTGTTCCGAAGCTACTCCCGGGAATATGCAGAAATTGAGCCCGTTGTACTTTGCTATGGCCAGTACACAGGTAAATCGGAGGAACTTAAAGAAGCGCAACTGATGAGCCAGGACAGCGATCCCGAGATTCATGACATGGCGATGGAAGAAATCTCGAGCCTGGAACCCGTACTCCAGAACCTGGACAACGAACTTCAACACCTGCTGCTACCAAAAGACCCGAAGGACTCGCACAATGTTTTCCTTGAGGTGCGCGCCGGTACTGGTGGTGATGAAGCTGCTATTTTTGCAGGTGATTTATTTCGCATGTATCAGCGTTATGCGGAATCCAATAAGTGGAAGGTCGAGATTTTAAATGAAAGACCTGGAGAGCACGGCGGCTACAAAGAAATTATCGCCAGGATCGAAGGCAAGAATGTATACGGCAAGCTAAAATTTGAATCTGGTGCTCACAGGGTACAACGAGTACCGCAGACAGAATCACAAGGGCGCATCCATACATCGGCTTGCACCGTTGCGATATTACCTGAAATTGAAGGAATCGATGAGATCATTATCGAAAAGAGCGATCTCAGGGTAGACACTTATCGAGCTTCTGGTGCAGGCGGACAGCACGTTAACAAAACTGACTCGGCTGTTCGATTGACCCACTTGCCAACTGGCATTGTTGTAGAATGCCAGGACGAGCGTTCCCAGCACAAAAACAAGGCACGGGCCATGAGCCTTCTGCAAGCCAAGCTGCTGGATCAGGCACAGGAAAAACAACTCAACGAACAGGCAGAAACCCGCCGCAACCTGGTGGGTAGCGGTGATCGATCCGAAAAAATCCGCACCTACAACTTTCCTGACGGAAGAGTCACAGATCATAGAATTAATTTAACCATACACCGGCTGGCGCAAACCATGACAGGTGAATTGGAACCCATCATTGGCCAACTCGTTGCCGAACACCAGGCAGACCAGTTACGATCCCTGGGGCTGGACTCTGAAGATGACTCATAAGCATCGGCAAGTCGGCGAGTTGTTAGCCGAAGCACGAACACTCGCCAGCATTAGCGATTCGCCTCAATTGGACTGCCAGCTCATTTTGGCTTGTATTCTCGATCGTTCGAGAGAATGGATAATTGGTCATAGCGATGATCAAATATGTCTCGATCAAATCATCGAGTTCAATAATATGATGGCACGTCGGAAACAAGGCGAACCTATAGCATATCTGTTAGGTTACAAGGATTTCTGGGATCTTCGTTTTAAGGTAACCAGGGACACACTTATTCCAAGACCGGAAACGGAATTGCTCATCGAAAACATCCTCGATACTTTTGATGAAACCCCTATTGTCGTTGCAGATTTTGGTGCCGGTTCCGGTGCTATAGCAGTCACGCTCGCCAGTGAAAGACCGGGATGGCAGATCATTGGTATCGATATCAACATTAAAACGCTAGAGGTTGCAAAGACTAACGGAACCGGCTTTTCAAACCTGGACTGGGTACAGGGAAACTGGGGAGATGCATTAGCCGGTGGATCCCTTGACCTGCTAATCTGTAATCCGCCTTATATTGCCGTAAGCGACCCTCACCTGGACAATCTTTGCGCTGAGCCCCGAACCGCACTCGTCTCCGGTGATAACGGCCTGGCGGACCTGAAAACAGTCATTCAGGCTGCAGGGCATCTATTAAAAGCAGATGGCCACTTGATACTGGAACACGGCCACGAGCAACAGCAACAAGTATGTGAAAGCCTGCAAGCCAGCAATTTTGCGACCATCGCCCTGGATGATTTGCATGGAAATCCAAGAGCAGTACTGGCAAAGAAACCGGGAGCCGCTGCCTGGCGGGCTGCTCAGGGCAACCGTGATTTAAGAACTATGGTTTAAGAACAATGGGCTAAGAACAATGGATTAGTATTGTAGGTTCGTAAGCGAACCGGAGCCATGCTGATGAACGATGATGATTTGTTACGATACAGTCGCCAGATTATGCTTGGCGAGATTGAGATCGCCGGGCAAGAGAAGCTAGGGCGCGCCAGGGTACTGATTGTCGGTCTCGGTGGTCTCGGCTGCCCGGTGGCAATGTATCTCGCTGCCGCGGGCGTTGGACATCTCATCCTTGTTGATTTTGATCGGGTTGATCTCAGTAATCTTCAGCGCCAGATAGCCCACACCACAGACAGGATTGGCCAGACAAAAGTTTCTTCAGCGGCACAAACGATTACCGATCTTAATCCTGCTGTAACGCTTACCTGCATTAGCGAAAAACTCGACGATACGGCCCTGGCCAGGGAGATTGAAAAAGCTGACATCGTCGTGGATTGCACCGATAACTTTGAAGTTCGCTTCCAGATAAACGAATACTGCGTGGCAAACAAAACGCCCCTGGTATCGGGCGCCGCAATTCGACTGGAAGGCCAGATCATGGTTTATGATCCACTCGTCCCCGATTCACCCTGTTACCGGTGCCTGTACCAGAGCACAGACGATGCAGCACTAAGTTGTGCTGAGAATGGTGTTGCCGCACCTGTCGTGGGCGTTATTGGCGCCATCCAGGCGACCGAGGTGCTCAAGCTTCTGGTTGGTTTCGGTCAATCCCTGGCGGGTTATTTGCTGGTATTTGATGCAAAGACAATGGAATGGCGAAAACTGAAGTTATCGAAAAATGCGGACTGCGCCACCTGCGGGCTTAGCTAAAATCACCTGTCGCTTGCAAATCAGCATGGTAAGAGGATCGAACGAGCGGACCGCTGGCAACGTGAGTAAAACCCATAACCTTTCCCAGATCACCGAGTTCATTAAATTCATCCGGGTGAACGAAGCGAGCAACCGCGATATGCTCTCTACTGGGTTGTAGATATTGACCTAAGGTGAGCATTTCAACCTTGTGTTCTAACAGATCTGCCATCACCTGTTTAACCTCATCTATTGATTCACCCAACCCCAACATGAGTCCCGATTTCGTCATCACTCCCGGTGCAACGTCCTTGTAGCGACGCAGTAACTGAAGCGACCAATGATAGTCTGCGCCGGGTCTCACCATCTTGTAGAGCCTGGGTACTGTTTCCAGGTTGTGGTTAAACACATCTGGTTGTGCATCACGCAGTGTCTTGAGCGCAATTTCCATACGCCCCCTGAAATCTGGTACCAGGATTTCCAGGCGTGTACCTGGGTTCATTTCTCTTAGTTCCCTGATGCAGTCTGCAAAATGTCCTGCTCCGCTGTCCTTTAGATCATCCCTGTCTACGGACGTCACAACGACATATTTTAAGCGCATTTCTGCAACTGCTTCTGCCAGTCGCCGGGGCTCATCAGGGTCTAGTGGATTGGGCTTCCCGTGAGCGACATCGCAAAATGGACATCGCCGGGTACATATTTCACCCATGATCATGAAGGTAGCAGTCCCGTGTGAGAAGCACTCAGGCAGATTAGGGCAACTCGCCTCTTCACAAACGGAAGCGAGTTTTCGCTTACGCAGGATCCCCCTTATGCGACTGAGTTCCGGACTCGCCGGTAACCTCACCCTGATCCAATCAGGCTTCCGAGGCATAACCTCCGTTGGCACCACTTTGACAGGGATACGCCTGACTTTCTCGGCACCCCTGAGCTTCTCACCCTGGACGAGCTTGTTTTGTTTTCCCCGGTTCATTCCAGATTCCTATCTCGGGTGAAGCTTTAAAAATTAAGCGGACTGGAATCATACCCGAAATTTTGTTCAAGTTGCCTAAGTAACCTAGTTGCAATCATCGGAAATTCCTCACAGACACCAAGATTCCTGAGATCAGTGACTTTAAGACCCTCAAATCCGCAGGGATTGATTCGCTCAAAGGGCTCCAGGTCCATCGAGATGTTCAGGCTAAGACCATGATATGAACACCCCTTCTTCACTCTTAACCCCAATTGTGCAATCTTGCTATCTTGAACGTAAACGCCAGGCGCCTCACGCTTTGCGCTAGACTCAATGCCATAACCCTCGAGTAATTGGATGATCGAGTTTTCGATCCCGTCAACCAGGTCCCTGACGCCAAGATGTTTCCTCTTAAGGTCGATCATCAGATAGCAAACCAACTGGCCAGGTCCATGGTAGGTTACCTGGCCACCCCTGTCTGACTGAACGATGGGAATATCACCTGGGCTTAGGATATGTTCTTTTTTTCCGGCCTGCCCCTGGGTGAAAACAGCATGATGTTGCAAAATCCAGAGCTCATCAGGTGTGTCTTCATTACGCAACCCGGTAAATTGAGACATCTGCGCAAGCGTGTCCTGATACGCAACCATACCCAGGTTCTTAACAATCATCGGATCTTAACAATCATAGTTTCAGTGGATCACCACCAAAGAGCCGCAAAAAGAACAACGAGATGGCATCCCAGATGCGACTGAAAAACCCGGCTTCTGCAACGGCATTCAGCGCGACCAGCGGGATAGTCATCAGCTTTTTCTCATTCATCAGAATCGTCAGGGTACCCAGTTCCTGGCCATCCGATAAGGGTGCATGTATTTCAGCACCGATGTCCATATGTGCTCCCAGACTTTCCCGCGCACCACGGGGGATTGTAACAACCACGTCATTACCTAATCCGAGATTAATTGAGCTATGCGAGCCCCCCCATACACGGACCTTTTTCAAGGATTCATTGCCACTATAAAGCGGCACGGTTTCATAATAACGAAACCCGTAAGTGAGTAGTTTCTGACTCTCTGTGGCACGGGCAGCTTCGGAGACTGTTCCCATCACCACAGATACCAGCCGCATTCCATCCCGCTCGGCGGACGCCACAAGGCAGTAACCCGCTGCTTCAGTATGCCCTGTCTTTACACCGTCAACCGTGTTGTCCCGCCACAGTAATGAGTTTCGATTTGCCTGCCTGATGTTGTTGTAGGTGTAATATTTTTCAGCGTACAGCTTGTAGTGCTCCGGGAATCGATCGATCAGGGCAATCGCTAACATGGCGAGATCCGATGCCGTTGTGTAATGGCTCTCATCAGGCAATCCGGTTGCATTCACATAATTGGTATCCACCAGCCCCAGGCGGGATGCCTGTTGATTCATGACATCAGCAAATGCTTCTTCACTGCCGGCAATATGTTCAGCGATCGCCACGCTGGCATCATTACCTGATTGGATAATGATTCCTTTAAGTAAATCCTCAACACTTACTTTCGAGCCTTCCTGTATGAACATTCGCGACCCTTCCATACGCCATGCTTTGACACTGATATTGACACTATCCTGAAGGCCTGCGGTTCCCCTCTCTATTTCCGTTGCAGCCACAAAACTTGTCATGATCTTGGTCAGGCTTGCTGGCGGCAACCGTTGCCTGGCGTTGTGTTCAACCAGCGTCGTTCCAGTTGTCGCATCAATCAATAAGTATCCTTCCGCCGCTAACTGCGGGGGTGCTGGAATTATCGGCTCGCTGGCGAACAAGCAGCTCATTACTGGCAACAGGATAAGCAGGGTAAGAGTTCTTTGTATCAATTTAAAATTCCTGTTTTTATAACCATTTTACATGCAGGGGAAACTTGCTGCGAACTACTCAACTTCAACTTTGATAGGCGTGCCAAGTGCAGCGTCCACCACCAACATAGAAATTTTTTCTTCTTCAGATTCCGTATCAATAGGTCCAATCCAGACCTTGTACAGAATGCCAGTTGCCAATTCACTTTGCAGAATCCTGACTGGAAGTTCCCGTGTCTGCATCACCAGGAGTTCCTGAATCTGCTGCATTAAGGTCTCTGCTCCCTGGACTCGCGAGAAAGCACCGATCTGCAAAAAGTAAGAACGATTTGTGGTGGAATGTCCTTCACTGTAACTGTGTACTAATTCAGGATAATTCTGCTCATCTATCGCCTCCACCACCACCGGTGCCGTCCCTTTGTTCGCAAAACCCAACTCCATCGCAGCCATATATGACAAATCGATGACTCGATCATCATGGAAAGGACCTCGATCATTGACCCTGAGGATTGTTTTTTTACCGTTGTCCAGGTTAGTTACCCTTACAATGCTTGGTAAGGGTAGCGCTTTGTGGGCGGCTGACAAACTATACATATCGTAGGTTTCACCATTTGAAGTCAATCGACCATGAAATTTTTTACCATACCAGGAGGCAATACCAATCTCGAGATACCCAATACTGGTGGGCATAACCTCATAGCTTTTCCCCAGGACGTAATATGGTGTCCTGTTACCCGGTACAATTTTTTCGCCGCCAGCTGAAACCGCGGAACTTGAAGACGACGGTCTCTTTGATGATTCGGTTCCTGACCAGGTCGTAGAGCAAGCCTGCAGAGCAAAGATTAACAAAAGTGTGCAAGAACAAAGCACAAAAGTACTGTAGGTTTTACGACAAACAAGTGATCTTTGCATCGTGAAAAATGGAGTGTTGATTTTGCTTGAAACGAACTTCATCGGCGACATTGTCATTGGTTAAAAAGGATCAACGATTAATGAAACTGACGCTTCACGATTCCATCCTGGGCTCGCAACGTTTCGCTAAGTTGGAAAATAGTCATCGCATAGAGTTTACTATGGTTGTATCGAGTGATGACATAAAAGTTGTGGAATCCTAACCAATATTCGTCACCTAGTTTACCGACAAGCTTCATCGGGCTAACTTTCGTTGATTCGCCAAAGTCCGCAGCAGTGATAACACCCATTTTATGCATGGCGCCCACCGTGCTGTTCGGCTTGAGAGACACATTGAAATTGGCGTCCAAATTACCAGCTGTGATTTCCAAACGCGCTACAGCGACAACTGGCTCACCGGGGCGCCAGCCATGCGCAGCAAGATAGTTAGCCACACTGCCTATTGCATCCACCTTGTTGTTCCAAATATCACGCGTGCCATCACCGTTAAAATCCACTGAATAGTGACGATAGCTGCTCGGAATAAACTGCCCGTACCCCATGGCCCCTGCGTATGATCCCCGCAATTCGGTAATGGCTTGATTTTCTTCACGTGCCAGGAGAAGAAAATGCCTCAATTCCTGTCGGAAGAATTTTGATCTTGGCGGATAATCAAATGCCAGTGTTGTTAATGCGTCAATAACCCTGTAATTCCCGCGATACCTACCATACATGGTCTCAACACCAATGATTGCCGTGACAACCACTGGAGGGACACCATACTTATTGTAGGCGTCTGAAAGTGCTTGCGCATTCTCCAGCATAAACTTATCGCCTTCGCTAGCCCGTTTATCTGTCAGGAAAATGTCCTGGTACTCACTCCAGTTCAGCACCTTTTCAGCCGGTCTTGAGATGGCATCTATAATTGACTGTTTGTATCTGGCCTGCTGGAAGACGCTCCGCAACCTGGTGGCGTCGAACCCATCATTTTCAACTAACTGTTTGATAAATAATTTCACATCTTCCCGATCGGAATAGTTGCTATCTTGTGCAACAGAATTTACTGAAAGAGACAAAACTACCAGTAACACGAAAAATTTTGCTGGATTAATTCTCATGCTGGGTTCAGTCAGCCTCCTTCGATTCTCATAACGAAATTCTTCGATGGGTGTGTATAGACATAATAATTCCAAACCCGGCAAACAGTGTAAGCACCGAGGTTCCACCATAACTCACCATGGGAAGCGGCACCCCAACGACAGGCAAAATGCCACTCACCATCGCAATATTCACAAACACATAGACAAAGAAGGTGAAAGTAATCGTCCCTGAAAGCAACCTTCCAAACGTATCCTGCGCTTGCACGGAGATGACGATTCCACGCGCCATCAGCAGTAGATACAAGATAAGCAGAAGCACGACGCCAAACAGACCAAACTCCTCTGCAAGTACCGCGATAATAAAGTCTGTCTGGCTCTCAGGGAGAAAATCCAACTGTGACTGGGTTCCCCGGAACAGACCCTTGCCGAACAATCCTCCGGACCCGATCGCTGTTTGTGATTGGATAATGTTCCAACCAGCTCCCAGGGGATCACGCTCAGGATCGAACAGCGTAAGAATTCTTTGCCGTTGATAATCCCTGAGTACAAACCACAGGGCAGGCGCAGATACCAGCCCTAAACCAAGTGCACCGAAGATATAACGCCAGGGTATGCCAGCCAGCAACAGAACCAGAAGACCTGACGCGCCGATGATCAAGGCTGTGCCAAGATCCGGCTGTCCGGCAATCATTAAGACTGGAATCGCGATCATGACGAGAGCCCAGGCGATGTGTTTAAATTTCGGCGGTAGATGGCGATCATGAAAGTACCAGGCAAGAATCGCCGGAACGACCAGTTTCATGAGTTCAGACGGTTGAAAGTTGAAGAGGCCGGGTATGCGCAACCATCTCCTTGATCCATTGACCTCAATTCCAAAATAATAAACTAACCCCAGTAAAAAAATACCCAGGATGTACATCCAGACAGCGAGTCGCAAAAAAACAACGGGTGAAATTTGGGCGATGATCAACATGACAACCGTCGCGACCCCAATTTTTATTGCCTGCGATATAACTGGGCCAGGCTGCTGTCCTACTGCGCTAAACAGGATGAGCAGTCCATAGCTGGAAATGCACAGCAGCAAAAACATCAGGGGGAAATCCAGGTGAAGCTTGTCCGCCAATTCGGCTTCTCGTTGGAAAGCGGGTCCGCCGCTCGGTAGTTGTCGAACGAAATCCTGGCTCACAATTCCAGCCACCTCAATAGACTGGTAATGTAATCCAGGTTGAATTTAAACCCAAACATCATTATCTATTTTCTGCAATTTGTTGATTGCTGTTGAGCAAATAGTGGTCAATGATTTTTCGCGCCACAGGCGCTGCAAATGCACTGCCTCCTCCGCCATTCTCCAGTAAAACTGCAAGTGCTATTCGGGGATTGTCCACCGGTGCGAATGCCATGAACCAGGCATGTTTACGCAATCGTTCTTCTAGTTCCTCTTCATCATATTCTTCACCCTGTTTGATGCCCACAACCTGGGCTGTGCCAGATTTACCTGCCATTCGGTACTGAATACCGCGCCCGATATAGGCCCATGCCGTTCCATTCTCGCCATACACCTGGTTGCCCCGGTGAACCACCTTCTCCATGGATGAAATGATCAATTCCCACACCTGGTCAGGCACCTTGTCTATATCCGGGGGTATCTGACTGCTGGAAAAATCAACAAGATTACTTCCTGACTTTAGCAATCTCGGTGCAACCCACTTGCCGCGATTGGCAAGCACAGTAACAGCCGTGGCAAGTTGTAGTGGTGTGACCAACAAATCACCCTGACCGATACCAATGTTAACGGTATCCCCCGGATACCACGGCAGGTTTCGAGCGCCTCGTTTCCAGCTTTTTGAAGGCAGTAGCCCACTCCGTGCTTCTGGCAAATCCAGGGCAGTATTTCGTCCAAATCCAAACGAGTAGAGATGATCGTGTAGACGATCAATCCCCAGTTTGACGGCCAAATTGTAGAAATACACATTGCATGATCGATAAATTGCCTTCTGCAGATTGACAATACCGTGACCCCCTAAACCTGATTTGGTCCAATTCCAATCCCGATACAACCTTTCGTCATTAGGCAGCTTAAACCAGCCAGGGTCCTCAATCGTAAATTCCGGATTTATCACACCCGTCATTAATCCCGCCATACCAATTAGCGGCTTTATTGTTGAGCCGGGCTCATACTGCCCTTGAATCGCCCGATTAAATAATGGGACATCGAGCGAATCTCTCAATTTCGCATAGGATGCATGATCAATCCCGGTGACAAACAAGTTAGGATCGTAGGATGGTTTGCTCACGAGTGCCAAAATCCCACCGGTGGCCGGATCAATCGCCACGATAGCACCCCTTCGGTCACCAAGTGCCTCACTCGCCGCCTGTTGTAGCGATGAATCTACATACAAGACCAGATTGTTACCAGGCACCGGCAACGTTGAGTCCAGGACTTTCATTACTTTTCCACGGGCATTAGTCTCAACACGCTGGTAACCAACCTTGCCCAGGAGTTCAGATTCGTAATATTTCTCAATGCCTATTTTGCCGATATGGTCCGTCCCGGAATATGCAGTAGGATCCAGGCGTCTTGCATCAGTTTCATTGATTCGCCTGACTGAACCGACGGCATGAGCCATCAGATCGCCTTTCGGATAATGTCGAACCAATTTCGCTTCTATTTCCACACCCGACATGGCGTATTGGTTTACGCTTATACGGGCAATTTCTTCCTGGGACAACTTAAACAGAACTGGAACAGACTCAAAAGGCCTCTGCCGCCGCTTCAATCGTTTCCGGAAACGGGCAATCTCATCTTCCGATAGACCAATTAATTCACTAATCTCCACGAGGGTCAATTCCAGATCCTCAATCCTCTCAATGGTAATCGTGAGGTTATAGGAAGGGATATTGTCTGCAATTAATTCACCATTCCTGTCATATATCAGGCCTCGAATAGGCGGCAGGGATTGAACGTGGATGCGATTTTTGTCAGACAGGGTCGCGTACTTATCGTGTTGCACGACTTGCAGGTAAAACAGCCTCACTACCAGAAACAATGTCAATAAAACCAGCAATCCGAACCCGAGCAATGCCCGTTCAAAATAGATCCTGCTCTCTCCGGTATGATCTTTTAATGTAAGTGGCTCAGCCATCATTAAATATCACTATTTGTGATACGGATGATTGTTAAGAAGTGACCATGCCCGGTACAACTGTTCCGCGACAAGGACCCTGACGAGAAAATGAGGAAATGTAAGCCGTGAAAGGGACCAGGATTCATCCGCCATAGCAAGGCAACCCCGAGACAAACCATCCGGACCACCGATCAGCATTTGTACAAGGCCATATTCGCCCATCCACCGTTTCAATTTGTGCGCGAGCTCCTCTGTACTCATCATGGCACCACCCGCGTCCAGCGATATGATTCTCGCGCCCTTTTTAATGTGTCGGCGCATCCGCTTCTCCTCTTCCTGCCTGAATCTCTCGACAGAATTATTTTTTGTCCGTTTTGCTATTGGAATCTCCCGAATCGCCAGCGTGCACTCCCGTCTCATTCGCTTCTGGTACTGGCTAACACCTTCCTGTATCCAATTTGGCGGTTTAGTACCAGCCGCTAATAATTCAATATTCAATTCCAGGGCGCCTATTCGCTGATTTCTTCACTCTTGGTAGGCGTCATGCTCCATAATCGCTCAAGATCATAATACTGCCTCACCTTCGGAAGCATGACATGCACGATCACATCTGCCAGGTCGACCAATACCCAGTCTCCTTGCTCCTGGCCTTCTACACCAATTGGTTTCACTCCTGATTTCCTGGCATCTTCAACTACGTTGTTTACCAGCGCCTTTACTTGCCTGTTAGTGCCGCCACTTACAACAACCATAAAGTCAGTGATGTCAGTCAGCTCACTAACGTCCATGCAGACGATTTCCTGACCCTTAACATCCTCTAGCGCCTGGATAACCAGGTCCTTCAACTCAATATTTAGCATCTATGCTATTTCCTTCCAAACAGGCATATCATGACCCATACAATTCATGCTCAAACGCATAATCAATGACACTCTCTGGCATCTTACCTGTCGGCCTGATTCCTGAACCAATCATCTCTCTTATCTCCGTGGCAGAAATATCGACCTGGACCAGCTCGACATGACAAACTCCGCCACTGGGTTTACCCCGCATACAATTAACATTTCCGACTAGCTTTTTGCTCTCCCAGGCTCGGATTTCCGACGAGATCTGTGGTAAAGAAAATGGCCTTGCCAAAACAATCAGGTGCGCAATACCTGTCAATTCCTGCCATCCTACCCATTCATTCAATGTGCAAAAAGAATCAATACCAAGAATAAAGTACAAGGAAACATTCTCCCCGATCTCCTGCCTGAAGGAAGCGAGCGTGTCCACCGTGTAGGACACTCCCTGCCTTGATATTTCCCTGTCGTCAACCACTACCCCACTATTGTCATGCGTCGCAATTCGCAGCATGGAAAGGCGCTCGTTCGCCGTCGAATGGGGAAAACCCTTGTGTGGCGGAATAAAGGAGGGCACTAACTTCACCTGGCATACTGCAAGAAGTTCCTTCACAGCGATTGCAGACTGCAGGTGGCCGAAATGAACTGGATCAAAAGTGCCGCCCAGAATGGCCAATCCAGATTCAGAATTCATCATTGACGAATCTGGCCGTCCCCAAAAACAACATATTTCTGTGAAGTCAGCCCCTCGAGCCCGACCGGACCCCGGACATGAAGTTTATTCGTGGAAATCCCTATTTCTGCACCCAGCCCATACTCAAACCCGTCCGAGAACCGGGTCGAGGCATTGATCATTACAGAACTCGAATCTACTTCCCGGATAAACTGTCGCCCCTTTGTGTAACTCTCAGTAACGATGGAATCTGTATGATTTGAACCATACCCATTGATGTGATCGATAGCCGAATCAATATTCTCCACCACCTTCACCGACAACACTGGCCCAAGATACTCGGTTCCCCAATCTTCTTCTGTCGCAAGTTCAACCTCGCAAACATTCGAAAGAATCTTAACTGTGTCAGCACACCCCCTTAGCTCAACGCCAACATCGTGATACTGGCCGGCCAATTCCGGGAGAACATCAGGCGCGATGGGAGCTGCTACCAGCAAGGTTTCCATGCTGTTACACACTGCATATCTCTGTGTTTTCGAATTGAACGCAATGTCGATAGCCTTGGCCCTGTCCGCATCATCATCAATATAAACGTGGCAAATACCATCGAGATGTTTGATCACTGGTATGGTTGAGTCTCTGGCGACTCTTTCTATCAAACCCTTACCGCCGCGGGGAATGATGACATCGACAAATTGATCCATCTTGACTAGCTCTCCGACGGCAGCACGGTCTGTATGTTCCACTAGCTGGATAATACTTTCATGTAACCCGGCTTGTATTAGTCCGCTGGAAATGCATCTCGCCAGTGCCCGGTTCGAATGAATAGCCTCTGAACCACCGCGCAGTATCGTTGCGTTTCCAGACTTCAGGCACAGGGCAGCCGCATCAATCGTAACATTTGGTCTCGATTCGTAAATTATCCCGATAACGCCAATGGGCGTTCTCATTTTACCAATCTGCAAACCATTGGGACGATAGGACAGTTCACTGATTTCACCCACGGGGTCCGGCAGCTTGGAAACCTGATCCAGGCCGTCCACCATAGATTGAAAACTGGCATCAGTGAACGCTAACCTGTCGAGCATGGCATCACTCAGGCCGCGCGCCTGGCCGGCTTCCAGATCCTTTGCATTCTGTTCCATCAAATGATCACGGTCGGCGGCTATCTCTGCCGCTATTAACGTCAGAGCCAGGTTCTTGTCTTTCGTGGTGGCTCGACGGATGAACGCCGAAGCTGTTGCCGCCGCTTCACCCATCCTGAGCATGTATTCCTGAATATCCATGTCGCTATTGTTATTCGTCTAAGTCTAATATTGTATGCTTGACCGACCATTATACCCTTTGGCGACCATTTTTTCGCGATGCTAGGAAATGACTTCTTCAACAAGGAACCGGAAGACCTCGCTATTGCATTGCTGGGCAAGGTACTTAGAAGGCGAATCAATCACAGCAACCTCGGCAAACTCTGGTTAGCAGCCCGTATTATCGAGACAGAAGCTTACTACCTGACAGAAAAAGGCAGTCATTCGTCTCTTGGTTTCACCCAGAGCCGTAAGGCGATGTTTATGAAACCCGGCACAATTTATATGTATTATGCCCGCGGCGGTGATTCCCTTAATTTTTCTGCATCAGGTAAGGGTAATGGCGTTTTGATTAAATCCGCTTTCCCCTATATCGATAAGAAAAGCCCACAATCGACCATTGGTGTGATGCAAGAACTAAATCCTGGCCGCCAGTCTTTGAGAGAGCAGAAAAAACTCTGCAACGGACAAACCCTGCTGTGCAAGTCACTCGATCTAAAAGTGCCTGACTGGAATCAAAAGCAACTCAATCGATCTGCATTCAGGGTGGATGATGTAAATCAGTTACCGAAGTCGATAGTGCAATGCCGACGACTTGGGATACCTGCAGGCAGAGACTCACATTTGATGCTTCGTTACGTTGACAATGATTATGCGCACTGCTGCACCAGCAATCCCCTGACCAGGCGAAATTGGCAAAGAGGGAAGGACTATCTTATTCTCAATCCTGAAGATTAAAGGCAGACCGGGTGTTATTTCGATTGCTGCATCCGTTCGATCAGTTTCTCCAGTTCACCGAGTCTCGCGACTGGATCTTTCATTTCAAACAAGCGCTGTTTGTAACGATTAGGGCACGGTAGCAGTTCCGTTAGTCGCGCCCCGACATCCAGCGCCTGCGCAAAATCAATCTCAAGTCCAGAGTCCTTAAGCGCTTTACTAATTCCCTTATGGTCAATCAGCGTACCCAGCAGGTTTGCCAGATGTGCGTGTTTATCCGGGATCGGTGCGAGGTTTTCCTTCTCCAGGAATCGGACATCTCCCATCATGAGACGGTTCTCTCCCTCATAGTAGTCCCGGATGACGAATTTCACCTGTCCTTCCACCGTTATGCCCAGCATGCCATTTCCTCTCTGGTCAAAGTCGACTATTTTGCAATAGGTACCATAATGAGACACGCTCGGTAATTGTTGCTCGCGGGTGGTGAGCGCCTGCTCCCCGTGTTCGATCATGACAATCCCGAACCCGGACTCTTCCTGCATACATCGTGTCACCATATCCAGATATCGAACTTCAAAGATCTGTAGCTCCAGCCTGCCGCCGGGGAAGAGCACAAGGGGAAGAGGAAATAAAGGTATCTCAGACATGCCTGTATTCTACGTTGTGTTTGGGATTGTCACAATTGCCTTGCTATTAACAATGTCTTTCAATTAACGGCAAGCATTCCTATCGACTTTGAATTAGAATTGCCTTAACTACGTAAAAGCATCAAATCTTGGATCTCCTACAAGCTGTCTCCCTGGCTCTTATCCAGGGCATCACTGAATTTCTACCCATTTCCAGTTCCGCCCACCTGATTCTTCCGTCCCTGATATTGGGTTGGCCTGATCAGGGGCTGGCGTTCGATACCTCGGTGCATCTTGGCACGCTGCTGGCAGTAATCTGGTATTTCCGCCGCGATATTTCAAGGCTCGCCGGATCCATCAAGGACGCGGTCATGTCTGGTCAAACGAGCACAGATAGCAAATATGCAGTTAACCTGATCATTGCAAGCCTGCCCATATTGCCAGTCGGGTTTCTCTTCCGTTTTGATATCGAGCAACACCTTCGTTCCGTCGACGTGATTATTGCCGCTACGATTGTGTTTGCCGTATTACTCATTGTTTCGGATCAAATAAGCAAGAACAGGATTGATGATTCGGCGCTAACCTGGCGACAAGCGCTTTTGATTGGCTTCAGTCAATGCCTTGCGCTTATCCCGGGAACCTCCAGGTCAGGTATCACAATGACAACGGCCTTACTGGCAGGGTTTAGTCGAGAAGGCGCATCAAGAATCTCATTTCTCATCTCGATTCCAACTATCGCGGGTGCCGCGACCCTGAAGATCGCTGATCTTTTTACTTCAACTGATCCGGTTGACTGGCACCTGCTAATTCTATGCAGCACCCTGTCGATGATCAGCGCTTATCTGTGCATCAAGCTATTCATCGATTTCATCGCCAGGATCGGATTTCTACCCTTCGTGCTTTACCGGCTGATGCTGGGTGGGCTATTGCTGATACTGGTCAGCTAGCGGCTGTCACATTTCATAGTTGCATGATCCCTAGAATGGGATATCGTCATCAAAATCTTCTACGGGAGGCGGTCCAAAATCCTGTGACTGGCTACTGGAAGTACTTCCTGTATCTGTCGATGGCATGGCACCATCACTGCCGCCCCTGCTGTCGAGCATCTGCATTTCACTGGCCACTATTTCAGTCGTGTAATGCTTCTGCCCATCTTTCTCCCACTGGCGTGTTCGCAGGGATCCTTCGACATAAACCTTTGATCCTTTCTTCAAATACTCACCCGCTATCTCGGCCAATCGTCGAAAGAAAACAACCCTGTGCCACTCAGTCCTTTCTTTGGATTCACCCGAATCCCTGTCTTTCCAGTTTATGCTGGTCGCGACGGTTATATTTGTTACCGCATTACCATCAGGCATAAATCGGGTTTCAGGGTCATTCCCAAGATTTCCCACCAGGATCACTTTGTTCACACCTCTAGCCATTTCATTCTCCTTTTATATTCGGTTCCCTTCGGGCGACCCTAGGAAACAATCATCGCTAGTTCGCCGTCATCGAAGGCATTTTTGTCAACCTTCAAGTAAGCAATTTTCTCTTCTTCAATGAGCGCTACATCAATTACACCACGAATTGATAATAACCGCTCTAACAACTGATTTGCGGACAACCTGCAGGATTCATCATAGCTGAATGTCCTGCTGGCGATATCACCCAGGGTCGGCAAACTCAATGAGAACACCAACCACACAGAACACACTGCGGCATTAACGTACATCAATGTCGAGATATCTGAGCCGGAAAAGATCAATCCTCCCACAGTACCTCCGGCAAATATCCCAGCAAACTGCGAACTGGAATAAACCCCCATGGCGGTTCCCCGTGATCCTGCGGCAGCAATCTTACTCACCCGGGCGGGCAGCAACACTTCTAATAAATTAAAAGCCATGAAGAACAGGGTTATGGCCGCAAGCACCGGGTAATAGGTATTTGAACTTCCTAACCACAGGAGCGAGACAATGCAGATCGAAATTGCCGCCAATAAAATGGGCTTGGAATAGCGGGGTTTATCCGACAACCACATCAGGGGAGCCATGAGGGCAAAAGAAACCATCAGTGTGACCAGGTAATAAATTGAATGTCGCTCCTGCAGTATCTCTCCAGTGCCTTCAAAAATAAGTGGAAAGACAATAAAACTGGCCATGAGCAGATAGTGAGTCATAAAAATGCCTACATTGACCCTGATTAGCCCAGGGTCCTTCAACACCGATATGATCCTGTTTTTTTGTAAACTTGCTTCAAGATTTTGCGTACGCACCCTGGGCACCGGGATGATAATCAACAACACGAGGATGCCGGAAATGCCAGCGAGTGCCGCAAACAGGAACACACCTTCCAGGCCAAAGAAAGTATAAACCACCGGACCAATGACCAGAGCCAATCCAAAGGAAGTACCGATTGAAATACCAATGATTGCCATGGCCTTGGCCCTGTGATCAATCCTGATCAAATCAGACATTAACGCCAGCAGACTGCTTGCTATGGCGCCACATCCCTGAAGAAACCTTCCCATAACCACGCCATAGATTGAATCGCTGAATGCTGCCACCAGGCTGCCCAGTACAAACAGCGTGAGCCCTGCAAGAATGACATTTTTCCTGCCAAATTTATCTGATAACAGTCCCATGGGAATCTGCAACACGGCCTGGGATAGACCATAGATCCCGAGAGCCAGGCCAATCAGGGCTGGCGTAGCATAGGAAAGATCTCTGCCTGCAATGGGCAATACCGGTAATACCATGAAGAGCCCGAGCATACGGACTAAATACAGTAGCCCAATGGACGCTGCAGTTTGTACTTCCTGTCTGTTCATTTAAATTATTTAGGGGATGCTTTTCTTAAGATAGGTTGTTTTAATAATCTGCTTCGGCGAATTTGCTACTCGCTAAAAGCCTGCTTTGCCAACAAGTGCTTAAACTTATAATATCTGTGCCTTCATGTCCCTTCCACAGGTCTGGCTTTCCTGTTTCAGATACCGCACTGTGACTGTCAGGTGTTAGGAGATCGTCGCAAGGCAAGGCGCGGCGGATGATAGCAAATTCAACCCTTTCTTACAGTGGGAACCTGACTATTCGTGGATAATTTTCAGACATTACCCTGCGCGTTGATGCAAAATAACCCGCCCGTTTTCCGGCCGATTGCCCAATGAATACGATTTCTATTAAAGGTGCCAGGACTCACAATCTAAAAAACATCGACCTGGACATACCCCGTGACAAGCTGGTTGTCATTACCGGGCTTTCTGGATCAGGGAAATCTTCCCTGGCATTCGATACCCTCTACGCTGAAGGCCAACGTCGATACGTTGAGTCTCTGTCTGCCTACGCCCGGCAGTTTCTTTCCCTGATGGAAAAGCCGGATGTGGATCACATCGATGGATTATCACCGGCGATATCCATCCAACAGAAATCAACCAGCCACAATCCAAGATCAACCGTTGGCACTATAACCGAGATCTATGACTACCTGAGATTACTCTATGCTCGTGTAGGTGAACCTCACTGTCCGGATCATGGCATCAAACTCGAAGCCCAGTCAGTTAGCCAGATGGTCGACCAGGTGCTCGCCCTACAACCCGAAACCAGGGTGATGATCCTCGCGCCCATCGTCAAAAATCGCAAGGGTGAACACCTTCATGTCTTCAAGGAACTGAGGGCCCAGGGATTCGTCCGCGCTCGCATCGATGGCATTGTGACTGATCTCGATGAGACGCCGGTCCTGGACAAGAATAAACAGCATTCCATCTCCGTTGTCGTGGATCGGTTCCGGATCAGGGAAGATATCAAGATACGCCTGGCGGATTCCTTCGAAACCGCAGTTCAAGTGTCAGACGGCCTGGCAGCCATTGCTTTTATGGACGATCCTGAGCAGCCTGATGTGGTGTTTTCTTCAAGATTCGCCTGTCCCGAATGTGGTCACTCAATCATTGAACTGGAACCGCGGTTCTTTTCTTTTAACAACCCTGCGGGTGCATGTGTAACCTGCGACGGCCTGGGCGTCAACCAGGTATTTGACACGGACACGGTGATCAGTAATCCGGCGCTCTCCCTGGCAGAAGGCGCAATTCATGGCTGGGATCGTCGAAATATCTACTACTACCAGATGCTCGACAGTATTGGTAAGCACTATGAATTTGAATTGACGACGCCGTTCAACGAGTTGCACAGGAAATTTCAAAGCGTGATTTTGCATGGCAGCAAGTCAGAGAAAATCCAATTTCGATACGTCAACGACAAAGGTGACGAATATACAAGGGCGCATGTTTTTGAAGGTATCATCCCTAATATGCAACGCCGATTCCGTGATACTGACTCACAGATGGTCAGGGATAACCTGTCGAAATATCTTTCTACCAGGACATGTCCTGAGTGCAACGGAGCGAGATTGAACAGGGATGCTCGCGCCGTTACGATCAACGGAAAATCATTGCCCGACATGACGAGCAAATCTATTTTTGTTGCCCACAAAGAACTGAATCAATTGTCGCTACAGGGTCAGCGAGCGGTGATAGCAGAAAAAATTCTTAGTGAAATTGATGCTCGACTCGGGTTTTTGATGGATGTTGGCTTGAACTATCTTACCCTGGCCAGGAGCGCTAACTCCCTGTCCGGCGGTGAAGCGCAACGTATAAGACTTGCAAGCCAGATAGGAGCAGGGCTGGTGGGTGTGATGTATATCCTCGATGAACCTTCAATCGGGTTGCACCAGAGAGACAATAAACGTCTCCTTAAGACCCTTACCCGGCTTCGGGACCTGGGTAATACGGTAATCATCGTTGAACACGATGAAGAAGCTATTCATGAGGCGGACTATCTGGTGGACATGGGCCCTGGTGCCGGAGTCCACGGTGGTGAAGTTGTCGCCCACGGAAACCTGGAAGAAATTTTGAATTGTGAACGATCGGTGACCGGACAATTTCTGTCCGGCAGAAGATCAATCGACATTCCCTCCGTTCGGACTCCCTACGATGAAAATAAACTGATGCATTTGAAGGGTGCCTGTGGGAATAACCTGAAGAACATCGATTTAACAATTCCATTGGGTCTGATGACCTGTATCACAGGCGTTTCCGGTTCCGGGAAATCGACCCTGATCAACCAGACGATCTACCCGCTAGCCGCAAGGCAGCTTAATGGAGCGACTAATCCTCAAGTTGCTGCCCACGAAGAAATTATCGGTCTCGGGCAGCTGGACAAGGTGGTAGACATAGACCAGAGTCCTATCGGCAGGACACCGCGTTCAAATCCCGCTACTTATACCAATATATTTACTCCGATCAGGGAACTGTTTTCCGGTACCCAGGAGGCAAGGTCCAGGGGTTACAAGCCAGGGAGATTTAGCTTCAACGTAAAAGGGGGTAGATGCGAGGCATGCCAGGGAGACGGCTTGATCAAGGTAGAGATGCATTTTCTGCCGGACGTTTATGTTACCTGTGACGAATGCAAAGGCAAGCGATACAACCGTGAGACGCTTGAAATCCAATACAAGGGTAAATCGATTCACCAGGTACTGGAGCTGACTGTGGAAGATGCCCACGAATTCCTTCAGGCAATACCCATGATCGAGCGGCGACTAAAAACGTTGCTGGACGTTGGGCTGGGGTACATCAAGCTCGGCCAGAGCGCGACCACCTTGTCCGGAGGGGAGGCGCAAAGGGTAAAACTGGCGAGAGAGCTATCAAAAAGAGATACGGGACAGACCTTATATATTCTGGATGAACCTACCACAGGATTGCACTTCCACGATATTGCGCAACTACTCGAAGTTATTCATCGATTGCGTGATCATGGGAATACAATCATCGTAATCGAGCACAATCTCGATGTGATCAAAACTGCCGATTGGATCGTCGACCTGGGGCCCGAAGGCGGCTCGGGTGGTGGTGAAATCATCGCATGTGGTACCCCGGAACAGGTCGCCAATTGTGAACATTCCTTTACCGGGCAATATTTAAAACCGGTCCTGGCAAAAAATTGTGACCGGCCTGAAGTTGGCCCAGGTTAATAAGGTGTATCACCACCGTCTACAGTAATTAACTGACCACGAATATAGTACCTTGTTTACTTAATCTTCTAACCCCATATCGGGACAAGGGTTTTCAGGCGGGAACATACTTAATTTTTTAGTTAGTCCGATTTCGCTTCCATATACAAAGCTACCGGGTATAAAATTATCAAACTCTGTTCAACATCATTGGGGGGATCCAAATGAACTACAGACAGTTTAGCCAAACAAGCCTGCTGTGCGCTACATTAGTGATAGCGGCAGGTGCCGCTGCAGAAGCAGCGGAGATGGAGGAAGTGATCGTCACTGGCTCCTATATCAAAGGGTTGCCGGAAGATGCCGCCTCGCCTGTGGATGTACTCACACGAGAAGACATGGACCTGCAAGGTAACCCAAACCTGGTCGAAATGATCAGGCGTATGCCGGCGGTTACCGGCGTGGACGGGGAACAGAACCAGTTCCAGTCAAATGGCCTCGAAGCCATTTCCAATGTTAACCTGCGAGGGCTCGGGCCAGGACGTACGCTGGTGCTGCTGAACGGCACCCGCATGGTGCCCACTCCTTTCCCGGTACCTGAGACGGGCCAGCAGTTCGTTAACACCAACATTATGCCAATGATTGCGCTGCAAAGTATTGAACTGCTCAAGGATGGAGCAAGTTCGACTTATGGCTCCGATGCGATTGCCGGTGTCGCCAACTTCATAACCCGGTCTGATTTTCGCGGCTTGGAAATCCAGACCGCCTTTAAAGCTCTGGATGATGCAGAAGATGACGGCGACTATGATTTCGGTCTCATCGGTGGTCTGGGCACAGACCGTCTTGACCTGGTGGCTTCATTCGGCTATCAATTCAGGACCAAAGTCAGGGTGCGTGAGAAGGATTGGGCGCTAGTTCCGGTCGGAATCAATCCTCGTGGCGGCTTTTCATCTATCGGTAGTCCAGGTACCTATATACCCCTATCAGACCCTAATCCTACCGATCTGTCTGATGGCGAGTTTCTCCCGGACCCGGCATGCGAGACAGTGGGCGGGCACCTGGACACCCTTTGCCGATTCCGCTACACAGACTTCGATAATCTGTCCGAGGAAGAGGAACACTGGCAGTTTTTTGTAGAGGGCACTTACGAGATCAACGATAACACCACCCTGCATGGTGAATTTCTTTACGCCAACGACAGGACCGAAGAGTGGAATACCTCACCATCCTTCCCTCCCCAGGCACTAACCGGACTGGATCGTGTCGTCGTACCCGGCATGCCACACTTCGATGATTTCATCGCCCGCAATCCTGGCATTACCAGTCTGGTCGGTACCCCGCTCGATCAGGGTGTTTATGTCTGGGGCCGCTTCCAGGGCGTCTCCGGTCCCGAACAGGTCGGTGACCGGGAATACGATACCTGGCGTCTGAGTATTGGCCTGGAAGGCGTTATAAACGACAGTATTGACTATACAGCTAACATCGCCTACAGCACCTCCGAGATCAATATTGAGACCAACGACAGCCGCGTAGACAATGTTGCCTGGGCTTATCGTGGCCTCGGTGGACCCGGTTGCGACACGGCCACCGGAACATCAGGTAGCGGTAATCTCGGCACCGGCGACTGCTGGTATTACAACCCATTCACCAGCGGTTACACTTCTTCTGACTCTGCAACCGCCACGGGTGCTACCCCGCCGGGCAGCGAAAATTCACAACTCAACAATCCGGCATTCATGCAGGACTGGCTGACCGAATTCCTTGGCGGCGAGACAAAGACGGAATTGTTTGTCTTCGATTTCATCGTCACCGGTGATACCGGTATGTCTGCGGGAGGCGGCGACGTCCTTTGGGCAGCGGGCTTCCAGTACCGACGTGATGATTTCGAAGATGATGCGCTTGAAAGCTCCAATGCCCTGACACAACCCTGCGCATTCGGACTCGGAGCGGCCGGTGATACATTTACCATCGATGCGATCGATCTTGGTGGTGGCAACTCGATTCCGGCCTTTACCTATACCTGTGGTGGCAGTGGCGCCTTCCATTTCCTCGCAGCAGGCCTGCCTGCAAGCGACGATCAGGATGTTTACGCTTTCTTTGGCGAACTGCAATTACCCTTTACCGACAATTTCGATATGCAGATTGCCGTACGGTATGAGGATTATGGCGGAGCCATTGGCGATACCATCAATCCAAAGGTTGCTGCACGCTGGCAGGTGGCCGATTCCGTCGCACTACGCGGCTCGATAACCTCGTCCTTTCGTGCTCCCAGCCTGAATCAACTGAGCGGTGTGGGTACGTCGTTACAATTTGTTGCTCCGACAGGCGCGTTTAAAGCCATTGATACCCTTGGTAATGCTGACGTTGCACCGGAGACTGCGATTACGACAAATATTGGGATGATTTTAACGCCGACTGATAATGTCTATCTCAGCCTCGATTACTGGAACTTCAGCTTCAAGGACACACTGGTACTGGAAAACTTCGGCGACGTCGTAGCCAACTGTGTGGACACCACCAGCCCCATCAACGATCTGGCATGTAGCAAGATCACCTTCCAGGATCCCGCTGATCCACAGCTTTCCGGTATTCAGCGTGTATCAGTTACCTACCAGAACGGTCCTGATCTGGAGACCGATGGTTTTGACTGGGCAGCCAGTTGGGATATCCCGTCTGATATGGGTGATTTCACGATTGGGCTGCAAGGTACCTATATCAATTCCTACGAAATTGACGGCTGGATCTGGGCGGACAAGTTTGATGCAGTCGGCGACCTTAATCGCTTCGAAAGTTTCGCGCGACCCCTGCCCGAGATCAAAAATAACACCTACGTGAACTGGAACATGGGTAGTCACAACGTGCGCCTGGAGTGGTGGTTCACCGATGAGTATGATGACAAGACTCAACCAGCCGGTTCGGACTGGAGCATAGACAGCTTCAGCACTTTTGATCTGCACTACAACTTCCGTTTTGCGAACGATAACGCACGAGTGTTTGCTTCCATTTACAACCTCTCGGATGAAGATCCACCCTTCGCACGCACGGACCTCAACTATGATCCCTATACGGCCAATGCATTTGGTCGCATGGCCAAAGTTGGTATCCAATGGCGTTTCGAAGCGGGCCCATTCCGCTAGGGCGCTGACGCTGCAATGACTGAGGGCGGTCCATTGACCGCCCTTTTTTTATTCTCGGCACCTCCGGATCATCAATCCGGGCTCTCCTGAAATCCTCAACTGCAGTCGCTTAATAGATCATGCTGCTCATTACCCCACCATCGACAACCAGGTTCTGGCCAGTTATTGCAATGTCTTAAATTGAGGTTAGCGTTCAGTCACCATAGAATACAAAGAACATAAGGACTCAAACCGGACAACCATCAACAATAACAAAATCAAGTTACTTGTAATCTGCCTGCTCGCAACACTTATCATCTCCGGTGTTGTAACGACCATGGGGCTCATTACTCCGATAGCAGCGGGTCACTTCCATGTTGATGTGACTTCCATGGCCACTCAATTCACCTGGTTCACCGGCGGTGTCTTTGCTGGCTTTCTGTTATCTTTTTTCGTTTTCGATCATTTTGCTATCAGGTCGGTATTAATTGTCAGTTATATCGCCTGCCTGGCGTCACTCGTCACAATCCACATCGCCAGCAGCTATGAATTATTGGCTTTATGGCTCACTGCATTCGGCGTCGCCATCAGTGTCGCCAGTTGCGGGTCCGGAACGCTGATCACCCAACTCTGGTCTGGGCGGGCGAGGCAGACGGTTTTAGTTGCGCAGGATGCAATGTTCAATGGCGGCGGCGTGATATTTTCAATCATCACCACCTGGTTTGTGGCAAACCAGTTTCCCTTCAGCAGCACCTATATGGTGGTTGCAGGCATCATCGTTTTCGTGCTGGTTTTGTCCCTTGTTTCAAATTTTAAAAAGGACCTGTCGCATCATTCCGAGGAAGAAGGGCAAACCAGAACCGAGTGGAATGCCGGTATCATCCTGACTGGCATCAGCCTGCTGTTATTCATGCTGGCAAAGATTTCAATGTTCATCTGGGCACCGCAATACGTAGAACAAAGATTCAATGTTGGCTCCGCATTCTCAGGCCAATTCATGTCCAATATCTTTACTGCCGCGCTTATCGGCTCACTGGCAGGTACCTGGCTCGTATCCCGGGTAAAGGTGAAATACCTCTTGTACGTATTTGTACTGGTTTCCGCCGTATCAGTCTGGCTACTAACCCAGGCGACCAATATCGACTCCATGCTCTTGTTGGCTTTTGTATACGGCATCTCTATTTCCGCAACCTTCAACGCCTACGTGGCTTTCGCCTTAACATTTGTGTCGACCCCGACCCACCGCAATATTGCTTACATGCTGCTTATGTCCGCCCTTGGTTCCTCTGGTGCACCTTACTTTAGCAGCCTGATCGTCAAGACCACCGGTAATACTGAAGACGCCCTGATATTTAGCTTTGTAACGCTTTTGATCGTCATCGGGACGCTTCTTATTTGTGAAGTATTAAACAGAGGCAAGATCAAAATACCTTTATCCAGCAGCCCTGCCTAGCTTTGATAAGCCTGCCTCACCGCATCAATTGCCACACCCTTGTTAATGTGGGCATTGTACTGGGAAAGAACCGATTCAAGCGCCGTTACGCAAAGCAGGACATTTTTGCGGTTGCTGGCATATCCCATCAACCCGATACGCCATACCTTACCTGCCAGTGCACCAAGCCCTGCGCCTATTTCCAGATTAAATTGATCGAGCAGTTCCCGCCTGATGGTGGCTTCATCCACACCATCGGGGATAGTGATTGCATTGAGTTGGGGTAACCTTTCATCTTCCGGAACGATGAATGAAAGACCCAGCGCTTCCATCCCTGCTTTTAGCGCGAGATGATTCCGGGTATGTCTTGTCCAACTGGCGCTGAGCCCCTCTTCCTCAAGGATGAGGAGCGCTTCATGCAACCCGTACAAGGCATTAACGGGCGCGGTATGATGATAGGCCCTGGTTTGCCCTTGCCCCCAGTAACCCATCAGCAGGTTTAGATCCAGGAACCAGGAACTAACCGGTGTTTTCCGCGATTTAATGGCTTCAACTGCCTTGTCGCTAAAACTTATGGGTGACAATCCAGGCGCACAGGACAGGCATTTCTGCGTACCGCTGTAGGCGGCGTCAGCGCCCCAATCATCAAGATTAACCTCGCAACCACCCAGTGAGGTAACGCAATCAACAATCGACAAACAACCAAACCTCGCTGCTGTCCGGCACAAGGATTTCGCATCAGAACAAACACCTGTCGACGTTTCAGCATGGACAAAGGCCACTATTTTTGTTTCTGGATTCGCTTTTAAGGTGTCTTCAAGCTTCTGGCCATCAACCGCACGCCCCCAATCGTCTTCAACGAGAACAACCTTGCCACCAAGCCGTCTCACATTGTCTGCCATCCTCATGCCGAAGACACCGTTCTGACATACCACAACCTTGTCCCCCGGTTCCACCAGGTTTACAAAACAAGTTTCCATTCCGGCGCTGCCAGGAGCGGATACAGGGATCGTTAATTCGTTGCTGGTCTGGAATGCAAACTGAAGCAGGGTTTTAATCTCATCCATCAATCTGATGAATTCAGGGTCAAGATGGCCGATGGTCGGTTTGCCCATGGCGCTTAGGACACGGGGATTCACATCTGATGGACCTGGACCCATTAATGTTCGAACGGTTGGATTAAATGATTGAAACATTGAAAACCTCGGCTTATGGAATATCGTCATCAAAAAGGCCGGGGAAACCCGGCCTCGTACTCACTTCAGACAAATCAGATCCAGCGCCTTCTACTCATCATCGTCTGAATCGTCATACTCAAAATCATCATCAGGAATCGGCCGGTCAACTAACTCAACAAAGGCCATTGGCGCTGCATCGCCAGGACGAAAACCTGCTTTCAGGATACGCGTGTATCCTCCTGGCCTATCCTGATATCTGGGGCCAAGTTCACCAAACAATTTCCCCACTGTTTCTTTACTGCCGGTACGTGCAAAGGCCAGGCGGCGATTCGCAACAGAATCATTCTTCGCTAGCGTAATAAGAGGTTCTGCAACCTTCTTGAGTTCCTTTGCTTTGGGCACGGTCGTCTTGATAACCTCGTGCTCAAACAAGGAACAGGCCATGTTACGAAACATGGCTTTTCGATGCGAAGAGTTTCTATTTAATTGTCTACCACTTTTTCTATGGCGCATGACACAAATTCCTAGTTGCGGTTAATAACTGGAGCCAGCATTTAAGGCTGGTGCCCATCTAACCCTAATTGCTATCCAATAGTTGCTTAACCCAGTACTCGATCATCACCACGCAAACTTGTTGGTGGCCAATTCTCAAGTCTCATTCCCAGCGACAGACCCCGGGAAGCCAATACATCTTTAATTTCAGTCAGTGATTTCTTGCCGAGATTTGGCGTCTTCAACAATTCAACTTCAGTCCGGCGAATCAGATCGCCGATATAATATATGTTTTCAGCCTTCAGGCAGTTCGCAGATCGAACCGTAAGCTCAAGATCATCAACTGGCCGCAGAAGAATAGGATCAATCTCGTCTTCATGCTCTTCCGGCTCTGGTTCTTTCTCACTTTCAAGATCAACAAACACTGCGACCTGCTGTTGCAAAATAGTTGCTGCTCGCCGAATGGCTTCTTCCGGATCGAGTGTTCCGTCGGTCTCCAGATCGATAATGAGCTTATCAAGGTCAGTTCGTTGCTCTACCCGGGCACTGTCAACCTTATAGGCAACTCTGCGCACCGGACTGTAAGATGCGTCAAGTAACAGACTTCCGATGATACGACCTTCTTCTTCTTCTATTACGCGGATGTCCGCTGGTTCATAACCTCGACCACGGCCAACTTTAGCCCGCAGTTTCAGGTGGCCTCTTTCATTCAAATTCGCAATAACATGATCAGGGTTCGCAATTTCAACATCATGATCCAGTTGAAAATCGCCCGCAGTGACCACACCCGGGCCCTGGCGATCCAATACGAGTTCAACTTCATCGGTGGCGTTCAATCTTATTGCGACACCTTTAAGGTTCAGCAATATTTCAATCACGTCCTCCTGGACACCTTCTATTGTGCTGTACTCATGAAGCACACCTTCTATTTCAGTTTCTGTGATGGCACAGCCAGGCATGGAGGATAGCAAGATCCTGCGCAGCGCGTTGCCCAGCGTATGACCGAACCCTCTTTCTAGCGGCTCAAGAACGACGGTCGCCCTGGTTTCGTTGATCTGGTCAACCTGAATGTGCTTTGGCGTTAAAAACTCTAGTGACGAATGGGGCATAAATATACCTTCCTGACAAATATCCGTAAGTGGAACTGACTTCCTGAATGGCTTACTTGGAGTACAACTCAACAATTAAGCTTTCGTTGATTTCCTGCGATAGCTCCTCGCGCATTGGATAGGCTCTGAATACACCTTCCAATTTTTCTGCATTAACATCCACCCACTCAACAGGTGCACGCTGTGCAGATAGTGCTAGTGCACCTTGAATTCTTAGCTGGTTTTTCGCCTTCTCACGAATAGCGACGGTATCTCCAGCTTCAACCTGGTAGGACGCAATATTAGTAACATTGCCGTTTACCAGAATAGATTTGTGAGAAACCAGCTGGCGAGATTCGGCGCGAGTGCAGCCAAACCCCATACGATACACGACATTATCGAGGCGCCTTTCCAATATTCGGAGCAGGTTTTCACCAGTCGCACCCTTCTGGCGATCTGCTTTTTTGTAGTAATTTCGGAACTGCTTTTCCAAAACACCGTACAGCCGACGGACTTTCTGTTTTTCACGAAGCTGAACCGCATAATCAGAAAGTCTGGTACGACGCTGACCGTGCTGCCCTGGTACCGTGTCTGCGCGACATTTCGATTCCAGTGGACGCACTCCGCTCTTCAAAAAGAGGTCAGTGCCTTCTCTTCTGGACAATTTTAACTTTGGGCCGAGATATCTGGCCATTACTTATCTCCTCAATTACACCCGTCTTTTCTTGGGTGGTCTGCATCCATTATGTGGAATCGGTGTCACATCAGTAATATTCGTAATTCTGAAACCAACTGCATTAAGCGCCCTGACTGCCGCTTCTCGGCCGGGTCCGGGTCCTTTCACAAATACTTCAAGATTTTGCAGGCCGTACTCCAATGCAGCATTTCCAGCTCGTTCTGCCGCCACCTGCGCCGCAAAGGGCGTACTTTTTCTGGCACCACGAAAACCTGAACCACCAGCCGTTGCCCAGGACAGAGCCCCGCCTTGCCGATCTGTAATCGTGATAATTGTGTTATTAAAGGAAGCATGTATGTGCGCCAATCCATCGGCCACTTGTCGCTTGCCTCGACGTCTAACGGGGGCGACTGCCGCTTTCTCTGTATCAGCTTCTGTTTCAGTTACTGCTTCTGTAACTGCTTCTGTTTCGGACATATTGTCAGCTCACTTATTGATCAATCACTAGGATTTAATTACTTTCGTATCGGTCGTTTGGGACCTTTCCGGGTTCTGGCATTGGTCTTAGTGCGTTGACCATTCACAGGCAAATTCCTTCTATGTCGAATCCCACGATTACAACCCAGATCCAGCAGGCGTTTTACATTCAGTTGCACTTCTCGACGCAAATCGCCTTCGACATTTAGTTTCCCAATCTCGGAACGCAATTTATCCAGTTCTTCCTCAGTCAAGTCTTGCACTTTACTCGTAGGACTAACTCCGGTTTGTGCACACAAACTTTTTGCGGTCGTACGGCCGATGCCATAAATGTATGTCAGAGAAATCTCTGCATGTTTGTTGTCGGGAATGTTAATTCCAGCTAAACGAGCCATTCAAGTTGCTCCTGTATACTTAGATTTTGCCAGCTTAACCCTGGCGCTGCTTATGTCGTGGTTCGCTGCAGATCACTCTGACAACCCCTTTACGCCGAATTATTTTGCAATTGCGGCACATCTTTTTTACTGAAGCCCTGACTTTCATAATTTGCTCCGATTAAACGGTTCTTCCAAAATGTTAATTATTTACGCCCAAAGTTTTGCAGGTTGGACTTCTTCATCAATGATTCATACTGATGCGACATCAGGTGCGTTTGCACTTGTGCCATAAAGTCCATCACCACCACAACAACGATCAACAATGCGGTTCCACCAAGCTGGAAAGTAATGTTGAATTGTACAACCAGGAACTGTGGTAATAAACAAACTGCCGTCATATACAAGGAACCGAACAGCGTCAACCTCGTAAGAATGGTGTCAATGTGCCGGGCAGTCTGATCACCCGGTCTGTACCCCGGTATAAAGGCACCTGACTTTTTCAAGTTATCAGCGACTTCTTTCGGGTTAAACATGATCGCGGTATACCAGAAGCAAAAGAAAATTATGCCCATGGCGAACAGGATGATATTCAGTGGCTGTCCTGGTGCGATCTGTAAACTCAGTTCCTGAAGCCATTCCATTCCTGGCGATTGTCCAAACCATTGTCCAAGCGACGCAGGGAATAACAAAAGGCTACTGGCAAATATCGCTGGTATCACACCAGCCATATTTACCTTCAAGGGTAAGTGGCTGCTCTGTGCCTGGTACATTCGACGACCTTGCTGCCGCCTCGCATAGTTGATAGTGATACGCCGTTGACCACGTTCAACAAATACGACAAAGGCAACCACTGCCACTGCCAGGGACCCAATAATTAACAACGCCATAATGGAAATTTCACCCTGGCGTGCCTGTTCAAACGACTGGCCGATCGCGCCTGGAAATCCTGATACGATACCGGTAAAGATAATGATTGAAATCCCGTTGCCGACGCCACGTTCCGTTACCTGTTCACCCAACCACATGAGGAACATTGCACCTGTAACCAGCGTCGTAATCGCCACAAAATGAAATGCAACATTGCCTGTATAGGACAATCCTTGTGACGCAAGCCCACTGCTCATGGCAAATCCCTGCACAGTCGCGAGTAGAAGTGTCCCGTAGCGGGTGTACTGGGAGATCTTTCTGCGCCCGGCGTCACCTTCTTTGCGCAACTGCTGCAACGATGGCGTTGTTGCTACAAGTAACTGGGTAATAATCGATGACGAGATGTAGGGCATAATTCCCAATGCAAAAATACTCATCCGCTCGAGTGCGCCACCCGAAAACATATTAAACAGATCCAGGATACCGCCCTGCTGCTGATCGAATAGCGATTTCAAACGCTCAGGGTCAATCCCCGGAATAGGAATATGGCTGCCTATCCGGTACACAATAATTGCAAGCAATACATAAACCAACCGGTGTCGCAGCTCGGTCAAGCCGCCACCACTCGCCATTGTTCTACCTTGTGCTAGTGTACTCGTCATTTTTTTCTGAATTACTCTTCTATCTTTCCGCCCGCGGCTTCAATCGCTGCGCGTGCACCTTTCGTGGCACCAATACCTTTAAGGGTAATGGCCCTGCCGATTTCCCCGGACAACATAACCTTGGCGCGAAGTATTCCTTCTTGTATGACATCCGCATCTTTAAGTGCCTGCAAGTCGATCACATCAAGTTCCAGTTTGTTCAATTCAGAGAGCGTGACTTCGGCCGTTATTCGCGCCTTGGCTGAATTGAATCCGAATTTTGGCAATCGCATTTGCAATGGTTGTTGGCCACCTTCGAATCCTGCCCTGATTCGACCGCCAGACCTGGATTTCTGCCCTTTATGGCCTCGCCCACATGTTTTGCCCGATCCACTACCGATACCACGACCAACCCGCTTTTTAGCGGTGCGGCTACCTTTTGCAGACCTAATTGTATTCAATTGCATTTCAATCACCTTTAAAACAGCCTTGAGCGGCTCTTCTATAAACAGCCTTGAGCGGCTCTTATAAACCAGCCTTGAGCGGCTCTTATAAACCAGTCACTCGCCCTCAACACTCACCATGTAAGAGACCTTATTAATCATGCCTCTAACTGATGGAGAATCTACTACTTCGACAGTCTGTCGAATCTTCTTTAATCCGAGGCCCACAACACAAGCCTTGTGACTTTTCAGTCGGCCAATGGGACTCTTGTTCAATGTCACCTTAATTTTCTTAGTGGCCATTGCCTAACCCACCATCTCTTCTAAGGGAATGCCGCGTTTTTCCGCTACACTTTCCGGGCTACGCATGTTCTGCAACCCCTTAAACGTTGCCCTTATCACATTGACTGGATTTGTTGATCCATAACATTTGGCAAGCACGTTATGTACGCCCGCAAGTTCAAGTACGGCGCGCATTGTCTTACCTGCAATAACGCCAGTACCTTCCGAGGCCGGTTGCATGTAAATCTTCGAAGCACCATGCCGGGCTGTAATCGGATACTGGATGGTTGTACCGTTCAGATCCACCTGGATCATATTTCGGCGAGCGGCCTCCATGGCTTTCTGAATCGCGAGAGGTACTTCTCGCGCCTTACCGCGACCATAACCCACCCGACCATTGCCATCTCCGACGACAGTCAAAGCAGTAAATCCAAATATGCGGCCGCCTTTCACAACTTTCGCCACTCGATTTACCTGTACCAGTTTCTCCTGGATACCTTCTTCATTTTCCTGGTCATTATACGCCATTATTTATCCTTGAAAAAATTTCGCAACCCTGGTTAGAACTGCAAACCACCTTCACGGGCAGCTTCTGCCAATGCTTTTACCCGGCCGTGAAACTTGTAGCCAGACCGGTCGAATGCAACTTTTTCAACACCCGCTATTTTGGCCCGCTCCGCAATGAGTTGACCGACTCTAGTCGCACCATCAATATTTCCTGTCACATCACCGCGAAGGGGCTTATCCAACGTTGAAGCCGATGCCTGGATCGTGTCTCCTGCGGCAGAAATAATCTGCGCATAGATGTGTCGCGGAGATCGATACACACACAACCTCGGTACTTCGAGCATGTGCATGTGCTTTCTGCCGCGTCGTGCCCTTCTTAATCTTGTTTCTTTTTTCTTGCTCATCTCTTCTTACTCATCTCTTCCGAGTCGGTTATTCGCTCTTATACATTTACTTTTTCTTCGCTTCCTTGCGCTTTACTTGCTCATCGGCATATCGAACACCCTTGCCTTTATAAGGCTCCGGCGGTCTGAAAGCCCTGATCTCCGCAGAGATCTGCCCGACTACCTGTTTATCGATTCCCTTGACAATAATCTGTGTCTGGGTAGGTGTTTCAATTTCGATACCTTCCGGAATCATGTACTCCACCGGGTGCGAGAAACCCAGGGTCAAATTTAGCTTTTGGCCTTGCATCTGAGCTCGATACCCGACACCTCTAAGTTCCAGTTCTTTCTGAAATCCCTGACTGACGCCAACAACCATATTGTTGACAATTGAACGTAAAGTTCCTGCCAGGGCAGACGGTTTCTTTCCTGGCTGAGCGGCGGCAAATTTAAGCACATCTTCTTCTTGAGATATCTCGACCAACTCACTAATCGTCAGGTTGAGTTGCCCCTTGCTTCCCTTCACACTCAGCTCCTGTCCACTCAGGGTAACTTCTACCCCTTTCGGAATATCGACTGGACTGTTTGCTATTCGTGACATAACTATTTGCCTTTATAAAATCGGTTCTGCAAAAGGATTCTGCAACAGTAAAGCTGCCTGTAGGCCCGGATCAAAAGACCGAGCAAAGTATCTCACCACCAACACCGGCAGCTCGCGCCGCACGATCAGTCATGACACCCTTGTTTGTGGACAGAATAATAATTCCCAGCCCACTTTTAATGACAGGAATATCGTCTTTATTCTTATACTGGCGCAGGCCAGGGCGACTAAGCCTTTTGATTTCTTCTATCACAGGTTTGCCTTCGTGGTAACGTAATGCAATATTCAAAGTGGATTTCCCATCCACCACTTCGCTCACATCGTAGCCGGCTATAAATCCTTCTTCTTTTAATACCCTGGCGACAGACACTTTTGTGGTCGAACAAGGCATCTCAATATCTGTAATCCTGGCTTGTTGTGCGTTACGAACCCGAGTCAACAGGTCAGCCAGTGGATCTTGCATTGTCATTTTATAATAAACTCCGTCTTTACCTGTTAGAAGTTACCTGTAAGAAGTTATCTGTTAGAAGCTACCAGCTGGACTTAACCAGGCCAGGAATATCTCCTCGCATGGCCGCTTCTCTTAACTTATTCCTGCCTAATCTAAATCGACGATATACCCCATGAGGCCTACCCGTCAGACTGCAGCGCCTTACCTGGCGACAAGGGCTCGCATTGCGAGGCAATTTCTGCAGCTTAATCTGCGCCTCCCAGCGATCATCATCAGATGATTGAGGATTCGAGATGATCGCTTTAAGAGCGGCCCGTTTCACTGCAAATTTCTTTGCAATTTTCTGGCGCTTTATTTCGCGATTTATCATTGATGTTTTAGCCATAAAAATTCTCTATTCGATTCACTCTGTCCGCTCTTGCTTTCCATATATAGATAGACGACCCTTTTAGAAAATGGCCAGCAAGAAATTCGAGTTAACCAGCATCCCTCAGTGGAAAGTTAAATGCTCTTAGTAACGCCCTGCCCTGGTCATCATCTTTAGCAGTGGTAACAATGGCGATATCAAGCCCCCGAATCTTGTCGATCTTATCGAAGTCAATCTCAGGGAAAACGATCTGCTCGGTAAAACCCATTGAAAAATTACCTCTTCCATCAAATGACTTTGGACTAACACCCCTGAAATCTCGTTGCCTTGGAATGGCAATATTGATCAACCGATCAAGAAATTCGTACATTCGATCCCGACGCAATGTAACTTTGCACCCTATGGGATAACCCTCGCGAATCTTAAATCCCGCAATGGATTTCCTGGCATTGTTGGTCACAACTTTTTGACCTGCAATCGCTTCAAGGTTTGAAACTGCTGCATCCAATTGTTTGCGGTCGCCGATGGCTTCACCAACACCCATATTCAATGAGATCTTGGTGATTCTCGGCACCTCCATCACGTTGGTCAGGCCAAGCTCTTCTTTTAGCTTTCCCCTGATTTCTTCTTCGTATACTTTTTTTAGATCAGCCATGTCGATTAACCGTCAATCTGCTCGCCGGAAGATTTGAAAATTCGCACTTTCTTTCCATCTTCCAAAATTTTAATGCCTACTTTGTCGGCTTTATTAACGCTACTGTTGTATATCGCTACGTTCGATGCTTGCAAAGGGGCCTCTTTTTCAATAATTCCACCAGGCTGTCCCATCTGGGGATTGCCTTTAGTATGTCGCTTGATCATATTGACCCCTGAAACATACACTCGACCGTCATCCCGAATGCGGGTTATCATCCCCGTTTTACCCTTGTCTTTTCCTGCGATGACAATCACCTGGTCATCTTTTCTAATTTTTTGCATATCTAACCCAGTCCCTACAATACTTCCGGTGCAAGAGAGATAATTCGCATAAAATTGTCGTTGCGAAGTTCTCTTGTTACGGGCCCAAAAATCCGGGTTCCAATTGGCTGCTTTTGCGCGTTCAGCAATACCGCTGCATTGCCATCAAACCTGATAACAGAACCATCAGGTCGCCGAATTCCCTTCTTCGTTCTCACCACTACAGCATCCAGCACCTGGCCTTTCCGTACCCTTCCACGCGGGATTGCTTCCTTTACAGTAACCTTGATTATGTCACCGACACTCGCATATCGACGTTTTGAACCACCCAAAACCTTGATACACATCACCCGGCGGGCACCGCTATTGTCTGCTATATCGAGATATGTTTGTGTTTGAATCATGCCGTTAACTCCACCAAATTCGCCAGCTTCGAACTCTGATCGTTTACTTATATAATTGTTGCTTTTCTATCTACCGAACTCAATTTCCAGGCTTTGCTTTTGGAAATTGGCCGAGTTTCCTCAATCGTTACCTTATCCCCTTCCTGGCATTGATTTTCAGGATCATGGGCGCGGATCTTCTTTGAACGCCTGATGTACTTTCCATATAGCGGATGCTTTATCATTCGCTCGACTTCTACTGTGATAGTTTTGTCCATCTTATTGCTGACAACGGTACCGCTTGCCGACCGTGCTGCATTTGCTTCTTTGCTCATTTACCTGTTTCCATTACCGGAACGACCCAATAGATCATTCGCTAACTGATTTTCCATTAAGAACTGTCTTCACGCGCGCGATATCCCTTGCCACTTCCTTAAGCAGATGTGTCTGGTTTAGTTGCCCAGTTGACTTCTGCATTCTGTAATCAAATCGATCTTTCATCAGAGCGATCAAATTTTCCTGCAGCTCATCTACCGTCTTTTCTCTTAATTCAGATACTTTCATTTCTAAACTCTCAATAAGCTATTAAACACTATCGCTTCAGCAATGGGTTCTACTCAATCCTTCTAACAAATATCTACATTACTACTCGTTTCACGAAAGCCGTTGTGAACGGAAGCTTTGCCGCGGCAAGCTTAAAGGCATCTCTTGCCTCTTCTTCAGTTACACCTTCCATTTCGTAGAGCACCTTCCCAGGTTTGATCTGGGCAACCCAATATTCCACATTACCCTTACCCTTGCCTTGCCTGACCTCGAGAGGCTTCTGGGTAATTGGTTTGTCGGGAAATACCCTAATCCAGATCTGGCCACCACGTCTCACACGCCTGGTCATTGCACGCCGACCCGCTTCAATCTGTCTTGCAGTCAGCCGACCTCGAGCCGTCGCCTTTAAACCATACTCACCAAAGCTGACAGAACTGCCACGGTGCGAGAGCCCCCGGTTTCTTCCTTTTTGCTGCTTTCTGAATTTAGTACGCTTCGGTTGTAACATTTCTCTTATCCAAAACTTTGAACGTTAGAGCTCTTTTTCGTCGCGTCTTCTTCGCGATCACCAAGCACTTCACCTTTGAATATCCATACTTTTACACCAAGTATGCCGTAAGTAGTCAGCGCCTCTGCCGTGGCGTAATCTATATCTGCACGAAGGGTATGTAGTGGTACCCGGCCCTCGTGATATGTTTCTGATCTTGCAATCTCAGCGCCACCAAGTCGGCCCGCAACTCTTACCTTGATGCCCTCTGCTCCAAGTCGGGTGGCATTTTGCATAACTCGTTTCATTGCTCGCCTGAACTGAACTCTTCGTTCCAGCTGCTGGGCAACATTCTGTGCAACCAGATATGCATCAATCTCTGGCTTACGAATCTCTTCAATATTGATGTGTACAGGCACACCCATTAGTTTGGTTACTTCCTTGCGAAGTCTTTCGACATCTTCACCTTTCTTACCGATAACAATTCCAGGACGAGCAGTATGGATTGTGATCCTTGCTGTCTGGGCTGGTCGCTGAATCACAATTCGGCTGACCGAAGCCTGGGCAAGTCTTTTGTGGATGTAATCCCTAACCTTCAAGTCTATAAGCAGCTTTTCTGCATACGCAGGGCCACTGGCATACCAGATAGAGTTATGCTCCTTGACGATACCAAGGCGCATTCCAGTGGGATGTACTTTCTGACCCATATTGGTCTCCTGTTGTTACCTGGTTGCTCTCAAATTACTCATCAGCTACAGCAAGAGTAATATGACAGCTTCGCTTGAGAATTCGATCGGCTCGACCTTTCGCTCTTGGCCGGATTCGCTTCATCGTCATCCCTTCATCTACAAATATTCGTGACACTGATAATTCATCAATGTCCGCACCTTCATTGTGTTCTGCATTGGCAATGGCTGATTCCAGTAACTTTCGGACGACCTGTGCCCCTTTCTTCGTACTGAAATTCAGGATATTGAGCGCATCACCAACTTGCCTGCCGCGAATCTGGTCTGCGACCAAACGTGCTTTCTGCGCTGACAATCTGGCACCTTTCAATCTTGCAGAGACTTCCATCATGTATCCTCTTTACCTACCTACGAGCCTTTTTATCCGCGGCGTGACCACGAAAGGTTCTGGTTTGAGCGAACTCTCCGAGTTTGTGGCCAACCATATCTTCATTCATAAACACCGGAATGTGCTGGCGACCGTTATGAACCTGTATCGTTAAACCAACCATATCCGGTGTGATCATGGATCGACGAGACCAGGTCTTGATTGGTCGCTTGTCATTACTTTCTACTGCCTGCTGGACCTTTTTTACCAGGTGCAAATCTACAAACGGTCCTTTCTTTAAACTACGTGGCACGCTTAATCTCCTATCGAGTGGAACGGCGACGTCGAACAATCATCTTGTCCGTCCGCTTGTTCTTACGAGTTTTATAACCTTTTGTCGGTACGCCCCATGGTGAAACCGGATGACGACCGCCAGATGTTTTACCTTCACCACCACCATGCGGGTGATCAACAGGATTCATTACAACGCCACGGACCGTCGGCCTTACTCCTCTCCAACGTGTTGCGCCAGCCTTACCCAGGGAGCGAAGATTATGTTCCGGATTGCTTACTTCACCCAGCGTTGCGCGGCAATCAGCCAGAACCTTGCGCATTTCACCTGACCGCAAACGCAACGTGACGTATCTCCCTTCCTTGGCGACTAACTGTGCCGAAGTACCAGCACTTCTCGCCATCTGCGCACCCTTGCCAGCTCTGAGTTCGATACAATGAATAACACTACCCATAGGAATGTTGCGCATTGGCAAGCAGTTTCCAGACTTAATGGGAGTGTTATCACCTGATTGAAGTTCATCGCCAACCGAGAGGTTGCGAGGCGCTATGATGTATCGTCTTTCGCCGTCGGCGTATTTTAGGAGAGCAATATTCGCGGTTCTGTTAGGGTCGTATTCTAATCTTTCTACTGTGGCCTTAATGCCATCTTTGTTCCGTTTGAAATCAATTACACGATATTTCTGCTTGTGACCACCACCAATATGCCGTGTGGTAATTCGACCATTGTTGTTGCGGCCACCTGACTTGGTTTTCTTCTCCAATAGGGGTTTATACGGCTCGCCCCGATGCAGATCAGGATTCACTATCTTGACAACAAATCTACGACCTGGTGATGTTGGTTTGGCTTTTACAACTGGCATTTTCTTATCTCGCGCCTATTTCTATTCGTTAGCTACTAATTTACTGGCTAGCAGCAGTAGTTGAAAAATCGATATCATGCCCATCATCTAAACGGACATAAGCCTTCTTCCAGCTCGGCTTTTTGCTTAACCCGCGCATATTCTTCTTCACTTTCCCTTTTACGTTCAAGACAGTGACATTCTTAACTGATACACCGTAGATTTTCTCGACAGCTTCTTTGATTTCCGGCCTGGTCGCATCCCTTGCGACCTTGAAAGCGAACTGGTTAGCTTCATCTGCAATAACCGTTGCTTTTTCAGAGATATGTGCTCCCAGCAATATTTTATACATCCGCTCCTGGTTCATCCGAGCATCTCCTCTGCCTTCTTAAGTGCACCGACTGTAAACAGCACTTTTTCAAACCCAATCAGGTTAACCGGGTTAACACCCTGCACATCAATTACGTCTACTTTCTTGAGATTGCGTGCCGCCAGATAGAGGTTACTGTCAACTTCTTCAACAACGATAAGTACGTTCTCAAGATCCAGCTCTTTTAACCGGGAATGTACCTGTTTGGTTTTTGGCGCATCAACGGCAAAATCTTCAGTGACAACCAATCGATCCTGGCGAATTAGTTCGGACAAAATGGATTGCATTGCCCCACGGAACATCTTCTTGTTCACTTTTTGTGAATGATCGCGGGGTTTAGCGGCAAATGTAGCACCGCCGCCGCGCCAGATCGGGCTGCGAATTGTTCCTGCGCGTGCTCTACCTGTCCCCTTCTGCCTGAAAGGTTTTCGACCACCACCGTTAACTTCTGATCGCGTTTTCTGGGCTTTCGAACCCTGGCGAGAGCCGGCCATGAAGGCAACGACTACCTGGTGTACGAGTGCTTCATTATACTGACGACCAAACGTTGTCTCAGAGACATCAACAGCTTTATCTGTGAGGCCTTTGCCTGGTTCTGAAATATTGAGATTCAAGATTCCACTCCCACTTAGTTTCGGACTTTGACGGCTGGCTTCACAATCACGTCACTGCCTTTTGCACCAGGAACCGCGCCTTTGATTAGTAACAGATGGTTTTCCTGGTCAATTTTTATAATTTCCAATGTCTGGGTGGTGACTTTCTCGGCACCCATATGGCCTGCCATTTTCTTACCTTTGAATACCCGACCCGGAGTCTGGCATTGCCCAATTGATCCCGGTGCCCGGTGCGATAGTGAGTTACCATGCGTGGCATCCTGCATTTGGAAGTTATAACGCTTAACCACTCCCTGAAATCCCTTCCCTTTCGACTGACCGGTTACGTCTACTTTTTGCCCTTCTTCAAATCTTTCAACCGACAAGACATCCCCAACACTGAATTCTTCATCTGTAGAACACCGGAGTTCACACAGGCTCTTCCCCGCTTCTACATTCGCCTTACTAAAATGCCCTGCAATCGGTTTACTAACATTTGAAGCTTTTACACTGCCGTGAGTAACCTGGACCGCCGCATAACCATCAGATTCCACAGTTTTGACCTGTGTTATCCGGTTAGGTAATGCCTCAACAACTGTCACAGGTACCGACGAACCATCTTCATTAAAGATTCTTGTCATACCTTGCTTTATACCAACGATTCCGATTGTCATATTTCTACTCCGTCAATTCAGCTCTCATGCGTTCTTTGGCAAAGAACTAAGCCCTTAGCCAAGAACAAAGCTCCTGGCATCAAGCCAGATTGATCTGAACCTCCACACCTGCGGCAAGATCCAATTTGGTTAACGCGTCAACGGTCTTCTCAGTAGGCTCAAGGATATCCAGCAGCCTTTTGTGGGTTCTTATTTCGTACTGATCCCTGGCATCTTTATCAACATGCGGGGAAATCAAGATCGTGAATTTCTCTTTCCGCGTCGGCAATGGGATTGGCCCTCGCACCTGGGCACCCGTTCTTTTCGCAGTGTTTACTATTTCCTGCGTGGAGATATCGATAAGGCGATGATCAAAGGCCTTAAGTCGAATTCTAATTCTCTGGTTCTTCATTCAACCCATCTCCTGTTGAGGGTGACAAACACGTAAAATTCATGTCGTAACCATCTCGTAACTATAATTTCGGACAAAAAAAGCCCTTCCCCCATAAGAAGGGAAGGCGCATTCTGTGGATGCCTCTGCTTGATTTCAAGCGACCCGTGGCTTCATATCGAAGCCCTGTTTACTTATCTACACGCTAAAAGCCAGAGCGCTTGTCACAGTTCATCATAAAAAGTGTGACTCAAGCGTCGCAGATACCGCGCCTCAAAGCCTCTCAACTTCGAGGGCGCGTATGATACCTAGCCTTTTAACGAAATGCTACCCCAAAGGGACAACTACTTTCCCGGATATTGAGAGCTTTTAATAAGAGCTTTTAATAAGAGCTACCCGGATATTTTTGTAACAACACCGGCACCCACCGTTCGGCCACCCTCGCGGATTGCAAAACGTTGACCTTCTTCCATCGCAATCGGCGCAATCAGGTCTACCTTCATCAGTACATTGTCCCCAGGCA
>SMVA01398254.1_pt1 | contig 49234 bp, 38 predicted proteins | sample 2456451 | NCBI WGS metagenome assembly SMVA01 (sample SAMN11095933, study PRJNA526329) | marine sediment metagenome | biome: Marine sediment; feature: Surficial sediment; material: Deep marine sediment; isolation source: Hadal surficial sediment | place: Pacific Ocean | collected 2014-05 | depth...
GACGTGCTGAAGGACAACGGAATCAAAATCAGCATGGACGGCAAGGGGCGCTGGATGGATAATGTATTTATTGAGCGCCTCTGGTGCAGTTTGAAATATGAGGAGGTTTATCTCAAGGCCTACGACAGTGTCGCCCAGGCCAGGCAGGATATCGACGATTGGCTGATGTTCTACAATGAGGAGCGACGGCACTCTAGCTTGAGCAGAATGACGCCGGACCAGGTCTATTATGATTTGCCCTCAGGGCTACCGATAGCAGCATGAAACAGACTTGGGGTTTACACTTATAAAGGCTGGTTCACTGTGTCAGGGATGGGGTCCACTTCTTTATAAAACTATGCGATGGGTGAGTTTGCCGTGCACTGCACTATAATTGTATACAATTATACAATTATACAATTATACAATTAGAATATAGAATAAAATTAGAAACTACCCCTTATAATAATGTAGTGGAGATGGCTATGTTCCGCATGAATGGAGCCGATGCATTTATGTTGTCGCTGGAGACGCCGCGCGCCTATATGCACACCCTGAAGATCGCCATTCTCGATCCCTCCGGGGAACCCGAAGGCTGGTCTTTTGAGCACTATCGTGCCGCTGTCTTGCAGCGACTGGATGTCTCGCCGGTTTTTCGGTGGAAGTACCTGCCATCACCCCTGGGACTCAATCATCCAGTGTGGGTAGACGATCCCGAATTCAACATCGACCACCACCTGAAACATGTCGCCTGCCCTGCACCGGGGGATCAGAAAGCCCTCTGTGAACTGATATCCTCCGTCTACGCCGATCAGTTGGATCGCAGTCGTCCACTGTGGAAATGCTGGGTTGTGGAAGGGCTACAGGAGGGGAAAGTGGCGGTAGTGACCATCATTCATCACGCTTACGCCGACGGTGTGGCGGCAGCGCATATACTGGAGCAATTTTTCCGTCCAGAGTTGGGTGCAGAGCCACCCGACTCCAACGGGCCGTGGCGGCCCGCTGCTTATCCCTCGTGGCTCGAGCGCATTTTTTTGGATCTCAGGGATTGGCCCAAAGTCATGCTGTATTACCTGCCCAAGGCAATCACGGGCATTATCAACAAGCGGAAGCTGGATGCGGCCGCCAAGGCGGCCGGGCAAGCACCACACCCCAGTGCCGCGATGATGAAAAAAACGCCACTCAATACCGTGCTGGGGCACGGCCGCACGTTCGTGTGTGACAGCTTCCCTCTGGCGGATATCAAAGCCGCCGGTAAGGCGTTCGATGCGACCATCAATGACGTTTTTCTGAGCTGCAGTGCCGGTGCCATACGGCACTACTTGCTGGAACAGGGTTACCAGCCCAGCGAAGCCCTGATTGCGGGCACGCCCCTGTCACAGCCGCGGCCAGACCATATGGCAGGCATTGGCAACTTCGCCACCGTGGACTACAGCTGGTTGCACAGTGAAATAGCGGACCCGGTGGAGCGACTGCGGGCCAGTCATCGCTCGGCCAATCAAATGAAGCTGCACGCGTCTGCTAGCAAGGGCGCGGACCTCGGTACGATTGTGGCTCTGCTACCACCCTGGACCGTTAAGATTCTCAGTTGGTTAATCCGCAGAAACGCCGGCGCCAAAGGCCTATTCGGAAATGTTGTTTTGTCGAATGTCCCGGGCCCACGCGTCCCGCTCTACATGAACCACACCCGCCTGGACAACTGGTTCTCGACTGGGCAGGTTTTTGACGGCTCATCGTTGAATATGACCCTGTGGAGTTACTGCGACAAAGCCAACCTTTGCATCCTCGCGGATAAACAGGTGCTCCCCGACGGGTGGGTGTTATACGACTATTTCATGCAGGAGCTGCAGGCACTGATCGAGGCCGGCCAGCGGCAAGCACAACAGACCTCCCAGGAGCAAGTACAGTGAGTAAACTCAAACCCATGGATCTGGCCTTTTTCGCGCTGGAGAATCAACATCGCCCCATGCATATGGCGGCCTTTGAGTTATTTGAGCTGCCAAAGAACAGCCCTAAAAATTTCATACCCAAGCTGGTCAAGGCATTTCGCAGCGGCGCGGTGGCCCCTCCCTTTAACCAGAAGATCAAGTGGTTACGTGACGGCGTGGCCAAGTGGGAAACGGTTGAGCCCGATCTTTCTTACCACGTGCGTCATATCGCTGTTCCCAGGCCCGGCTCTATGGCACAACTCTACGAAATGGTGTCCTTCCTGAATACACCCCTGCTTGACCGGGCGTACCCCCTGTGGGACGCCCATGTGATTGAGGGGATAGAGGATAATCGTTTCGCCATATTGATCAGAGTTCACCACGCCTGTATCGATGGCGGCGCTGGTATGCGGATATTTCAGCGCTCCTTGAGCACTTCGGCCAAAGACAAGACGATAAGGGCGCCCTGGCACCCCTTCGACAGTCCCAAAAAGGTTAAGCGCAGTCGCAGCGCAGCCACGAGCGAGATGAAGAAATTGATCGCCCGGCTGAATAAGCTCCCCACTGGAGCACGTGAATTGGGCGGCAGCCTGGCCAATTTCGGGGCCCAGGCGATGGGGCTCAAGCCACGATCCATCGCCATGCCATTCTCCGCAACGAAATCAAGCTACAACACCACTGCAACATCCTCGGCGCGGCGCTATGCCAACTGCGAACTGTCACTGCCAGTCATAAAATCAGTGGCAAAAGCAAGCGGTGCCACGGTCAACGACGTTGTCATGACCATCATAGACGCAGCCCTGCATCGCTACCTGTCGGAGCAGGGCGAGGACTTTCAGGATCGGCTGATAGCACTAATGGCCATGTCCCTGCGTGATCCCAAAGATCCAGCCTCAACGGGCAACCAGGTCAGCGCCGTACTGGTTCCGATGGGTGATAGTGATAGTTTGCCGGTAGCAAGACTGGCGCAAATACAGGCATCGACCCAGCGCGTGAAAACAGACGCCCGCAAATTACCGCCGACGCTATTACAGGTCTACACACTGCTAGTGGCAGGGAGTTCAGCACTGGCGGATATCCACCCGATTCTGAACAAGCTACCCAACGCCAATGTGTTGATTTCCAATATGGCCGGACCCAGGGAACAGCTGTATTTGTGTGGAGCTCGGCTGCAGGGTTTTCACGGCCTGCCTATCGTGCCGCCAGGTGTCGGCGTGAACGTCACCTTTCTCAGCGTTGCTGACTCGATTTGCCTGGGCGTGGGAGCAGTGCCTGAAGCGCTGCCCAGCCCAATGAGGGTAACGCAACTCATCCAGGAATTTCTGCAACAGCTGGAAACAAAATTGATTAAACCCGCGCGAAAACGCAAGAACAAACCACAGGATAGATAAGGTAAAAAGGAGAAAGTAATGAATTTTTCGGTGAAACTATGCATCGGTCTACCTTTACTAGTGATTCTGTCACTGTTGGCAGCTTGTAGCGAGAAGGAGCATGCACCCAATGGTACGGCCAGTTACGACATAGAGCGTAGTTGGCCTGAATACTTTGAAGAACATAAAGCGTATTTTCAGCCGAGGGTCTACCAAATAGAGGACAAGCCCATCTGGTCGGTAAATAATGCCGAAGAGTGGGCCGCCAACAGCATTGTCATTGAGGGTGAGCAGGGCTTGATCGTCTACGATACGGGTTTAAGCCAGCAGCATGGCGAGGCGATAATGCGGGAAGTGCGCAAGTTTTCCGATAAGCCTGTGGTAGCGATTTTTTATTCCCATCACCACCCGGATCACTATAACGGCACAACGGCATTTGTTTCTGAGGAGGATGTGAAAGCCGGGAAGGTAAAAATCTACGCCTGGCACAATTTCGTAGAAGAAATGAATAGCGAGTTTGGCGCCACGGCACCGGCCCAGGTTGTTCGTGCGGCCTACTACAGCGGCCTGGCCCTTCCCCGGGAAGAGAGGCACTTCCACGGTTGTTGTGGCTCGAGATACGACGGCGTGTCCGGTTACATCGCGCCAACGAATACCTTTTCAGGCAATAAGCGACTGACCATCGAGGGTGTCGAACTGGAGGTGTTTTATACCGGCGGTGAGGCCAAATCAGAGTTCGGTATTTACCTGCCACAATATAAAACGATTATGGTGGCGGATGAGATATTCCACTCCGTGCCTAACATCTATACGATCCGCGGCGCCAAATTTCGCGAGCCGGCGGGCTATATTCGCGCTGTGGATGCGGTGCTGAACTATGACGTCGAGCATTTACTGGGCTCGCATCTCGTGCCTTTACACGGCAGGGATAACATCATCTCGACCGTCACTAAATACCGCGATCTGGTGCAGTGGATTAACGACCAGTCGATTCGCTACATCAATAAGGGCTACGGCATCGAAGAGCTAAAGGCGCAGTTTTCCGAGGTACCCGCCTATCTTGAAAATGGCTCTTTCTCCAAAGAGATGTATGGCACGCTAGAGCATATCGCGCCGCAAATCTTTGCCGGCTTAATGGGACACTTCAGTGGCGACGCCACTGAGTATCGCCCCACTGAACCCGTAGAGCTGGCCAGACGCCATATCGAGCTCATGGGTGGACGCGATCGAGTGCTGGATGCGGCCAGGGACGCGTTTGATAACGATGACCCCCAGTTCGCTGCGGAACTGTTGACCTATTTGATTCGCGTAGACCACGATGACATGGATGCCCGTCTGCTGAAGGCAGCCGCTTTTCGAAAACTGGGTTATGCGGAACTCAACACCACCTGGCGGTCCTGGTACCTGACATCGGCGATGGAGTTGGAGGGCAGCTTGACGCCGGCAGGGGTTGTGGGGCTGCTTAAGGGAATCGTATACGCGAAGCTGGATACCCAGCCAGCAATCGATATTATCGAGGGGATGCGCTACAGGGTAAAAGCAGAAGAGGTCGGTGAGCAGGAAATCACCGTGAGCTACCACATCAGTGACAGCAATGAGCGCTTTACCGCGAGTCTGCGTCACGGTGTATTGGTGGTGACCGAGGGCCTGGCGGAGCAGGCCGATGCACGGCTGGTGATGACGCGCGAGACTTTTAATCGCATTGCGAAAAATGAGCTTGTTACCGGCGAGGCAATTGCGGCTGGAACGGTTGAGCTCGCAGGGGATGCTGAGTCACTCAATGTATTCCTACGGAGTTTTGACGAAAATCCCTTTATGGATCGCCTGGCGATACGTTAACGGCCTGTAACTGGCGCCTATGTGCCTGGGGGGAACAACCGTGCCAGCGTTTGAAGGCGCGGCGGAAATTGGCTTCGTCATTGTAGCCCAGCAGCGTGGCGGTGGCTTCAACGGAGAGTTCTTCCGTCACCAGGTATTTGGCGGTCAGTTGGTTGAGCCAATTGTCCAGAACCTGTTGGTAATTCGTCCCTTCGGTTTTTAACCGCCGTTGCAGCGTTCTGGCGGAAATATTTAATCTTTCTGCGATCCGTCCGATGGTCCAGAGCATGCCGGGCGACTTCTCAAAAACGAGTTCTATGGCTTCCCGCGTAGAATCCAGTTTGACTTTATCCAGAAACAGCATTTTGCATTTTCTGACGGCAAGCTCAAATTGGTCCTGATCGTAGGCGGGCAGCGGTAGTTCTAACTCTTTAGTGTCGAAAATAATACAGTCTTCCGGCTGTTCATAGGTAATCTTGGCGCACAGTACCTGTTGGTAATGTGCGTGCTCAGGGGGTTTAGCGCGCATCAATTGAATTCTTGCCCTCGACATGGGAAACAGCCCGGGAAACATTAAGGTCTCCATCAACATAGCGAGAATGAAATCCAGTGCACTGTCTTTCTCAGTGCCAAGTAGCGGATCAATCTGAATGTGGCACCGGGTCTTGGCACCTGATTTGTCTAGTTGAAAGTTGATAAAAAAACCGCGCAGTTTGGCGAAGCGCATCAGCAGGTCGAGCACCGTCATGCGGTCAGGGCTGCAACCTATTGCGTTGCCTAATACGCCGTGGGCCGTAATGGGAATGCCGGCGCCGGCATCCAACAGAATAGTCTGCTCGCCGGATACGGCCCTGGCGTTGCGTAACAGAAGTCGGTAGTCATCCAGGGTTACGCCGGCATCCAGTTGTTTGAGTGTCTGTCTGTTGATGCGGCAGCCTTCCAGCATACGCCTGGTATCGACGGCATTACGGCTGGCCGCGGCAATAATGACCCGGCAATAAATAATTGGGATGAGGGGATGGGATTCCATAACAAGCGGGCCCTCCTGGGTGGAATGGTGGCGTCATTTGACCTCCTCTTGGCGCCATATGACCACAATACTCCTCCTGCTTCAAGGCACAATAACATCACTATCCTTAGCGAGCACCCCCCCCTGGAGTTGACAATGAGTATGCAAAAGAAACGTAATCCTTCCGTGGTGATTATTGGTGCTGGAATGACGGGCATCTTGATGACCATTAAATTGCGTGAAGCCGGTGTTACCGACATCACGATCATTGAGAAAAAGGCGAACATCGGTGGTACCTGGCGCGAGAATACCTACCCCGGTGTGGCCTGTGATGTGCCCGCGCATCTGTATACCTATTCTTTTGAGCCCAACCCCGAGTGGAGCAAACGCTATGCTGCCGGCGCCGAAATACAGGCGTATTTTGAAAAGGTCAGTCGCAAGTATGGTGTAACCGAGAAGGTACGCTTCAATGAAGCTGTCACCGATGCCAGCTATGATTGTGGTAAGTGGACCGTTAAAACCAGTAAAAATAACACACTATCTGCCGACTTTCTGATCAGTGCCACGGGCATTCTGCATCACCCCGCCAAACCGCATTTTGACGGTCAGGAGACGTTCCAGGGCGCCATGTTTCATACCGCCGAGTGGGATCACAGCGTTGATCTGGAAGGCAAGCGTGTCGGCATTATCGGTACGGGGTCAACGGCGTCTCAGGTCATTTCTGAACTGCCCAAGTTTGCCGAGCACTTAACCGTGTTTCAGCGCACGCCGCAGTGGATAGCACCGACCCCCAACAGGGATTTTAGCGAAAAAATAAAGCAAAAATGTCGCAATAATCCCCTGCGCGTAGAGCTGGCCAAGAAAGTATACGGCACGATATTTGAGCAGATATTTTCCAAGGCCCTGGTGGGTAACAAGTTGTCGCATGCCATTCTCAGCCTTGCCTGCAAGTTTAATTTACGGTTGAGCGTAAAAGATCGAGCGCTGCGAAAAAAATTAACCCCGGATTATCAGGTCGGTTGTAAACGCCTGATCATGAGTGGCACCTTTTACGAAGCGATGCAACGCCCCAATGTCGAACTGGTTACTGATGGCATTGAGTGTATTAACGAGAAAGGTATTCGGACTGTCGATGGTACGCAACACGATTTCGATGTGCTGGTGTTGGCCACCGGTTTCGATCCCGTCGCCTATATGCGACCACTGAATATGACCGGGCAAGACGGTGTCCATATTGAGGATACCTGGAACAAGAAAGTGAGAGCCTATCGCTCCGTATTATTGCCGGAGCACCCCAACTTTTTCCTGATGCTGGGGCCCAATACACCGATCGGTAATTTCTCAGTGATTGCCATGAGCGAAGTCCAGGTGCCCTATGTTATCCAGCTGATTGAGCGCTGGCGTGACGGCGAATACGATGAAGTGGCCTGTACCCAAAATGCGCTGGAGCGCTTCAATAAACGCTTGAAAGGCGCTATGGGGAATACAGTCTGGACTTCCGGTTGTCAGAGCTGGTATCTGGATGCTGACGGCGATCCGCTTTCCTGGCCTTTTAGCTGGCAGCAATGGAAGCGGGAAATGGCGGTGCCGGACATGGCGGATTTTGCGACAGCGCACTATGAGCCTGTGGTGCCTGAAAATGAGCAGTCAGCCTATCAAGCGGCCGCTTAACAGGTCTCGGGTCCGAGACAGGGGGAGCCGGGCCTGCCCTGTTCCGTCATCACGCTAACCAATCGAAGATAATGTTAAGTATCACAGGAAATCAGTTGATGTCGGCAAATTGGGTACAAAAGTTATTTCGTAAATTGTGGCGTGTCGAATCGTCGATGCGCCCGGAGGCGGATGATAGTTTGACACCTGCCCAGGCACGCGTGGTGCGGTTGGCGCAGAAGTTTCCGCCCATGCATCGCTTTCGTCCGGCTATTGTGCGCGCGCTCTACTGGGCGTTGGAACAACCGTTCAGTCTTGACCGGGTACCCATGTCCCGGATTGTGGATTACCGCTTTGCGGCAGATGTTAGCAGCACGGCCGGCGATGAAATGGGCCTGCGCGTCTATTATCCCACGGCCTCAATTGACGGCGCCCCACGGCCCGCCATGGTTTACTACCATGGCGGCGGTTGCGTGATTGGCAGTGTCGCCACCCATGATATTTTGTGTCGCTTCATTGCTGAGAAAACCGGTTTGGTGGTGTTGTCGGTGGATTACCGTTGCGCGCCCGGGGTTAAGTTTCCGGTACCGGTTGAAGATGCCATCAGCGCCTGGAATTGGGTCAGTGATAACGCCCAACTATTGGGTATCGATATTGGTAAAACCGGCGTTGGCGGCGACAGTGCCGGGGCTTATCTGGCCACCTCGGTTTGTTTACAGTTCCTGCAGCCCGCACTTAAACACAAACCTCAAGTGATGCCCGCCTATCAATGGCTGCTCTACCCCATGCTGGATCTGCGTGGTGAGACAGCATCCTATCAGCGCTGTACTGACGGCATGTTGCTAACCCGCGATTTTATGTTTTACCTGCGCGATCACTACCTGAATGATCTCAGTGAAGCCAGTGACCCGATTGCCAGCCCGGTGTTAACCGAGTCGTTGGCCGGCTTGCCGCCAACTTATGTTCTCACCTTACAACATGATCCGTTAGTGGATGAAGGGCATTGTTATGTTGCGCTAATGCAGGATCAGGGCTGCCAAGTTGAGCATCAACATCATCCCAACTGTATGCACGGTTTTGTTACTTTTGCCGGGGTTTGCCCGGATGCCCACCAGGTGCTTGTTGATGCGGCACAAGGTCTGAAAATATTGGTGCAAGGTAAGCCATATCGTCCGAGTATGCTAATCTAAATATGGTTCAATCGATCGTATAGCCAAATCGCATAACTACGTTGAAATTCAATGAACTTACAGGAGCAAACCATGAAAAATCTTCAGGAAAAGTTCGCCTTACACAATAAGGTTGCACTGGTCACCGGGGGGGCGATGGGCATTGGTGCTGCAGTAGTCCGGGGGCTCAGTGATCTGGGTGCAACCGTGATTATTGCCGACCGCAATGTCGAACAGGGCGAAAAACTCGCCGCTGAGTTAATGGCCAGGGGCACCAGCGCTTCTTTCATTAAGCTGGATGTGACCAGCGAGAGCGAGTGGCGGAACGCTCTCGAAACGGTGGCGCAAGATTTCAAACGTCTGGATATTCTGGTTAATAACGCCGGTATTCTATTTTATAAAACAGCGGATGAGACCTCGCTGGAGCAGTTCCATGACATACAGAAAGTCAATGTCGATGGTGTGTTTCTTGGTGGCAAATACGCTGCTCGGCTTATGAAAAAAACGGCAACAGCGGATAGCCGGGCATCGATCGTGAATCTCTCCTCAGTAGGTGGCATACAGGGTATGAAATACCTAACCGCCTATTGCGCCTCAAAGGGCGCCGTGCGTCTGCTGACAAAATCAATGGCTGCTGAGTTAGGGGCCGATAATATCCGTGTTAATTCGGTTCACCCCGGTGTGATTGAGACAAGTATGGGCGCGCAGGTAACCGATATGGTTGCCCAGAGTTTAGGTCTTGATAATGATGCGGCATCGGCCGTTCTTAAATCCATGAATCCACTGGAATGCAATGGCCAGCCCGAAGATGTTGCGGCGGTAGTTGCATTTCTGGCGTCCGAGGCCAGTAATTTTATGACCGGGGCAGAAGTCGTCATCGATGGTGGCACGAGTAGTTGTCAATAAAGCATCCTGATCGAAATCAATTCAGGCCGTTTACGGTTAGCGCCACAGTTATGGCGGCACTCGGGTTCAGATCGGAGACTCTGTCGTCCCATCTTCCCGTTCCACATCGCATTTCAGCCAGCGTTCAATGTAGAGCCGAATCCACTTCTCAGGAACGTGCTTTTCTACCGCACGCATCATAAGATCATGGTCAATAGTGTGGAAAAAGGCTCGAATGTCCATGTCTACATACCCAGTCATAACGCCAACAATGCCGTCGTGCTTGCGCGACCGCCTGCTTGGCGCTCTTACTGGTGCGGTATCCGTAGGACGAGGGATGGAAAATCACTTCCAGCCTCGGCTCTAACACCTTCTTGACCACCATCTGAGCCACCCGATCAGCGACAGTCGGTATACCCAGAGGACGGAGTTTCCCCCCACCCTTGGGTATCAAGACCTGCCTCACCAGCTTGGGGTGATAACTCCCCGAACTCATTCGATTCCACAACGTATAGAGATTATCCCCCAACCGGTTTTGGAAGGCCTGGATACTTTCCTTGTCGACACCCGGCGCACCTTTGTTGGCTGCCACATGCTTCCAGGATTCCCAAATTAACCGTTTGGATATCTCGAAGGGGTTGGTGCCTCCGCCTAATCGGCGACACCGAGGGGCCTACCCTCATCGCTGGTGCAACATGGCTTCATGGCATCCTGCCACTTCGCCTTCTTGGCACACCGACATCTATCCTGACACAGGGGGTAGTTGTCTGTGCTTTAACCAGGTTTTGACGAGCCGCTTCACTTGTATCCGTGAATAGCCACTAACATGAACCAGGAAGCTGAGCACGACCCCTTTATCGGGCTTCGACAAAGTATGATAGGCGAGCCGGATGAGGGTGCGGCGTACAAAATCATACCGCTCAGACTTGGTATGTGTAGCGAATTGGACCGTCCGGGGACCGTCGAGAAAGGCACGTACCTGCGGCAATGTTTTGATGTCGTTGTCATTCATGATGGTATTCATCCTTCCATCATGAGCAGAACTCAGGCTATTTCAGTATCATTCCGTGTTGGAAACACGGCTCCCGTTCAGTATCATCTCGTATTGGACAAGACTAAGAATTGACTTAACCGTCTGTTTTTATTAAGGTTGACAGCCGTTTTTTTACTTGGCTTGCATCCTAAGCCCGGCCGTCACAACTTGCAACTACACTGTGCTCCGGTCGGGTGCGCAGTACGTTTTTCGAATAAACTAATGTTTGGGTCAAAGAATTATGAGCAGTACAGTTACTGAGTTGGAGTTGGACGCGTCACTGGACAATCCATTCGCCAAGACCAACGAGCGACAGTTCACCGTTCCGGGGCAGCTTGCATCCAAGCCCGGACTGTATGAAAAAGCCTTGAATGCCGGCTGGGAGCTGCAACAGCGTCCCTATACCGCAGCCGGGGTGAAAAATATTCAGCGCCAGCACCTGAAAAAACGCATGACAATTTGGGAGCGTATCGAGTGTCTGGCAGACGAGGCACCCACTGTTTTGTTTCAAAACTGGGGGCCCAACCTGGACGGTGCTTCGCTGGTAACCGCAGTGATCAAAGTCAACGGCCGTGATGTGGCTTTATACGGTCACGACTTCAGTGTACGCGCCGGCTCCATGGATGCCACCAACGGCAAAAAACTGGCCCGCTTGTTTGAGTTGGCGGCCAAGCAAAAAATCCCCCTGGTGGGGCTCAATGATTCAGCCGGCGCTTATATTCCCGCTGGCGTGGGCGGGCTGGATGGTTACGCCGATGCCTTTACCGCACTGCGAAAAATCTCCGGTGTGGTGCCCAGTATAATGTGTATGTTTGGGTTCAATGCCGGTGGCGGTTCCTACCTGCCGCGCCAGGGAAGTTTTATGATACAGCCCAATGACACCTTCTTCGGGCTGACCGGGCCCGGCGTGGTAAAGTCGGTATTGGGCGAAGACGTCACCCCCGATGAATTGGGCGGGCCGGGTGTGCACAGCCAAACCGGTGTCACCGATTTTGTGGTGCCGGATGAACTGGCAGCGCTCAAAAAGGTGCGCGAGTTACTCAATTACCTACCCAGCCACAATGCCGAGCTGGCACCTGTACAGGCATCCTCAGACCCCATAAGTCGCAAGACCTGGGACATAGATATACTGCTCAAGAAAGCGTTTAACTCGCCCACCGGCTTCAATACACCCATCGACATCGCCATTCTTATTCAGCAGTTGTGTGACCACGGTGATTTTCTTGAAATTCAACCGGAGCGCGCCAGAAACACCATTACTGCCCTGGGCCGCATGGGTGGCAACGTGGTCGGTTTTGTAGCCAACAACTCAGCGGTGTCCTCCGGCCAAATAGACATCCCCGCCGCGTACAAAAATGCGCGCTTTATTCGTTTTTGTAACCTCTACAATATCCCGATTATTTTTCTGGAAGACACCACCGGGTTCCTGCCGGGTAAAGAGCAAGAGGCCGGGGGTATCGTTCAGGCGGGCAGGGCGATGCTGGATGCCATTGTCGATTTACGCACGCCGCGTTTTCTGGTGCTGGTGCGCAACGCCTTTGGTGGTGCCTATGCCTCTTACAACAACTATGCCACAGGTGCCGACTTCGTGGTTGCATTACCCACCACGCGCGTCGCGGTTATGGGTCCAGCCGGTGTTGAATACGTCTATAAAAGTGAACTGCGAAAAATTCGCGGTTCAGTCGCCGGGAAAATTGCCGCAGAAACAGACGCACAAATTGCTGCGGGCTTGTCTGTGGAGGAGGCGAGCGAGTCAGCCACACAGTTGGTCGCCGACTGGGTAAAGGCCCAGGAGCAACTGCTGGTACAGCGCTACGAGCAGGAATTGATGAACCCCAATGAGGCTCTGAGCCTGGGTTCGATTTCCCAGATTGTCATGCCCTGCGATTTGCGCCAGGTACTGGCAGAGCAAATGGATTTCTGTCTCAGACACTATGAGGCACAGCCATTGCAGTCGGTGCAGCGAGAGTTTCACTAATACCTTTGGCATCGATTTTTTACCACAAGACAACACTGAGGAACGTTAGCGTGTCCAACGAACACTATCTGGAAAATGCCCTTATCCACCGCGACCGTCGTCTGGGGCACAGCCAATCACCCTGGGTGAGGCAATTTGACTGCACCCATTTAAAGCCCCTGATTATTTGTCGCGGGCCCATACGTAAAGAAACCATGGATGTTTTCGCGGAAATGGGTATAGACACCTTCGGCATACTGCTGTCGGAGAAAGATTCAATTGTCTACCAGGATGCCCTGGCGCCAGAGTTGCGCTCGCTTACCAACCCGGATCGCGTACACAGAGTCCCCGATTACAGCGGCGCGAACAAGGAGGAACGCAATCAACGTATTGCGCAAATCATACAAATCTCCAAAGACAACGGTTATAACGCGATTTTCGCCGGCTATGGTTTCATGGCAGAAGATGAATCCATGGTCGCCGCCATGGAGAATGCCGGCCTCAATTTTATTGGTCCGTGCTCAAAAACAGTACACGATGCAGGGCTTAAGGATGAAGCCAAGCGCACCGCACTCAAACTCGGTGTGTCGGTTACTCCCGGAATAGATAACGGCACCACCATTACCCTGTTGAAAAAGCATCCCGATGTTGCCGCGTTACAGACCTTGTGTACTGAGCAGGGTTTGGAGGTAGAGGGCCTGAAGGGTACCGAGCTCACGCTGGAAGAGAAGGCAGAGCGAGTTCTGGCTGCGTCCTATTCCAAAGGTATAGACCTGTATAGCATAGACGAACTCAGTGCCACGCTAACCGAGGCAGTGGCAAAGATGAACGTGGAGTATCCCGAGAATCGTATTCGCCTCAAAGTTATCTCCGGTGGTGGCGGCAAGGGCCAGCGAATACTTTTGGCACCTTCTTCCTATACCGGTAGCCAGCAAGAGAAAATTTCCCAGGCCAGCGCCAAGACACCGGAGCTGGTGCGAGAAATTCTCAATGAAGTAAAAACCACGGGGGCAGGTGATAACAAAAACGTATTGGTAGAACTAAATATTGAAACCACGCGGCACCAGGAAATTCAGGTCATCGGCAACGGTGACTGGGCAATCTCCATGGGGGGCAGAGACTGTTCCCTGCAAATGCATGAGCAAAAACTGCTGGAGGTTTCAGTGACGGTTGAGTCTCTGCAGAAGGCCCTGGAACAGGCGCGCAGCAGCGGTCTTGCGGCTGAGGCGAAAGTACTGACCCAGGACCTGAAAACCCTGCAAGCCATGGAGGAGGAGGCCGCCATCTTTGGGCGGGCCGTGGGGCTGGACTCTGTATCTACCTTTGAGTGTATTGTGGACGCAGACAAACATTTCTTTATGGAGATGAACACGCGCATTCAGGTTGAACACCGGGTTACCGAGTTGTGTTATGGCCTGAAGTTCGCCAACCCCGAAAACGACAAGGAAACCTTCCAGGTTGATTCTCTGGTGGAGGCCATGGTTCTGCTGGCCGCCCATGGCGACAAGTTGCCAAAGCCGCAGCGTGTACTGCGCCACAACGACAGTGTTGAAGCGCGGCTGAATGCAACCAACCAGGCTCTGCAGCCCAGCGCCGGAGGGGTAATCGATTTCTGGAGTGATGCTCTGCCCGGTGAGATACGAGACGACCAGGGCATTTGTTTGCACAACCCCGATACCGATGTATTCATGAAATATACCCTGGCCGGTGCTTATGACTCCAATATTGCGCTGCTGCTCAGTGTTGGAAGCAGTCGTCTGAATGCCTACGAGACCCTGTCGGAAATCATTCGCCAAACCCAGATGCGCGGTAAGGGTTTGGCCACCAATCTGGAGTTTCATTATGGCCTGATCAATTGGTTTATCGGCCAAAATATCAATGCCAGACCCACCACGGGGTTTATCGTGCCCTATCTGACAGCGGTGGGGCAGTTAAAACAACGCGCCGATGATATTGACCTGGAATATGCCTGGCGTGAAATTTGTGCTGCTGCTTTGCAGGGGCAGTCAGAGAGTGCGGCCCAATCGCTGCGCCAAACCCTGGAATTAAAGCACTCGCTATTGTTGCGGCCATTGGAGTTATTGTTGGCTGAGCCGCATATACTCAGCGGCTGGCTCAGTACTAATGGCGATTGTTATACTATGATAGAGGGGAAAATCAGCTGGAATGAAAACCCCATCGAACTGCTGGCTGATGTTTACCATTTTCTCAATATGGATTATATACGCGGCAATCCGGCGGCCAGTATGATCTGGGGGCACGACAATGACATCCTCAGTGCTGCACTGGATTTTTATAACGAGATCAACAATCAACTACCGGCCCAGGACTGGCTGGAGTTGCAATCCCTGCTGGCGTGTATAGAGCCGCCGCAGGAGATGGATGAAGCCCTGTGGTTGCAAGTACGCGCTGCCCACAAGGGCTTTCAGGCTGGGGTCGACTTGCTGGCCATACTTCCCAGTATCGCCCAGGCCACCGGATTTTATGAACTTACCGTTAACCCTAACTTGTCCATACACATTCCCAACGCTCTGACTGACACCGACCTGCAGGAGAGCATGGCAAAAGTTCTGGCACCACCGCCCGTTGCCAAATCCGACGAAGTATTGGCAGAGAGTGGCGGTATGTTCTATGCACGAGAAACCCCCGGTCACAACGCTTACGTGAATCGGGGAGATCATTTTGAGGCCGGTGATGCACTGTATATCGTCGAAGTCATGAAGATGTTCAACAAGGTCTATGCACCTTTTGCGGGCACTATTGATGAGGTTCTGGTGGACACCGATGGGGTGATTATCAGCAAAGGGCAAGCCCTGTTTAAAATTACACCCGATGAAATAGTGGTTGTCGAATCACCCGAAGAGATCGCGACAAGACGCCACAAGGTGACCGGGGAATTTCTGCAGCAAACCGGGGGAGAATCCCAATGATCGTCGCACTGGACCATATAGCCATTGCCGTACCCGACCTGGAAAAAGCGATCGCGCGCTTTGCCGAAGATTTCGATCTCAGCTTTGAGGGAAAGGAAGATGTGGCCGCTGCACGCACATCCACCGCCTTTTTCCCGGTGCCCGCCACTAGCATCGAACTGGTGCACCCATTAAACGGTGAGGGTCCCATCGCGGGCTACCTGGAGAAAAGAGGTGGGGGCCTTCATCACCTGTGTTTCCGCTCGGACAATATCGAAGAAGATATCCTCAGGCTCAAGGCCAAGGGCTACCAGTTTCTGGGCGATGGGCCGACGGCAGGCGCTCATGGGTCCCGGGTTATTTTTATTCATCCAAAGAGTTGTGACGGGGTTTTGATTGAGCTCAATCAACCGGCTCCTGAGGTCGACAAGTAATGAGCAACAAGATTTACGACAAGAGCAACGCGACGCCGGACAACTGGCGTGAGCTTGCCACAAAACAAATGAAGGGGAAAAGCCCGGACGAACTTATTCGCAATACCGCGGAAGATATTGCGATTCGCCCCCTGTATACAGCAGCCGATATCCAAAACCTGGAATATACCGACACCATGCCGGGTATCTCCCCGTATCTGCGCGGCCCCCAGGCAACCATGTATGCCGGGCGTCCCTGGACGATCAGGCAGTACGCCGGGTTTTCCACCGCAGAGGAGTCCAACGCGTTCTACCGCAAAGCACTGGCGGCCGGGGGGCAGGGTGTTTCAGTGGCCTTCGACCTGGCCACTCATCGTGGCTACGACTCCGATCACCCGCGTGTCAGTGGTGACGTGGGCAAGGCCGGTGTGGCCATCGATTCGGTTGAGGATATGAAAATTCTGTTCGACGGCATTCCACTGGATAAAGTCTCGGTCTCCATGACTATGAACGGGGCTGTGTTGCCTGTTCTGGCCGGCTATATTGTGGCCGCCGAGGAGCAGGGAGTGGCCCAGGAACAACTGGCAGGCACGATACAAAACGATGTGCTGAAAGAGTTCATGGTGCGTAACACCTACATCTACCCACCGACGCCCAGCATGAAAATCATAGGCGATGTCATTGCCTACTGCTCGCGCAATATGCCGCGGTTCAACACCATCTCCATTTCCGGTTACCACATACAGGAAGCCGGCGCGAACGCGGCCTTGGAACTGGCCTATACCCTGGCTGACGGTAAGGAGTACATACGCACGGCCATCGCCGCCGGTTTGAGTATCGATGATTTTGCACCGCGCCTGTCCTTTTTCTGGGGCGTGAGTATGAATTTCTATATGGAAATTGCCAAGATGCGTGCGGCCCGCTTGTTGTGGACCCGTATTGTCAGTGAATTTAATCCCCAGAACCCCAAGAGCTCCATGCTGCGCACCCACAGCCAGACATCGGGTTGGTCGCTGACCGAGCAAGACCCTTATAACAATGTGGTGCGAACCACCATAGAGGCCATGGCTGCCGTTTTTGGTGGCACCCAGTCATTGCACACCAATGCGCTGGATGAGGCTATTGCCTTGCCCACGGAGTTTTCATCGCGTATCGCGCGCAATACCCAGCTGATTATCCAGGAAGAAACGGGGATAACCGACGTCGTCGACCCCTGGGGTGGTTCCTATATGATGGAGTCACTCACCCAGGAGATGGCCGACAAGGCCTGGTCCCTCATTGAGGAGATCGAAGCGGCCGGCGGTATGGCCGTGGCCATAGAAACCGGCATGCCAAAGCTGCGTATCGAGGAGGCCGCCGCACGCAAGCAGGCCAGAATTGACCGGGGCGAGGATGTCATTGTGGGGGTAAACAAATATCAGGTGGACACCCAGGACGATGTGGACGTGCTGGAAATTGATAACGATGCGGTAAGAAAATCCCAGATTGCGCGCCTGGCACAAATCAGGAACAATCGCGACGAGCCGGCGGTAGGCGCTATACTGGAGGACATCTATCAATGTGCGGTCAGTGGCGAAGGCAACTTGTTACAATTGGCCATAGAGGCAACCCGTCGCCGCGCTACCGTGGGAGAGATTTCAGACGCCATGGAGCGTGAATTTGGACGCTTTAAAGCAAATGCCCAGACCGTGTCCGGCGTGTATGGCTCTGCTTTTGAAGGCGATGAAGGCTGGCAGGCCATAAGCGCAGACATTGATGCCTTTGTCTCCGAGCACGGCCGCAGACCGCGCATGTTGGTGTGTAAAATGGGCCAGGATGGCCACGACCGCGGTGCCAAGGTAATTGCCACCGCCTTCGCCGATGTGGGTTTTGATATCGACCTGTCGCCCATGTTTTCCACCCCCGAAGAAGTCGCCCGCCAAGCCATAGAAAACGATGTGCACGTGGTGGGTGCCTCCTCATTGGCGGCGGGGCATAAAACGCTGGTTCCCCAATTGGTGGACGAGTTAAGGAAGCAGGGCGCCACGGATATCATCGTGATTGCCGGTGGGGTTATTCCGCGCCAGGATTACGATTTTCTCTATGAGTCTGGAGTGAAGTGCATTTTTGGTCCTGGAACGCCCATTCCTGTTTGTGCTCGCGAAGTGCTGGATGCCGTGAGAAGCGCATAAACTCTGTGACTCGCTTTGACCTACAAAGTCTGCTCGACGGCAATCGCCGCACGCTTGCCAAGGCGATAACGCTGGTCGAAAGCCGCCTGCCTGAGCACATGGTACTGGCCCAGGATATTCTCGAGCAGGTCCTTCCCCACAGCGGGCACAGCCTGCGCATTGGTATTACCGGTGTGCCTGGCGTGGGAAAATCCACGTTTATTGAAGCCTTTGGTCTGCATTTGATAGAGCGGGGCAAGCGGGTTGCTGTGTTGGCTGTAGACCCCAGTTCGCCCATTGCCGGTGGCTCTATTCTAGGCGATAAAACGCGCATGGAGGAGTTGTCCCGCCAGGACCGGGCCTTTATACGCCCATCGCCCTCGGTAGGTGCGCTGGGCGGGGTTGCCCAGAAAACTCGCGAGACCATGTTGCTGTGTGAGGCGGCGGGCTATGACGTCATTCTGGTAGAGACCGTGGGTGTGGGGCAATCGGAATACCAGGTGGCCGGCATGGTGGATTTTTTTATGGTACTGATGCTGCCCGGTGGCGGGGATGAGTTACAGGGAATCAAGAAGGGGATTATCGAATTGGCCGATGCCCTGGTGATTAACAAAGCGGATGGCGAGAGTGAAAATCTCGCCAATGTCACCCGCCAGCAATATTCTGGCGCCATGAGCCTGTTGCGCCACAGTGGTTTCTGGAGCCCGCACGTGATGACTTGCTCGGCCTTGAAACTGGACAATATTGACACCGTGTGGAGCATGATGCTGACGTATTTTACCCAGTCCCGGGACCTGGGTAAATTTACCCAGAAGCGGGCACAGCAAAATCGGGCGTGGATGCACCAACTGGTCAACCAGATGTTACAGTTGAAACTGGAGCAAAACCCCGCGGTGACCGCCATGCTGCCGCAGCTGGAGGCCGATGTAGAAAACCAGTCTGTGACCCCCTACGCGGCAGCCAAGCGGATTATTGATTCGCTCTAGTGCCAGTGGATAAGTAATTCACCGCGTTCTGCCGCAGACCGTGCCAGCTGTTCGGCCTTCTCGGCGAAGCGCTCTTCGACCTTATCCCGGCGAATCTTTAACGTTGGCGTAAGCACTTCGTTGTCAATGCTCCAGGGCTCACGCGAAATTATCACAGCGCCTATGCGGGCGTGGCTCTCCACAGTGTCATTGATAGTGCGCACAGTTTGCATGACAGAAGATTCCACCTGGTCTTGTGGCAGGGACTGCGCCTCCTCGGTGAGCACCGTCACCATCACCGTTTTAGAAAAACCTCTGCCCAGCAGGCACTGCTGCTCCGCGTGGGGGTTTTTGGCAAACTCGCCCTCTATGGGTGGCGGTGCGACAAATTTGCCCTGAATGGTTTTGAAGTAGTCTTTAATACGGCCGGTGATGTACAAAAAACCATCCTCGTCTACTCTCGCTTTATCGCCGGTGTACAGCCAGCCGTCGCGGAGTAACTCTGCGGTTTTGTCAGCCTGTTTGTAATAGCCCGGGGTGCAGCCATCGGCCTTGATGGCGAGTTCGCCCTCATCGGTGATTTTGTATTGCACTTCCCCAATAGGCTTTCCAATAGAGCCGATACGCCGGGCGCTGGGGACACAGAGTATGACGCCCATGGCCTCGGTCTGGCCAAAGCCCTCCATCAGCTCCAGACCCAGTTCGCCCCACCAGTGAATCAATGAGGGCGGTGTGGGTGCTGCGGCGGTAAGACAGTAGTCGACTTGATCCAACCCAAGATTGTCCAATATCAATTTACCTACCCCTTCTTTGTCTTCCGCCAGGGCTGCGGCTAGCGCATCCTTGCCGCCAAACTTGCCGATCACCGCTTGCTGAAACTGTTCCCAAATGCGTGGGGGGCCAAAAAACATATTGGGTTTGGTGCGGTTCAGGTCGCGTAAAATGGTTGCAAGAGATTCGTTGAAACTAATTTCGCCGCACACTACTGTTGAGGAAAACTCTACAATCTGGCGCTCTGCGATGTGGGACAGCGGCAAATAGGAAAAATATCGGGGATTGTCCCATTCTCCCATCACCTTGATAAAACGCCGAATGGGGATGAGATTGCTGGCATGCGTCTGGATGACACCCTTGGGCAGGCCGGTAGTACCCGAGGTAAAAACCAGCGAAATGATGTCATCCGGGTCGGCTCTATGACTCGATGCTTTGCCGCGCCACTCCGTCAGTAAATCGTCCCACTTTAAATGCGGCTGGGCAAGGTCGACCCCGGGCAGTGTAATAAGCAAAACATCGTCGTCCAACACAGCGCTGACCTGGTCCCAGTTGCGGGTTTCACCCACAAAAATCACCTTTGTCTCGGTGAGCTTGAGCACGTATTCGGCGACGGAGCCCGGCAGCGTAGTGAACATACTCACGGTAATGTTACCCGAGCTGATAATGGCCATGTCGGCCAGTACCCAGTGGGCCCTGTTGTCAGACAACACCACCATGTGTTCGCGCTGGCCAAAGCGCGCCTCCAGCATGGCGGCAATGGCACAAATCTGGGCGTGGCTTTCCGCCCAGCTGTAGTCCTGGGAGCCATCCTCCCGAAGGTCTTTTAGCCAGATTTTATCGGGGCATTGCTCAGTCCAGTGAGCAACCAGTGCGGGAATGGTGTTGGCGGTCATAGGCGGGGTTCCAGGTTGGGCGTACTGTGGTGTTAATAGTAGCAGAATTCTAGCCGTTACCCAGCCCTACTAACAGCGACGCCCGGATTACCCTACAGACCCAGCCGTCGCAGTTCCGCGTCCGGCACACTGCGTTCCCACAACTCATCGAATCGTTCCACGTAAGGCATTGCGACAGCCCTGGAGTCGGGCTCGTACCGCCCCTGGTGCTCGTTGTCGCCCGGTTTAAACAGCAGGCCGTCGCTATCGCGAATGACCAGGGTGTCATCATTGAGTTCGGGGTACTCGGACAGCACCTGGATGTGCACCAGGTTGGGAAGGCGCCTGGCCAACTCCAGTAGTCGATGCCCCCGGTGCGCCAGAGCGTGAGCGTCCTGCACCAGGATACGAACCTGCGTGTGCCGAGAGCGCCTCGCAAGGGCGCTGATGGCGTCTCGCAAGGCGTCATTATCGAAGACCTCGTGATCCAGCTCGGGGCTGAGAATTCGCAGGTAGCGCCGCGCAGAAGCGCAAAGCTCAACCGTGAGTTGGTCAAAGGGCTGTGGGTAGAAGTCTGTCGCCATAACTGAGCCTGCGCGATAAGCCGTTACCCGCTAATGCTCGCACTTTATTGGCTGGAAATACAATCCAATAGTATCAGTTGTTTTAGCAACTCGTGACACTGGGGTGAGGCTTTAGCATGGGCCATGGCCGCACTATCGAGCATTTTGTCGCGGCACAGTAACACTAGCATCGCGCCTACTTCATTGCAGCATTGAATAAGCTGGCCGTTGGCGAAGACATCAATTCCGCGATCCGACTTTTGCCATGCCAACTTTGACCAGGGCTGTAGGGTCACGATAGCCGCTTCATTGTCTAGCCGGACTAAACTGGACTGCATCGCCTGCTCATCCGGCTCCATCGTATAGCGAGGTTCGGTCACCATCTCCCCAAACCAGTGCTGCGATGTTTTTTCGGTCAGGGCTTGTGCCAGTTGTTCCCTGGCCCTTGAGAAATCTTCAGCGCGTATTTCCCCCGCCTGGGTTGTGCGCGTTTGTTTGGTATCTCGGTAAAATGCTTCGGGGTCCAGCTTCTCAAGCAGTTCGTCCACCCAGCGCGACACCAGATCATTGATACGCGGCGCCCTAAAGCCCAGTGAAAATGTAGTGCCGTCGCCCTGGGCAATTCCCCAATGGGCAACGCCCGGTGGGATATACAGTATGTCGCCGGGCTGCAGAATGTATTCCTCGACGCTGTGGAAGTCCTTGAGAATGCGCAGGTCGGGGTGGTCTACTAGTGGGGTGCTAGAATTGCATTGTTGGCCCAGCTGCCAGCGGCGGCAACCTTCCCCCTGTAGCAAAAACACATCGTAGTTGTCGTAGTGCGGCCCCACGCTGCCACCATCCACGGCGTAGCTCACCATCACATCATCAACGCGCCAGCTGGGGATGAAATCTACCACCCCCAGCAAGGCTGCAACGTCTTGCACATGGTGGTCGACGGCCTGTACCAACAGTGTCCAGGGCCGTTTTCTGTCGAAATCAGCCTCTTCAAAGGGGCCGTGATAAAGCGCCCAGTTTTGCGCCAGAGTCTCGATGATGCGGGACTCAACGCCCTTTTCCATAGCCAGTCCAGCCAGTTCATTAGCATCTATGGGCGGTCGAAAGTTGTCTATGGCGTCGCGGATTAGCAGCGGTTTTTGCTGCCAGTATTCGGCGAGGAAATTATCGATGTCTAGCTTGAGTTTCATTGCTCGATTTGACCTAGCTATATGCATCCGTAGGATGAAAACCTGCAACAGTGTGATTCACTATTAATCTTCAATGGCTCTCGCCTGAGCCTCGGCATTACCAATGTAATTCGCCGGTGTCAGTGCCAGCAATCCGTCTTTCGCATCTTGCGGAAGATCCAGATTGTTGACAAAGGCCTGAATGACCTCGCGGCTCATAGCCTGCCCCCGGGTCAGTTCCTTGAGTTTCTCATAGGGCTTTTCGATGCCGTAGCGGCGCATCACAGTTTGTATCGGTTCAGCCAGTACTTCCCAGCTGCGCTCCAGGTCTTCAGCCAGGCGCTGGGGGTTCATCTCCAACTTGCCTATTCCCTTGAGACAGGATTGGTAGGCGATAAGACTGTAAGCCATGCCCACACCCATATTGCGCAACACGGTACTGTCGGTGAGGTCGCGCTGCCAGCGACTGATGGGCAGCTTGGCGGTTAAATGCTGGAACAGGGCATTGGCCAGGCCCAGGTTGCCCTCGGAGTTTTCGAAATCGATGGGGTTGACCTTGTGCGGCATGGTGGAGGAGCCAATTTCGCCTGGGATGGTTTTTTGCTTGTAAAAGCCCATGGAGATATAACCCCAGATATCCCGGTTGAAATCGATAAGAATAGTGTTAAAACGGGCGATGCCGTCAAACAACTCGGCCATGTAGTCATGGGGCTCGATTTGCGTGGTGTAGGGGTTCCAACTCAGGCCCAGTGAGGTAACAAACAGCTCGGCATTGGCCTGCCAGTCTATGCCGGGGTAGGCTGACAAATGGGCATTGTAGTTACCCACAGCGCCGTTGATTTTACCCAGGTACTCTACGCGCTCCAGTTGCCATACCTGGCGTTGCAACCTGGCCACCACGTTGGCAAACTCCTTGCCCACGGTTGTCGGGCTGGCGGTTTGGCCATGAGTGCGGGACAACATGGGTAGGGTGGCGGTCGCCAGGGCAATGTCGGACAGCGCTGCTACAACCTGGCCCATGGCGGGCAGCAGTACCTCATCCATGCCATCGCGCAGCATCAGGCCGTGGGACAGGTTGTTAATATCCTCTGAGGTACAGGCAAAGTGAACAAATTCGGAGATGGCCAATAGCTCCGTATTATCGCCAAAGCGCTCCTTGACGAAGTACTCCACCGCTTTTACATCGTGATTGGTGGTCGCTTCAATCTCCTTGATGCGCATCGCGTCGCTCTCGTTGAACGAGTCGACTATGTCTTCAAGGGCCCGATTGGCCGCCTCGGACAATGTGGGCACTTCGGTAACACCGGTGAGCGCAGCCAGGCTCTGCAGCCAGCGCACTTCAACCAGTACACGACGCTTGATCAGGCCAAACTCGCTAAAGACATCGCGCAGGGCTGCGGTCTTACTGCCGTAGCGGCCATCGATAGGGGATACCGCGCTGAGGGCTGTCAGATCCATTTGTTTCTCCAAAAGACGGGAATTTTACACTAGCTCGAGAGTGCGGGACAGCTTCTGTGATGCTTGCAGCAGCTGCTTTCTTTGCATTATCAGTTTCCAGCGCCTGCCACCCAACTGGCGCCACAAAAAGGCAGACCGTATCCCGGCGAGCAACAGGGCACGGATGATGTCTGCGTTGCCCACATTTTTAAGGTGTGTGGGGCTACCCGTCACCACGATACGAAATCGCAAGTGGCTCAAGGTGTCCTGGTAAATGGCAGAGATACTGTGGCAAACCTCATGGATATGCCCGGCAAAATGATCGGCCTTGAAGCTGGCATGCTCCAGGCGGGAGCGAACAACTGCCTGCATATCGGGTTTGGCGGCGAACTGTCGCTCAAGATGTAAAATACTGAAGACGTAGCGCACCACGTCGCGTGTTTCGGGTGCCTGGTGACTGGCCAGAATACTGCTCAGGTTTTGCAGACCCAGTTTGACGCCGCCCACACCACCAAACAAATCCTGGGCACTGTTCAGGTCAAATACAAAAAGACTGTGCACAGAGGGTTCAAGAAAATCTTCCGGGTAGCTGCCTGTTTTTGAGATCTGGTCAACCATGCGCGCCGCCTGGGCCACGCCGGCCAGGGCGATAGCCTGCTGTTCTATCGGGTTTTCTGTTGTGTTCATTGGGTACTCTCTATGACACCGCCGCCCAGGCACAGGTCACCCACATAGAACACCACCGATTGCCCGGGGGTCACTGCGCGCTGGGAGGTGTGGAAATCTACCCGGTAACCGCCTTCGATTGCGGTTAATTCGCAACCCTGGTCAGACTGGCGGTAACGCACCTTGGCCGATAGGCTGACCGAGCCCTGGCCGAATTCGGGTTGTTCACCCGACACCCAGAATACCTTGCCGGTGGTGAGGCTTGTGGTAAACAGGGCGGGGTGCTCATTGCCCTGGGCGACGCGCAGTACGTTGTTGGCCAGGTCTTTGCCCACCACATACCAGGGTGCATCACCGTGATTGGCCGTGCCGCCTATACCCAAGCCCTGACGCTGACCAATGGTGTGGTACATCAAGCCCTGGTGCTGCCCCAGCAATTCATTGCCCTCCAGGGCTCGAATTTCACCCGCCTGGGCCGGAATATACTGCTTCAGGAAATCGCTAAAGCGCCGCTCCCCGATAAAACAAATGCCGGTGGAATCTTTTTTGTCGTGGGTGACCAGGCCGTGCTCTTCGGCCAGTTTGCGCACCTCCGGTTTTTCGATTTCGCCCACGGGAAACAGTGTGCGCTCCAGTTCGCCGTGCCCTACAGCGTGTAGAAAATAGCTCTGGTCCTTGTTGCAATCCAGCCCTTTGAGCAGTGTGGCCCTGCCCGAATCTTCGCCGCGGCGCGTGTAGTGCCCCGTGGCGATGTAATCGGCGCCCAGTGACAGGGCGTATTCGAGGAACGCCTTGAACTTTATTTCCCTGTTGCACAGGATATCCGGATTGGGTGTACGCCCGTTGCGATATTCCTCCAGGAAATGCTCGAACACATTGTCCCAGTACTCCGCGGCAAAATTGGCCCCGTGTAACTTGATGCCCAGCGTGTCCGCCACTGCCTGCGCGTCGGCGAAGTCCTCCTTTGCGGTACAGTACTCGGTGCCGTCATCCTCCTCCCAGTTCTTCATGAACAGGCCTTCAACAGCGTAGCCCTGCTCAAGAAGCAGCAGTGCCGCCACTGAAGAATCGACACCGCCAGACATGCCGACAATGACTTTTTTTGTTGAATGTAGATCCATGGTTGGATTGTACACGTCGGAGCAAAATGGTGCTTGTTATAGCTATGCGAAGGATGGAAGCTGGGAAGGGTCTTTTTGGGAACGGCCATGAATTCCCCACGGAGACACGTCACAGACGATGATCGCAAAAGCGTTCAAGCAGAGTGGGTTCCGAAAAAGACCCTTCCCAGCTTCTGTCCACAGCGGGCTATAACAAGCACCATTTTGCGTCTACCTAACGCTCAGCCGGCAGGTGTATATTCAACTCACGAAATTCACCCGGCTCGAGGTCATCCAGCGACCAGTCGCCTACGCGCACTCGAATTAGTCTCAGGGTGGGAAAACCGACTGCGGCGGTCATGCGGCGGACTTGCCGGTTGCGGCCCTCGCGTATTGAGAGCTCCAACCAGCTGTCAGCGACGGTTTTGCGTTCTCGCACCGGTGGCACCCTGGGCCACAAGGCGTCCGGCTGGGATATCGGTCGCGCTTTTGCGGGCAGGGTGGGGCCATCTTTCAGGTCTACGCCTTTGCTCAGTGCGGCGATGGCCTGTTGTGTGATTGTGCCTTCAACCTGTACCCGGTAGGTCTTCCACAATTTGTGTTTGGGGTTGGCAATCTGCTGTTGCAGGCGCCCGTCATTGGTGAGTATTAACAGGCCCTCGGAGTCGTAATCCAGACGGCCCGCAGGGCGGTATCCCGGCACCTTGAGAAAATCGGCGAGCGTGGCTCTGCCCTCGGTGTCGGTGAACTGACTGAGTACCTGGAAGGGCTTGTTAAACAGGATTAGTTTTGTCATATCGGTGTTGGGGAGATTCTGCGCATAGTTCAAAAAAGACGGTTCATATCACAAGTTTGGCTATTATTCTGTGCTAGACTTAGCGCCGATTTTACCATGACTCAAACCATGCTAGGGAGTAATTTATGGGCTACAAACACATTCAAGTGCCGGCAGAAGGCGAGAAAATCACAGTAAATGACGATTACAGCCTGAATGTCCCCAACAATCCCATCATTCCTTTTATCGAGGGCGACGGCATTGGTATAGACATCAGCCCGGTTATGATAGACGTCGTTAACGCGGCGGTGGACAAGGCCTACAACGGCAGTAAAAAAATCTCATGGATGGAAATTTACACCGGTGAAAAATCGGCAGATTTATACGACGGTGACTGGTTCCCCGAAGAGACACTGGCTGCTATTAAGGAGTACTCCGTTGCGATCAAAGGGCCTCTGACCACGCCTGTTGGCGGCGGTTTCCGCTCTCTAAACGTTGCACTGCGCCAGGAACTCGATTTGTATACCTGCCTGCGCCCCGTGCGCTGGTTTGAAGGCGTTCCGTCACCGGTGAAAGACCCGGGTGCCTGCGACATGGTGATATTCCGCGAGAACTCAGAAGATATCTATGCGGGCATCGAATACGAAGCCGGGTCCGACGAAGCGAAGAAGGTTGTCGACTTTCTCATCAATGAGATGGGCGCCACCAAAATTCGCTTCACCGAGAATGTTGGCATTGGTATTAAACCGGTGTCTGAACAGGGCACCAAGCGCCTCACCCGTAAAGCCATCCAGTACGCTATCGACCAGGACCTGCCCTCCGTAACCATCGTACACAAGGGCAACATCATGAAATTCACCGAGGGTGCCTTTCGCGACTGGAGCTACGAATTGGCGCAACAGGAATTTGGTGGTGAGTTAATCGATGGCGGCCCCTGGGTATCCATCAAAAACCCCAATAATGGCAAGGAAATCATCATTAAGGATGTGATCGCCGACGCCATGCTGCAGCAAATACTGACACGCCCCAAAGAGTACAGTGTCATTGCCACACTAAACCTGAACGGGGACTACCTGTCTGACGCTCTCGCGGCACAGGTGGGCGGTATTGGTATCGCCCCCGGTGCTAACCTGAGTGACACCATTGCCTTGTTTGAAGCCACCCACGGCACCGCGCCCAAGTATGCGGGCCAGGACAAAGTGAACCCCGGTTCGCTTATCCTCTCCGCTGAAATGATGCTGCGTCACATGGGTTGGGATGAAGCGGCGGCCCTGATTATTACCGGTATCAATGGTGCCATCGCCAATAAGACGGTTACCTATGACTTCGAACGGCAGATGGATGACGCGACCTTATTGAGTTGCTCGGAATTCGGTAAGGCTATTGTAGCCAGTATGTAAGCGGCAGCGTGCTGGATAAAAGGGGCTCAGTAATGTGGCCCCTTTTTATGTAATCGAGGAACCCGGTTATGCACAAACTGGATCTAGGCAATCCCCGGGATAGAAACCTGGGCCGAATCCTGCGATTACAGGCAGAGCAGGCCGGTGATAGCGATTTTCTTATCAATGATACGCAGCGGATTAGTTTTGCCCAGGCGGAGCACGCGTGTAATTGCCTTGCCACGGGTCTCAGGGCCCTCGATATCACAGCGGGGGACCGCGTTGCCCTGTTTATGACGAATCGCCCGGAAATGGTATTGCTGGCCCTGGCATTGAATAAAATTGGTGCGATCTGGGTGCCGACTAACACCGACTACAAGGGTGAGTGGTTACTGGACACCTTGCTGCGCAGCCGCTGCAAACTGTTGGTCACCGACTCGTCGCTGCAAGATCGCATCGCAGAAATTCAGGACGCCCTGCATGGTGTGGGATTGGTGTTGTTGGGGGATGTACGCAATTGCCCACTGACCAATGCTCATAGCTATGAAGACCTGCTGGCCTGCGAACCATTAGTCTCGGACTGTCGCGACATTGACTACGGCGATACTTGCGCCATTCTCTGGACCTCGGGTACCACGGGCAAGTCCAAAGGCGTGATGCAAAGCCACAATGCCTGGATTCGCGCCATTGTCCAGGGCTGTAGCCCGCAATATGACACGAGGGCGGGGGACATCATCTACTGTGTGCTACCCCTGTACAATTCGGCAGCCTGGATTACCTGTATTTTACGGGCCCTCATTGAGGGGGTTCCCTGTGTCATTGAAAAGAAATTTTCAGTGAGCCATTTCCTGGACCGGGTAAAAGAATTTGCTGCCACCCAGACCTTCGCTGTGGGGGCAATGGGGGTTTTTCTGATGAACTCTCCCCAGCGGGATAGCGATGTCGATACACCGCTGCGGGTCGCCCAGATTGTGCCAATGCCGCCGGAACTGTGGCAGAAATTTGAACATCGCTTTGATCTTCGTCTGCTGCGCTCGGGTTTAGGCCAAAGTGAATGCCTGTTGGTTATGACCCAACTCGAGGATCGTGCCGACGTACCGGTCTATGCAGTGGGCTTTCCGCTTGCGGATACCGATATTCGCCTGTTTGATGACGGGGGAAACGAGGTTGCCGCTGGGGAGGTCGGGGAGATTTGCATCAAGCCATTGGCGCCCCATGTCCTGTTTAACGGCTATTTTGACAGCCCGGAAACAACAGCAGCAGCCTATCGGGGAGAATGGTTTCTTACCGGCGATATGGCCAGGAAAGATCCCGCCAGCGGTGCCTTTTTCTTTGTCGATAGAAAAAAAGATGCCATTCGATTTGCCGGCAGAAATATTTCCACCCTGGAAGTAGAGAGTGTCGTACGCAGGCACCCCGCGGTGCAAGATGTCGCCGCATTTGGCATCCCCAGTATAGAAGTGGCAAGTGAGCACGAACTCAAACTCAATATTATTTTGCGGGCGGGGTATTCTCCGAGCTATGAGGAACTGTGTACTTTCATTAACGAAAACGCCCCCCATTATTTTGTGCCCCGGTATATGGAGTTTGTCCATGCCCTGCCCTATACCCCCACCAATAAAGTGCAAAAGTTCAAGCTGCGGGCAGCGGGGGTGAGTGCCGATTGTTGGGATAGAAAACGCTCCCAGTACCAAATTGTACGATAAACCCCATAGCGACCACCCCATTGAATTGGCCTATAATGGCCCCATATCCTCTAGACAGAATGATGGGTAACCATGAGCGTAGATTTCACCATACATAACTGGCAAATGTCGGCGCATGAAGATGATGCGGGCAGTGGCCTGGCACTGCAGGAAGCCAAACCTGAACTAAAGCAGCCGCCGCTGTTCAAAGTAGTATTGATGAACGACGACTACACACCTATGGAGTTTGTGGTGGAGATTCTCGAGTCTTTTTTCAGGATGAACCGCGAGCAGGCCACCCATGTTATGCTCAATGTGCATACGCAGGGCAAAGGGGTGTGTGGCATCTTTACCCGGGACATCGCCGAAACCAAGTCGGCCCAGGTAAACCAGTACGCCAGGGAGAGTCAGCACCCCCTGATGTGCGAAATTGAAGCATCCGAAGATTAACCGCTTAGAGGGCGTGGCTTATGCTAAGTAAAGATCTGGAACAGACCCTGAACGAGGCCTACCGCGGGGCCATCGCAAAGCGACACGAGTTTATGACCGTGGAACACTTGCTGCTGGCGCTGCTGGACAACAACGACGCGATACGTGTGTTGAAGGCCTGCGGAGCAGATCTGGGTGCTTTACGTGGCGATTTAACTGAGTTTGTCGCGGCCACCACGCCGTTGATTCCCGAAGATGAGGAAGAGCGCGAGACCCAGCCAACCCTGGGTTTTAACCGGGTACTGCAACGTGCGGTATTTCATGTACAGTCCTCGGGCAAGGCCGAGGTCACCGGTGCCAATGTGCTGGTGGCCATTTTCACCGAGGCAGAGAGCCAGGCGGTCTATTTCCTCAAAACCCAGACAGTGGCACGGCTGGACGTGGTCAGCTATATCACTCACGGCATTTCCAAAATTCCCTCCGAGGGCGAGCATTCAGATACGCCACCCCTGGAGGGCGAAGCCGCTGCGAGTGAGGAGGGCGAGACTAATCCGCTGGACAGCTACGCCACCAACCTCAATGAGGAGGCAAAAGCCGGGCGCATAGACCCGCTGATAGGCCGCGGGCCGGAGGTGGAGCGGGTGACGCAAATTCTGGCACGGCGGCGCAAGAACAACCCCTTGCTGGTGGGTGAGTCCGGCGTCGGTAAAACAGCCATTATCGAGGGTCTGGCCAAGCTTATCGTCGACGGTGACGTGCCGGATATATTGAAAGACAGCGTGGTCTATTCCCTGGACCTGGGTTCTCTGCTGGCCGGTACCAAGTACCGGGGCGATTTCGAGAAGCGCTTCAAGAATTTGTTGGCCGTATTAAAGCAACGCGAAGGCGCTATTTTGTTTATCGATGAAGTACACACCATTATCGGTGCCGGCGCTGCCTCCGGCGGCGTGATGGACGCCAGCAATATGCTCAAGCCCTTACTGACCTCGGGCAAGTTGCGGTGTATCGGTTCTACCACTTTCCAGGAATACCGCGGAATTTTTGACAAGGACAAGGCCCTCAGTCGTCGTTTCCAGAAGGTAGATGTAATGGAGCCCACGGCAGATGACACTTACAAGATCCTCAAGGGGCTCAAATCCCGCTTTGAAGAGCACCATGGCCTGCGTTACACAGACCGGGCCCTGCGGGTCGCAACAGACTTGTCGGTAAAATATCTCACCGACCGCTTCCTGCCAGACAAGGCCATCGATGTAATCGATGAGGCGGGGGCATACCAGCAACTGCAACCCGCTTCAAAACGAAAAAAAGTCGTCGGGGTAGCGGATATCGAGACTGTCATTGCCAAGATTGCCCGCATTCCACCAAAATCGGTCAGTGCCAATGACAAGGACACCCTGGCGAAACTGGAAAGCAACCTCAAGATGGTTGTCTTCGGCCAGGATGCGGCCATTAGCAGTCTGGCGACTTCAATCAAACTGGCGCGAGCGGGCCTGCGGTCGGGGGAAAAACCCATCGGGTCCTTCCTGCTGGCCGGGCCAACGGGCGTCGGTAAGACAGAAGTCACACGGCAGCTGGCCAAAATTCTAGGGGTCGAACTGATCCGCTTCGATATGTCCGAGTATATGGAGCGCCATACCGTGTCTCGCCTTATCGGTGCGCCGCCCGGCTATATCGGCTTTGATCAGGGCGGGTTGCTGACCGATGCGGTCACCAAGCATCCCCATTGCATCGTTTTGCTGGATGAAATTGAGAAGGCCCACCCGGACGTATTTAATCTTTTATTACAGGTTATGGACCACGGCACGCTCACCGACAACAATGGGCGCAAGGCCGACTTCCGCAACGTTATCCTGGTAATGACCACCAATGCTGGCGCCGAGAGCATCAGCCGCCGCAGCATTGGTTTTACGGTTGCGGACAACAGTTCGGATGGCATGGAGGCGGTGAAAAAAATGTTCACGCCGGAGTTCCGCAACCGCCTGGACAGCATCGTGCAATTCCTGCCCCTGGGTGAGGATGTAATTCTCACCGTGGTGGACAAGTTCCTGGTGGAGCTGCAGAGCCAACTGGACGATAAACGAGTTACCCTGGATGTCGATGAAGCGTCGCGGCTGTGGCTGGTGAAGTCCGGTTATGACCAGCATATGGGTGCCCGCCCCATGGAGCGGCAGATACAGGAGCACATCAAGAAGCCGTTGGCGGAGATGGTGCTGTTCGGTGCTCTCGCCAAATCCGGTGGCACCGCGCTGGTTCGCCTGAACAGGGCCGACAACAAGCTGGAGGTTTCCGTGGAGCAGACCGAAGAGGCCCTGGAAGAGGCTTAAACCGGCTCCTGGCCCCTACTGGCGCGATGTCCCATCCTGAACTATCCTCAGGTTCATCTGCGGTATTTTCCGCGGGATGAGGAGAAACTATGAAACTATCCATAATAATGGCACTGACAGCGTGCTTGGGGCTGTTCGCCTCTTTGGCTAGTGCGGGAGGCGCAGAGAAATTGATAGCCCTGGATAAAGCCTGGGGCAGTGCCGCCGGCCCCGATGATGTAAACGGCCTAATCAGCGACGACCTGATCGCGGTCGATATGGATGGCGTTAGCGGAAAGGCCGAATTAATGAAAGATATGGCCAGTGCAGATGCCCCGGATGGGCCCTATGTCGCGGGAGACTACCAAGTGCAGTTTCTGGATGAGAACACGGCGGTGATGGTACACAGTGCGGGTGCCGGTGACGATGCTCACTGGAGTATGCACGTGTGGCAAAAGTCGGACGGCAAGTGGCGGGTCGCCGCAACCGCAGCCATTGCAGCGGGTAAGTAGAGCCTGAGGGTATGATTGTGGGGCACGATTACCGATTTCTGGTATGGCCCCGGTTTTTACGCAGGTGAGGTCTAGCGCTCGCGGTAGGTAATGCGGCCCTTGCTCAGATCGTAAGGCGTTAATTCAACGCGAACCTTGTCGCCGGTGAGGATGCGGATGTAGTGCTTGCGCATCTTGCCGGAGATATGGGCGGTTACAACGTGGCCGTTTTCCAGCTCTACCCGGAAGGTGGTGTTGGGCAGGGTGTCTATCACCTCGCCTTCCATTTCAATTTGGTCTTCTTTTGCCATGCGGCAGTCATCTCAGTTAAAAATCAGGGGCGCATTTTGCCTGATATGACCGCCGTGTGTCCAGTGGAAATAAGGGGAAAATTAAATGGCAGTCCAAACGTTATCAATGCGAAATTGCAGAGGTTGGAAAGCCGACTTGTAGGACATTTTCTGGCAGTCTCTTATCCAGTAGCCCAAATAAAGGTATTCGAGCTGCAACTTTTTGGCGTTTTCTATTTGCCATAGCAGTGTATAAGTACCCAGGCTGCGCCTGGCCAGGGCGGGGTCAAAGAAGGTGTATACGGCAGACTGGCCGTCATCCAGAAAATCAGCGACAGCAATTGCAATGAGTTGTCGGCCGTTTTCAGCGGGGAGGTAATACCGATAATACCGAGTAAAGCCCCAGGGATTACCCAGAAAGGCCTCATACTGCTCCCTCACCGGGGGGTACATATCGCCATCACCGTGCCGGCTTTCGATATAACGCCTGTACAGATCGTAGGCGGCGTCATCGGTGATTGCAGCGCACTCTTCTACCTGCACGTCGCTGTTCCTCCTCCAGGTGCGGCGCTGGCTCCGCGATGCGCGAAATTTGCCCACGGGAATCCGGCAGGGGATACAGGCGTTGCAAGCTTCACAGTGGGGCCGGTAGATGTGTGAGCCACTGCGCCGGAAGCCGAGACTGGAAAGGCTGCTGTACAGGGAGCGATCCACCGCAAGTTTGGGGTCTACAAAGAGGGTGACAGCCTCCTTGTCCTCAAGATAGCTGCAATTGTGGGGGTAGGTTGTATAGACCTTGATGTCCCTCAGTGATGCTGTCACAAAAGCTCCCCACAGGTGGCAGGTAAAGTCCAGATATCCGGGCTCACGGTTTCATCCACAGTTTGGACAAGCAGGCGTTCAAAGTCTACCCTGTTTATGTTTTGTGCGCCCAGGGAATTGAGATGGTCGCTCTCTACCTGGCAGTCGATAAGTTCGAAGCCGGCATTGTCGAGTATTTGTACCAATGCCACCATGGCCACTTTAGAGGCATCGGGTTTCAGACTGAACATGGACTCGCCAAAGAAGGCGCGGCCCAGGGCAACGCCGTACAAGCCGCCCACCAATACACCGGCCGTATCGTAGACCTCAACGGAGTGGGCGAAGCCCTGATCGTGCAAGTGACTATAGGCGCCCAGCATATCGGCGCTAATCCAGGTGCCGGGGCCATCTTTACGCGCCTGTGCGCAGTGGCCTACCACTGCCGAAAAACGCTTATCAACCGTTAGCTGAAACTGATTACGCTTCAGGGTCCGGCGCAGCGAACGCGAAATATGTAATGCCTTTGGTAATAAAATGGAACGGGGATCCGGTGTCCACCACATAATCGGTTGCGGCGCTTCGTACCAGGGGAATATTCCTCGGCGATAGGCGCTCAGCAGGCGCTCGCTGGACAGGTCACCGCCAACCGCGAGCAGGCCATTGGGATTATCCAGGGCCTCAGATGACGGCGGAAAATCATTGTCTGGTCCGCTGTCATGGGGGGAGGGCACAGAGCAGGTTTAGTGGTTCAGGCCAGGTCGTCCAGGTATTTCTCTGCATCCAGCGCGGCCATGCAACCAAACCCGGCCGAGGTCACCGCCTGCCGGTAAATATGGTCGCCCACGTCGCCGGCGGCAAAAACGCCCGGGGCGCTGGTGGCGGTGGCGTTACCCTCTGTGCCGCTGTTAATTCGAATATAACCATTTCTCATTTCCAATTGGCCCTCAAAAATGTCGGTGTTGGGCTTGTGGCCAATGGCTATAAATACACCAGCCAGATCCAGATCAACCGTGCCGTCATCCCCGGTGGAGGCAATGCGTATTCCGGTCACGCCGCTATCGTCGCCCAATACCTCCTGCAAGGTGTGATCCCAGCGAATTTCAATGTTGCCCACGGCCTCCCGGGCAAACAGCTTGTCCTGCAGTATTTTCTCGGAGCGCAAGGTATCACGGCGGTGAACCAGGGTCACCTTGGAGGCAATATTGGACAGGTATAGCGCCTCTTCAACAGCGGTGTTGCCGCCGCCTATAACAGCCACTTCCTTGTTGCGGTAGAAAAACCCATCGCAGGTGGCGCAAGCGCTGACACCTTTACCGGCAAAAGCCGCTTCGCTGGGCAGGCCCAGATACTGCGCCGAGGCGCCGGTGGCGATAATAAGCGCATCACAGGAATAGGTAGCACTGCCCTTTAAGATCATGGGTCTGGCCTGTAAGTCTACCGAGTCGATGTGGTCGAAGACTACCTGGGTGTCAAAGCGCTCGGTGTGCTCCTGCATCTGTTGCATAAGCTCGGGACCTTGCAACTCTGCATGGCCGCCGGGCCAATTTTCCACTTCTGTGGTGGTTGTCAGCTGCCCACCTTGCTCCATCCCGGTGATAACAACCGGGCTGAGGTTTGCTCGGGCGGCATAAATGGAGGCCGTGTAACCGGCGGGCCCGGAACCCAGAATAATTAGTTGATGGTGGAGAACATCGCTCATGGTTTGATTTCCTGTTGAGAGTTTTTACCGTTGAAGTTCATTGATGGGGGCGGACTATGGTAAATTAAACGTGGATTTATGAAAACGGTTGGCAATACTTTAATAAAAGCTTATAACTCTTTGAAAGTAATAATAAAGTTAGGCATAATTGTTTCTGACAATAACCGACATAGCGGCACAGTAGCAGAAGCCGAATGTGTCGCCAGCGAGGATGATAACCCGTGCCGGGAAGTAGTGACACCGAGAATTTTTTAACCCCAAGGTTGCGTGAGGGCGCATTTATTGGGGTGAGTGCTGTCTGCGCTTATTTGCTGCTGGCCCTGTTCACCTACAGCACCTCAGACCCGGGGTGGTCGGCCACCGGTTCTGGCGGCAGCATCCACAACGCCGGAGGCATTACCGGCGCCTGGCTGGCCGATGTATTCTTTTCCCTGGTGGGTTACGCAGCCTTTTTGTTTCCCGCGCTGTTGGCCTATCGAGCCCTGGTTATTCTGCTGCAGCGCCACCAGGGCAATGGTTTTGACTGGCTGATGTTTGGCATCCGCACGCTGGGCCTGATACTGGTCATGATTGCGGGCACTACCCTGGCTGCCATGAATGACCAGGGTGGCTCAGGTTTACCGCAGGGGGCCGGCGGCATCTTGGGGCAGGCCATTGGCGATGCTTTCACCGCCGCCTTCAGCCGGGTGGGTAGCCGCCTGATACTGCTCTCTGTCTTTCTCTTTGGTATGACCATTTTTACTGACCTGAGTTGGCTGAAGTTGGTGGAGCGCATAGGCTACTGGAGCATGTCGCTGGCCAGGGGCGCTCGGGCGTGGCTGCAAAACTTTACCAAGGCTCGCAGGGAGAAGCGCGAGCGCAACAAGGTTCAAGAGGCGCGCAAAGTTGTCATCACGCGACACGTCGAGAAAGAGAAAAAGCGCAAGCCCCCTAAAATCAAATCCTTAAAACTCATCTCCGAGAAAAGTGAGCGAGTGGAAAAAGAGCGGCAGCAGCCACTGTTCGAGGCACCCATCAGTGGCGAATTGCCGCACTTCGATCTACTGGACCCCGCCGTGAAAGACCACAGCAAAGGCTATTCCAAAGAGGCGCTGGAAGCCCTGTCGAAGCTGCTCGAGCTTAAGCTTGCCGACTTTGGTATTACTGCTGAGGTTGTCGCCGTGTATCCCGGGCCTGTCATTACGCGCTTCGAGATACAACCGGCAGCGGGTATCAAGGTCTCGCGTATTAGCAACCTGACCAAGGACCTGGCTCGTTCCCTGGCAGTTATCAGCGTGCGAGTGGTAGAGGTTATTCCGGGCAAGTCGGTGGTCGGTATTGAAATACCAAACGAGGACAGGGAAATTGTCAATTTCCGGGATGTGCTTTCCTCCAAAACCTTTGATCAGTCCAAATCCGTTCTCACCCTGGCCCTGGGCCACGACATTTCGGGGCAACCGGTGGTAGCCGACCTGGCGAAAATGCCCCACCTGTTAGTCGCAGGCACCACCGGTTCGGGCAAGTCGGTGGGTGTCAATGCGATGCTGCTCAGCATACTGTACAAGGCGGGGCCGGCGGATGTGCGCCTCATCCTGGTTGACCCCAAGATGCTGGAGCTGTCAGTGTACGACGGTATCCCCCATCTTCTCACACCGGTTATTACCGATATGAAGGATGCCGCCAATGGCCTGCGCTGGTGTGTGGCAGAGATGGAGCGGCGTTACAAATTGATGGCCTCACTGGGCGTGCGCAACCTGGCGGGCTACAACCGCAAGGTAAGCGATGCTATAAAAGCGGGGGCGCCACTAACAGATCCCCTGTGGACACCAGACCCAATTTTTGCCGAAACTGATGAGGTGCAAACAGCACCCGACCTGGAAAAGCTTCCCGCCATCGTTGTGGTGATAGACGAATTTGCCGACATGATGATGGTTGTCGGCAAGAAAGTAGAGGAGCTCATCGCCCGCATTGCACAAAAAGCGCGGGCGGCAGGCATACACCTGCTATTGGCCACCCAGCGGCCCTCGGTAGATGTCATTACCGGCTTGATCAAGGCCAATATACCCACACGAATTGCCTTCCAGGTATCGTCCAGGATCGATTCGCGGACTATTCTTGACCAGGGCGGGGCAGAGCAGTTATTGGGCCACGGCGACATGTTGTATCTGCCCCCCGGCAGCGGTATTCCCACCCGGGTACACGGCGCTTTTTGTTCCGATGAAGAAGTGCATCGAGTGGTAGCCGATTGGAAGCGACGGGGCAAGCCCCTGTATATCGACGGCCTGCTGGATGAGGGCAGTGCCACACCGGTAACGGCGGGCGAACTGCAGGCGAATGCCAACGGCACAGACGATGAGAGTGATGCCCTTTACGACGAGGCGGTACACTGCGTCACCCAAAGTCGGCGCGCCTCTATCTCGTCTGTGCAACGTAAACTACGCATAGGCTATAACCGCGCCGCGCGCTTGATCGAAGCCATGGAAGTGGCAGGTGTGGTCACTGAAATGGCCACCAATGGTCAGCGTGAAGTATTGGCGCCGCCGCCGGTGGAAGGCTAAAATGGCCTGGCTAAAGAAACTAATGCGACTGAAGGCCCTGCTAGTCCTGTGCGCCTTAAGCGCATCACTGGCAGTGGGGCAGGACAATGAGGCCAGTGGAGAACTCGCTAAAATACTGCAGAAAACCACTGCAATTCGAGGGCAGTTCACCCAGCTGCAGTACGATAACAACGCTGTTCTGCTGAGCGAATCCACCGGCCAGTTCGCCATGTTGCGCCCGGGTTATTTTTCCTGGCGCATTGAGACGCCAGACAGCCAACTTATCATCGCCACCCCGGAATTTATCTGGCATCACGATATAGATCTGGAAACTGCGACGCGCCGGCCGGTGGCAAAAGCCGGCGCCATGTCACCCCTGCAAATTCTGGGCGGCAAGGAAGAACTGCTGCGCGCCAACTATACGGTGAGCAAAGATGAAGAGGGCGTTTTCACCTTGGTCCCGCGCAGCAATTCAACTGGCACCAGCCCAGGGTTTTCCAGCTTGTCCCTAAATCTTGATAACGGCGTACTGGCGGGCATGGATATGATTGACGCGCTCAATCAGCGGGTGGTGATTCACTTTACCCAGGTAGAGCACGACCCGCCGTTGTCACCCGAGGATTTCGATTTTACGCCGCCAACGGGTGTAGACCTGTTTTACTATGACCAATGACCTGTTCGGTGCCAGCGCAGAATTAGGATACCAACCACTGGCCGCCCGGCTCAGGCCCGACGATTTGCAAGAGTTTGCCGGCCAGCAGCATATACTCGGGCCGGGTAAGCCTCTGCGGGAGGCTATAGAGCGTCACCAATTGCACTCCATGATTTTCTGGGGGCCGCCCGGCGTGGGCAAAACAACCCTGGCGAAAATTATCGCCCGCAGTGCCGAGGCGCATTTCATCCAGATATCTGCGGTGCTGTCGGGGGTTAGGGAAATCCGTTCTGCGGTGGAGCAGGCCCGGCAACATAAGGTGGCCCAGCGAGACACTATTTTGTTCGTCGATGAGGTACACCGTTTCAACAAGTCGCAACAGGACGCTTTTTTGCCCTACGTGGAAGATGGCACGCTGATTTTCATAGGCGCTACCACCGAGAACCCATCATTCGAACTCAATAACGCACTGCTGTCGCGCTCCCGCGTGTACAAATTGCGGCCGCTGGAGCCGGGGGAGCTACAGGCCGTACTGCAACGCGGTCTCGCGGAACTGGGCGATGGGCTGAAGGTTGAGCTCGGGTGCCTGGAACAAATCGCGCAACAGGCAGACGGTGACGCCAGGCGGGCATTGAACCTACTGGAACTGGCTGCTGATCTGGCCATAGAGCCGGAGGAGGGGGCGGGTCGTTGTATTACTCCGGCCATACTGGGAGAGGTCTTACAGGCATCGCTGCGCCGTTTTGATAAGGGCGGCGATATGTTCTACGACCAGATTAGTGCCCTGCACAAAGCCGTGCGCGGCAGCTCACCCGATGCCGCTCTGTACTGGTTTTGTCGCATGCTGGATGGCGGCTGTGACCCCCTGTACATCGCCAGGCGGGTGGTTCGTATGGCCAGTGAAGACATAGGCAATGCCGACCCCCGGGCGCTGACGCTGGCACTGGAAGCCTGGCAGGTACAGGAGCGCCTGGGCAGCCCCGAGGGTGAACTGACAATCGCCCAGGCTATTATCTACCTGGCCTGTGCTGCCAAGAGCAACGCAGTCTACATGGCCTATAAGGCGGCCTGTGCCGAGGTGGCCGCCGGTGGCAGTGCAGAAGTGCCCCTGCATTTGCGCAATGCCCCTACCGAATTGATGAAAAGCATGGATCACGGGGCAGACTATCGCTACGCACACGATGAAGAAGGGGCGTACAGCGCCGGTGAAAACTACTTTCCCGAAGTGCTTAAAGACGCCAGCTACTACCACCCGGTGGATAGGGGGCTGGAAAAGAAAATAGCAGAAAAGCTTCAGTACCTGCGCCAGCGAGACAAAAACAGTACAATGCGCCGCTATTTATGAAATACCTGATCTTCATCGCGTTGGGCGGAGCGGGCGGTGCCGTGGCCCGCTATGCCATTGCCACCTGGGTCCACGAATTGTGGGAGGGGCACATGCCTGTGGGCACCTTGTTGGTCAACCTGATGGGCTCCTTCGCCATAGGCGTGGTGTTTGTCTTGATCGTGGAGAAGCAATATATTCACGCCGATTGGCGCGGCGTCTCAATGGTAGGCTTTCTGGGTGCGTTTACCACCTTCTCTACCTTTTCCCTGGAGACCATACAGTTGATGGAGTCAGGGCATTTATTCCACGCTATGGGCTATATGTTAATGAGTGTGGTTATTTGTGTGGCTGCCGCCGGTACTGCTATCTATCTGACACGGTTACTCGCATAACAGGCACGCCATTCATTTTTAGTTAAACACAGGATACCCAAATGTTAGATATCAAGGCGGTCAGAAAAGACCCCCAGGGCATTGCCGAGCAATTGGCCAAACGGGGTTATACGCTGGATATTGTGGCCTTTGAGGCGCTGGATGCGCGCCGCAAACAGGCCGACGTTGACAGCCAGAACTTGTTGGCCGAGCGCAAGACGGCATCCAAAAAAATAGGCCAGTTGATAGGGCAGGGTATGAGCGTCGATGAGGCCAAGGCTTCCGTTAATGAAACCCTGAACAAAATCGCGGCGCAACTAAACGGCCTCACTGAGCAGGCCAAGCAGGTTCAAGTCGAGTTGGATGAGCTACTGTTAAGCATGCCCAACATACCGGATGAGCAGGTGCCTGTCGGTTCCACCGAAGATGACAACATAGAGATTTTACGTTGGGGCGAACCCGGTAAATTTAATTTCCCGGTACGTGATCATGTAGAAATCGGTGAGGGACTGGGCCAGTTCGACACCGAAACCGCGGGCAAGATTACCGGCTCCCGTTTTACCGTATTGTATGGCGACCTGGCCAGAATGCATCGGGCACTCACCCAGTTTATGCTCAACACCCATACCATGGAGCACGGTTATCAGGAGATTTACGTCCCCTATATCGTCAACAAAGACTCCCTGCGAGGCACCGGTCAGTTGCCCAAGTTTGAGGAAGACCTGTTCAAATTGGGCTCCGACTCAGATTACTACCTCATACCCACCGCTGAAGTGCCCGTCACAAATGTCGCCAGAGACAGAATTTTCGAAGATGTGGAACTGGGTGAAAAAGGCATTCGCTACGCCTGCCACACGCCCTGTTTTCGCAGTGAGGCGGGCAGTTATGGTCGTGATACCCGGGGCATGATACGCCAACACCAGTTTGAGAAGGTCGAACTGGTGCACTTCGTCAGGCCGTCGCAGTCGGCTGCGGCACTGGAGGCACTCACTGGCCACGCCGAGGCCATTTTGCAGGCCCTGCAATTGCCCTACAGGAAAGTAATACTGTGCGGCGGTGACCTGGGATTTTCCGCGACTAAAACCTTTGACCTGGAGGTGTGGTTGCCCGCTCAAAATACCTACCGCGAAATATCATCCTGCAGCAGTTTTGCCGACTACCAGGCCAGGCGCATGCGGGCCCGGTGGCGCAACCCTGCAAGCGGCAAACCGGAGCTGTTGCACACGGTAAACGGCTCTGGCTTGGCCGTGGGTCGCACGCTGGTGGCTGTGATGGAAAATTTTCAACGCGAAGACGGCGCCGTGGTAGTGCCGGAAGTGCTGCGGCCCTATATGGGCGGCACCGACGTACTGAAACCCACCGGCTAAGCTGTAACATGGAATACCTGCCCATTTTTCTGCAACTCAAGGGTGCCAGTGTCCTGCTGGTGGGCGGTGGTAGTGTAGCTACGCGCAAGGCCAGGCTGTTACTGAAGGCAGGGGCAGAGCTGACCGTAGTGGCCCCTGAAATTACCGACGAACTGGCCTGTTTACTGGAGCAGGCCGGTGGCAGCTGGCTACAAACAGCCTATCAAATAGATGAACAGGGCGACAACGGCCTGGTGCATTTGTTCGGCCACCTGGCATTGGTCGTTTCCGCCACCCCGGATCGCAGTGTCAATGAACATGTATCCACCGATGCAAAAGCCCACGGCATCCCTGTCAATGTGGTGGACTCCCCGGAATTGTGTACCTTTATTTTCCCCTCGATAGTCGATCGTTCGCCGTTGCTGATTGCAATATCCAGCAGTGGTCGCAGTCCGGTGTTAGCCCGTTTTTTGAGGCGGAAAATCGAAGCCTTAGTGCCGGCAGCCTATGGCAGGCTGGCCGATTTCGCTGGCCGACTGCGGGCAGTGGTTAAAGAGGAAATTCCCGATCAGACCCCCCGGCGCCTATTCTGGGAACAGGCGGTGGAGGGCACCATTGGTGAGCTGGTGTTGGCCGGCCGGGAAAAGCAGGCCGAGAAGAAATTGCGACAACAACTGCAGCAGCGTGAAAAATCGCCCTGTGGCGAGGTCTACCTTATTGGCGCCGGCCCGGGTGACCCGGACCTGATGACCTTCAAAGCGGTACGCCTGCTACAAAGTGCCGATGTGGTGTTATACGACAGATTGGTTTCCAGCCCCATTGTTGATCTGGCCAGGCGGGATGCGCAGCGTATCTACGTCGGCAAGGCCAGGGCCGACCATGCGGTACCGCAGCAGGCTATCAATCAACTTCTGGTAGACCTGGCATTGGCGGGAAAACGTGTTGTGCGACTCAAGGGCGGCGACCCCTTTATTTTTGGCCGGGGCGGGGAGGAAATAGAGCTGTTGGCAGAGCATAATATTCCCTTTCAGGTGGTGCCGGGTATTACCGCAGCCTGTGGAGCCGCCTGTTATTCAGGGATTCCGCTCACCCATAGAGACTACGCACAGTCCGTGCGCTTCGTTACCGGGCACTTGAAGGATGGCAGCGTAGACCACGATTGGAGTCAATTCCAAAACACCGCAGAGACACTGGTCTTTTATATGGGTCTGGCGGGACTGCCCGTGATATGCCATCAACTGCAGGCCCACGGCCGGGCCCCTGATACGCCCATTGCAATGGTCGAGCGGGGCACACTAATTGAACAGCGGGTGCTTATCGGAACACTGGCAACCATGGTAGACATCGTGGTCAGGGAAAAACCCAAGGCGCCCACCTTGATCATTGTGGGTGACGTGGTGAAACTACACCAGCGCCTGGCCTGGTTCGGCGAGGTGCCGCAAGAGGACGCGCAGAGTTAGCGGGCAACCGACGTCGGCGACGTTTAAAACGAGCTTATACCTAATCCTGCTTACTTTCGGTCCGCATAGCGCTGCTGTTTCAGCATCATCGTATCAATCAGGACATTGCCCGCTTCAGTCAGCAAGACATCGGGTACTTCGTCAGTTTCGGCCTCGGCAGCTTCGGTGTCCAGCTCCGTATCACCGTCGGCATCACCCTCTTCTTCGACGACCTGTTCTTCTTCGTGCTCATCCCACGAGGCCAGTAACTCCTCCCCTTTGGCAGCGCGAAGTTTGTTCTCTATGGCGAGGGCCTTATCTTCGCGGGCTTCCCGCTCGGCAACTCGCAATTCCTGGTTTAATGGCAATTGCATGATGGCGCGCACTTCCTGGGCCAACTTCACCTGTTCTTCCAGGTAGATAAAGTCGGGGTTGCTGGTACTGCGCTGCTCAAACAGGTCGGTTACTTTGGGTAAAATCGTGGTCAAATCCTGATAGCGCCGGTGACGTACCGAGTTAATTTTGTCCCAACTGAGCGCGTGATCCAGCGAACTCTCGCCAATTTCTTCCGGGTCGTAGAGAGAGGGGAAGGCGACATCGGGAACCACACCCCTGTGCTGGGTGCTCTCACCGGAGATACGGTAAAACTTGGACTCGGTGATTTTAAGTTGGCCCTCGGTGAGCGGTATCAGCGTTTGCACGGTACCTTTACCGAAGGACTGGTCCCCCACAATCAAACCGCGGTCGTAGTCCTGTATGGCACCGGCAAAAATTTCCGATGCGGAGGCGCTGAGGCGGTTAATCAAGACCACCAGTGGCCCCTCGTAGTAAGGCGAGCGAAGACGCTTACCATCGCGCCATACGCGGCGGGAGGAATGCCTGATCTGCACGGTGGGGCCGTATTCAATAAACAGGCCAGTCAACTCATTGGCCTCCTGTAAAGAACCACCACCATTGTTGCGAAGATCTATGACGATACCTTCAACACCGTCCTCAACCAACTCATCCAGTAATCGCTTCACATCCCGGGTAGTGCTTTTGTAGTCCTTGTCACCCCGGCGCATGGCCTCGAAATCAATATAGAAAGCGGGGATATCAATAACGCCAACCGTCATATTCTCGCCGTCCACGGGTATATCCAGGATTGTTTTCTGGGCGCTCTGCTCCTCCAGCTTAACCTTGTTGCGCACGATGGTGATGATTTTGTGGGTGTCGGGCGACTTGGCCTTGGCGGGAATTATTTCCAGACGGACGATAGAGTCCTTGGGGCCGCGAATAAGCTCTACTACCTCGTCGAGACGCCAGCCCACAACGTCTACCATGTCGCCCTCCGCGCCCTGACCCACGGAGATTATCTTATCCGAGGGCCTGAGGTCGCCTTGTTTGTCGGCCGGGCCCTTGGCCACCAACCGTTGCACTTTGGTGTACTCATCTTCGATTTGCAACACGGCCCCAATGCCCTCCAGGGAGAGGCTCATATTGATGTTGAAGTTCTCCGAGCGGCGGGGCGAGAAGTAGCTGGTGTGGGGGTCGTATAGTTCGGTCAGGGCATTGGCGTAAATCTGGAATACATCCTGGGCGTTGTACTGTTTGACCCGCTTGAGCTGATTGGTATAGCGTTTGACCAGCGTAGGGGCGATTTCTTCCTCGGCCTTGTCCGCCAACTTGAGGCTCAATACCTGGTTCTTGATGGTTTTGCGCCAGCGCTCATCCAGCTCTGCGTTATTCGTGGCCCAGGCCCTGTCTTCCACGTCCAGCGGGTAAGACTCATCGATGGTGAAATCCATGGCGTCAATGTCTGCTGGCAGATTTTCGACCAGATTCTCCAGCCTGGCCTCAAGACGAGATTGAAAGCGACTGAATATATCAAATCCTGCACTCAGGTTACCCTTTTGGGCATCGTCATCCAGCTGGGTTCTGTACTTTTCAAATTCTGCCACATCGGCGGCAGTAAAAAACATTTTGCTGCCATCCAGGCTGTCAATATACGCATCGAGATGGGCAGAGGACAATTCGTCGTTGTACGGCAACTTGGCGTAATGGCGCTGCTCCAACTGTTCTATCATTTCGGTGATAGTTTCACTTTGCGCGTCGGTATAGGTAATAACTGCCCAGCTGTGCAGGGGAGAAAGTGCAAGCAGTAGAACAGCGGTAAGACGAATAACTAATTTCAAGGTAATCTCATATCTCAGTTGGCAGCCAAAGCGGCAAGGGTGCGCCGGCGAATAAGTGTAACAGGGTCAATCCCCATCCCAAAGTAGCTGCGGCGGTCCATTGGCGGGGAGCAACAACATATCGCCACCGTCCCGCCACTGTGAAATACAGCCAGCTTTTTTGCCTAGGGGTATCCAGTCCGACCAGAGTGACGGGCATTAGTTCCGAGGCGGTATTACTCTGGGCCGGTGGGTGATGCAACGGTGGCCCGAAACCCCAGGCAGGAGTATTTGCTGGCATCTACGACCCGGACAGTATGGCCTCCCCCGGCTTCATAGCGCGTTGTCTTCCTCATGCCTTTGTTGAGCCCGCCACAATGTAGCATAGTGCTGGTTCTTTGCGAGTAGTTGGGTGTGGCTGCCCTGTTCGACAATTTCACCATGGTCCAGCACCAGGATATTGTCCGCATCTACAATGGTAGACAGGCGGTGGGCAATAACCAGGCTGGTATGATCGCGCGCGATATCGCCAAGAGAGGTGAGTATGGCCTGTTCCGAGCGGGTATCCAGGGAGGAGGTGGCCTCATCAAACACCAGAATGGGGGAGCCCTTGAGGATGGTCCTGGCGATGGAGACCCGTTGTTTTTCACCCCCGGATAACTTGAGCCCGCGCTCACCCACCAAAGTGGCGCCACCTTCAGGAAGCCGCTGGATGAGGTCGTCCAGGTAGGCCATACTTATTGCCTCACTAACTTCCGCATCGGAGGCATCCGGGCGGCCGTAGCGCACATTTTCAAAAATACTGTCGTTAAACAACACGGTATCCTGGGGCACTATGCCCACCGCCTGACGCAGGGAGAGTTGGGTGTGCTGCCTAATGTCCTGGTTGTCGATATAAATAGCGCCCGCGGTGGGGTCATAAAATCGAAAAAGCAGCTTGACCAGAGTGGACTTACCGCCGCCGCTGGCGCCTACCACGGCTACTTTCTGGCCGGGCTCAATGGCAAAGCTCACGTCTTTCAATATTTGCCGACCCGGCCCATAGGAAAAACTGACACCCTCAAAACGTATGGCCGCGCCGGTAATCGCCAGGGGGGTGGCATTTTCGGCGTCTACGATGCGCGGCTTGATGTCCAGCAATTCGAACATCTTTTCGATGTTGACCATGGAGTTCCTGATTTCCCGGTACACCATGCCCAGGAAACCCAGCGGCATAAACAGTTGAATCATAAACTGGTTGATCAATACAAAATCACCCAGGGTCAGTGTTCCGTCCTGCACCTGGACGGCCGCCAGCCCAATCATGGCGGTCTGGGCAATGGCAATAACCACCGCCTGGCCACCATTGAGCGTAAAGAGCGACAGGCGATTTTTGCGCCGCGCCACTTCCCACTGTGCCAGTAACTTGTCGTAGCGCTGGGCCTCAAACTCTTCATTGGTGAAGTATTTAACGGTTTCGAAATTGAGCAGACTATCCACCGCCCGACTGTTACTGGAATTGTCTGCCTCGCGCAATTCGCGTACAAACTGGGTGCGCCACTCGGTTGCCCTGAAGGAAAAAAGACCGTAGGCAAACACCGCAATGGCCACAATAACCGCAAAGGAGGGCCCGTAATTGAACAGTAGAATGCCCACCACCATGGCTATTTCGAACAGGGTGGGGGCAATGTTGAAGATGAAGAAACGCAGCAGAAAACTGATACCAGTGGTACCGCGCTCCACATCCCGGGCCAGCGCGCCGGTATGCCGATTGAGATGAAACTCCATATCCAGGGCGTGAATATGCCTGAACACGCGCAGGCCGATGCTGCGCATTGCGCGCTCGGTCACGCGACCAAAAATGGTGTCTCGCAACTCACCGAAAAATACCGTGGAAAATCGAGCGGCGCCATAGGCCAGAACCAGCCCCATGATCAGAGCGGGGGCCGCCTGCGCCAGAGACTGTGCGCCGAGATCATCCACCAGGTTTTTCAATATAAAGGGAATGGAGAGAATAGAGGCCTTGGCGAGTAACAGGCAGAGCAGGGCAAGGCAGACTCGTCTGCGACTCTCCCTGAGAAATGGCCAGATACGGCGCAACAATGTCCAGTTAATTTTCTGGTCTTGATCAACCTGGTAGCTACCGTGCTGCATTATCTTTTCCGCTGGGCAGTCGCCAACACCACCGTTGGTCTGGTTAACCGGGTGGCGTGTACTGCGTGATTACCTGGTCGATTGCACCAAATATGGAATTACCCCGGGCATCATTCATCTCGATTCTGATGCGGTCGCCGAAGGACATAAAGGCGGTACTGGGCTTCCCGTTGGCGATGGTTTCCAGGGCGCGAATCTCTGCCAGGCAGGACGAACCGTCTTTGCTGCCCTGGTTTGCCACGGTACCTGAGCCCACCACAGTGCCGGCCATCAGCGCCCTGCTCTTGGCCGCGTGTGCAATTAATTGGCCGAAATCAAAGGTCATGTCCACGCCGGCGTTGGGTGAACCGATCTGGTCGCCATTCAAGGTAGAGATCAGGGGCAGATGAACTTTGCCACCATCCCAGGCCTCACCCAACTCGTCGGGAGTGACTGCCACCGGGGTGAAGGCGGTTTGTGGTTTGGACTGGTAAAAGCCAAACTGCTTGCCCAGTTCCGCTGGAATCAGGTTGCGCAAGGAAACATCGTTCACCAGGGCTATGAGCTTGATATGCGCGTATGCCTGCTGGGCCGAGGTGCCAGCGGGTACGTCGTCAGTAAAAACCGCCACTTCTGATTCAAAGTCTATGCCCCAGTCCTCGTTCTCCATCAACACATCGTCCCGGGCACCGATAAATGCATCCGAGGCACCCATATACATCAGTGGCTCAGTCCAGAATGATTCTGGCAGTTCTGCCCCCCGGGCCTTGCGCACGAGTTCCACATGGGTGACATAGGCACTGCCGTCTGCCCAGTGGTAGCAGCGGGGCAGCGGGGCAGCGGCCTGCCCGTGATCAAAAGCGAATTCATCGTCAACGGTGCCCGCCTGCAGCGCAGCATAGAGCGCGATAAGTTTCGGCTCGCTCTCCGCCCAGTTATCCATGGCGGCTTGCAAGGTGGGTGCAACGGATGCCGCCGATACTGCGCGAGTCAAATCCCGACTAACCACAACAAGTTTGCCATCACGGCCAGATTTAAGGCTTGCTAGTTTCATAGGGTGATTCCTTTTCCATTCTGCTGATTATGAAAGTTTAAAGTTCTTTTTGATACCGTCCCAGCACTTAATATAGTCGCGCTGGCGCAATGGGGTTTCCAGGGCCCACTGGGTGGGCTGAATCACATAGCGCGATTCCAGCATGAAGGCCATGGTGTTTTCATAGCGGTCGGGCGCTAATTCAGCGCTGCTGGCCTTCTCGAACACAGCCGCCTCCGGGCCGTGTGGGCTCATGCAATTGTGCAGGCTACAACCACCGGGGACAAAACCCTTCTCCTTAGCATCATAGCTACCCTCTATCAGCCCCATAAACTCACTCATGATATTGCGGTGGTACCAGGGGGGGCGAAAGGTATTCTCAGCCACCATCCAGCGAGGCGGAAAGATTACAAAGTCGATATTGGCCACGCCAGCAGTATCTGAGGGTGACGTCAAAACCGTGTAGATGCTGGGGTCGGGGTGGTCGTAGCTGACGCTACCCATCACATTAAAGCGGGACAGTTGGTATTTGTAGGGAGCGGAGTTACCGGTCCAGGCCACCACGTCCAGGGGTGAATGGTCCAGGGAGGCACGGTAGAAATTTCCGGAAAACTTGCACA
>SMVA01332657.1_pt1 | contig 49222 bp, 51 predicted proteins | sample 2456451 | NCBI WGS metagenome assembly SMVA01 (sample SAMN11095933, study PRJNA526329) | marine sediment metagenome | biome: Marine sediment; feature: Surficial sediment; material: Deep marine sediment; isolation source: Hadal surficial sediment | place: Pacific Ocean | collected 2014-05 | depth...
GGCCCGGCGATCCACAACAGCATGTGTGGGTCGGCCTGGCGCAGTTCGCCTGACAGATACTGCCCGTTGTAGCGGAATACCCCGCAGATACCGTTGTTTTCTACCTGCACGCTGCCATCTTCCAGCAATTCATAGGTGGCACCAGAGAGTGGGTGTTTGAGTATCGTCATAGCGTAAACCGAGAAACCGTCACCTTTGACGGTTATTGTAACCGCTTTCGAGTCGCTGCCAAGGCTTGCACCGGCTGTAGGATGGGGGAATCTGAGATTCCCTTGAGAAATCTGAGATTCCGCTGAGATCGTGCGAAATTCCACTGCGGATTCCGCGTATTCTCTCAAAAGGTACACTCCGCGAGAGCCAACGCGTTTTCCTGTTTACGTGGGAGGGAATTTCCGGCAAATTCAGGGTTTTTTACGCCGCGACCGGCTACAATGCGCGGCTGATTTCGGGGTAGGGCAAAGAACAGGCAGGGCACCGGGCCTCCCGCCTGTGCTCGATTCAACAGATGCATAACATCCGACACGGGAGTGCTTGATGGCTAAGATCACTTTTATCACCCACGATGGAGAAGAGCATTCGGTAGATGCAGACAACGGCATCTCGGTGATGAATGCAGCAATTGACAATCTGGTGCCGGGAATTGACGCGGACTGCGGTGGCGAATGCTCATGCGCAACCTGTCACGTGCTTGTGCAGGATAAATGGATGGCGATCGTCGGCCCACCGGGAGACCGGGAGGAATCCATGCTGGATTTAAACCCGGAGCGTGAATCCAATTCCCGGCTTTCCTGTCAGATACCCGTAACGGACGAAATCGATGGACTGGTTGTGAATGTGCCCGAGTTTCAGATGTAGCTTGGTTTGGAGAGTTAATCATGAGTGAAGCACTCATTAGCTTGGAGGAAGCCCGGGAAGATGCCTATTCGATGCCGCTGGAGGATTTGAATCCTGCCCAGGCTGAACTTTTTGAAGCCGATGCGATATGGCCGTACTTCGAAAGGTTGCGCAAGGAAGCGCCCGTTCACTATTGCAGGACCAGTGAAGAGTTCGGTCCCTACTGGTCCTTGAGCAAATACGCAGACATCAAAGCCGTTGATATGAATGATGCAGTCTTCTCCTCGGAAGGTGCGATCACGATCGATGACCCCGATGAAGATTTCCAGCTGCCAATGTTCATAGCCATGGATCCACCAAAGCATGATGCTCAGCGCAAAGTGGTTGCCCCGGTTGTCGGGCCGGCCAATCTAGCGGCTTTGGAGCCAATCATCCGACAGCGTGTTTGTGCCATTCTGGATTCACTGCCACTAGGCGAGACGTTCAACTGGGTCGACAAGGTTTCCATTGAACTGACAACGCAGATGCTGGCGACCCTGTTCGATTTCCCCTGGGAGGATCGCCATAAGCTCACCCGCTGGTCGGATGTTGCGACGGCAAATGAGGAATCGGGGCTCATCGACTCCGAAGAGCAGCGACAGGAAGAACTGCTGGAGTGTCTCGCCTACTTCACAGAACTGTGGAACGACCGAATCAACAAAGAGCCGGGGAACGATCTCATTTCCATGCTCGCCCATGGTGAATCGACCCGCAACATGGAACCGATGGAATATCTGGGGAATCTGGTCCTGCTGATTGTGGGCGGTAATGACACCACCCGGAATTCGCTCAGTGGCGGCCTGCTCGCGCTCAATCAGTTTCCGGATCAGATGACCAAGCTGCGGCAGGATCCCAGCGTCATTCCCAATATGGTCTCGGAGATCATTCGCTGGCAGACACCATTGGCCCACATGCGCCGGACGGCACTCGAGGACTGCGAAGTCGGCGGTCAGCAAATCAAGAAAGGCGACAAGGTGGTGATGTGGTACGTCTCGGGCAATCGCGATGAGGACAAGTTTGTCAATGCGAACGATTTTGTGATCGACCGCCCGAATGCGCGGCAGCACATCGCGTTTGGCTTTGGGCTGCACCGCTGCATGGGTAATCGGGTTGCCGAGATGCAGTTGCGCATCGCCTGGGAAGAAATTCTCAATCGCTTCAGCAAACTTGAACTGGTGGGGGACCCTGTGCGGGTGCGCTCGAGTTTCGTGAAGGGCTACCTGGAACTGCCGGTCGTTCTGGGTTGAAGAGCCGACAACGGGCGATTTAACGAACTAACTACAGGTTTCGATTTTGTCGAGACGTGAATCGAAGAGGATAGAGTCAATGGAAAACGCACTTAAGTTTTATATCAACGGTGAATGGGTGGATCCGTGCACCTCTAACACGCTGGACGTGATCAATCCGGCAACGGAAGAATCGATATGCCAGATTGCGATGGGCGGCAAAGCGGATCTCGACAAAGCAGTCGCTGCAGCGAAGGCTGCGTTCGAGACGTTTTCGCAAACAAGCGTTGAAGAGAGAGTGGCTCTGCTCGAGAGGATTATTGAGTCTTATAAAGACAAGATGGGCGAGATAGCCGTTACGGTTTCTCAGGAAATGGGCGCGCCGATGAGCCTCGCAAATGCAGCACAAGCGCCAGCGGGACTCGGACATCTGATGTTTGCGCTGAATTCGCTGAAGGCATTTCCGTTTGAAGAAGATGTGGGCACCGCGCGCATTGTCCGTGAACCCATCGGCGTGTGTGGACTGATCACACCGTGGAATTGGCCGCTCAATCAGATTGCCGCCAAAGTAGGTCCGGCAATAGCTGCCGGCTGTACGATGATCCTCAAGCCAACAGAAATTGCGCCCTTGAACGCCATTCTTTTTGCTGAAGTCATGCATGACGCGGGCACGCCTGCAGGAGTATTCAACCTGGTCAATGGCGATGGTCCGACCGTCGGAGTTGCCATGTCCTCCCATCCCGATATTGACATGATGTCGTTCACCGGCTCGACCAGAGCGGGCATCTCGGTGGCTCAGGAGGCCGCAGTGACGGTCAAAAGGGTTACTCAGGAACTTGGTGGTAAATCGCCGAATGTCATTCTGGACGATGCGAACTTTCCCGAAATCATTGCCCGTGACACGTTAGGTGTTTGCATGAATACCGGCCAGTCGTGCAACGCACCCACGCGCATGTTAGTCCCGGAGAGTCGGATGGAAGAGGCTGCCGCTATTGCTAAAGCTACGGCCGAGCAGATCAAAGTTGGTGATCCGAGTGATAGCGACACTCAGATCGGACCTCTGGTCTCACAGGTTCAGTTCGACAAAGTACAGGCGCTGATTCAGAAAGGCATCGACGAGGGTGCTACGCTTGAAACGGGCGGCGTCGGCCGGCCCGATGGGCTCAACGTCGGCTATTTTGTCAAACCAACGATATTTTCCGACGTCAGCAATGAAATGACGATTGCCCAGGAAGAAATATTTGGTCCCGTGCTGTCATTGATCCCGTACAAGGATGAAGATGATGCAGTGAAGATTGCCAACGATACCGTTTACGGGTTGGCAGCGTACGTGAGTTCTGGCGATCTGGAACATGCGGCCGCGATTGGCCGCCGTATCCGTGCGGGCAATGTTCACCTCAATGGCGCCGGGGTCGATCCGGGTGCACCTTTCGGTGGTTACAAACAGTCTGGCAATGGCCGTGAATTCAGCAAGTGGGGACTTGAAGAATTTCTCGAGACCAAAGCCCTGCTCGGCATCAACGCCGCCGGTTAGCAATAGTAGCCGGTACTAGCCGCCGCGGGCGATCCTGGATCGACTGATCTGGCGTAGGCGATAGAAACGCAGCCAGGGTTGCAGCACGCTTTGCATCCTGATGCGTGCTTGTGGCGGCTGTTCAACGACACTGCGAGTGTGCATTGGCTGGCCTGAGGTGCAGGTTTCGCTGGCGCAGGGACAGTGCATGGGACTTTCTCCAACGGGTCTAACCGCATTGCAACGTGCGCCACTCTACCTGACACCTACTGACACCGTGGTGGCAGTAGGGAATCACGAAAATCGCCATTTTTGCTAGACTACTGACAACGCTATGTCAGTAGTCGTGGGTTTTATGGCACTAAGGTTGATAGTATCCGCGGCATGAGGCCCGCAGACAGGCTCTTCCAGATCGTTCTCATGCTCGGCCGCGGCCGCGTCGTTACGGCGCGCGTGCTCGCCGAGCGGCTCGAAGTGTCAGAACGCACCATTTACCGGGACATTCAGGATCTCATGGGTTCGGGCATTCCTGTGGATGGTGAAGCGGGTGTGGGCTACATCCTGCGCGGTGGCTATCAGCTGCCGCCGCTGATGTTCGACGAAGAGGAGCTGCAGGCACTCGTTTTCGGTGCGGAAGTCGCCAAAACCTGGGGCGATGCGGACATGGGGCAGGCCGCCGACCGGATTGTCGCCAAAATTGACGCCGTGTTGCCACCGCGCCTGCGGCCGGTGCTGAATTCGCAGCGACTCATCGTGCCGGATATGCGGATGTCCGAACAAACCAGCCAGATGCTCGGCGAAGTGCGCGATTCGATCAATCGGCGCATGCGCGTGTTTCTCGATTATCGCGATGCCGCAGGCAAGGCGACGGAACGGATCGTCTGGCCACTCACGTTGGCGTACTGGGGCAAGAGTTGGACGCTGGGTGCCTGGTGTGAACTGCGCCAGGCGTTCCGGAATTTTCGCATCGACCGCATTGCTGACGCGAATGTTCTCAACTCGGAGTATCCGGATGAACCGGGAAAGCGTCTGGCGGACTACTTCGACGCGGCTTCAGCCGAAAGAGCGAGTGGCGAATCCTGCCAGCAATGACTGACGCGGCGACTCGCAGCCTGCCTTCGGGGTTCCACTTTTTATCAAGCACTTGACCGCTCGATAAAAGCTCGCGACGTCCCGTCGCGAGACTGGAAGGTGTTTTTCAATACGCTGCTAGCCCGCGTTGTCGCTGACAACTACCTCATCGGTCTGATCGCGAATGAACAGCGGCTCGATACCGAGCTGCGCACTGTCCTGCAACATCTGCGCATCACGTGGTGCCACGACATCTTCGCTCGCTGCGTCGAAGATGGCTCCCAGCAGCGTTGCATCACTCGTGGTATTGAGGAAGAGCCCGGGTCTGGCCAGTACATAGTCGACAGCGCGCTTCAGGGGTTCTTTTTCGGTAATTGGTTTGTACCAGCTGAATCGACGCTCAGCATCAGCGTCCACCCAGCGCCGCCGGGCCACGGCTTTTATGGTCTGGATCGCAACCTGCCGCGTCTGACAGACCTCGATCAGAGCTTCCAGATCCGCGGCAAATTCGGGGTTCTGCCGCATCGAGAAGTTGTAGGGTACGAGTACCGAATCGAAGGGAAAGGCTTCCAGACTGCGTAAATGCATGGCTGCCGCGTAGGTGCCGTGACCGGTGACGCCAATGAACCTGACGAGTCCTTCGTCGCGTGCCGCGACAAGCGCCTGCAACGCACCCTTTGGTCCCATCGCGGTCTGCCAGCCAGGTTCGTCCGTCAGATTGTGCATCTGAATCATGTCGACCTGATCCACCCCGAGGCGCGTGAGCGACAATTCGAGTTCGGCACGTGCGTCATCGCCGTTGCGCTGTCCGGTTTTCGTCGCAAGGAAAAATTTGTCCCGGTGCTCGCGCAACCATGGGGCAAGCCTGAGCTCTGATTCCCCATAGCTTGCCGCGGTGTCTATGTGATTGATGCCATGCGCAAAGAGCAATTCGAGCACTCGATCAGCCCGATCCTGGCGCATTGCGCCGAGTGCCGCAGCCCCGAAAATGGTTCGCGAAGATTCATGGCCGGTCTTGCCGAAAGGAATTTTCTCGATCATGGTTTTTTTGTCCCTTGTCCCTTGTCCCTTGTCCCTTGTCCCTTGTCCCTTGTCCCTTTGTCTGCGTCCTGGACGCCCGAACCCGCTGTGACGGCAATTTTTTTACCGCCGGCGTCGACGATTCTATCGCCAGCCTGTCTTGGACGCCCACATCTTTCACCTTAGACTTGTCGCTCAAGAAATTTACGAGGGGAAGTCATGAGCGCGCAGGCGAGAGACGCTGCGATCGTTGGTATTTATGAGTATCCGTCGCGTGATGTGGCGGGGCAGGTCAGTCCCCTGCAGATCAAAGCGGCAAGTGCTGCGCAAGCGCTTGCCGATGCGGGGCTCGGTTGGCAGGACGTCGATGCCATCTACGATGCGGGCGAAGGCGGCGGCATGGCAGGCCTGAATATCGCTGAGTACTTCGGGCTCAAGCCCAACGTGATCGATACCACCAGTGTGGGTGGCAGTTCATATGAATATCACGCGGCACACGCCCGGCGCGATATCGCCGCGGGCAGGGCGCGCGTGGCACTCCTGACCTATGGATCGACCGCCCACAGCAACGCTCAGGCCATTGGCGTGGGCGGCCGCGGCGGTGGCGCTCACCCCGCAGACAACATGGAGTCTTTCTGCGGCATGACCCTCGTTGCCAACTATGCGATGGTTGCCCGGCGCCATATGCATGAATACGGAACGACCTCCCGGCAGCTCGCGGAGATTTCGACGGCCACCCGGGCGCACGCGATGCGTAATCCGGAAGCTGTGAAAGCCATGCAAGATCTGGAATTTCTCGATATCCGCGAGACGACGCTCGACGATATCGTGAATTCCCGCATGATCGCCGATCCTCTCCATCTGCTTGAGTGCTGCATGATTTCAGATGGTGGCGGCGCGGTCGTGATCGCGGCGGCCGATGTGGCGCGGGACTGCGACAAGGCCCCGGTCTGGATTCTGGGCAGTGGCGAAGCGACGAAGTACACCGAGATCGGCGGCGATATCACAACCAGTGCCGCGGCTCAATCCGGGCCCTCGGCCTTCGGTGAAGCCGGAGTCACGCCGGCGGAAATCGACATCGCCATGATCTATGACTCTTTCAGCATCACGGTACTTGCGTTGCTCGAGGATCTTGGATTCTGCGCCAAGGGCGAAGGTGGCGCCTGGGTGGAAGGTGGCCGGCTGCGCTTCGATAGTCCGCAGGATGGTCCCGCGCTCAATACCGACGGCGGTGGATTGTCATCGAACCACCCTGGAATGCGCGGGATCTTTCTGTTGATCGAAGCAGTTCGGCAGTTGCGTGGCGAGTCCTGCTCACAGGTGCCGGATGCAAAACTTGCGGTTGCCCACGGCAATGGCGGCATGTTGGGTTCCCGGCATTGCGCCGGCAGCGTGATCTTGGGGAGAGACTGAAATGAGTGAGCCTCAGCGACCGCCTCGACGACCACTACCGAAACTGACCGAAGCCGATACGGCGGAATTCTGGAAGCGCACGAGCGATCAGCAGTTGTCTTACCAGCAATGCAGCGATTGCGACGGCGTCGTGTTTTATCCCCGGCGCCACTGCACGCACTGTCTGGGCGGTAATCTGGAGTGGCGAACGGCTTCTGGCAGAGGCACGGTCTACACGTTCAGTGTGGTCAGGCAGAGTTACCATCCGTTCTTCCGTACACAACTGCCTTATGCAGTGGCCTGGATAGATCTAGAGGAAGGTCCGCGAATTCTGTCAAACGTCGTGGGGCTGGAAGATCCGGGGGCTCAGCTCGAGATCGGCCAGTCGGTTGTCGTCGAGTGGGAGCCTCATGCCGAGCTGTCGATTCCTTTGTTCAAGCTCGCGTGAACGCCCGTGCGTAGGGATGTCACTTCGGTAGCTGAACGGTGGCGGTGCCAAAAACGCGGGTTTCGGATTTCTGGTTAGTCACCGTCAGATCGACTTCCACGGTGCCAGCGTCGGTATCGACTTCGGTAACGACACCGTGGATACGATAAGTCTCATCGACGATCACAGGCGCGCGGAAGATCGTGTCAACATTCGTAATGGTTGCTGCGGGCGCCCAGCGGTGAATCATGGCAGCGAGGAATCCCTGGCTCATGATGCCCGGTACCAGCGCGCCCGGCAGCCCTTCTTTGCGGGCGGCCGCGTGATCGGTAAATCGCGCTCCGCGCCAGCCGGCCGCTTCGGTGAAACGGATGACGTTTGGCAGGCTCGTATCTGGATCGAAGACCGGCAACTCTTCGCCAAACTCAACATCGTGGATGGTGGCGATGCTCACGTGTCGTCCTCGGTCGGCGGTTTTTCGCGGATGACCACGCGGGTGTCCGCTGAGGCGAGTTGCGTGCCGTCGGGGCCAAAGATCTCCATGCGGGTCACGAAGAACGTCATGGGACCGGAGCGCCCGGTTTTGCGGTAGATGTCGTGCAGATGGGTGCGGCCGGTCAGCTCCACGCCGGGGCGAATGGGCAGTTTTGGCGCCACAGCCTTGCCGGCGTCCATGCCCAGACCCGGCAACTTGGGAAAGCCCTCGGGCAGGCGGCGTTTGGGTTGCAGGCTCGTTGGAAATGTCGGTGGCGCCTGAAAATCGTCGTCTGCGGGATCCGTGTAGCGGGGAGAAGTTTCGCCGCACGCCAATGCGTAGTTCGCCAGTTGTGAAGCCTCGAAGACAAATGTTTGCACATCAAAATCTTTGTTGAGGAACTCGGCTCGCAGCGCGTCGATGTCCGCCAGTCCACTCATGCGGTTTCTCTAAAGGTGAGCGCCTCGAAGTCCCCGGCGTTGAGCGCTTCCACCAACTCGCGTTCATCACGGATATCCGCAGGAAAGCGCGTGGCACATCGGCCGACGTGGCTCACGATGTGCGCATCGCTCCCGCCAATGCCCAGGTAAGAGTGTTCGGCGGCCATCGAGTGAGCAATGGCGTCTTCCTGATCGCGGCTGCCGCCGTTGTAGACTTCGACGATCCGTACCCCGCTGGGTACCCCGAATTCCGCTAAATGGGCCGACATGCCCACGCGCTTGCGTCCGGGGTGGCAGGGAACCGGCACTGCATCGTGCCTCGCCGCCGCCTCGATCACCTGAGCAAGCGGTATATGGATATCGGTGAAATCGAATTCCGCCATGAGGGCTTCGGTCACGCCGAATACCAGTACGTGGCCGTATTCGGTCTCCACCTCCGCACCTTTGAGGATGCAAAGATCGAAGGACTTCGCCAAACTGGAATAGTCTGACTCCAGGTCGAATTGTCTGTGCTCGGTCAGCACGAAGCCGTCGATCGGGATTTCGCGACTTTTGATCCATTGGCAGTAGTTCTGGACCTTTGCCCGACCGTCGTCAGACTTGATGGAATGCGTATGAAGATCGAGAATCACAGGATTAGATCGTTGGCCAAACACGCCAGTTTAACTGGGCTGATGAACGAGTGCGAGCCGGTTTACCCGTCGTTGCGAGCCACTTGAATTGCCTACCGTAACCTATATCCAGGCTGATGGGAGGGGTAAATCGGTGGAGGTTCCCCTCGGCGCGTCCGTCATGGATGGTGCGCTCGACTTCGGCATTGACGGAATCCTCGGCCAATGCGGCGGCGGCGGTACCTGTCTCACCTGCCACTGCTACGTGGCTGCGCCCTGGACTTTCCGGATCCCGGCGCCGGACGCAGATGAACTCGAACTGCTGGAGTATGCGGTTGACCGGCGCAAGACCAGCCGGCTGTCCTGCCAGATCTTCCTGACCGAGCAACTCCAGGGCCTGTGCATTGAGATTCCGCTGCGGCAGAGCTGAAGAGGGTAGAATAGGCCAGTGCAGCGTAAGCCGCGATGATGAGGGGGCGTGATGGCAGACCAGACGACAGATGCGAACAACCAGTGGCGCACTGAGAGCCCTGGACACGAGGGCTGGCCGCGCACAGCACACGCGGAGGATCCCGCCAAATTTTTTATCGTGTCTGCGGACGGTCATGTGCAGGAACCCTCGGACCTCTGGCGCACCCGGATTGACGCGAAGTACGTCGACCGCCTGCCGGGGGTATCGGTCAATGCCAAAGGCGACAAGTTCCAGACCACGGAGGGATTCAGGCCGCTGCGACTGCGGAACATCAAGTTCGAAGGGGAAGATGCGCTGCGCAATCAGTCCGGGACGACGCCCGAAGAACGGTTGCAGGACCTGGCGGCGGATGGCGTGGATTGTGAAGTACTGTTTCCCAACAAAGGCCTGACCATCTGGGCGACGCCGGATGCCGAATTCAGTCAAGCCATGTGCCGTGTGTTCAATGACTGGGCCTGGGAGACGTTCGCGGCGTACAACGACCGCTTGTCGCCAATGGCCTGCATGGCGCCAGCCGACCTCGATGGCGCAATTGCGGAGATCGTGCGGTGTGCGAAACTCGGTTTTCGCGGACTGTCACTGCCCTGCAAACCCGTCTGGGGGCCGCCTGACCACACCGCAGTGAACTACAACCTGCCGGAATTCGATCCGTTGTGGGCGTGTATCCAGGATGTCGATTTGCCTGTGACGTTCCACGTCTCCACGGGCCGCGATCCCCGCACCGCCCGTGGCAACGGAGGTGCGGTGATCAACTACACCGTGCATTCTCTGGCGCCGACGATGGAACCGATCGCCAATCTCTGTGCGTCCGGCGTGCTGGATCGTTACCCGAAGCTGAAATTCGGTTCGATCGAGGCGGGCATTGGCTGGGTAGCCTGGGCGCTATCGGCGATGGATGAAGCGTACAAGAAACACCATATGTGGGTACGACCGCGGCTGGCGAAACTGCCAAGCGAGTATTTCAAGGACAATGGATTTGCCACTTTTCAGGAAGACAAAGCCGGGTTGGATCTTGCGCGGGAGCATGGCCTGGTGAGCAATTTCCTCTGGGCCAACGATTATCCTCATCACGAGGGCACCTGGCCGCATTCTGCTGCTGCCATAGAGCGGACAATGGGCGGGTTGAGTGATGCCGAGCGCGCGCAAATCCTTGGTCTGAATGCCGCCCGAATTTTCAAGTTTGCTATTCCCGAGCGTTATTCCGCGCAGGCACCGCATTCCTCTGCGCGGGATTGATGCCTTGCTGGCGTGCCGTTGAGGGTCTTCGCGCTGCGCCAATTGCACCGGCCGCGCCGCCACCAGACAGCAGACGGAGCGCGCGTGTATGTCCGTGACAGACCTCTGGGATTATCCTGAGCCATTTTTCATCGAGATGACTGCGACAAAAGCAGACCTCGACTCCTATGAGCACGTCAACAACGTGGTCTATATTCGCTGGCTTGAAAGCTGTGCCTGGGCGCACTCGACTGCGGTCGGGTTACCGGAGGCGCAGTGTATTGCAATGGCTCGAGGAATGGCCGTCAGGACGATCAACGTGGATTATCTTGTGGCGTGCTACGAGGGGGATCGATTGCTGATTGGCAACTGGATCTCGGCGAATGATGGGAGGCTCAGAATCACGCGCCGCTTCCAGATACTCAACCCGGTGAGCGGGGTTACCGTAATGCGCGGTTATGTGGACTTCGTCTGCATGAATCTTGCGCAGGGGCGGCCGGTTAAAATGCCGGCCGAATTTCTCGAGGCCTATCAGGTGACGATCGCGCTACCCGCGGGTGGTGTGTAATGAACCGTGCGGTCCGCAATCGGACCGCGCTGGTGTTTCTCGGCAGGCTTACAGCAGAGCAAACGCCTCGGCACTCAGAGACGCCAGCAGTGCCAGTCCGAGTGCAGCAAGCAGTAAGAGTTTGGTATCGCGATCCATATCTGCTTCCCCCCAGTTGAGCAGACGAACAATCGACTATACGCGACTCTCTCAATCTTGTCAGTAGACGAACTAGCCTAATACAAACACAAGGATACACGGCTAAGTTAGACTGGTTCGAGGAGTCGAATTTCGTTGCAGCTGTCGATCTGCTCAGTTGCCGATCTGGACCACGTTGATGACGCCCTCGTTGAGCGAACCGGAGCGGAAACCCACGAGATCAATCGTGACAAAGCGGTATCCGCAGGCGCGGATTCGCTGTTCGAGTTCTGCGCCAAGCGCGACGGCTTTTGCTATTTCCTCCGGCAGCAGCTCGAGTCGCGCGATCTCTTCGTGATGCCGCACGCGATACTGCGAAAACCCGAATTCGGCGAGGACTTCCTCCGCCTGCTCAACCTGGGCCAGGCGCGCTTTAGTGATGTGGCTGCCGTAGGGAAACCGGCTGGACAGGCACGCAGCCTGCGGCTTCTGGGCATTTTCGAGGCCAAGATGGCTTGCCAGTTCACGAATGTCCGACTTGTGGTAGCCGGCTTCGACCAACGGCGATCTGACAGCATGGTCGGCCGCAGCGATGAGACCCGGACGATGATCGCCCAGGTCGTCGCAGTTCGTGCCGTTCAGGACCTGCTGGTAACCGTGGCGCTGGGCCAACGCATCGAGAGCGTCGTAGAGCGAGGTCTTGCAGTGAAAGCAGCGATCGACCGGATTCGCGCGGTAGTCGGGTTTGCTGAGTTCATCGGTGATGATGACTTCGTGTTGCATGCCCCATTTGATGGCCAGCGCGCGCGCGAGGTTCAAATCACTGCGTTTGAGACTTGCTGATCCAGAGGTAACCGCGAGCGCCTTATCACCGAGCACCTCGGCGGCGACGTATGCCACCAGGGAACTGTCAATGCCGCCAGAAAACGCGATGATCACGCTGTCGAACTGCGCGATGATCGTTTTCAGCTCGTCGTATCTGGCCAGTGCTTCAGGCTGCAAGTTCGAATCCTCTGCGTTGCCGTCGTCTTTTATCATCGTCTTTTTTCGTCATCTCCTGTCATCGTTTACCGCAGTTTCCTGCATTTGTCGCTTACTTTCGTCGCCTACGTCTTACAGGCGATTGATCATGTTCGCCAGGTAGGCGGCGCCAAAGCCGTTGTCGATATTTACCACACTCACCCCGGATGCACAGCTGTTCAACATGCCGAGCAGTGCCGCGATGCCCGAGAATGCCGCACCGTACCCGATACTGGTCGGTACTGCGATAACCGGTTTATCGACGAGTCCGCCGACTACGCTTGGCAACGCACCCTCCATACCAGCGACGACGATGATGACTTTGGCTGTGCGGATCTGTTCGATCCTGGCCAGCAGGCGGTGCAAGCCGGCGACGCCGACATCGTTGATGCGATCGACCCGGTTGCCGAGAAATTCGGCCGTGCGCGCGGCTTCCTCGGCAACCTGCAGGTCAGAAGTGCCCGCCGTGATGATCGCAATCGTCGAATCGACCGCTGGCTGTTGCTCCTGCACGAATGTGATCAGCCTTGCGTCTTCATGGTAGACGGCGTCCGCAATCACGCCAGAAACTGCGGCATGGATATCCCGTGAGACACGCGTGATCAGAATGTTCTGGCCATGCTCTTTCATCGCGGTAACCAGATCGACTATCTGCTGTGGGGTTTTGTGCTCACCATAGATCACTTCGGCGGAACCGTTGCGCCTGGCTCGATCGCTATCGAGCGTACTGTGGCCGAGATCGCGGAAAAAGCTGTCGCCGATTTCACGCACGGCATCATCCAGCCCCGTCCCGCCTTGTTTGAACGATTCGAGGATCTCAGCCAGGTTTCGCATATCAGTCGCCGTTACCGTCTTCGTTGTTTTCGTCACGGCCACACATGGCAATGATCTCGGCCATCAGTTGATTCTTCACGCTCAAGTAGTCGAGCTTTTTTGCGCTGGCAATCGAGCGCACGTCATCGTGTTCAATTTTCCATCGCTGCGATCCATTGGGCAACGTTGCGAATTTGACCCCGACCTCACCCAGCGTGGTCGTCAGCGTTCGGGTTTCTCTGGCAAGCATACGCTTTACCACTGGCTGCACGCGCACCCCGATCGTCGTGGAGCTCATGAAGACAACCTCCAGCAACCGATCGACGTCGTCATCCGCGCACAGCACAGACAGCTGGGTACCTGGCCGCGATTTCTTCATGATCACGGGGGTCAGGTACGCATCTTTTGCGCCGCTGGCGAACAACGCATCCAGCAGAGGCTCGAACGCTTCGGCGGTCATGTCATCGATGTTGCATTCGATGAGCTGATTACTTTCGAATTCATAGCGCGCAAGCGGGGCCGTGGCAATACGGCCCAGCATCACCCGCAGGACATTGGGCGAGGTGAAGTCCTTCTGGCCGATGCCGTAGCCAATCCGGTCGGCGATAAAGCCCACAGGCTGGGAAAAATGATCGACATTGCACTTGAGGATCGCCGCCCCCGTTGGCGTGGTGGCTTCCTGATCGACACCGCCGTAACGGCAGGCAACTCCGCGCAGCAGTTCCGCGGTTGCCGGTGCCGGAACCGGCATGAGGCCGTGTGCGCATTGCACCATGCCACCGCCAAGTTCGAGTACCGGGCAGAAAATCTGCTCGATCTGAAGGTGCTCCAGACAGATCGCCGCGGCGACGATATCGACGATCGAGTCGGTCGCTCCCACTTCGTGAAAGTGAATGGCCTCCACCGTCGTGCCGTGAATCTTCGCCTCCGCTACAGCGATTGCCTGAAACATATCGATCGCACGGCTGGCAATGCTGCCCGGGTAGTCCGAGGAATTGATGATAGCTGTGATGTCTGACAGGTGGCGTGCATGATTGGGTGTACTTTGCATCGCCACCGTTGCCTTTGTGCCGGCGATACCCATCTTGGTTGCAGTCGTTATCTGCAACTCGTACTCATCGCTGACATCGAGCTTTGCCAGCTCGCTGTGCAGATATTCCGCGGGGACGCCGATATCGAGCATTGCGCCGATGTGCATATCACCGGAAATGCCGCTGAAACAGTCGTAAACCAGAACGTTACTCGTCATTGATCCGGATTCCAGCTGATATCAGGCGAGTATGCGATGAGTGGGGGCGCAGAGGGAATCGATCGCCAGACCGTAGCTGCAGGCGTTGCGGCAGGGCTCGCCTGAACAGCCCAAACAGGCAGCAGCGTTGACTGCCAATGTCTGGTATTCGGCACGCGCGAACTCGACATCCTCGTAATCGACGGCGTACATTCGCGTTCTGAGCACGTCCGCGATAGGAACCCCATAGGGGCATGCGCCTTCGCAGTCGTTGCATGCCTGGCGGCAGAACGTCGTGCCATTGAGTTTTGCATATCCCTGCAACAGATCGAGATCGCCGTCTGCGAGTTCGTCTGCACCGGATGCCGCGAGGTACTCATCGATGTCCCGCTTGCTTGTCATGGATACGACAAGAGCGTCGACATTAGCGTTTGACAACGTCCATCTGAAAGCAGCCTGCGAAAAGGTATTGCCGGCGTTTTCGTAGGGACGCATATCGTTCAAGCGTGCACCCATCAGCGTTTTCATCGCAACGACGCCGATTCCTTTTGCATTGGCTTGCGCAAGCATCTGCGGTAAGTCGGGGTGTCTGGCGATGCGATCAAACGATCGGGTCAGTCCCGCGTAAAACGCTGGATCCTGACCGAAATTGTACGCGACGAGCACAACATCGCAGAGATCGCCTTCGATAGCGTACTCCAGGCACTGCGTGAGTCTGCCGGCGTGGCCCGAGATACCCGTGAAGCGAATCTTGCCCTGGCGTTTGGCGAGCTCGACGAATTCGTACCATTCCGGGTTCTGCAGCCTTGCCAAGCTGTTGACGGCGTGATTGAAGTAAACGTCGATGTAATCCGTCTGCAATCGTTGCAGGCTGCCTTCCAGCGCCTGCATGATCGATTTCCTGTCGTCGTTCCAGGCTTGTGTCTTCGAGACGATGAACACGTCATCGCGCACTTCACGCAGGGCGTTGCCTAACACGCGTTCAGATTGACCGCGCGTATAGCTATCGGCGGTATCGAAGTAGTTCACGCCGCGTTCGAGCGCGTGGCGAACGAGATCTTCCTGGCCACTGCGCAAGCGGCTGGTACCAAATGAGATGTCTGACAGGCGAATGCCCGTGCGTCCCAGAGTCGGGTAATTGCGGATCGCGCTCTGCGCAGGGTTCACATTCGCCGCTCTTGAGTTCCGGTTGGCGGCGTGGAGGCCGGCCAACGGTAAAAAGCCAGCCGCACTGCCGGTAAGCGTGAGGAACCTGCGGCGATCGAAGTCTTTCATGGTTTGCTTAAGGCTTTCCCAACGATGCATCTGATAATATCCGATCTGCGCTTGGGGGAGTAAGTAATCGATGTCGGAAGAAAAACCCGAAAAATTGCACGACTACGAGCTGGTATCCGTCTACCAGCTCGATCCGGAGGATCAGGAAAAGCTGCTGTTGACGCAGCGCGAATGCGTTTTTAACTGGTGTACTGCTGACGAGTGGCCAATGGGGGTCATAATGTCCTGCATCTGGCGGCGTGACCGCATGTGGTTGACAGCAGGCGCGCATCGCCATCGAATCTCTGCGGTGCGACGAAACCCGAAAGTGTCGGTCGTGGTCACGAGCACGGGGACCTCGCTGGGCCCCGCCAAGACGGTCACGATCAAAGGGATCTGCACCGTTCACGAAGGCAGCGACGTCAAAGACTGGTTTTACCCGGAGTTTTCCCAGGCGCTGTATCCGGATGAGACTCAAGCAGCATCGTTTCAGAAGATGCTGGATTCGCCGTTGCGAGTCGTCCTGGAAGTCGTACCGGAAAAGTTCATCACGTACGATGGCATCAAGATGATGCAACACACTGCCGGTCAGCTGCCGGCAAGTCGGCTGTCCGAACCACTGGAAGCCGATACGGTTCGTCTCGCACGGGAACTGCGTAAGCGTGACCTGATATGACCTGGTCTCGAACAACACTCCGGATCCTGTTGTCGTTGGCGGGTGGCGTGACGGTCTTGCTGGCAAACTCCGTTACCGCAGCCGCCCCTGCGGGTGACTGGCAGAATCTACTCAACGCCACGGATCTCTCACAATGGCGGGGATATCAGCAAACAGACACGCCTGCCGGTTGGCAGCTGCGCGATGGCGTGTTGACGCGCGTCGCGGCAGCCGGCGATCTGATCACCGTTGCACAGTTCTCGGACTTCGAACTCGAGCTGGACTGGCGGGTAGCGGCGGGTGGTAACAGTGGTGTGTTTTTCCACGCAACTGAGACGCAGCCGTACATTTTCATGAGCGCCCCTGAAATGCAGATCCTCGATGACGCCGCTCACGTCGATGGTCGCAACCCGTTGACTTCAGCCGGCTCCAACTATGCGTTGCATGCCGCGGCGCGCGGGATTGTGCGCGGCGCCGGGCAATGGAACGAAGCCCGTCTGCGGGTCGCAGGCGGGCACGTGCAACAGTGGTTGAATGGCGTGCAGATCATTGACTATCAACTCGGCAGCGATGATTGGCTGGCGCGGGTGGCCGCAAGTAAATTCAGCGCGTGGCCGGCGTACGGCAGGGCGGGTAGTGGCCATATCGGACTGCAGGACCATGGCGACGAGGTAGGGTTTCGCAATATCAGGATAAGACATCTACCGTGAGCGGTGCTCCGTACGACGTTGTGATCGTTGGCCCCCGAGCGGCTGGAGGAACTGGCTGACTGGCCGCGTGTTGAAAAACACGCTGCTAGTCTTCGGCGAGCCCGACAGCACTGAATTTCTCTGGTGCTCGACCGGATTTAAGGAAAGCTTATGCGCATCTTCTCAATTCTGCTGCTGGCTGCGGCGATCACATTGCTTGCCAGCGCAAAATCCGTGTCTGCCGGGCAAGCACCAGATCCGCTCTTTGCGGATGAAGCGGTCATTGCATTGACGCTGACGGCGCCGTTCCGGTCCATTTCGCGTGATCGGTCAGATGAACCGGAATACCGTCCGGGTACCTTGAGCTACACCACGCAAACCGGGCGGAGCAACGAATTCGCGATCAAAATTCGGCCTCGGGGAAAGTCCCGGCGGGATCGGCAGGTCTGTGCATTTCCACCGTTGCGCCTGAACCTGCCGAAGGGGAAGGTAGCTGGCAGTGTCTTCGAAAACCAGAATATCCTGAAACTGGTGACCCACTGCAAAAGCAGTGAAAAATTTCAGAGGTACGTCCTCAAGGAATATCTCGTTTATAAAATGCTCAACGCGCTCACCCCGGTGAGTTTCAACGTCCGCCTGCTCAAGGTCACCTATGTTGACAGTGAGAAAGACGGCAAACCGCTGGAACGGTATGGGTTTTTCATCGAACATAAAAACCGCCTTGCGGCCAGAGTGGACCTGGCTACTTCGGACGTTGTAAGAATCCCTGCAAGCGAACTGGATCCCTGGCAGGCGACCGTTGCAGAGGTGTTTCAATACATGGTCAGCAATACCGACTACTCGTTCATTGCAGCCCCGGCGGGTGAGGCCTGCTGCCACAATGCAATAATTGTCGGCCCGGCTGGTGGACCCTACGCGCCGGTACCCTTTGATTTTGACCGGACGGGGATGGTTGACCCGCCGAGTGCGCTGCCGGATGAAAACCTCGGACAGCGCAATGTGAGGGACAGGCTGTTCCGCGGATTCTGTCGTGATCAGGACGTTACAGATCGTGCGTTGGCCCACACTGTGAGCAAACGAGACGAACTCGAAGATCTGATTCGAAACCAGGTCGGCCTGGGTGATGGCGATAAGAAGAAGGCTCTGCGCTATCTGGCGGGTTACTACGAAATCGTTGGGAATGAGAAACGCCGGACTCGCGAACTTAAATGCCGCAAGTCTATTTGAGCCAGTCTGACAGCAGTTTAATCATCCTGGGATGAATGAGATAACCGATTGCGTTGTGGGGATTCGACCGGCCAAATCGCACGGCAAGGTTGTAGATATTGAAATCCTCGATGCGGCTGATGACATGATTCTTGAGCATCGCTGAAAAATCGTTCGCCACGGTTTCATCGTGACAGACGAAGTCGTCTTCGGCGGCAATATTGAACCAGTTTACGAGCATGTTCGGGTAGATTGCCGCCGCGGTCGAATCTGCCGCTTTGCCAAGTCGGCTGCGAACATAGTTATCTGCAAGCGGCGTGCCCAGTGTCACCCAGTTGCGCACCTTGCTCGCTGCTGCATCCTGCGAGGAGTGATTTAATTCACAGAACACATCGTAAGCGAACACGCTGCCGATGCAGTGCGAAATGAACATGATGTCGTCACCTCTGGCGAGGGCAGGAGCAAGCGCGTCGTGCAGGCGTTGGCGAACCTGCGTCCCGTAGTTCCCTTCATTGTCCCAGTAAGTGACAAGCTCCGGCAGCACCTGGGCGATGCGTTGCTGGCCGAGCCCAAGCACGTTGCTGACGGGTGCGCCGATGTCCATCAGAAATTCTTTCAGCGATGACTTGCCGGGTAGTGACTCGTAGTGGACGCGGCGGAATTTTTTTGCGGAACCGAACTCTGCCAGTCTCGCCAGCGTATTCTCACGGTCTGCGGCATCGATTACCGGATCGTATGGTTTTTCGGTCGGTGCGATGGCCGCGGTTAAATCTGCATAGTAGATAAGAGCGACGTTTGCTTCGTCAAGATGCATGTCCGGATGGTCTCGTGCGAGACCTTGTTTCAACGCATCAAGCCATAAACGTAACAGGACATCCTGTGCGGGTTTTAGTCCGTGGCCATGGATAAGCAAGAGTGTCTTGCGTGGTGCGTGCGTATCACTATCAGCGGTTTCGATGATAGACACTCAGCCTCCCTTTCTTGTTCTTCCCTTCGTCTGCGATGATCAAATTACCATCACTGGTGATTGCAATCCCCTCCGCCTGCGAGTGAATCTCAGGCAGCGAAAAGTCAATTGCTGTAACCGAGGAATCTTCCAGATCAATGACAATGAAAGCTTTCTGCTTGCTCGCGAGCAGCAGTATACGCCCGGGAGCGAGCAGCGTAATCCCGGAAGGCTGGTAATCTTTGAAGCCGGTCGCTAGCAGTTGTTTTCGACGTAAGTGGACAACGGGCTCAGAGGCATAGCGGTGCTCGTCTATCGACCACCGATAGACCTTGATTCCGCGTTTACCCTTTTTCAGGGTTTTGCAGGTTGCGAACAGTTCGTGGTTTGAGTCGACGTATGTCAGTCCTTCGATTTCACAATCCAGTTGCGCCGGATATTTGCGGTAACCGACGACTGCCGCGTCACTGCCTTCCGATGTTTCATAGATTGTCCCGTTGCTCGTGACCAGATATATGTGCTCCGGCGTGACCGCAATCCCCTCGAAGTCGTCTCGAACGGGTTTCTCTCCCATTTGAAATCGCTTGGTGATTTTCCCGGCTTCATAGTCGATCAGGAATATCACACCGAATTCGTCACCGTGGGCGAAGAGTCGGTCGTTGGCATCAACCGCCAGTCCGGAAATCTCTCGCAGCAATCCGGGTAGCTTGAACTGAACGACTTGCTCCGGTGGATAATCGAGACCATTGATTTGGAGCGTAGGCGGTGAAGTTTCCCGCGCTTCACAGCCGATGCAGAAAACGAGCAGAGCTGCAACGAGATTGGCGCGCTTAAAGCTCATCATCCTCATGATCTCTTCCCGTCAGGAAAGAGAAAAAGGGGCTGTTGAGGTTCTTCCCGTAGTCCAGCCGCCACAAGATGAGAGTCGTGAACACGAATGTGACGGACACGACTGTTGAAATATCGACTGCCGAGATCCCAGCGCCGAGGCCGATGGTAATTGCTGCGAAAATATAGAGCGTGTGGGACGGTTGCGTGAGCGTGAAGCGAAATCGCACCGCTGCCACAATACCGGCGAGACTGAACGCAAGCGCGATACTGTTTTGCACGATCATGGCGATCCCCGCAACGATGATTGGCAAAATGAGCATGGTCTGGGCGAACGAACGATCGACCTGCCGATCGGGAGTCGTGATGAAATAGACCCAGGAAATTGGCACCATCAGTAACGTTGCGCCAATGATGGCGATTGCAAGTCGAGTGATGTGCGGTTCGCTCGCAATGGTGGAGCTGAGAATTTCCACTCGATCGAAGCTGGTCATGCCGCGCTCGAGAAATGCCTCGATGCCACCGATCGGCATATAGGATTCTATCTGTGGAAACCACAAGAGGCTCAATTGGAACGCAGCGATGCACGCAACGTAGTAGAGCGTGATGACGAAAATAGGTGCGGCTGCCTGCGTCGACTTTCTCATGGCTACTCCTCTATCCTCCACAGCGACAATAACTGATCGCGTCGCGCCAGAATCCCCTTACGCTGCCGGGCGCTGAGCAGATCTTCGAGCGTGGCGTCCAGCAAGCTTTCGTTCAAGCCAGTCAGGGTGTTCGCAAAACCTTTCGGCACGATGGTCGGTACCTGCTGCAGATAGTCCGGGAACGTATTTGCGCTGCCGAAGGATTTTTCATAGCCGACAATTCGCAGCTCCCAACTGGCCCGATCATACAGGATGCTTTTTGCGGTCCTCGCTTCATTTCGCACCAGTGCATCGAATGCGTACATGAGCTGAAGATCATTCACCGCGCCGCAGGGATTTGGTCTGAAGGTGCCTGCGGCGGCACGCTGTTGTTCGGTAACGGTTGCCGCTGGTAGAACCGTCAGGACACCTCGCGGTTTTGCGTTGGCAACCGTCAAAGGCACGAGGTCGAGTTGCAGCAGACGATCGAGCCGATAGGCAGCCAGCGCCTGACGGACTTCGCGTTGACTGCCGGAGCGAAACGCAATCTGTACACGGAAACCATCGACTTCCAGTGTCGTTGTCTGACCGTCTTCGCCACTCAGCGATCCGGCGGAATTCTCGAGCTCTGCGGTGAGCGCCTGCTCGAACGCAGCGTTTTGATAACTGAAGTCGGGGGTCGATAACTCCCGGCTTGTCGATTCCGTCAGCGGATACTGCGCCGTCAATCCGTCATCATTCAACACGACGGCGCTGGGTTGACCGCGGTAGTAACTTGCCAGCATTCCCGTATCAGCGAGAATGACGCGGCCGGCGAAGCGCTGTTGGATCCTCCGATCGTTCGTGGGTGTATGGCCGAGCACCACGCGCTCGACACCAAGCTTGTCGAGCACCCGGGCAATTCTGGCGCTCTCAATCAGGGGATGGCACTGAGCGGTACCGCGATACCAGGTCGGACTCTGCTCGCCGAAAAACTCAGAGTTCTGCAGCTCGGCAAATCTGGCGTGACTCGCCGCTTCATTGGTTGACGCAAGCAAACTCGATTGATCCAGCAGATCCGTCCACGGCGAAAATTGCTGTGCTGCAACCAACGTCGCGCCGAGGTCGAGCAGCTGCGTGAGCTCGGCCATAAAATGTTGATTGATTTCATCCAACGTGAATTCACTGAGCCAGACGGGAAGCCCCCCATGGGCAAAAACCGAGTCGTTTACCACCAGCATGAGCGCCTGCGACAGCAGCCAGCTGCCGTATTTACCTTCCGCGCTGAACGCTTTGCGGTGACCGAAGAATCCCGCCGGGTAGCGCGCAGCGAACGCCTTTTCAATCGACGTCTCGGTCTGCCCGGCCTGGCCGTCGGTCGTTTGGGAGTCGGCACGACGCTCCTTGCGGAACGCCCGCCAGGCTGACTCACGCAGTGCGGGCTCCTCGACATCGGCAAACGCCGCGAACTCTGCCGCGGCGACGTAGCGTAGATCGCCTGTGAGGTTCATGACTTCGTGATTACCGAGCACGACATGGACCATGCCGCCGGCAGCTTTCGCCTGCGCCTGCAGCTGCATCAGCAGATCCATCGCCTTGCGGGATTCTGCGCCACGGTCGAGCAGGTCACCCAGGCTCACGAGGTGTGTGCGACCTGCAACCCACTGATCCTGCGCGTCGATGATGTCGAGGTTCAGCAACATCATCCGCATGGCTTCATACGCACCATGGACGTCGCCAAACGCGACGACGCGCTCGATGTCGCGCCAGCGGTACTGGGCCGCCACCGCCGGCACACTCAACAATGTGAGGAACACGAGCGTCAGGCAGGCAAGGCGATTTCGTGCTGACATAGCACGCTTATACCTAACTCCGGCGCGCGGCGGAAGGATCAGGTGGCTGCGGAGCGCGGCTGGGGTCGGGTCGCAGTACCTGTATAGATACGGTGAGAACCTGACCGGTAAAATGTGGTCAAATCCATGGGAGATGGCAAAATCGCCAGAAGATGGAGCGGCTAATCCACACTGAGAAGCTTTTTTTGATCGCGGTGGCGGCCTGTGCGGGCGTGCTCGTCGCGAGTTTGTCCTTGCCGCTGCGGGCGCAGGCCGAGACGGCGCCGGTGCGTGGTGGCGCACCAGAACCTGCGGTTTCCGGCTTCCCCACCTTCAGTGGATTTCACCTCACGCAGGATGGCAACCGGCTGCTCATGCTGCGCTCCGATGGTGAATACTATGATTTGATCGTCAAAGACCTGGCAGACGGCGCCGAGCAGATCGTTTACACCGCCTCGACCAGCACGGGTCTGCTGAACTGGTGTCGCTGGGCGAACAACGACCGGATTGTCTGCTCTGCGCGCTTTTACCGCAGAACCGGCCGGGTGGGGCCCGTGATCAGTACTCGTCTGTTTGCCGTCGACCACGATGGCGCGAATCTACTGCCGCTCATCAAGAAAGTGAGAAGGACCGACCGGCACCCAAATATACGGGACGCGCAGATTCAGGATCAGGTCATCGGCTGGCTGCGCGATGATCCGGAGTCGCTGCTGCTGCAGCTCAGCAGGGACATTCCCAACCGACCGGGCGTGTACCGACTGAACATCTATACCAACGAACTCACACGGATTCTCAAGCCGAGAGGCTCCATTCGCCGCTGGTACGCCGATCAGAGCGGCGCGATTCGTCTGGGAATCGGCTACACCATTGCCGATGAGCCGATGGCCTACCTCGTCAAGGCCCACATCCTGCAGCCGCTGGATTCCGATCTATTCTCCAGTGAGGTCGCACCGGTCCCGCTCGGCTTCAGCAGCGATGGCAATTACGTGTACATGAGGATGACGAATGGCGGCGACCGTCACGGCGTGTACCGGGTTGATCTGATCTCCGGAACGGTCGATAAGACGATCCACGAGGACCCCGAGTACGACGTCTTCGGCGCAATAATGATGGACCCTGAAAGCGGCGAGCCGCTCGGCGTACGCTATGTTACCGAACAGCCCATCATGCGCTGGTTCGACCCGGTAATGGAGGCGGAATTCGCTTCCCTCGCAGCAAGGATCGGTAGCAGTTCATTGGATCTCGTCACAAGCGACGCCTCACTGCAACGGATCGTTCTGCGATCGCTTGGCAAGGTGGTGCCGGCCTACTACCTGCATGATCGCGCAACGGGTTCGATCGAATTTCTGGGTTCGCAACACCCGCATCTGCGCGATGAGCAGATCGTGGAGTTGCAGCCGGTAAGCTATCCGAGCCGCGATGGTCAGCAGATTCCTGCGTATCTTGCGCTGCCGCAGGAACGCAAGGGACTATTGCCCGCTGTGATCCTGCCACATGGCGGTCCCTACGCCCGGGATTCCGCCGAATTCGACTACTGGACTCAGTTTCTCGTCGATCGGGGTTACGTGGTTCTCAAACCCAACTATCGCGGCTCCGTCGGCTATGGCACGGCCTATATGCGCTCGGGCTACAGGCAGTGGGGATTGAAGATACAGGAGGATCTGATGGCCGGGCTCGACTGGCTCGTCGCGAGCGGAATCGCCGATCCGGACAGGCTTTGCGTGGTGGGTGCCAGCTTTGGTGGCTACTCCGCGCTGGTTGCCGCTTTCAAGTTCCCCGAAAAAATACGCTGCGCGGTCAGCTTTGCCGGGATCTCGGATTTACCGCGCATGGTGGGCAGGCTCGAACAGTTCGACCTGACTAAGCGCAACCGTGTTCGAATTCAAAGCGGCGATGCACTGCTGGAAAACTCGCCCATTCACCAGGCGCACCGGATTGATGCGCCTGTGCTGCTCGTGCATGGCGATTCGGACACCGTCGTCAGAGTCAGGCAGTCGCGCTCACTGGCGAAGGCGCTGCAACGGCACAACAAAGAGTATCGCTATGTGGAGCAGCTTGCGGGCGACCACTTTCTGAGCAATCGTAGCCAGAACGACGAATTCTTCGATGTGATGGCCGAGTTTCTCGAAGAGCACATTGGCGCGGGTCGTCACTGAATGGGGAGGCTCAGAAACGCCGGGTGAAGCGGATGCCTTCCTTGGAAAGACTCATCTGATCCTGTTCGGCCTGCCACACGAGGGTGAGACCGGAGTCTTCACCATCCTGGCGGCCAAAATACCAACGCTCGTTAATGCGCCAACCGATGATCTCCGTGAAGTCGTCGAGATCATGATCCTGGACTCCCAACGCATAGATATCGGGAAGACGATAGGCTGCTGTGATCTGGCTCGGCCGGAGTTGCGGAGCCTGTGACAGCAGCGCGGCTAGCGGCGCTGCCACGGGCCGCGTGAGCGCCACGGCTACGAGGCCAGCAGCGTGGGAAGCGGCGCCGTGAAACGGCACTGCGTCTGGGTACTTGGTCTGTGCTGCGGCTGTGGCACCGGCTACGGCTGCAAGCACGAGCAAGCTGAGGCTGAGGATCAATCGCACAACTGTTCTCCTTGCCGTCACTCGTAGGGTAATCTGTCACATAAATGCCGGTTTCCAGCCGAGAAATCATGGAGATCAGAAGAAAGAAATTGAATAAGAAAGATAATGTAACTAGTTGAAATATATTAATAAATACTAATCTTCCTGCAGAAAACATCCATAGAACACCGGCCTGGAACCTAAGGAGGGCCCATGAGCGAGGCTGCACAGACGCCTGATGCCACGGTCACTTACGAAAAACATGGGGAACGGATCGCGCGAATCACGTTGAATCGCCCCGAACGCGCTAATGCGCAGAACTATCGTCTGCTCTTTGCGCTCAACGAAGCGTTCGACCAGGCAGCGCAGGACGACGCGGTGCGTGTAATCGTACTGGCGGCCGCGGGTAAACACTTCTCCTCCGGTCATGATCTCAGCGGCGCAGACGACGTATCGTTGGCGGATGTAGGAATCAGTGTCTGGGGTGGCTTCGGTCTGCCGGGAATGGAAGGTCACTGGGCGCGCGAAGAAGAAGCGTATTTCGGACTTTGCTGGCGCTGGCGAAACATTCCCAAAGTGACCATTGCCGAGGTGCAGGGCAAGGTCATTGCCGGTGGACTCATGCTGATCTGGCCCTGCGACCTTATCGTGGCAAGTGAGGACGCGACGTTTCAGGACCCGGTGGTGGCCTTTGGCGTCAATGGCGTCGAGTATTTCGGCCATCCGTGGGAATTCGGTGTGCGCAAGGCCAAAGAACTTCTGTTTACCGGCCGGGCGATCACCGCAAAAGTGGCACAGGAACTCGGCATGGTGAATCGCGTCGTCGCCAGGGCCGATCTGACCACCGAAACGATGGCTCTGGCCGAAGAGATAGCCCGGCAGCCGATGATGGGTTTGAAGACAGCCAAAGAATCGATCAATCAGATGCAGAACGAGCAGGGGCTATACAATTCGCTGCGCAGTGCGATGTCGCTGCAGCAACTGGGACATGCGAACAATTACATCCTGCACAAGATGGCCGTAGATCCCGAAGGGATGAGCATCGTTCGGGATCTCGCGAAAAAACCGCCACTGGACAGCTAAGGGAGCATCACCAGGCAATGAAAATCACCTCCGCAAACGAGCAGTTCGATCTTTCCGGCAAGGTCGCCATCGTCACGGGTGGCAGCCGGGGACTGGGGTTGGCGATGGCGAGTGCCTTTGCCGGCGCCGGGGCGGAGGTGGTGATTGCCAGCCGCAAGCTCGACAACTGTGAAGCAGCGGCGACCGCTATCACAGAAAGCTCCGGACGCGAATGCCTGGGTGTCGCTTATCATGCCGGAAACTGGGAAGACAATGAGGAGTTGCTGAAGGTTACTCTGGAACGGTTCGGTCGCGTGGACGTGCTTGTCAACAACGCGGGCATGTCACCACTTTACGAAAACCTGGCAAGTGTCACTCAGGCGCTCTATGACAAAGTTCTGGACGTAAACTTACGAGGCCCTTTCCGTCTGGCGGCGATTGTTGGTGAACACATGGCTGCAGCGGAAGGCGGCAGTATCATCAACATAAGCAGCGTTGCAGCCGTGCGGCCGGCGCCTAACGAGCTTCCCTATGGCATGGCCAAAGCTGGATTGAACGCGTTGACGCTCGGACTCGCCAACGCGTACGGGCCGAAAGTGCGCGTCAATTGCATAATGCCCGGACCTTTCCTGACCGACATTTCAAAGGCCTGGGACATGGAAGCCTTCCAGAAAAATGCCCGAGACAATATTCCACTTGGTCGGGGTGGTGCGCCGGAGGAAGTGATTGGTGCAGCGCTGTATTTCGCGTCGGCCGCATCGAGTTTTACGACGGGCGCGGTTCTCAAAATAGACGGCGGCGCTGTCTACCAGCCTGCCTGAGCCAACGAACGGCGTGCGCGATCTTCAGTTCAGCAAACTGCGGCCGATGACCATTCTCATCACCTCATTGGTCCCCTCGAGAATCTGGTGAACCCTCAGGTCACGCACAAAGCGTTCGATGGGATAGTCCATGAGATAACCGTAACCGCCGTGCAGCTGTAGCGCGTCGTCGGCGATTTTCGAGCCCGCATTGGTTGCAATGAGCTTTGCCATTGCGGCGCATTCGGTTTTGTCCGGTGCATCTTCGCTCACCTTCAGCGCCGCGATCTGAGTCAGTGCACGGGCTGCGGCGAGCGCCGCTGCCATATCCGCAATCTGAAACTGAGTGTTCTGGAATTCGGCGATAGCTCGGCCGAACTGCCTGCGTTCTTTGACGTAGTTGATCGACTCATCCAGGCAGCGTTGGGCGCCTCCTATGGAACAGGCAGCGATGTTCAACCGACCGCCGTCGAGCCCGGCCATGGCGATATTGAACCCGCTACCTTCCGCGCCGACGCGGTTGCTCACGGGAACTCTGGCGTCTTCGAAGATCACCATGGCGGTGGGTTGCGCATGCCAGCCAAGTTTGCGCTCATTGGCGCCGAAGCTGACGCCCGGGGTGTCCTTCTCCACGACCAGGCAGCTGATACCCTGGTGATCGGTCCCGCCGGTTCTGACCATGCAGACATAAATTTCGTTTATTCCTGCGCCGGAGATGAACGCTTTGCTGCCATTGAGGACATAGTCGTCGCCGTCGCGGATTGCGGTGGTCTTGAGTGCCGCCGCATCCGACCCGGAGTCCGGTTCTGTCAGGCAGTAGCTCGCGAAGTGCTCCATCGTGATCAGTTTGGGCAGGAACTTCTTTATCACTGCCTCATCGCCGAAGCTCGCAATCATCCATGCCGCCATGTTGTGAATGGAAATATAGGCCGCCGTAGTGGGACAGCCATAAGCCATGGCTTCCATGATGAGTGTTGCTTCGAGTCTTCCGAGACCAATGCCACCGACGGATTCCGGGAGGTAGATTGCACCGAACCCGAGATCTGCGGCGCGGCGAATCGTTTCCCTGGGGAACTCGTGGTTTTCATCCCAGCGGGCCGCATGCGGGGTAATCTCATCGGCGGTAAATTTCTCCGCCAGATCCCGGATCGCAGCCTGTTGCTCTGAGAGCCTGTAGTCCATAGCAGCTGCCTACTGCATCGTGGGGATGACAAAACTCTGATCCGAGAGGTCGCCCGCCGGCCAGCGCTGGGTGACGGTCTTGATCTTGGTGTAGAAGCGCACGCCCTCGGTGCCGTGCTGATTGGCATCACCGAATGCGGAGCGCTTCCAGCCGCCAAACGAATGGTAAGCGACAGGCACCGGGATCGGCACATTGATGCCTACCATGCCCACGTTGACTCGCTGGGCAAATTCCCGCGCCGCCTGGCCATTGCGGGTGAAGATCGCGACACCGTTGCCATACTGATGCTGCGAAGGCAGTTTGATCGCTTCCTCCAGGGACTCGCTGCGCACAATCTGCAGAACGGGTCCGAATATTTCCTCGCGGTAGCTGCGCATGTCGGCGGTAACGTGGTCGAACAGAGACGGACCGATGTAAAAACCGTTTTCGTAGCCCTGCAGGGAGAAATCCCGGCCGTCGACCAGCAATTCCGCGCCTTCGTCGACCCCCAGTTGAATATAGTCTTTGATCCGCTGACGATGCGCCGCCGTGACGACTGGTCCGTAGTGGGCGTCGGCGTCGGTCGAAATTCCGACCTTCATGGCGTCCATTTCCGGGATGAGTCGTTCAATCAGGTTTTCCGCAGTCCCTTCGCCGACGGCCACGGCGACCGGTAGTGCCATGCAGCGTTCACCGGCCGAGCCGAACGCCGCGCCGACGATGTCTTTCACGGTCTGATCGAAATCCGCATCCGGCATCACGATGCCATGGTTCTTTGCGCCGCCCATCGCCTGAACTCGTTTGCCGTGAGCCGTGCCGGTGGCATAGACGTACTGTGCGATGTCCGATGAGCCTACAAAACTGACGGCCTGAATGTCCTCATGGGTGAGGATCGCATCGACCGCTTCTTTGTCGCCGTTGATGACGCTGAGGATGCCGGCGGGGGCGCCAGCTTCCATCATGAGTTCTGCCAGCCGCATAGGTACCCCCGGGTCTTTCTCCGAAGGTTTGAGAATGAATGCGTTGCCGCAGGCGATTGCCGGTCCGAACATCCACATCGGAATCATGGCGGGAAAATTGAAAGGGGTAATTCCCGCAACCACGCCCAACGGCTGCCGCATGGAGTAGACGTCAATTCCGGGTCCTGCACTGTCGGTGAATTCACCTTTCAGCAGATGTGGAATCCCGCAGGCAAATTCGATGACTTCCAGGCCACGCTGTATGTCGCCGTGTGAATCTGCGATCACTTTGCCATGCTCTTCGGACAACAACCGGGCGAGGTTGTCGGCGTCCGCTTCGACCAGCGATTTGAACGCGAACAGGACGCGTGCCCGCCGCTGTGGATTGACCTGGGCCCACTGGATTTGCGCCTCATTCGCGGCGGCCGTGGCCTGCGCGACTTCAGCGGCCGTCGCCAGTGCAACCTCGGCTCGGATCTCACCGGTCGACGGATTGAAAATATCACCGAACCGGCCACTGGTGCCGACCGTGGCGGAACCTGCGATGAAATGGCCATATCGATCCACGATGGCACCCTCTTTGTGTCCGTTTGGGATGCGAATTCTAATCGAGAGTCCCGGCGTGGTCATATTTAAGATTCAGCGAAAAAGCGGGTCAAACCATTTCTGCCCGTGGTGCGACATAGGGTTGTGAAGCGTAAAGTACGCTCTGAATCCGTTCGATTGATTCAATCGATCCAGAGGAGACAAAAATGACCAAGAGCATCGGCCTGATCCACGGCCTGATCGCACTGGGCCTTGCCGGTGGTGCGAGCAATGCCTTCGCGGACCAGATCACGCAATCGCGGGATGTCACGGGTTTCACCGCGATCTCGTTTGCCGGTTCCGGTGATCTGTATCTGACCCAGGGTGACGAAGAATCCCTGACCGTTGAGGCGGACGATGATGTGATCTCCAGCATCATCACCGAAGTCAAGGACGGCGTACTGCATCTTTACCGAGAAAAAACGAGTTCCTGGCGCGGCTGGTTCCATGACGATGACGTGCGTTATGACTTGACCTTCATAACGCTGGATTCCCTGCGCATTGCGGGGAGCGGCGACGCCCATGCCGGTCGTATTGAAGGCGCCGACTTTGCGATAACCATCAGTGGTTCCGCCGACGTCAACATCGACGAGCTTGATGTTGATTCACTGGAGATAGCAGTTACCGGTTCAGGCGAGCTGCAGATAAATGAGCTCAGCGCAGGAGAACTGAAAAGCCGTATTACCGGATCCGGTGAGGTGCAGGTGAGTGGTGAGGTAAGATCGCAGCAGATTTCGGTCACGGGCAGTGGTGATCACATCGCGCCTGAGCTGCAAAGCGAGTCCGTTGCGGCTCGCGTGGCGGGTTCCGGTACGGTTGATGTCTGGGTGACGCACGACCTCGAAGCCAACGTCAGCGGTTCCGGCGATGTCATCTATCGTGGCGACCCCAGCGTCAGCAAGCGCGTGTCCGGCTCTGGAGAAGTTGCGCAGCGCGAACGTATGTAGGTGCCAACTGCGGACCCAGTCACGCGCGCATCGATACAGCGATAGGAGAACGGATGACGGCTGAGGTTGGGCTCTATGAAGCCATGAGTACGCTGCGCGCCGTCCGGCGCTTACGCAGCGATGCGATCCCCGCTGACGTCCTGCAACGCATCCTGCAGGCGGGGGCGTGGGCACCAAGTGGTGGCAACGTTCAGCCATGGCGGGTAGTCGTCGCGAAAGACCCGCAGATAAGGCGCCAGCTCGGCGCGCTCTACGCCCCCGAATGGGCGAAATATCGCAGTGGTGCGTGGCAGAATGTCGAGCGGCTGACGGGCGAGGCGCGGGCAGGCCAGGAGCGGATGCTGCGCGCAGCGGACTATCTCGGAGAACATTTCGGGTCTGCCCCGGTCATCCTGGTCTTCTGCTTCAATCCCACCACCATGGCGATCACCGACGCCGATCTGCCGCGGCCCAGCGTCGTTGGCGGCGGCTCCGTTTACCCTGCGGTGCAGAACGTCATGCTCGCCTGCAGGGCCGAAGGAATCGGTTGCACGTTGACGACCCTGCTGTGTTTTCAGGAGGACGCGGTGCGCGAGCTTCTGGCGATTCCCGATCCCTGGTACACGTGCGCGTTCATGCCGATCGGCTATCCCGAGCTGCGCGGTCATGGGCCGATCAGCCGGCGGCCCGTCGAAAAACTCGCCTATCTCGATCGCTGGCAGGGCAAGTTCTGAAAAAACAACAATCAGCCCTTCTCGAGAATACTCGAACCCCGGAATCCGCAAGCATTGGGGCCGGAGGGGTAGCCTACCAGCACGGTGAGCGACCAACCGAGTAAGCGAATTGACCGTCTTGGGGCAAGTTCGTGAAGCGAGGGAATCGCGGAGCGATTGGGCGCCGTGCAGGTAGGCTACCCCTCCGGTCGCAATGCGTCGCCAACTGACGCTCTGTAAGATCTTCTGGAAAGTAGCGGTTAGTCTCTCTCAGCGATACCTGCGACGGCACCGGCCACAATGTCGTGTATGGCCTGCAGCGTCAGCTTCCCCGGATCATCGAGATGCGGATAGGAGGCGATACCCAGGGCGGCAGTCTTCGGATAGCTGAACATTACTCGTATGGCGGCGGCGAGCTCTTTGCCGGTGGGACCGTTGGGTACCGTCAGCGGATGTCCTGAGACCTCTGCAGGGTCCAGCACATCGAGGTCGACATGCACGTAGACGATGTCTGATTTTTCGGTCAGCTCGCGCATGAGCCTGTGTAGTTTGCTGCTCAATTGCCGCACGTCCTCAGTGGAGATCTGCGGGATGGCATCGCGCTCGATACGCTCCTGTTCGAGTGGGTCGGTATCGCGTACGCCCACCATCACGATGTGGGATTTGGGCAGAGGTTCATCCATGCCGGCCTGCTTGCGCATCCGGCTGAGTCCGTCACCGGCTGCGATCGCCACCGGCATTCCGCCGAGCATGCCGGAGAGCGTCGTCTCCGGCGTGTTGTAGTCACCATGAGCATCGATCCAGACCAGGCCAACTCGCTGGGGTCCGGCGACACCTGCCTGCGTGGCATGCTGCAGCCCGCCCAGCATGCCCATCAACGATGAGCAGTTGTTGTACAGACCGAGATTCAACAAACCCGCGTTGAAATCCTCAGTCGCCAGGTTCGCCAGGTGGCCGCTGGCCAGCCCAAAGCGGTTCCAGCGGCCGTACTGTGCTTCGTCCTGGGCGGTGAGGGCGACGGTGCGCGTCCGCACCAGCCGGCCACCGGCTGCCTCGATGACTGCTGCCATGCCACCTTCGGTCATCGCAAGTGCATCACCGTCGATCTCCGGTCCTGCGCGATCTCCGGCGTAAGGGTTGATGACGATACCGACATCAACGACGGCCATGGCCGCCAGTGGCGCCAGCGCCAGGGCGATGCAGATGCTGCGGAGCAGCCTTGTGTGGATGTTTCTTCGAATTCGCATGGTGTCAGCTCTCCGCGACTATGGCTCTGCTTCGTAAACGACCTTACCCGCCACGATTGTCAGCAGAATTCGGCCATCGAGTATTGCGCCGGGATCGGTTTGCGCCAGCTTGAACGGATCGATGTCCATCACGGTTACATCCGCCCAGCGACCGACCTCGAGAATGCCTGTTACGTCTTCGCGGAAAGCTGCGTAGGCCGACCAGCTCGTATAGGCACGCAGGGTTTCATCGATGTTGACTGACTCCTGGGCATACCAGCCGGTGGTGGGTTGTTGTGCCTTGTCGCGGCGCGTTAACGCGGCGTGGATACCGTAGAAAATGTTGTGGTCGGATCCGGGATTGTCGGCGTTGAAGGTCAGCATCGCACCGGATTGCCTGAGTGTTCTCCAGGCGTAGGCACCGAGCACGCGTTCCGGACCAAGTCGTTGTTCCGCCCAGGTCTTATCTTCCACTGCATGAGGTGGTTCCATCGAGGCGATCAGATTCAGCTGGCCGAAGCGCGCCATGTCAGCAGGATCGATTACCTGAGCGTGTTCGATGCGATTGCGTTGCGCGCGCAGGGTGGGATCATCACGGTAGACGTCCGTCAGAAAGTCCAATGTTTCGCGGTTGCCGGCGTCACCGATTGCGTGGATGGCCACCTGAAAACCGCGCCGCATCATTTGCGCGACCAGAGCCTGATTGAACCCATACTCATCGCCGCTGACACCTCGATGTCCGGGCCGATCGCTGTAGTCTTCGAGCAACCGCGCGCCCCGGGAACCCAGTGCGCCGTCGTAGTAGGCTTTTACTGAACGGGTGACCAGATAGCTCGCGGCATCCGCGTCAGGTCCTTTTTCCAGCCATTCCCGCGCCAGGGACTCATCGCGCACCGACAGCATGGCGTAGACGCGCAGCGGCAGGCGACCCTCGGCTTCGAGTGATTCCAGTATGGCCATCTCCGCACCCTCGAGGCCTGCATCGTGGATGGTGACATAGCCATCGGCGGCCATCTGCGCCAGCGCCGTGAGCACCTGCTGCGTCATCTGCTCGCGGGTTGGTGGCGGTATGGCTGCTTCCAGCAGCGGCACCGCCCGGTTCAGCAGCAGCCCACTGGGTTCACCGTTGTCGAAGTAACCGATTTCGCCACCGTTCGGTGTCGCGGTTTCGCTGGTGATACCGGCACGCGCGAACGCTCTGGCGTTACCCCAGCCGGCAAAACTGTGAAGACTGCGCATATAGACGGGATGGTCGGGTACTTCGGCGGACAGTAAGCGCATGTCCGGATAGCGATTGGCCCAGGCACCCTCGTCCCAGCCCTGGCCGATGATCCATTCCCCGGCCGGTACGTCCGCCGCCTTCGCCACGATACGGGCAACGGCTTCTTCTTCGGTGTCCACGTCGTAGAGACTTACCCGACTCAGCGAGGCGCCGAGATTGAATATGTGGGTATGGGAGTCGACGAGCCCTGGCAGCACGCTGGCGCCGGCGACGTCAATGACGCGGGTATCCCGGCCGCGCAAGGCCAGCGCCGCTTCATTGGTTCCCACCGCAATCAGGCTGCCATCCGCGATTGCTATTGCCTGCGCATCTGGCTGCCAGAATGTTCCATCGTGCGGTGCGCTTCGGGCAAGCGTGCCGTCGGCCGCCGGGTCCGGCCAGTCCAGCGTGTAGACGCTGGCGTTGATGATTACCAGATCCGCGGTCTGCGGATTGTCGGTTGCACTCGGTGACGTGGGCGAACACGCGTTCAGAATTAATGATACGACCACAATACCGATCTTGCGCATTTGCTTTTCCAGCTGGACGTGTGGCGATGGCAGTCGTTATTCTACTGCCCGCGGGCAACCACAGGTAGGTTGCCACGGTCACAGATGGACTTGATCCTCGGCGGACAGGTACCACAATCGCGCTGCACTGCCACAAGCCCGATCCGATCGCCCCGAATGACTCCGTCCACGTGACTGCAGGAACTCTTGAGAAGAGGAGGCACGTACATGTTGCTGTGTTTGGATGTCGGGAACAGTCAGATCTACTGCGGAATCTATGTCGAAGACCAGCTGACGCTGCAGTTTCGACGGACCTCGACGGTGCGAAGTTCTTCCGACGAGCTGGGTATTTTTCTGCGTGCTGCGTTGCGCGAAAATGATGTGGAACCCGAGAAGATCGCGCAGATTGCCATCTGCTGCGTGGTTCCCGACATGCTCTACTCGTTGCGCTCCTGCTGTCAGAAGTACTTCAACATCGAACCGCTGGTGATGCGCCCTGGCATCAAGACGGGGCTCAAGATTGGTTACAAGGACCCGAAAGAGGTCGGAGCGGATCGCATCGCGGATGCCATCGGAGCGGTGAAACTGCACCCGAAACGCAATCTGATCGTGATTGACTTCGGCACCGCGACGACGGTTTGCGCGATCAGCAAATCGCCGGAATTTCTTGGCGGCAACATCATTCCCGGAGTCCGGCTGTCCATGGATGCGTTGGAGGAGAAAACGGCGCAGTTACCGTCCGTCGAAATTGTTCCTGTGTCCTCTGCGATCGGCAGAACCACGATTGAGAGCATTCAAAATGGACTCTACTGGAGCAACGTCGGCATGGTGAAAGAGATTGTGTCGCGCATGACCGAAGAAGCGTTCGCCGATGATCCTCCCGTGGTGATCGGTACCGGCGGCTTTGCGCATCTCTTCGACGGACAGGACTTATTCGATGAAGTGATACCGGATCTGATACTCGAAGGATTGCGCGAAGCGGTTCGTCTCAATAAATGACGCTGCGGGCCAGCTTCGATCAGCCAGGTCGATCAGGCTGCCTCGCGTGCCAGCGTCTCCTCCTGCGCCGGTTCGATCTTGAAGTTGGCGTAGCCGTAGGCTGCTGCAATGAATGGGTTGATCAGATTGAAGAAGCAGAAGGGTAGATACGCGATCGTCGCCACGCCGAGCGTTGCCGCCATGTAGGCGCCACAGGTGTTCCACGGGATGAGCGGTGACGTGATGGTTGCCGAATCCTCCAGCGTGCGTGACAGGTTCTTCATGTGGAGGCCGCGCTCGCGATAGGCGTCCTTGAACATGCGGCCAGGCAGGACAATGGCCATGTACTGGTCTGCAGCAAGCACGTTGACGCCAAAGCAGGTGCCGAGCGTCGTTGCGATCAGAGCACCTGTGGAACTGGCGGTCGACAACAGCATTTTGACCAGGCGTTCGAGTATGCCCGCCTTCTCCATTGCCGCGCCGAAACACATTGCGGCCAGGATCAGCCACACGGTGGTCAGCATGGAACTCATGCCGCCGCGCGAGAGCAACGAATCAAGATCTGCATCACCAGTTGCTGCGGTGAAGCCGTTGAACAGCACAATCCAGATGGCTTTCACCATCGCAGTCCCGCCGTTCAGGCTTGCATCGTCGGCGAGTCCCTGCAGCACAGGCTGCTGAAAAATCAGCGCTGTGACTATGCCGGCCAGGACGCCGGACAATATCGAGGCAATCGCGGGAAAACCCTTGGCCGCCAGATAAACAACCACGACCACCGGCAAGAGCAGCAACACGTTGATGCTGAAATTCGCATCGAGCGTCTCGAGGGTTGCCGCAAGCGAAGCCGGTGATTCGTCGCCCGAGCCGGTCAATCCGATCAGGCCGAAAACGATTAGAGCAAACACAAAACTTGGTGCCGTCGTCCACACCATATGCCGGATGTGGGTGAACAGGTCGATGCCGGTAACCGCGGGCGCGAGGTTCGTCGTATCGGATAAGGGTGACATTTTGTCACCAAAATAGGCGCCGGAGATAATGGCGCCAGCGGTGATCTCGACGGAAAGATTCATGCTGGCCGCCACCCCGATCAAACCGATGCCGAGCGTCCCGGCGACCGTCCACGAACTGCCGATGGAAAGCGCAGTGATGGCGCACAGCAGACAGGTCGCGGGATAAAAAATGCTCGGGTCAAGCAGCAGCAGGCCGTAGTAGATCATCGTCGGCACCGTGCCGGAAAGCATCCACACTCCGATCAGAGAACCGACTGAGAAAAGGATCATGATTGCCGGCAGCGCGGTGGCGATTCCGTTGACAATGTTTTCTTCGATTACTTTCCAGCGGTGACCGTTTTTTATGCCGATCACGGTCGCAATCACAGCGCCGATGACCAGCGCAATCTGGTTGGCGCCAGCGGATGAGTCACTGCCAAAGATGATTACGGAAAGTGCCAGAAGAAAGACGGTGGCGCCGATGCCGAAGGCAACATCGATTCTGCTCGCAGGACGTGCGGTTTTGCTGCTGTCTGCCTCGCTCAAGATCTATCCTCGCAACCTGTCAATCAGCAACTGCATTCTGCTTGATACGCTGGGAATTCGCATCAGACGATGGCAACCAGGCGGTGCGGAACTTCAAAGCACTTTTTGCGCCGGCTGACACACCGGTGAATAAGTCGCATCCAAGAGCTCGGTCAGTGAGCCGCGTTCGGCAGATGGACCGTTGCGCCCGGGGTAAACCGGCCCGGCAAGCAGACCGTTGGGCGCGAGCTGTGCATTTACGGAGAACACGCTTTTCAACGGATCGTTGTCGAAGCCGTAACGCAGATCGGTTGCGAGTAGACGCCAACCGGAGCCCGGGGTTTTGCCGTCGGGTTTGAGGTCATAGTGTGCCCAGCCCATGGTGAACCAGTCGAAGACTTTGCCTTCCCGGCTTTGCAGATAGTCAGCCAGAAGCGTTGGATCTGCCGTGGGTGCCGTTTGCCAGTCGATGTCGCACGGCTGCCACATTGAGATGAAGCCAACCATGTCACGCCCGGGCAGGCGAGCGACTACGCGCCGGTAGTGCACCTGCAGGATCGTTGGAAACGCGCTCACTCGGGCGTTGTCAATACCAGCCGCGCGCAGCTGGGCGATGGCATAGTCCTCGGCCTGCCGGTTCAACCACCAGCCGTAGCCGAGGTAGCTCGATGAGACGATGAGCGTGCCGAGTGCGATCGTGTGCATCAGCGCTTTGTCAGGCCACAATCGGGCGAGCAGCAGGCCGCCGATCAGCAGCGCGGTATATATCGGATCGATGATCGGCATGGCGTTGATCGCGAACCTTGCATCGCTGAACGGCATCAGCAATTGCGTTCCGTAAGTTGTCAGCAGATCGAGCAGCGGGTGGGAAAAGATCGCCAGTGTGAGAGCGATGATCCAATAGCGCAGTTCCCGAGTGCCAACGTTCGGATCTTTGCGTCGTTCCCTGCGCCAGACCAGCCAGCCGAGCACGGGACCGACGACCGGCGCGAAGAACAGGGAATGCGTCAATCCCCGGTGGGTCAGCAACTGATCGACAAAATCGCCGTTGATCGAGAAAAGCACGTCGATATCGGGCATTGCACCGGCCATGGCACCGTAGACGGCGGCTCGATAGCCAATCCTCCGATCGCCAATGGTCGCGCTCGTGACGCTCTGCGCGACGATGGCGCCAAGTGCTGCTTGGGACAGTGGATCCATTGCTTTACGGCGCCGTCCGTCACGGCCTGTGTGATTCCCGGTGGTTGAGATTGCGCACTCTGGAGCGCGTAGAGCGGCGCGCTGAGCATTGTACGTGCGTGCGGCCAGAATGCTATTGTGTAAATGAGCCGTGCAAAAGGCGCAGGAAGCGTAGGCGCACGGAGCGTAGGAGGCACAAGATGACGCAGAAAAATTCGCAGGACGACAACGCACGTTCACCGTTCGGTCTGCCGAATCTCGACATCGAGTCGTTGTTCAAGCAGATGCAGATTCCGGGTATCGATATGGAGAGTCTGCTCGATGCTGAGAGGCAGAACATCGAGGCGGTACGGCAGGCCAATGAAACGCTGGTGCAGGGCTGGCAGGCGGTCGCCGAGCAGCAGCGCGGAATTCTCGAAGCCACCGTCGAGCGTTGGCGGCAGACGATGGAGCAGGGGACACCGGCGACGGCGAGCGAAGTCATGCAACGCCAGTCGGAGCTGGCACGCGAAGCATTTGATGAAGCGCTTTCAAACATGCGGGAGCTGGCGGAGATCGCCGCAAAGTCGCAGTCTGAAGCATTCGATATCATTCGCAGTCGTGTCGAACAGCGGCTGAGCGAACTGTTGCCCGGGCGGAAATCGGACTGAAATTCAGTCCTTGAGTCTGCCTTCGGCGTCGCGTAATTCCGGGCCGTTGACGCGCGCACGACCGTCGCCGAACTTTGCATCTCTCGCCCGCAACGTCGCCTTCAGGCCATGTTCGCGGACAGAGGCGCCATAGTCCCTCGCGGCGCGGGTGTTGTGACCGCGCACGTCGTTCTCCGCAGCCAACCGCTGCAGGGTTCGTGCCCCCATCAGTTCCAGTCCCAGGTTGATGATCCGCTTGTTGGTCGATAGCAGATCCGGATCGATCAACGCCAGACGGTCCGCCAGTTGCTCGACCTCCGCGGCGAGGTGTTCTGCGGGTACGGATTTCAGAACCAGTCCGATCTGCTGAGCTTCGCTGCCGGTGATGGTGTCGCCAGTCAGTGTCAATCGCTTGGCCCATTGTGGACCGACGTTGTAGAGCCACAGATTATTCGGCAGCGCGCCCAGGTCCCGGGCGGGGGGAAAACCAAACGTGGCATCGTCCGCCGCGATCACCATGTCGCAGAGCATCGCGATGTCGGTGCCACCGGCAAGACAGTAGCCGTGGACCTGAGCGATCGAAGGTTTGTGCATATCGAACAACGCCATGCGAAAGCGCTGAGCGCGTTCCAGTTGCCAGGCGTCATCGTCGATGCTGCGCCCGCCGCGATAGCTGTTGGCCTCATCCTGAATTCTCGATACCGGAACGTCGCTGTCCGCACCCGTCAGATCGTAGCCTGCGCAGAAGGCGCGACCGGCGCCGCGGATGATCACACAGTGCACCTCACGGTTGTTGTCTGCCTCCCACAGCGCTTCTGACAGTTCGGCCTGCATCGCGAGAGTGATCGCGTTGAGTTTCTCCGGTCGATTGAGTGTGATTCTGGCTCGTCCGTTGTCCGTCTCGTATTCGATGTGCACGAAATTTCCCATCTTCCACCCCGTCGTGAGTTCCCTCTACAATGTTGGATTCGCAAATCATCCGTCAAGTCAGCTGAATGCTTTATTGGATTCTCCACACAACGGCTATCGGTACGCTGGCAGCAGTATTTGCCCTCAGCGTGCGCCACAAGTTACGCGACTTCCCACGCTTCAAGGCGTCGCTGGGTGCTTACCGTCTCTTCCCGGATTCGCTTCTGCCAGTCGCAGCGCCCGCGGTGGTCGCACTGGAACTGGCCGCGATAATTGCGCTTTTCGTGCCGGTCGGTCCGGGTTTGTGGATTGCGTTTGGCTTGTTGTGTCTCTACACGCTTGCGATCACCATTAATCTGTTGCGTGGTATCACGGCGATCGACTGCGGCTGTGGTGATCAGCCCACGCCGATCAGTGGTTGGCTGGTGTTGCGCAATGGTGCGTTGCTGTTGCTTGCCTTCCCGCAGGATCCGGCAGCCACGGGTGGCACGGCGGCGGGCTGGGCGCTGGTGGTCGTACTCGTGGTCGTGGTATTGCTGTTCTATATGACGATTGAACAACTTCTCGCAAATCAGTTTGTCGGTGATATCAACGATGGATAGTTTGCTGGCCATCTCCAACATCGCACTGTGGCTTCTCATGCTGGGCCTTGGGTTACTCGTTTTTGCACTCAGTCGGCAGCTCGGCGTGCTTTACGACCGCGTGGCACCTGCGGGCGCGCTCATGGTGAATCAGCTGATCGCCGTTGGTGACCCGGCGCCGGTGATCACGGCCAGCACCCTCAGCGGTGCTACCGTCACAGTCGGCGGAGAACGGGGCCGCAGTCATCTGCTTTTTTTCCTCGCACCGGATTGTCCGATCTGTAAGTCGCTGGTACCGGTTCTGCGTTCGATTGGCAAGGCTGAGCCGTGGCTCGACATTTCGCTTGCGAGTGACGGTGGCACACTACAAGAGCATGAGCGGTTCGTGAGCGCAGAAAGGCTGACAGATTTCGAGTACCTGATTTCAGAGGATCTGGGTCGATCCTACGGCATCAGCAAGTTGCCCTATGCAGTGCTGATCGATGAAATCGGTATGATCGCCGCCATGGGCCTCGTCAATTCGCGGGAACATCTGGAGAGCCTGTTCGAGGCGAAAGAACGTAACGTTGGCTCTATCCAGGAGTATCTGCAGGATCACGAAGCCCGCGATTGAGGTAGTGCGGTCCCGCAGCAAGCAGGAAAGTAAGCAGGAAAAAGGAACAGTTGATGGCAACGCCCAGCTCGCAGATTGCCGGGGTCGATCTCGACAGCTACTGGATGCCGTTCACCGGCAACCGACAGTTCAAGACAGAACCGCGCATTATCGTGGGAGCCGATGGCTGGCACTATCGCTCGGCAGATGGACGCAAAATACTCGACGGTCTTTCAGGTCTGTGGTGTTGTGGCGCCGGGCACAATCGCGCCGAACTGGCGCAAGCGATTGCCGCACAAGCCCAGGAGCTGGACTACGCACCGGCGTTCCAGTTTGGCCATCCCAAGGCTTTTCAGCTGGCGCAAAAACTGCGTGATCTGACTCCGTCGGGTCTGGAGCACGTTTTCTTTACGAACTCCGGTTCCGAGTCCACCGACACCTCATTGAAAATCGCCAGAGGCTACTGGCGGCAAAAAGGTCAACCGGGCAAGACGCGGCTGATCGGGAGGGCGAAGGGTTACCACGGTGTCAACTTCGGTGGCATCTCCGTGGGAGGTATCGGATCGAACCGGAAGTTGTTTGGTGCGACGCTCGAAACGGATCATCTCTCGCACACGCTGTTGCCGGAAAATCGTTTCACCCGAGGGATACCTGAACAGGGCGCGGCTCTCGCCGATGAACTCGACGAGTTGGTCGCGCTGCATGATGCATCGAACATCGCTGCAGTAATCGTTGAGCCGTTCGCGGGCTCCGGCGGGGTGATCCCGCCACCGCGCGGCTATCTGCAGCGGTTGCGCGAACTGTGCGACAAACACGATATCCTGCTCATCTTCGATGAGGTGATAACGGGCTTCGGCCGCTGTGGAGCGACGACCGGCGCGGAGTTTTTCGGTGTCACGCCGGACATTGCCAATTTTGCCAAGCAACTCACCAACGGCGTCATTCCCATGGGCGCGGTGGTGGTTTCCCCGGAAATCTATCAGACGTTCATGGCGGCCGGTGGCCCGGAATACATGGTGGAGTTTCCCCACGGCTACACCTATTCGGGTCATCCGATTGCCTGCGCTGCGGCGCTGGCAGCGCTGGAAATTTTTGCAAAAGAAGATCTTGCAGGACAGGTTGCAGCCAAGGCGGGCCACTTCGAAGACTGCATTCACGGCCTCGCCAATCATCCGCACGTGCTTGATGTGCGCAATATTGGTTTCGCCGGCGCATTAACCTTAGCGGCATACCCCGGGGAACCGGCGCGGCGACCTTATGAGGTTGCGATGTGGTGCTGGCAGCGCGGTCTTTATGTACGTTACGGCGGAGATACGTTGCAGTTTGGCCCGGCTTTCGTGATGGACAACGCCGACGTGGCGGAGATGTTTAACATTGTGGGTGATGCGCTGCGCGCGGCCGCTTGATGCGAAGCCTCAGGTAGACAGCGGTATTGCCGTCGAGGATTTGATCCGCTCCATGGCAAACGACGATGAGACATCGCTGAGCGGGGCAACCGCGATGAGTTTCTTGTAGACCCGGTCGTAGTCGGCGATGTCGCGCGCAACGATTTTCAGCATGTAATCCGTCTCGCCGCTCATGCGGTAAAACTCGACCACCTCGGGCATGGCCTTCACGCCTTCGGCGAACGTCTTGAGCCACTTGTCGTTGTGCTCGTTGGTTTTGATGCCAACGAACACCGTGACGTTCAGATCGAGTTTTTTCTGGCTCAACAACGCCACCCGGCGGCGGATGATGCCGCGCTCTTCCAGGCGGCGCGTTCTGCGCCAGCAGGCGTTTGGCGACAACCCCACGCGATCGGCGACTTCTGCGTTGGCGAGCGCTGCATTGTCCTGCAGCAGTTCGAGAATGCGGATGTCTAGGCGGTCAATATCTTCCATAAAGATCTATTCGCATGGGATATATTCCCGATTATAGGGCTAAGTGAACTAATTATTGGTAAACAATTTCCGGATAGTTGCAATAAAGTATAAGTCTGTCCGTCTTGAGAAATCGTCGATGAGCCTCATCGCAAACGCGTTCTTCGATGTGGAGACTTTCTCCTTCAGTTACGTACTGGTCGACCCTGACAGCCGATCCTGTGCAATCGTCGACCCGGTGTTGAACTACGATCAGGCAAGCGCGACGTCGGCGACGCGGGGGGCGCAACAGATCGTCGATTTCGTGATTTGCAATGCGTTACGATTCGATTCAGCGGATGAACGAACGGGCAATATCCACGTGCACGAACGGATATCGCGGGACGGGTATATTGCGCTGCGCACTGCGCGTGATCATGATCTCGCTGCCCCAAAGCTGCTCGATGCGGCGTTGCCGTTTAATATGGCGGGTGGCTTGATTGCTGTTGAGAGCCTCAGGGAATGTTGCAAGAGGGCGGCCGCGTGATGCGAATTGCCAGTTTGACGCTTGGCATGTTAATGCTGATGGGAGTGGTTCCTGGTGGTTCGCCAGGAGCCTGGGCGGATGGTTTTCCGGCGGCCGAACGCTCACTACAAGTCGCGAATTCCGTCTGGCTCACGAGCAAGCCGGACCTGCGACAACTCGACTCTGACAGGGTTGGTGGGGTGTTGATCGTTGATCTCAGAACGTCCGCTGAAGGCACGGACGAGGCAGCAGCGCAAGCGCGTAATCTCGGATTGCGCTACCAGAATATTCCGGTTAGCGGTGCCGTGATCGACCCGGACAGCGTCGCGGCGCTGTCTGCGGTGCTTGCAGCAAACGGGCAGGGAGATGTGATTATCCATTGCAGGTCGGGGAATCGCGCGGGTTTGCTGTGGGGTGCTGTGCAACTCGAGCAGGGCGTCCCGCTCGAGGACGTGCTGGTCGGTGTCTCGGATATTGTGAACCGGCCGGGAATTGAAAACGCGTTGAAGGACTACGCGCACACTCGAGAGTCCCGCTGATCAACCGTTTAATATTAGTGTTGAGGATTTGTTAATGGATCCCGAGAGCCGGCTATTTCCATCCGCCTGAATCCAGGAATCATTCTCTCCGTGTTGGCCCTGCCACCACTGGTGGCGTTCGGTAACCCGGCCGTCGCCCTGCTGGTCGGTGGTGCCATCGTGTTGATGTTCAATCGTGCGCCATTGGCGAATGGTGCGTTGTTTGGCAAGTACTGCCTGCAGACCGCGATCGTTCTGCTGGGTTTCCGCTTGAATCTTGAAACGGTCTGGCATTTGAGCGCGAGTTACACCTGGGGCGTTGCGGTGTTCGTCATCGGCACACTGGGTCTCGGCCTGCTCTTAGGCTATCTCCTGCGAGTGGACAAAGTGCCTGGACAACTGATCGCCGCCGGTACTGCGATCTGTGGCGGCACGACAATCGCTTCCCTCAGTCCGGTCATCGGCGCCAAGCCGCATGAAACTGCTGTCACGCTCGGTCTGATATTTCTGCTGAATGTGGTCGCGCTCTTCGTATTTCCCTACATTGGTCAGTGGTTCGAGTTGTCGCAACTGGAGTTCGGCCTGTGGTCGGCACTCGCCATTCACGATACGAGTTCTGTAGTCGCTACCGCGGCGATCTATGGTGAGGAGGCGGCCGATGTCGCAACCACCATCAAACTCGGTCGTACCCTGTGGTTGATCCCACTGATTCTCGGAGCCAGTTTGATCGTACGCGAAGAAGGTGCCCGCCTGCGTGTGCCGGGGTTCATTTTGCTTTTCCTGTTGGCAACTGCTCTAGGGTCACTTCTGCCTGTGCCGTCGATTCTCCTGCAGGGTGCGTCCGTGACGAGCAAGGCACTTTTAGTGTGTGCACTCTTTCTTGTGGGTACCGAACTCACCAGAAGCACGCTGCGGCGGATTCGCGGACCCACACTCTGGCAAGGATTGCTGCTGTGGCTTACGGTTGCACCGCTTTCGCTGCTGGCAATACGCTTCCTTCACTAGCTGGGTTCGTCGCGGGGATGTCGCCTAGTTATATAGATAGAGAAAAAAAATTCTTTCGCGTGCAACGGTGCCTGGCTACCCTGCCGGCATGACCAGATTCGGTATCACAGACACGTTGAGTTTGCTCGCGGTTGCGGCGTTCGTCGGATACCTGCTCTTGCCGCTGTTCGTCTGAATCTTCCGCGTCTTTCGCCGTCCGTTGCGGCTTTGCACGGTTAGTTGTTTTGTACCTTCCGTAGTACTCGGTTCTACCCCCTAGCATTCGGCCCGTAGCGAAATCGTTTCTCGTCATCGGTGCGTCACTCGGCTGGCATCGTGAAATTCTGCCGTTTTCGAATCCTGCGCCCGTTGCTGAAAAGCGCTTGACACAAACCACCGTCAGGCCTAAAAAAAGCGCCACGGGCTAAATGCGTTTTGAGTAACGATTCGCGTGAGGATTCAACTAAGTCGATGAGCGATATTGAAAGCAAAACCCGCGCAAAACGTGCCAAGGAAGACGCGGAGGAACTCACCGATGAACTTGATGATGAGGAGGAGCTTGGAGAAGACGAAGAGATCAACGCCGATGACATGGTCCTCGAAGACGGGGTCGAATTTGATGATGATTCGGTCAAAGAACTCAGAGTCGTCGATGAGGAGCTCAGTCAGAAGGAATTGAATGCGCGCACGCTGGCCATACGGCGAGCCATCGAACAACGTATCGATCAGAAACGTCTCGACGAAGATCTGGATTATCTGGATCTGGAAGACTAATTCCGAAGCAAAGCCATTTTATGCGAACACAAACTCCACCGGTCCGGGATCTGGTGCTACTCGGTGGTGGGCACAGTCATGTCCAGGTTCTCAGATCTTTCGGCATGAACCCTCTTCCCGGGGTGCGATTGACGGTGATCGCTCGGGAGGTGCTCACACCTTATTCAGGCATGCTGCCTGGACACGTTGCCGGCATCTACAGCGCTGCAGAGATCCATATCGACCTGGGACCGCTGGCGGTCTTCGCCGATGCCCGGCTGATTGCCGACGAGGTAGTGGCACTGGATCTGGAGAATCGACGGCTTGAACTCGCCGACCACCCGGCGATCCGCTTCGACATACTTTCCATCAACACCGGCGCGGTTCCGCTGAGCGTAGGCGAGGACGTCATTCCGGTTAAACCGATCGGCCGGTTCCTGCCCAGGTGGGAGGAAATGAAACGCAGCGTCCAGTCAGGACAGCGAGTGTCCGTGGTAGGTGCCGGCGCGGGTGGTGTTGAACTGGTGCTCGCGATGCGAAGAAGTTTGCCGGCCGGTGTCCATCTGAGTCTGGTTTCGGAAGAATTTCTCGATCAGTTTCCAGCCGGAGTAGGCCGCCGAATGCGCCGTGCACTCGAGTCCGCAGGTATCGATCTGCAGCTTGGTTTTCGCGTCGACACAGTGACGGCTGGAGAGCTTCTCGCAGACGATGGCAGAACGCTTGAATCGCAGCATATTTTCTGGGTGACCAACGTTGCAGCACCCGACTGGCCATCGGCGGCCGGCCTCGCCACCGATGACACGGGCTTCATCAAAGTTGACCGCCATCTGCAATCGGTGTCGCATCCGCACGTGTTTGCCGCTGGAGACATCGCCGACCTGCAGCACCAGGAGAGACCCAAGGCAGGGGTGTTTGCCGTTCGCGAAGGACCGATTCTCAGCAGCAATTTACGTCGATCCATTCTTGGCAAACCGCTGAAGCGATTCAAGGCGCAGCGACGATTTCTGGTAATGATTGGCACCGGGGATTGTCGAGCCGTTGCCACCAGAGGAAGGTTCGTTGTCTCAGGTGCATGGGTGTGGCGCTGGAAAGACTGGATAGACCGACGCTTCATGGCTCGCTTCAATGAGTTGCCGCAGATGCCTCAGCCGACGAGCGAACTGCCCGAAATATTGCAGGCCGATGCTCCCGATCTCATGCGTTGTGGCGGCTGCGGCGCCAAGATGGGGGCGTCCCCACTGCGGCGCGTACTGGACCGGTTGCCACCACAGAACTTTTCCCAGGTTGCTCTGGGAATTGGCGACGATGCCGCGATCATTCGCAGCGATGGCCACGACGTCATTCTGACGGTGGACGGCTTTCGCAGCCTGGTCAGCGACACCTATCTTTTTGGCAGAATCACCGCGCACCACGCGCTCAACGATATTTTCGCGATGGGTGGCAAAGGGGTGAGCGCGCTGGCGCTGGCGACGGTACCGTTGATGGCTGAAGCCATGATGGAGGATGACCTGTATCAGATGCTGCGTGGCGCGGTGGATGTGTTGAACGATCACGGCGTCGCACTGGTCGGTGGTCATTCCGCGGAAGGTGCCGAATTGTCCCTGGGTCTGACGGTTACCGGCGTTGCCGATGGCGGGCCGCTGTTGACGAAGTCTGGACTGCGTTCGGCAGACGTCCTGCTACTCACGAAACCGGTCGGAACCGGCGTTGTGCTTGCCGGCCACATGCGCGGACAGGTTGATTCCGCAACTTTACACCACACGATTGAATCGTTGGATACCTCGAACGCTGATGCAATTGGTGTCCTCAAAGAGTTCAATCCCAGTGCGGTAACCGATGTGTCGGGGTTCGGTCTGCTCGGGCACCTGGCTGAAATGCTTAGAGGTGCTGCCCAGGGAGTCGAATTGGATTTAGCGTCCGTACCCATACTGCCGGGTGCGTTTGCGCAGATGGCCGCCGGGGTAAACAGTTCTCTACAGGCAAGCAACGAACAAGCGTTGAGTGATTTCTCAGTGGATGCTGCGTGTGATGCAAATCTGCTTCGCCTGCTCGCGGATCCGCAGACATCAGGCGGACTGCTGGCTGGGGTGCCCGCCGATCGCGCCGCGCAGTGCCTGCAGGCTTTACACGCAGCGGGCTATCCACGTGCGGCGCGCATCGGCCAGGTGCGCGCAGGCGAGTGGTGCATTGTGACGGAATCGGCCGTGTCAGCGGGTCCTGCCTCTGGTGGTTAGCCCGCGAGTATTCATCGTCACCGATCCGCTGTGCTCGTGGTGCTGGGGGATGGCGGGAGCGGTGGAAGAGGCCGCACACGAGTTGCGTGATGAAGTCGAGTTCGATCTGCTCCTCGGAGGGATCAACATCCACGCCACGCAGCCGCTGGGAGAATTCGGCCAACGCCACCTGCTGAAGATCTGGCGGGAGGTTCGCGCAACGACCGGCCAGCAGTTCGGCTTCAGACTGCCGGATGACTTCGTCTACAACAGCACTCTGCCCTGCATCGCGATCGAAGCGGTTCGGCGCCACCTGCAGCGTCCACCATTCGGTTATGTGCATCGATTGCAGCAGTGTCTTTTTGCCGAGGGCCGCAATATCAACGACCGCCGGTTGCTGAGTGAGATCGCGCGGGATTTCGGTCTGGTGAAAGATCAGCTTGCCGCTGAGTTGGCTGATTCCGATTTACGCACGGCAGTAGCGCAGCAGTTCAAGTCTTCGCGCAGCTATGGCACCAACGCGCTGCCAAATGTACTGATGCAACATGGCAGTGAACGTAGCCTGTTGCTTGGTGGCTATGCCGACTCTGAGATGCTCGTGACATTGATCAGAGAGCGCGTGGCACAAAGCGGTTGAATCATCCGGCGGCGATTAAAAGAAGCTCGCGACCGCGGGTCGAAACCGGTCCATGTCCACCAGAAACGAATCGTGACCCTGAATGGAGCTCAAGCGCCGAAAATCAACGTCCTTGAGATTTTTCTTGAGAGTAATGGCCAGTTCTTCCTGCTGCTCCATGGGAAAAAGAAAGTCTGTTTCTACACCAATGATCAACGCGCGTTCCAGGGCTATGCGCTTAAGCCCCTTTTCGAGACCCCCGCCGTGGTCGGTGGCATCGAACAGGTCCATCGCCCTTGAGAGATAGAGATAACAATTCGCGTCGAACGTGCCGACGAATCGGTTGGCGTGGGCTTCGAGGTATGACTCGACTTCGAAATCGATCCCGAACGGATGTGATACGGGTGGTCGGTCGGTCGCGCGCTCCCGGCCAAATCGCTGTGTCCATTCAGCTGCTGATCGATAACTCAGCATGCCGAGCTTGCGGGCCAGGCGCATGCCGGTGACCGGGCCTGCCGCGAAGTCGTACGCGCCGTTTTCCCAGTCTGGATCTTTGCGGATGATCTCACGCTGCAGAGATCGGATCGCGATAGAGAAGGGCAGACTTCGAGCGGCCGAAGAAATAGAGACCAACCCACGGCAGCGATCCGGGTGCAGCAGCGCAAACGCCAGTGAAGTCATGCCGCCCATGGAGGCGCCCACAACGGCATGCAGAGAATCGATTCCCAGATGGTCGAGAACCAGCGCACCGCCGTTCGCCACGTCCTCGAGGCAGAGGATCGGAAACGCAACACGATAGTGGTCGCCGGTTGCCGGATCAATACTCGCAGGTCCCGTCGATCCGAAACAACTGCCAAGTGAGTTGATACAGACGACAAAATAACGATCTGTGTCGATCGGCTTGTCTGGACCGACCATGTCCTCCCACCAACCTGAACTCGGATCATCGACTGATGACGCCACGTGCGCGGTTGGCGACAATCCGGTAAATATGAGCACGGCGTTGTTACAAGCCTCATTGAGGCAACCCCAGGTCTCATAGGCTAGTGTGGGTGACTGCAGAGACCCCCGAGTCATTTTGAATTCGCCGTCGACGATGAGATTTTTGATCGCGCTCATGCTTCA
>SMVA01371755.1_pt1 | contig 49017 bp, 40 predicted proteins | sample 2456451 | NCBI WGS metagenome assembly SMVA01 (sample SAMN11095933, study PRJNA526329) | marine sediment metagenome | biome: Marine sediment; feature: Surficial sediment; material: Deep marine sediment; isolation source: Hadal surficial sediment | place: Pacific Ocean | collected 2014-05 | depth...
CAGCTGGATTGACTCCACCGAAGCCAACGATCACGGGCAGTCTGGTCAACGGTCAGATCCTTTCGAGTGCGATAGCACTTCATCGATCCCGGCGCCGTCAATGCTTGTCTGATCGACGCAGGCCCGTATGGCACGTGCACCGAGTTCAGGTGCAGCCAGGGTCGCCAATGCACCCTGAAAACTGCCAATTGGTGTTCGCGCGGCAGCCGGGAGATAGACTTCTCGGGACATGGTTTTACGGGCTCTTTGATCAAACGCGACATTCTACCTGCCCGGGCACTCGAAGCTAGCAGGATCGTTAGCGTTCGAGAAAACGGGGGATGAGTTCGACGAAATTGCAGGGTTTGAAATTGCTGTCGAGCTGGTCGTGGAGAATCTTCTCCCAGCCGGTCCGCACGGCGTTGCTCGAGCCAGGCAGCGCAAATATCAGCGTTGCGTTGGCAATTCCGCCGACTGCTCTGGATTGAATCGTGGATGCACCGATCTCTGCGTAAGAGATCTGGCGAAACAACTCACCGAATCCCAGAATCGTTTTGTCGAATAACGGCAGGAGAGCTTCTGGCGTGCTGTCACGCCCGGTGAAACCGGTACCGCCGGTCGTAACAATGACGTTGATATCGGCATCCGCGATCCAGCGAGAGACGGTTGCCCGAACCTCGTAGATACTGTCGGGAACGAGCGTGCGTTCGACAAGCCGGTGGCCGTCAGTCTTGATGAACTCCGCCAGCAGCGCCCCGGAAGTGTCTTCTTCGAGTGTCCGGGAATCGGAGATCGTCAGAATGCTGCAATTGAGCGGGGTCATATCACTCCCAGTCGGTTTTTTTTACTCCGTCGCACAACGCTATCGGCGCCCTCGCTCGCCGGGGCCTGCACCCGATCTGTCGGAGTCTCTATCGATTTCTCTAACGAAATCTGTGACTTAGATCCGGTCCTGCGCGTTACTTACGACCGGCTCGCCGATTGCCTTCGCGCAGGCAAGTAGCTAGAGTACCGGCCAATTCTATACCTATGTTTCGCCTGTGGATAAACAGCTCGTCGAAGGTGATAGGCTCTTTCTGATAGCCGAGAGTCTGGCGCTGGATTTTTCCTTGTTCCCGCGCGCGGTAAGCGACGAATCGCTGCCCGGTTGCCTCAATCCTGCGGAGATCCGTCGGCGGCAGGAACATCTGAGTAATCTGGACGTCGATTCTTACATCGAAGACGTCGTAGTTCGTGCCGAAGACCCGGGAAGGCCTGCCGCGCCGGCGATTATCCGACAGCTCGGTCGCGTCGTTGAGGAAGTTTCCGAGGGACCTTTCTATACCGCGATCATCGAGATGGAATTCTCAGGTGAACGGCGTTCCGTCGGCTTCATTGCCCAAGACCGATCGCTACTCAACGGTGTCTGGAGTCCAGCACATCATCTGCTCGCCGCCGATCGGGTGCAGATTTACGCCAAGCGTGCGTTGCCGATCGTCACGCTCATGGACACACCCGGTGCAGATCCCAGCGAAGAAGCTAACCGGCAAAACCAGGCCCACAGCATCTCGCGGCTCATAGCTGAGATGAGCAATGTCGATGTGCCAAATGTCGGCATTGTGTATGGACTTGGTTACTCGGGCGGGGCAATTCCTCTCGCAGCCAGCAACATCATTCTTGCCGTTCGCGATGGCATATTCAGCACCATCCAACCGCAGGGTCTGGCCAGTATTGCGCGACGACTGAATCTGTCCTGGCAGGAGTGCGCGAAGTACGTAGGTCTATCTGCGTACGAACTCTTTGAGCAGGGCAACATCGATGGCGTGATCGACTACGAGCCGAGCGATCCGAACGTCGCCAATCTGCAGGCAGCTATCGTTGCGGCGATAGAGAGAGTCGAAGACCGGGTGAAGGAATTTGTGGCAGACAATCCCTACATCCTCGATCACTACCGACAGAGCCTGCAACGTTACCTGAATCCGTCTGAACAACTTCAGACAATGCAGTCGAGCGCCTCTCTCAAGTTGACGAAGAACCCGACTGAATATCTCAACGTTTTTGGTGTTGCGTATCGCTACCTGCGTTATTTGAAGGTTCGCCAGCGCATCAAAGCGACCACCACGCAACAGTATGGTCGGTTGGCGGATCAGGAATTGCCACGCGGTGAATTGGACAGGCGAGCAGATCTCGAGCGACGGCAGACGTTCCTCAAATGGCTGCAGGATCCTGACAAGGTCGTCTACGATGATGCGCTTTCCAAAGCGTGGAAAAACTATCGGGAAAAGAAACAGGCTGTTCATGACGAACGGGGCCGTATCGCCCAATTGCTGTTCGGTGAGCCGAAAAAGAACTATGAGGAGGCTCGCTCGGGATTGCTCGGCGCGGTCGGTGTTTTTCTCTACAACCGCTGGAAAGCCGGAGCCGTAGGGAACCTGCGCGCGCTGCGGGATCTGCTGGAGCGGCCCGCTGAAATGCAGCAGATTCTCCGGGTGTCTGACTTGCCCGACCCCCGTGCGCTTGTCGCGGCGTTGCGGGAGGACAGTGCAATATTGCCGCTGCTGCGCGACTGCTTCTCCCACGAAGGCAAAAAACTGCTCAGCGATTCCGGGGTCGAAGAGAAATCCGATTTGTATCTGGAAACGCAACTCACCGCGGAGCTGAATCTCGTCATATCCGGCAGCTCGCTGGCTGCAGCGCTCAAACTGGACAGCGAAGAGCCCTCAATAATCGTCAGCAACCGGAATGTGCTCAGTACCCGCTTCCCCAGTCTCATCAATGTCGCGCAGCAGGCTCGGGCGCCGGTGCCGTTCAGTGATATGACCGTTCTGGATATTCTGCTGGCGGATGAACTGCGGCTGGAATTCATCATCGAGTGTGAAAACCTGCTGTTGTTCGATTCGGTCTACGACCAGATTATTGCAAATCTGGATTCCATTGCTGAGGAAGCTCAGGCAGGACAGTCTCTGTCAAAGGAGTCACTGGCCGGGTTGATCGACACCACGCTTGCACTTGCGGCGCAAGGCATAACGCTCGGTTCGGTTGCGGTCGATCTGCCCGCGGAAGAGCGTATTGCTGCGCTTCGCGAACAGGTGATCGACTGGTATCTTCGGATCATTCGCTTGCCCCGGGGCACCGAATTCTTTCGCTCGGTTGAAGAGTGGAAAAAAGTCAGTTTTCCGTATCTTTCGGATGCGCTCTTCGTGGTTGTGACTCATATCTTCGAAAGCCTGCTGCTTTCGTATGTGCAATCCGAGCGTGAAGGCAAGGCGTATCAGGGCAAAATTGCGCCGAAGAATATAGGCCGGCGTAAAGACTTCTGGAATCGTCTCAACATGGCCTACCGCGACCTGTTGCTGCAGAACGTTCTGCGCGATGTGAAAAATCAGCGGAAAACCGGCCATGAACAATTCGTCAAAACCTTTTTTACCGATTTTGAGGAAAAATATGCGGATCTTCTGAGTTCCGATCCCCGGTCGTTTCCCGGATTCAGAATTTCCATCGAGCAGGCTCTGACGAGCGAAATACCCCCCTGTGGGATCATCGCCGGGATTGGGAAGTTCAAAGGGAAAAATGGCGATCTCAGAGTAGGTACGTTGATCTCCAACACGAGTTTTCAGGCGGGCTCATTCGACATGGCCAGCGCTGAGAAATTCTGCCGTCTGCTCGTTGAATGTGCCGAGCAGCACCTGCCGGTGATCTGCTTTATCTCTTCGGGCGGCATGCAGACGAAAGAAGGCGCCGGTGCGCTCTTTTCGATGGCTGCAGTGAACGATCGGATCACGCGTTTCGTGCGTGATCATGATCTGCCGGTGATCGTCTTCGGCTACGGCGACTGTACCGGTGGTGCGCAGGCGAGCTTTGTGACACATCCGCTGGTACAAACTTACTACTTCTCAGGTACGACGATGCCGTTTGCTGGTCAGATCGTCGTGCCGTCGAATCTGCCGCTCAACTCCACGCTGTCGAATTATCTTTCGCTCGTTCCGGGCGCGATGCAGGGTCTGGTCAAACATCCGTTCCATCCGGAACTCGATGGCCTGCTCAGCGAGGTAGATTCGGAGATTCCCATACCGATGGAATCGGTTGCCGAGGTGGTCGAGCGGGTCATGTCTGGTGTGCTCAGTCAGGAGCGACCCGTGCTTCTGACGCCGCGTCGGCGCTTTTCCGATGCCGATCTGATCCGGCCCGTGCGCCGGGTCCTGATACATGCGCGTGGTTGCACCGCGGCCAAGCTCATCCGGGTTGCCCAGGAGAAGGACATCGAAGTCGTGCTCGTGCAGTCCGATCCGGATATGGAATCCGCTGTCGTCGATCAGCTGCTCGAACGTGACCGTCTGGTCTGTATCGGTGGCAACACGCCGGATGAAAGTTATCTCAACGTGATGAGCGTTTTGAGCGTTGCTGAGAATGAAGATGTGGATTCGTTGCACCCGGGCATCGGATTTCTGTCCGAGAATTCGCAGTTTGCGGAACTATGCCGCAGCCATGGCATCAATTTCGTCGGTCCGCCGGTCTCCAGCATGGATACCATGGGCAACAAATCCAATGCCATCAATACTGCTCTGCGGTTGGACGTTCCCGTCGTTCCAGGCAGCCACGGCGTTCTCACCGATGTTGACCGGGCAGCGGAGGTCGCTGAAGACATCGGCTACCCGGTGTTGATCAAGGCGGTGCATGGCGGTGGCGGCAAAGGCATACAGGTCGTGGAGAGTTCGGAGGCGTTTCATGAGCTCTTCCATCGGGTGACGGTGGAGGCACGTGCGGCGTTTGGTAATGGCGATGTGTACCTGGAAAAGTACGTCACCTCGCTTCGCCACATCGAAGTACAGTTGCTGCGGGACACTCACGGCAACACCCGGGTGCTCGGTTTGCGCGACTGCAGCGTTCAGCGTGACAAACAGAAAGTATTCGAAGAATCCGATTCTACAATGCTGCCCGAAGCACTCCGCGAGTCCGTTTTGCGACACACCGCCGCACTTGCCGATGAAGTAGGCTATGTCGGCGCTGGTACTGTCGAGTTCATCTACGATCTCGATTCCGATGCGATTTATTTCATGGAGATGAACACTCGCCTGCAGGTTGAACACCCCGTCACCGAATGGGTTTCCGGCATCGATATCGTCGGCGCACAATTCGACATTGCGGCGGGCGAATCAATCGAACGCCTCGACGTTCAGCAAAACGGCTACTCTATCGAGGCGCGCATCAACGCCGAACGGGTGCAGATGTCGAATACCGGTGAGCTGGTGTTCCGACCGCATCCGGGGCAGATTGGTGAGTTCAACCTGCCCGTGGAAGATGGTGTTGAAATCATCGCGGCGGTCGCAGAAGGGAAATTTGTCTCACCGTTTTATGACAGCATGATCGCGCAGGTCATCGTGCACGCCGCTGATCGCGCGGCGGCGATCGAAAAACTGCTCGACTATCTATCCAGCGTGAAGATAACCGGCATCTGCACCAACGTCCCCCTGCTCAAACGCGTGTTGCGCGATGCGGTTTTCCGCGAGGGGAACTACGATACCAGCTATCTGCCGGAGTTCCTCAAGCGTATCGATCCGGAGGAGTTGATCAACGAGATTGAAGCCTGTGCAGGCGAGATGAGCGGCGGTATTGATCGCGAGGCTATCTCCATCGAGGACAGTGAAGAGATCAAGGTACTCTCACCCGCCACTGCGATCTTCTACACGACGCCCACGCCAACGGAACCGGATTATGTTTCGGTCGGTGATCGCATCGGTATCTCTGACACGATAGGGCAGCTCGAAGCGATGAAGATTTTCACGCCGCTTTGCCTCGCCGACTTCAACGGCGAATTCGAACTTTACGAGAACGCCCGTGAATTCGAAGTCACTCGAATCAACATGGCGAGTGGCCAGCAGGTCAACGCCGGGGATTTACTTTTTGTCGTAAAACCGATCTGATTCTACCGCAGCCCGTGACTTACTTTTCGTCGTAAAACCGATCTGAATCCTGCCGAAGCCCACGCTCAACCGAGCAGTTCGAGACTACCTTTGACTACGCAGGCTGCCGCGATTGCCAGAATCACGTAGCCGCTCGTCTGCCGGAAGCGAGCGTCGGTGACGTGTTCGAGCAATCGTGTGCCGATCCTGGTACCTGCCACCGCGCTTGCCATGGCGATCGCATAGAACCACAGAGGTGCGGTGTCCACCACGCCGATGATCAAGCCGTAGTACACGAGTTTCAACAGATGCCCAAGCGTCTGTGTGAGCGCTTTGCTGGCGATGATCTGGTAGCGGTTCAGCGGCGAATTCAGATAGAAAACGTCGAGCAGCGGGCCGGAAGCGCCCGCGAAGAGTTGCGCCGTGGTGACCACGACGCCGCAGGCCAGGGAGGTGGCCTTGCGCGAGATGTCCAACCCGCCCAGTTTCGGCAGCATGCGGGCAAGCCAGGGGAAGATGCCGACGACGATGAGTATGACGCTCGCGTTGGGCACCAGAGTCAGGAACCAGAAAGCGCTGAGCGCGATTGCCGCGCCCAGGACATAGCCCGGCAGAATGTGCCACTGGATGTGTTCGCGCAGGAACCAGGCTCTCGAGCCGTTCGAGGTTGCCTGCACCGCACCGTGGATCATCATTGCCGCGGCAACCGACACGAGCGACACGAGAATCGCCATCAGGATCATGCCGCCGGCCATACCGAGGATGCCCGAGAGGATACTGGTGGCGAGGACGCTCACCAGGAGGAAGATCTGAATCAGCATGGCGCGAGTCTGGACCGCATTGGTTCATGAAAAAAGCGAATAGATGGAATAAGATCGTGTCTTAATTGGAATTTATGTAGTTGGAATTTGTATGGAGAGTTGGAATTTGTGTAGTGGGTTTTTTGATAGTGGATTTTGTGTGGTGACGCGATGATTGAAAACCTGGAGACACTGGTGACGCTGTCCAAGACGGGGACAATGATGGAAGCCGGTACCGTGCTGAAGATTTCCCAGTCCGCCGTCAGTAAACGCATCGCGGTGCTCGAGCGTTATTATGACCGGCCATTGATCGAACGTGATGGCCGCAGGGTGGTGCTCACGCATCATGGCACGCGGCTTGTTGAACAGGTTGCGCCGCTGATTTCGGAGCTGCGCAGCGTGTTCCTGGAAGGCAATACCCTGCGGCGGGGCAAGATCATCATGGGCGTATCGGAAGCCATTCTCTGCAGTTGGGGGCCGCGACTGTTTGCCGATGTCAGAAAGCAGATGCCGGAAGTCGAATTCAGTTTTCACGCCCAGCGTTCACCTGTGGTGCTCGATCGCCTGCGTTCGGGTGAATACATGGTTGGGATCTGCACGGGTTCGCCGGATTCGGACACGGATCTGCAAAGCGAAGTCATCCGCCTCGAGCCGATGGTCATTCTGCCCTCCGCGCTGCGCAAACTGCGCTACCGGATCGGCGATGAACTCGACGTCATCACCATCGAGTCCCGCTCCGGCGCCTGGCGCTCTATCGAGGAGGACATGCGCCGGTTGAACCTGAAACGCCGGGAATCGCTGGAGTCCTTCTTCGCGGTGGCGCAGATGGCGCTCGCCGGTTTCGGCCATGGGCTCGTCCCTGCAGGGGTCGCGAATACCCTAGGGGTGCCTGTTGCGAAACTGATATCGCTCAAAGCAGCGGGATTGCACCGGCCAGTGCGTTTTGTCGCTCGCAAGTCGATGTTCTCGCAACCGCTGGTGCAGAATTTCTACCGTGAAATCTCACGGCTCGCCGGCGGGATCTGACTCACAGTCAGCACCTTCCCATTTATCAAGCACTACTGTGCTCGATAAATGCTCGCGACCTGGCGCGAGATTGGCAGCACCTTTTACAACACGCTGCTAACCGGCGCACCAGTCAGCGAGCACCGCAGTCCACTGCGGGTCGTCATTCAGGCAAGGGATCAGCGTCAGAGACGCACCACCGGCTGCGAGAAAATTCTGCCGGCCGGCGATACCGATCTCTTCGAGGGTTTCGAGGTTGTCTGCAAGGAACGCCGGACAAGCCACCGCCAGGTGCTTGACTCCCTGGCGCGGCAGTTGCGTCAGTGTCTGGTCGGTGTATGGCGTAAGCCACGGCAGGCGCCCGAGGCGGGATTGAAAGCTGACGCTGTAGCGCGACTCATCGATGTCGAGTTTTGCCATGAGAAGCTCGGATGTGCGCAACACCTGGTGGCGGTAACAGGTCGCGTGAGCCGCAGATGGCCGCTGACAGCAATCGGCTGATTGCAGGCAATGTCCGCCGGTAGGATCAGCCTGCGTAAGGTGACGTTCGGGGAGGCCGTGATAACTCAAAAGCAAATGATCCCAGTGGGACGGCAGGTTGCGTTCGATGACTCCTGCCTGAGCCGCGATGTAAGCAGGTCGATCGTAGAATGGCGGCAACACCTCCACCGTCATACCGTCGCACGTCTGACTTCTCACCGCTTCGATCGTCGTGGTCCGGGTAGAGTCCGCATGATGAGGATAGAGCACGATCACGAAGAGTTCGCTCACAGCCTGCTCGTCAAGGCGGCGCAAAGCGCTCGCGATCGTGGGTTGGCCGTAGCGCATGGCCAGTTCGCAGGGCATCGTCAGTGCGTCGCTGAGACGGGCGTGCAGAGCCTTACTGTAGGCCAGCAGGGGTGATCCGGTGCGTTCTCCCGCCGCGTCCCAGATCTTTGCATACGCCCGTGCACTGCGCCGCGGCCGTGTCGGCAGGATGAAACCGGAGACGATCAATCGACGCCAGAGCCAGGGCACGTCCATGACACGGCGGTCCATGAGGAACTCGTCGAGGTAGCGCCGAACATCGTGAACGGCACAGCTGTCAGGGGTGCCTAGATTGACTAACAGGACGCCGCGGGACACGCATACTCCTTGGTTGCCTCGGGTGGGATGAGATAGTATCCGCGCTCATTTGCGATGTCATTCTGACGACGATGGACTCACCCGTGGTGGTTATTATCGACTACGACGCAGGAAATCTGCGCAGCGTCCAGCGTGCGTGTGCGCAGGTGGGACTGCCGGCACAAATCAGCGCCGACCCGGAAGTGGTAGCACGCGCTGAGCGGGTGATATTTCCGGGTGTGGGAGCCGCTGGCAGCGCCATGCGCAGCCTTACCCGCAGCGGCATGGACGCCGCACTCAAGCAGACGATTGCCGCCGGCGTACCCGTTCTCGGCATCTGCCTGGGATTGCAGATCTCCTTTGACTATTCCGAGGAAAATGACACACGGACGCTGGCCCTGCTCGATGGCCGCGTGCACCGCTTCAGTTTCGATCGGCCTGACCTGAAAATCCCCCACATGGGGTGGAACGCAGTCCGCGTCGTCCAAGCCCACCCCCTGCTTGCAGGAATTGAGCCGGATGACGAATTCTACTTCGTGCATGGTTATTACCCGGAACCTGAAAACTCACAGGATGTGTATGCGATCACTTCCTACGAGTCTGAATTTGCGAGTGCGGTTGGCCAAGGCAACTACTTCGCAACGCAGTTTCACCCGGAAAAGAGTGGCCGCGTCGGCCTTCGATTACTGGCGAATTTTGCCGGTTGGAATGGCCAATGCTGAGTAAACGCCTGATTGCGTGTCTTGATGTACGCGATGGCAAATTGGCCAAGAGCGTAAAGTTCGTCAACACCCGGGATATTGGTGATCCGGTGGAGAAGGCGCGCGAATATTACGTTGATGGCCTCGATGAACTCGTTTTCTACGACATTACTGCATCGAGCGATGGCCGCAACATCATGCTCGACGTGGTGGAAGCCGTTGCCGAACAGGTTTTTATTCCGCTGTCGGTTGGTGGTGGTGTTCGCTGCGTTGCCGATGCTACCGATCTGCGGTTAGCGGGAGCAGAAAAGATCAATGTTAACTCCGCAGCGGTATTGCGCCCTGCTTTGATTGCAGAATGCGCGGAAGCAATCGGTGCGCAGAATATCGTTCTGTCTATGGATATTCAGCGGGTAGCAAAGAGCCAGCAGTGTCCTTCCGGCTATGAAATCGTCATCAACGGCGGTCGCAAACCAATGGGTATTGATGCGCTTGTCTGGGCACTCGAAGGTGAACGTCTCGGTGCGGGAGAACTCGTGGTGAACTCGATCGATGCAGACGGCACCCGCGAGGGTTATGAGTTGACGCTCACATCGATGTTGAGCGAAGCGGTAAGGATTCCGGTGATCGCCTCAGGTGGCGCGGGTGAGCCGCATCACCTGCACGAGGTACTCACGCGGGGTAAGGCCGATGCGGCGCTGGTCGCATCGATGCTGCACTATGGTGACTATCGCGTCAGCGAATTGAAAAACTACCTCCACGGGTGTGGTGTGAAAATGCGTATGTCCTGGTAGGTTCTGGCGTTGCAAGTTCGCAGGGAGGAAGCGTGAAAGCAATCATCGTCGATGGCAACAAGCTACGGTGGGCTGAGGTGGCACAGCCGCCTATGGGCATCGCGGAAGTCCGAATCGCAGTGCACGCCAGTGCGGTCAACCGCGCGGATCTTGCGCAGCGTGCGGGAAGCTACGCACCACCCCCGGGTGCTTCAGAAATACTCGGCCTTGAATGTGCCGGCGAAGTCTGCGAAGTGGGCGAGGAGGTCGCACGAGTGGCTGTGGGCGACAAGGTCTGCGCGCTGCTCGCCGGTGGCGGGTATGCCGAGCAAGTCGTGGTCCCGGCCGGTCAGGTGCTACCGATTCCAGCAAATTTCACGATGCTGGAAGCGGCCGCGATACCGGAGGTCTTTGCGACGGCGTATCTGAACCTGTATATGGAAGCAGATCTGCAGACGGCCGAACGGGTGGTTCTCCATGCGGGCGCGAGCGGCGTGGGTACTGCGGCAATTCAGCTTTGCCGTGCAACGCATAACCCCTGCTTCGTGACCGCAGGCAGTGCGAGCAAGATCGACAAATGCGTTGCGCTGGGTGCCGCGGCGGGCTGGGACCGACATTCCGGCAGCTTCGCGCAAGCTGTGCTCGAGTGGAGCGACGGCCACGGTGCAGACGTCATACTGGATCCGGTGGGTGCGGGATATCTGGCGGATAACCTCAAATGCCTTGCGAGCGATGGTCGGCTGGTCGTCATCGGGCTAATGGGAGGCATGGAGGCGCCGGTGAACCTCGCGCTCATGATGATGAAGCGACAGCGGATCATCGGCTCTACATTGCGCGCACGCTCGATCGCCGCCAAGGCTGCGATCATGGACAACCTTCACTCGCAGGTCTGGCCGTTGCTGGAGCAGGGCACCATCAAACCCATCATCGACGAAGTGGTGCCAATAACCGAAGCAGAGCGCGCGCACGAACGGGTTGCCGGAGACGGTACTATTGGTAAGGTGATACTACAGGTCGTTTAGCGAATCGAGTTGGGATCGCAGTGTGCGCAAGGCTGCCTGCGCCTGTTCTGCTTTCTGACGTTCCTTGGCAACGACCGCTTCGGGTGCTTTTGCGATGAAGTTCGCATTGCCGAGTTTGCCCTCCACGCGCGCGAGTTCATCCGCCTTGCGAGCCACTTCCTTAGTCAATCGAGCACGCTCAGCGGCGACGTCGATCAGACCCGCAAGCGGCACCATAACCTTCAAATCGCCGACCAGCGCGAGTGCGTTCGGTGGTGGCTCGGCAGTCGGTTCCAGCCAATCGATCCGATCGATTTTGGCCAACCGCTTGAGCACCGCATCCGTGGCATCGGCCAGAGCGCGATCGCGGCCGTTGGCCGCCGCAGACACCGGCTGAAACAGGAGATTGATCGTTTTGCCCGGCTTGATGTTGGCTTCCCCACGAATATTCCTGATGCCGACGATGACGCCCTTGAGCCATTCAACGCTGTTGTCGGCTTCTTCGTCGATTGGGAATTCAGCGCTCGCCGGATAGGACTGGTTCATGATCGTCGGCTTGTCGATACCAAGCAGCGGGGCGACCTCGAGCCAGATCGACTCGGTAATAAACGGAATGATCGGATGGGCGACGCGCAGCAGCGCCTCCAGAACTCTGAGTAGAGTCATGCGGGTGCCGCGCAGCCGCGCGGGATCTGCCGCCTCATCCCATAAGAGCGGCTTGGTCAACTCCAGATACCAATCGCAATACTCCCGCCAGGCGAATTCGTACACGGCGCTTGCATACAGGTCGAACCGGTAGGTCTGTATTGCTCGTTCAGAATCCTCGATCAGAACATTCATTCGGGATTGCACCCAGCGATCGACGATGCTCAATTCCGTCGGTCCTTCGAGCTCCGTGTCCTTGCAGTTGAGCAGTACGAATCTGCTGGCGTTCCACAACTTGTTACAAAAATTGCGATACCCTTCCACCCGATTGAGATCGAAGCGAACGTCGCGCCCACTGCTTGCCAGGGCGCAATAGGTGAATCGCAGCGCGTCGGTGCCATAAGAAGGCACGCCCTCGGGGAAGTCCCGTCGAGTTTGTTTTTCGATCCGCGACGCCATCTGCGGCTGGGTTAGGTTTGACGTACGTTTCTCGATGAGACCCTCGAGCGAGATGCCATCAATGAGATCGAGCGGATCGAGACCGTTACCCTTCGTCTTGGACATTTTGTTGCCGTCGGCATCGCGCACGAGGCCGTGAATGTAGACCTGTTTGAAGGGTATTTCGCCAGTGAACTTCAGGGTCATCATGATCATTCGGGCTACCCAGAAGAAGATGATGTCGTGCCCTGTTACCAACGATTCAGTCGGATGAAACTGCGATAGTTCGACCGTTTCATCCGGCCAGCCCAGCGTCGCGAATGTCCACAGCGACGATGAAAACCACGTTTCGAGTACATCAGGATCCTGTGTCAGGACAAGATCCGCAGGCAATGCGTGTTTTGTTCTGACTTCGGCCTCCGAGCGGCCGACATAGACATTGCCAGCATCATCGTAGTACGCCGGAATCCGATGCCCCCACCATTGCTGGCGGGAGATGCACCAGTCCTTGATGTTGTTCATCCAGGAAAAGTAGACGTTCTCGTACCGCTTGGGAATGAACTCGATATCGCCATTCTTGACCGCAGCAATTGCGGGATCTGCGAGAGGCTGGATTTTGACGAACCACTGATCTGTCAGCAGCGGTTCGATGATTGCTGCGGAGCGGTCGCCGCGCGGCACCATGAGTGAGTGTGGCTCGACCTTGTCCAGCAATCCCAGTGAATCGAGATCGGCGACCACCGCCTCACGCGCCGCAAACCTGTCAAGTTGTCGATAGGGCTCAGGGGCGTTGTCATTGATGCTGGCATCCTCATTGAAGATATTCACCAGCGGCAGGTTGTGCCGCGCGCCGATTTCGTTGTCGTTGAAATCGTGCGCCGGGGTGATCTTCACGCAGCCGCTGCCGAATTCGCGATCGACGTAGTCGTCGGCGATGATGGGGATGTCCTTTTCGACCAGTGGCAGTCTGACGCTGCAACCAATGAGAGACTGGTAGCGTTCATCGTCGGGGTGGACGGCGACGGCAGTGTCGCCGAGCATGGTTTCGGGTCGTGTGGTCGCCACCACCAGATAGTCACGGCCGTCGCGGGTTGTGCGACCCTGTGTCAGGGGATAGCGGAAGTGCCACAGCTGTCCCTGTTCTTCCGTGTTTTCAACTTCCAGATCCGAAATGGCCGTTCGCAGTTCCGGATCCCAGTTGACCAGCCGCTTGCCTCGATAGATCAGGTTCTCTTCATGCAGACGCACGAAGACTTCCAGCACGGCGCGAGAAAAGCCGTCATCGAGAGTGAACCGTTCGCGTGACCAGTCAAGCGAGGACCCCATGCGCCGCAACTGGCGGGCGATGGTGCCACCCGATGTGTTGCGCCATTCCCAGACTTTCTCGACAAATGCTTCTCTGCCGATGTCGTGGCGATCAATACCTTGCGCACTGAGTTGTCGGTCGACCAGCATCTGGGTGGATATGCCGGCATGGTCCGTACCCATCTGCCAGAGCGTGCGATCGCCTTTCATCCGGTGGTAACGGATCAGCGAGTCGATGAGCGTGTGCTGGAACGCATGACCCATGTGGAGGCTGCCCGTTACGTTGGGTGGTGGGATCATGATCGCGTAGTTCGGACCATTGCCGTGTGGTGCAAAGTAGCCGGCCTGCTCCCACTTCGCGTACAACTTCTGTTCGATGCCGTGTGGGTCGAAACTGCTATCCATCTTCGTTTTTTTCGCTCCCGGCGGATTTGTCCGCGCTCCCAGCCGATCGATTCTCGCGGTCATCGTTGAGCAATCGCGTGACACTGGCTGCGAGTTCTGCCTGTGTTACTTGCAGGAGATGGGATCTGAGGTCGGCCACATTCTGCCGCACCACGTTGCGCAGCCACTCGGCTAAGGTTGCGTCAATGCGCGCCCGCAGCGCCTCAATGAGGTCCTCGGTGTTCTGCTGTGTCCACCGAGCGCTGTGTTTTTCTATTGTCGAGCGCGTCTCAAGCAGTAGTTCAGCGGCGGTTTCCTTCCAGTTGTCGTCGAGCAGGGCGTCGAAGAGCGCGTCATCAATGCCGCCGGCATCAGCGCCTGAACCTTTTGCCGCCACCGCACCTTCATCGAGCTGCAAGGCACCCTCGCCGATTGACGACGCATCTGTGACGACATCCTCGAGTAATGGAACCTGATCGTCGAGTCGCACGGCGTCGGTGGAATCTGCCCCCGGGCGTCCCGCGCGAGTCTCGTCGAGCAGTGTGCGGATCGATTCCAGATCACCGAGCAGGGCGTCGGGTGAATCCTCTGATTTATTGCGGGTCATCTAATTCAAAGACCATCATGCGGCTTCCCAGTCGTCGAGTTCGTGATGATAGAGTGGAAATCCTCGATCCCGATAATATTTGTACCTCGCGCGTCCTGGGTCGCGAGTTTCGTCCACGATTATTTCGGCAACACGCTCAAAGCGGGTGAAAAAATCCGGAACCTCAGTGCTGAGATTCACGAGTACCCCGTCGAAGCTGTCTGGTTCGTCCCAACAAAGCACGATGGGTGCACCTTTTGCCGCGGCGGTGTGTTGCAGACCGTGCGGCAGAAATCGCTGGTCAGGATAATCCCACAGCAACTCATCGAGCCCTCGCGCGCTATCTTCATCAGCGTTCAAGATAACCACAGGATTACCCGCGGCGAGTGCTTTGCTGGCGAGGCGACAGGCAAAGCGCTGCATCGCGTGGACTTCCACATCTTTGAGAATGTAGAAATCGATTCTCGTCATTTGCCGGCTTCCTCGATCAGATAGCGGTAAAGCAAGCCGACCGGACGGCCCGTCGCACCTTTATTGGCGCCACCGGAAAATGCGCTGCCGGCCACGTCCATGTGTGCCCAGGTTAGATCTTCGGTGAATCGGGACAGAAAACAAGCAGCCGTGATCGAACCGGCGCCACCCGTGGTGCTGTTCACAATGTCTGCGAACCGGCTTTTCAACGCCGGCTGATACTCGTCCCACAATGGCATCTGCCAGGCACGATCGCCGCTGTACTCACCGGCGGCAATGAGTGAGCGGGCGAGTTCATCGTCATTGGCGTAGACGGCGGATGCGTGTGAGCCGAGCGCGACGATACAGGCGCCGGTCAGTGTGGCAACGTCAATGACAGCTCTGGGTTTGTAGCGCGCGACATAAGTGAGCGCATCGCACAGGACTAAACGGCCTTCGGCGTCGGTGTTGATGATCTCAATGGTGCGGCCGGAGGAAGACACGACGATGTCCCCCGGCCTCGTTGCCCGGCCGCTGGGCATGTTTTCCGCAGCCGCAACAACCGTCACAATATTGATCGGTAAACGCGCGGCAATCGCTGCTCGGGTGGCGCCGAGGACGCACGCGGCACCGCACATATCGAACTTCATCTCGTCCATGGATCTGGGTGATTTCAAACTGATGCCGCCGGTGTCGAACGTGATGCCCTTGCCGACCAGGGCGATGGGAGCAGCGTCGCGTCGCCGGGCTCCTTGATATTGCACGATGATCATTTTCCCGGGGGTTTCGCTGCCTTTTGATACCGCAAGGAACGCCCCCATGTTGAGTTCCGCCATGCGTTTTTCGTTGAGCACTGAAACGCTTACTTTGGGGTCTTTCGCAAGCTTGCGCGCCTCGCGCAGCAGGTAGCTCGGAGTGCAGATGTTGGGTGGTTCGTTGCCGAGATCGCGTGCCCAGTCGAGGCCCGTCTTGAGCGCCTGGGCATGCCGCACAGCTCGCGCAACCGAGGTTTTCGTCCGCTCATCGGCGTGTATGCCGATGGCGTTGATGGTAGGTGCGGTAACATCGGTGGCTGTGGATTTATGGTGATTGAAACTGTAGAAAGTATTCGACAGCACCGAACACGCGGTGGTCGCTTTCCAGTAGGGGTCGCGGTTGGCCACCGCAGTTGCGGTGAGCGTCCACAGTGCCTTTTTGCCGGGAATGGATTTGAGTGTGGTGCTTGCCGCTTTAACCGCCTTGCTGAACCCAGCAGCGGACACCGACTCGTTGAGACCGCCGACGACGACAAACCGCTCGAGCGGGCTGCGTGAACCCAGGCGAACGATCAGTGTCTGACCGAGGCGGTCGGAGAAATCCGCGGCTGCTGCAGTGAAGAGTTTCCCTGCGCCGATTGCGGCTGCGGCTTTCCTGGCGGTTTTGAGGTTTGCGACCAGACATCCGAAGCGTGCGTCACTCAGGCTTCCCGTTTTTGTTGAATACTTCATAATCTGGCTGCGGCGCGCACTCCTGGCGTGTGTGGCGCGCATTCTAGCAGCGTGTTGAAAAACACGCTGCTAGTCTTGCGCCAGGCCGCAAGCATTTATCGAGCGGTTAAGTGCTTGATAAATGGAGAGCCCCGGGGCCAGGGATGGCCGAAGGCGCGATTTGTCAATTGAAAATCAGGGACCTGGCATATGCTGGTGGCTGGACGTTACATCAATCGTGAACTGAGCATGGTATTCCTTGTGGTGGTTGCCGTGCTGCTGGTCGTCGCGGTCGGCGGACGCTTCATTGGTTACCTGCAGGAAGCCGCGCTGGGAAAATACACCACAGATAATCTGCTGACGATCATCTCCCTGCGGTTACCTGAGTTTCTGCAGCTGCTGTTGCCATTTTCGCTGTTTCTGTCTTTGCTGCTCACCCTGGGCAGGCTGTACGCCGATCAGGAGTACGCGATTTTGTGCAGTGGCGGTACGGGACCGGCGCGCCTGCTGCGGTGGCTGGCAACCCCGGTGCTGGCAGTCAGCATCGTCGTCGGTTACTTCAGTGTTGTGCTGACCCCGGTGAACAACCTCGCGCTGGCGGAATTCTTCGTGCAACAGCGGCTTTCTCAGGAATTCGAAACCCTCACTCCCGGCGTGTTCCACAGTTATGACAGAGGTCGCCGCGTGACCTATGCCGAGGCCATATCGGATGATAAGAAAGAGCTTGGCGAGGTGTTCATGGCGGAACAGCGCGACGATGATGTAAACATTACGGTCTGGGCTGAGAAAGGCAGTCAGTTCATCGATCCAGTGACGGGCAGCCGATTTCTGCATCTGCAGAACGGCAAGCGCTACGAGGGCAGGGTTGGCGAGCTCGATTATCGCGTCGTCGAATTCAAGACACTGTCGCAGCGCCTCGAAATCGATGAAACGGTCGCCGAGAAACTCGATATGGAGGCGGTTGCCACGCTGCAGTTATTGGAAACTCCAGGGGCGGCGGCGATCGCCGAGTTTCATTGGCGCATCGGCATACCGCTGTTCACGATTATTGCCGCGATCCTTGCCGTGGGTCTGTCACGGGTCAAGCCACGCCAGGGCCGATTCGCCAAACTGCTGCCCGGGCTGGCGTGCTTGGTGGCCTACTACCTGGCGCTCATATTCAACAAGAATGCGCTGGTGACAGGTTTCTGGCCACTGGCACTGGGTTTGTGGGTTGCGCACGGCGCTTTTTTACTGGCCGGAGTATTCTTCATCTACCGTACCATGCGACCTGCTCGAGGTTGACCCGTTGGCGATGTTATTCATGTCGGTGATGGACCGTTATATCGGTCGCGAGGTATTGCGTGCGATCCTGGTCGTACTTGCGGCGTTCATTGCTCTGATGACCCTGTTCGCTCTCCTTGACGAACTGCGCGAGGATGAAGCCGGTTACACGCTTGCGCGTGCCATGTGGTACGTATTGCTCACGACACCACGACGCATTTATGAGGTGCTGCCTTACGTCGTATTTCTCGGGGCGTTGGTTGGCCTCGGCAGTCTTGCCAGCCATTCCGAGATCGTAATCTTCCGCACTTCGGGTGTGTCCGCTGCCCGCACGTTTGTCTCAGTGGTCTATCCGGCGGTGCTCTGTCTGACGATTGGAATCTTCATCGGCGAAGTCGTTGCACCGCGCGGCGAGCGGCTTGCCGAAATTTATAAAACTCAAGCATTGCAGGACTCCGAAGAAATTACGCTCGCCGGCGGCTACTGGTATCGGGAAGGCCGAATGGTGATGTATGTCGCTGGCCTGGGTGGCCACAACGAACTCACCGGTCTGCGCCAATACTGGTACGGTGAAGACAAAGAACTCGTTCGGGCGTTGACCGCGGATCGGGCAACCTACATTGCCGGGAATGACTCGGTAGAAGGAACGTGGCTCCTGCAGAACGTCGTCGAAACGCGTTTCGAAGGCGGCAACACAATTCGTGAGACTGCACGGCGGAAGAACTGGAAAGGTCAGGTGGATCCACGCGTTCTGAGTGTGCGGGTGCTGGTGGACCCGCGCAAACTCTCGTTGTTCGATTTGAGCTATCAAATACAGTACATGATTCGCGAGGGTCTGAATCCGAGTACATATCAGCTTGCATACTGGTCCAAGATTCTACAGCCGTTTGCCGTGCTGGGTCTTGCGCTGCTGGCGCTGGGATTCGTGCTGGGTCCGTTGCGCGAGGTCAGCATGGGTGTCCGGCTCAGCGTGGGAATACTCGTAGGGCTCGGTTTCAAATATCTGCAGGATCTGTTGGCGCCGATGAGCATCGTCTACGACCTGCCGCCCGTGCTAGCGGTCCTGGTCCCCATTATCGGCTGCTGGATCCTGGGTGCCTGGGGACTGCGGCGCCTTTCCTGATAACCGGGCGTACGACCGCCAGCGCTCTTATCGGTTCGTCTCAGAAGGTGGCAGGTAGGACATGCGTGTGTCTGAAAACATGTCGGGCCAACTGCGTTTTTGCGGGTCTATGAATATCCACAAATGGCCGAGTCCCAGACAGGCGAAGGATGCCAGCGCCGCCATGAACCGCAGCATCACCTGGATCAGTGTCATAGGCTCGCCGCTGAGCGTCGTCAGCCGCAGGTGCCAGGCGAGCATACCAAGCGTTTGCCCACGGCCACGCCAGAAATAGGCAAAGAAGCCGAAGAGTTCGACAAAGAGAATGGACTGGATTGTCGGACCGACCACGGCATCGTTTTGAATGGCAACCAGGACAAAGAGCGTCACAAACCACACTGCAATGATCAGCAGCGTGTCATAGATCAGAGCCCCGAGGCGTCTGAAAAATCCCGCTGGCCTGGCAGTGTTGTGCATCCGCTTTTCGCCGCCGGCAGGCGAGCCTAGCAGCCTGCGCCTTCGGCCATCCCTGGCCTCGGGGCTCCCTCATTTATCAAGCACTTAACCGCTCGATAAATGCTCGCGACGTCCTGCCGCGAGACTAGCAGCGTGTTATTCAACACGCTGCTAGAAGCTCGCCAGACTTTTACTGATGCGCACGCGCTTGCCGCAGAATTCCTCGCACGCCATCGCGTCATGTACCTGGGGATCTTCGCAAGTTGCCCAGACACGCTGACCGTCGTCCGCCAACGCGCTGAGGTACGCGGTTCGCGGACCCTCACCTGCGTACATGACCGTGTAGCTCTCAACGGTTGCTGCACCGTGATAGTCGGTGATGATCGCGCGCGCCGGGGTGGCATCCACCGCCGCCTGCAGGTCTGCGTGCTGGAACGGTTTGGCGGGAGGTTCGGCCGAGTACACGCCGATCGCGTGTTTGGTCAGATACCCGCCATTTGCCGTAATGAGTCCCTTGTCATCCGGTGCAGCGCGCAGGAGTTGTGCCATTCGCGCGATTGAGTGCATGACGTAGTTGTTGAGCGGCCCGCCGGCGAATGTCAGTCCACCGGTCACGGTCAGCGGCCTGGTCATGTCCAGGCCCAGTTCCCACGCCGCTACCTGGACGGCGACGGGAAAACAACTGTAGAGGTCGACGTGCGTCAGATCGTTTGCGTTGAGGCCGGCCATTTCCAGTGCTTTAGCGCCGGCGAAACGTATGGCAGGCGAAGAGTGGAAATTGTCCCGGTTGGAAACGAAGTAGTGATCATGGGCGTCCGCGCCGGACCAGGGATAGATCATCTTCTCCTGCGCGATCCCAAATTTACGCGCGGTGCTTTCGGAACACATGATCAGTGCTGCGGCCTGATCGACGTTGCTGTTGGAATTCATGAATTTGGGGTACGGGAAGGAAACCGGCCGATTGACATCGGATACCGTGCGAATTTCCTCTGCCGTTTTCGCTTCGCGGATCCAGGCGTTGGGGTTGTCTGCGGCGACGCGGCTGAAACCTGCCCAGAGTTCGCTGACCCGCTTGATGTGATCATCAATGGATTCGCCGAGATGATGCCGCAGGGCATTTTCGAACATGGGGTAGACCTGTATGGGCCGAAGTAGACCCAGTGCGATCTCCGCCGCATGCGCCATCGCCTGTTCCACGCCGAGCAGACGATCCGGCGCGCCGTCGATAGTTCGCCAGTTCAGGGCTTTGCGGGTATTGAGACCCGCGCGTCGAACCCTTGCCTGGGAATTGCCGCATTCGGCGCCGGTCATGATGATCACATCGTTTCTGCCGGACTGAATCTCGAGCGCGCTGTGGTTGAGCGTTGATTGGACGAAATTGCCGCCAAAGGGGGTCAGGCATGTTTCGGCCGTCGTGTTGTGGATTGCTTCGCCGACGGCTTGCGCGGGGTTTTTGTATGGCCAAAGACCGCGAATCACACGAATCGAGCTTGCCGCCTGCAGTAGACGCGGGCAGCCGGCATCTTCGGCGGCGGCCGCCACGGCGTCGATCATGAGTTCTATCGGCTCTTTACCGCGCCACGGTTCCGGATATTCCGGACGTTGTTCGAGCTGAGAAATACCCACGAGTACAGGAGTTTCATTCATAAGCGGATTTTTCGAGTTGATTGTAAATTAGGACGGCGTATGCGCGTTCAGCACCCGATTAGTGTGGTAGCTGGGGAGGGAGTCGAACCCTCACTCTGTTGCCAGAACTGGATTTTGAGTCCAGCGCGTCTACCAATTTCGCCACCCAGCCAAACCCTGTGTTCGTGCTACAAACGGCCTGCGTCCAGTGCTACGAACGGGCGAGGCATGTTACACACCCGCCATTGGTTGATCCAGCGTGGGCAATGTATTTCCAGCGGAGTGGTCGCGTGCCCGCGGAGCGATTGCGCGGCGTCCGCATAGACAACCTTCGGCCGCAACGCGGTCACCATCGAACGGGGTTGAGGATTTTCTGGACAGGAACTGGCTATAACTAAGCCGGCAGCCTGTTTTGCAACGGGCTGCTAGAATCCGCGCTCTCGAGTTCGACGGTATCACCATGCGACGCGAAGACTTCGCCTATTCACTGCCGCCAGCGTTGATCGCGCAGACGCCGCCCGCTGAGCGCGATGCTGGAAGGTTGCTGGATGTGACAGCGGCGAACTGCCAGCATCGGTGGATTCGCGACCTGCCGGACTTGCTGCAGCCAGAGGACCTGTTGGTCGTCAACGATACGCAAGTGATCAAAGCACGATTGCGGGGCGTGAAAGACAGCGGCGGCGATGCAGAAATTCTCGTTGAGCGAATCATCGATGACAACACAGCACTTTGTCAGATTCGGGTGAGTAAAAAGCTGCGGCCGGGACGCTGTATCCTGCTCGAGTCAGCCGCCGGCCGTGCGCGACTCGAAATCCTTGGCCGCGAAGGTGAATTTTATCGGCTGGCGTTCCCAGCACCCGTGCTGGAGGTGCTCGAGTGCTACGGTCAAACTCCGTTGCCGCCTTACATAACAAGACCGGCTGATGAGGCGGACCTCGTCCGTTATCAGACGGTGTTCAATCGGCATGCGGGCGCAGTCGCAGCACCTACCGCGGGACTGCACTTCTCCGCCGATTTGCTCAGCCGCATCGCTCAGCGCGGAACGAAGTTTGCAGCACTGACACTGCACGTGGGTGCGGGCACCTTCCAACCCATTCGAGTGTCGGATCTGGCAGAGCATACGATGCACGCTGAACGCTATTGCATTCCTGCTGCCACGGCAGTTGCGCTACAGGAGGTAAAGCGCCGGGGGGGCAAAGTCATTGCCGTTGGCACGACCGTCGTGCGAGCTTTGGAATCTGCGTTTCAGAAAAGCTGCACCGAGCTGCCTGAGGCGGGGTGGGGGGAGACGGAATTGTTCATCACCCCGGGATTTGAATTTAGATGTGTTGATACGCTTGTGACCAACTTTCACCTACCCGAATCGAGTTTGTTGATGCTGGTGTGCGCATTCGCCGGATACGAAAAAGCAATGAGTGCGTATCGGCTGGCGGTGGAAAATCGGTACCGATTTTTCAGCTACGGCGATGCGATGTTGTTGTCCCGGGTTGTTGTTTCGAGACGCAGAGGCAACGCATGAGCTTTAAACTTCTTTGTACGGACGGCAGCGCGCGTCGCGGCACGTTGTCCCTGCCCCACGGGGTGGTGGAAACGCCCGTTTTCATGCCCTGCGGTACCTACGGGGCCGTCAAAGCGATGGCGCCGGAGACACTGCGCCGAACGGGGACGCAGATACTGCTCGGCAACACGTTCCATCTGATGTTGCGTCCTGGCGATCAAACGGTCGCGGACCTTGGCGGACTGCACGAGTTCATGCAATGGTCAGCACCGATTCTCACGGATAGCGGTGGGTTTCAGGTATACAGTCTTGGCGAGCTGCGCAAGATATCCGAAGAGGGTGTGGTGTTCCGCTCACCTTTGAACGGCGACCGGGTGAAACTGACACCTGAAAGCTCTATCCAGATTCAGCACAATCTGGGCGCCGACATCCTCATGGTATTCGATGAGTGCACACCGTATCCCGCGGACATCGATCAGGCACGTTCTTCCATGGAGTTGTCGGTGCGCTGGGCGAGACGCTGCAAAGAGGAGTTTGCAACCGGTGAACTTGCAACTTCGGTCGCGTCAGTTGCCGGGCTGTCATCGCGGTTGTTCGGAATTATCCAGGGTGGAATGCATCGCTCGCTCAGAGCCCAGAGTCTTGCCGCACTCGTTGATATCGGCTTCGATGGTTATGCCATCGGCGGTTTGTCAGTGGGTGAACCCAAGGCGGAAATGGCACAGGTTCTGCGCGACATCGTGCCTGAAATGCCTAAGGCCAAAGCCCGTTATCTTATGGGAGTCGGCACACCGCAGGACCTGGTGGACGCGGTCGAGCTCGGGATAGATATGTTCGATTGCGTCCTGCCAACGCGCAACGCGCGCAATGGCCACTTGTTTACGTCGGAAGGGGTCGTGCGAATTCGCAATGCCCGCTACCGCCAGGACGGCGAACCGCTGGATCGTGCATGCGGTTGTTACACGTGCCAGAATTTCTCGCGTGCCTACCTGCACCATCTGCAACGGTGCGGCGAAATGCTCGGCGCAATGCTCATGACGGAACACAATCTCTGCTACTTCCACGACCTCATGGCGCGTTTGCGCGCTTCCATTGAAACGGGTACATTGCGCAGCCTCATCGAGACCCTCAAAAACGGTTGGAATTCCCATAATGAGTCTGTTTGAAACTACAGCGTATGCGGCTGCGGCGGAAGAATCATCGGATGCAGGTTTTATTAATCTGTTGTTTCTCGGCGGATTTGTATTAATTTTCTATTTCCTGCTGTGGCGGCCCCAGAGCAAACGGCGCAAAGAGCATGCAGCGCTGATGGGTGGTCTGGCGAAAGGCGATGAAATCGTGACGTCCGGCGGCATCGTCGGGCAGATCAACAAGGTGGAAGACGATTTCGTCAAGGTTCAGGTCGCTCCCAACATGGAACTGCGCGTGCAGAAGAGCGCTATTGGAGCCACGCTGCCGAAGGGGACTCTGAAATCTCTCGACGAAACCAAGTGAGTCGGATTTCTTCACAATTTCTGCTGCTGAAGGGCCGCCGCTAATGGCGCAGCCGTCGGGGCTTGCCGAGAGACTGCTCGGTAAGCCGGGAGCGAGGCAACGTCCACCGAACACATCTTCGCCTGCCCGCTATATCCTCCTGCTCGTTGTGACGGTAATCGGTATCATTTATGCGGCGCCGAATCTGTTTCAGCCGGACAGCGCACTGCAGATCAGTACGATCACTGAAATCAAAGGATCGTCTATTATCAAGCCGGTCGATCAGGCTCTCGTCGACAAGGTGGTCAACGGATTGCGCTCTGAGGGCATTATCGTTCTTGGCGCGGAGATAGTAGACAAATCCGCCATCATTCGGGTCGATGGCGACGAAAGTCAGTTGCGTGGTCGTGACATCGTCAGCGGTCTGGTCAACCCTACCGGGGAAGATGGCTACGTGGTGGCGTTGACCCGGGCATCGACCACCCCGCGGTGGCTGGAAGATATCGGCGGCCAGCCGCTCTCCCTCGGGCTCGATCTTTCCGGCGGCGTGCACTTCCTGCTGCAATTGGATATGCAAAAGTATCTGGGCGACCGAATGCTGAGCAATCAGGAAGCCATTCGGGATCTCTTCGTGGAGGATCGGATCCGCTACATAGGTAGAGACTGGGTAGACGGCATGCAGATGGAGATACCTTTCCAGTCAGAAACGGCGCGCGCTGCGGCGGCTGAGGTGATTGAAGAGAACTTCGACGACTTTGAAGTGCGCGAACGCGACTTCGACGGCCAGCCGGGTCTGCGGCTCACGGTACTCGAGGCGAAAGTGCGTGAGCTCGAGGATCTGGCGATTTCACAGAATCTGCAGAGTCTGCGCAACCGAGTCAACGAACTGGGTGTCTCTGAGCCGCTGGTGCAGAGGCTCGGACGCTCACGAATCCTGCTGGACCTGCCAGGTATGCAGGACAGCGCCCGGGCGAAGGAGATCATCAATAAATTCGCTAACCTCGAATTCCGGATGGTGGCGCGGCCGAGCGAGCGAGCGTCGCAAGTCGAGCGGTTCCTCTACGAGGGTGCCCCGGTCGATCTGGAAAAGTCCGTAATCGTCACGGGCGACCAGGTCTCCAACGCGTTGCAGGAGTACGACCCGCAATCCGGCTTGCCGCAGGTGAGCATCAATCTCGATAGCGACGGCGGCCGCCATATGAACGAGGTGACCAAGGACCGGGTCGGCGACTCCATGGCGATCATCTTCAAGGAACTCAAAGTGCGCTCGCGCACGGTGATCGAGGATGGCGAAACGCGCATCGAACCCTACACAGTGGCGGACAATCGCGTTATCAACGTTGCTACCGTGCAATCAGCACTCGGCTTTCGGTTTCGCATTACCGGTCTGGAACTCGGCGAAGCCCGGGATCTTGCGTTGTTGTTGCGGGCCGGTGCATTGGCAGCACCCATGTATATTGTCGAAGAGCGCACGGTGGGGGCGAGCCTTGGTGAAGACAACATCGCAGCTGGACAGCAATCGATCCTGATCGGTTTCAGCGCGGTGCTGCTATTCATGCTGGTCTACTACCGCTGGTTCGGCTTTGCGGCCGATCTGGCGCTGAGCGTCAATCTCATCCTGCTCGTGGCCATCATGTCGGTGCTCGGGGCGACTCTGACGTTGCCCGGTCTCGCCGGGATCGTGCTGACGGTCGGCATGGCGGTCGACGCCAACGTTCTCATATTCTCACGCATTCGCGAAGAGGCGGTCGAGCGACCGCCGCAGCAGGCAATTTCAATCGGATTTGATCGCGCACTGCTGACAATTCTCGATGCCAACATCACCACCTTCTTCGTTGCGATCATTCTCTTCTCGATTGGCAGCGGGCCGGTCAAAGGCTTTGCGGTTACGCTTGCGATTGGCATAGTCACCTCCATGTTCACCGCAATTTTAGGGACTCGCGCGATCGTCAATCTCATGTACGGCGGGCGTAAACTCGAGAAGCTCGCAATATGAATCCGCTAGTGTTCAACATCGACTTCATGGGTAAGCGCAAGATTGCCGGCACGATATCGATTGTCCTCATCGTGTGCTCCCTCGGTGTGTTACTGGTGCAGGGTCTGAACCTGGGGCTCGATTTCACCGGTGGTACGCTCGTCGAAGTGGAGTTCGTCGAGCCCATCGCACCGGCAGACATTCGTGAGTTGCTCGATTCGGCAGGCTTTGAGCATGGCATCGTGCAGTATTTCGGGACGGACAGGGATCTGTTGATCCGCATGCCACCGCAGTCCTCCGTAGAACAGGCGCGACTGGGTGACGAACTGGTATCGACGCTACGCCAACAGTACCCCGAGGTTGTGTTGCGCCAGTCCAACTATATAGGACCGGCCGTCGGCGAAGAGCTGACCACGGATGCGGGATTGGCCTTAATTGCCGCGCTTGCGGTCATCATGCTCTACATCCTCTTTCGCTTCACGAAACAGTTTTCAGTAGGTGCAGTTGCCGCCCTGGCCCACGATGTCATATTGACGCTTGGTATCTTTGCAGTCTTTCAATGGACGTTCGATCTTTCGGTATTCGCAGCCGTGTTGGCGGTAATTGGTTATTCACTGAACGACACGATTGTCGTGAGCGACAGAATCCGGGAGAATTTCCGCAAGATCCGCAAGGGCACGACCATCGACATTATCAACAAGTCGCTGAATCAAACCCTGGGCAGAACTCTGGTTACGTCGATGACCACTCTATTTGTTCTGGTTGCGCTGTTAGTTTCCGGGGGCGAAACGATCAGAGGATTTGCCGCGGCTATGACGATCGGTGTGATCGTCGGTACCTACTCGTCAATCTATATTGCTTCAAACCTGTTGATCCTGCTCAAGATAAAGCGGGAGGATCTGCTGGTGCCGGAAAAAGAGAATCTGGATGAGGCGATGCCCTGAGCGGTAGTGCTCTGTCCACCTTAAAACGTGGGATCAGTGGCCACCAGGATGTTCAGCACAAGGCGCGCCGAGGAGTCATATCAGGGTATATGGCGACGAGGCGCAACGCGGTGATGGACATCCTGGTGGCCACCCTCAGAGCGAGCCCACAAGCTGCCATCTGCGGCGTTGCCGCATCTCGACATAGCTACGGCTATGCCTCCGATACGGCGCCTTGCAGCTGACAGCTTGTGAACTCGCTGATCCGGAGTTTTAAGGTGGACAGAGCACTAGATGCCTGAGGTGAGATACGGCCGGATCGCCTGCACCATGGCTTTGAAACATTTCGGATTGGCGGCAACGATGCTGCCGGATTCGAAAAACCCATCGCCGCCAGCGAGGTCACCCACAAACCCGCCAGCTTCCCTCACGATCAGTGTCCCCGCAGCGATGTCCCAGCGCTTGAGACCGAATTCCCAGAACCCGTCCGTGCGACCCGCAGCGACGTACGCAAGGTCCAGTGCGGCCGAGCCAAAGCGGCGGATCGCCCGACACTGACGGCTGAAATTCTGCAGCATCCCCATATACGACTCCAGGTGTGTCTCGATGGCTCCCGGGGGAATACCGGTGCTGAGTATCGCATCTTCCAGCTTGACGGTATTTGTGACCCGGATTCTGCGATTGTTGAGTTGGGCACCCGAGCCGCGGCTTGCGACGAACTCTTCGTTGCGCAGCGGGTCAACGATAACGCCGTGCTCGAACTGATTGCCTTTCATCAACGCAATGGAAATGCAGAAATGCGGGATGCCGTGCAGATAATTCGTCGTGCCGTCCAATGGGTCGATTATCCAGGTGAATTCGTCCGCCTTGTAGGCTTCACCGTGCTCCTCGCCAAGTATGCCGTGATGTGGGTAGGCCTTGTGCAGTACTTCGATGATGACCGCCTCGGCTTCGCGGTCGATGTTGGAGACGAAGTCGTTGCGCCCTTTCTCTTCGATCTGCAGACTTTCCAGTCGATCCATAGCGCGCAGCATTATCTGGCCCGCCTGCCGCGCAGCGCGCAGCCCCATGTTTGCCATCGCCTGCATCTGTGATCCAATCTGAAAAAGCGCGGTATCCTAGCACGCCGAACGTGCCGCTGCCGTTTGCGAATCATTCGTCGTTACTGCAGAGAAATTTATGCATGAAGCAGCCAGCCAGGCGCTCGCTCAGGTGCGCGTTGTCCTGGTCGAGCCCAGTCATCCCGGTAACATCGGGGGCGCTGCGCGCGCCTTGAAAACCATGGGTCTGACCGATCTTGCGGTTGTGAACCCGCAGCGCTTCCCGGATCCACAAGCGCAGTGGCGAGCGGCCGGTGCTCAGGATGTGCTCGAGCAGGTACAGGTTTTTTCGTGCGTTGCCGACGCGATTGCCGATCGCCAGTGGATCGTCGGTACGAGCACGAGGCAGCGCCGGATTCCGTGGCCGCTCATGATGGCGGATGCTGTGGCGGAGGATCTTGTTGCCAAATTGGCCACCACCCGGATTGCCATCCTCTTTGGTCGAGAAGCCAGCGGTCTGACAAACGATGAACTGCAGAAATGTCATTGTCACCTGCAGATTCCAGCGAATCCCGACTACCCTTCGCTCAATCTGGCGATGGCGGTGCAGATTGTCTGCTATGAGTTGTTCAAACACTTGAGCCTCCGGGACACGTTGCCGCCACCCTGGGACAGACCGCCGGCCAACGCTGAACAGACCGAAGGCTTGCTGCGGCATATTCAACAACTGCTCCTCGATGTGGGGTTTCTGGATGCGGCAAATCCCGGTCAGACGATGACTCGGCTGCGCCGTCTGCTGACACGGGTTGCACCGGATTCAACGGAAGTCCAGATGCTGCGCGGCATTCTCAAAGAACTCGGGCGGGCCGGTAGCGCGTCGGGTGCAGTCGGTCTCAACGATTCGCAGCCGCGAGACTAGCAGCGTGTTGCAAACACGCTGCTAGTCTCGCGACAAGGATGTCGCGAGCATTTATCGAGCACGTTGGTGCTTGATAAATGAGGCAGCCCCGAGGCCAGGGAAGGCCGAAGGCGGGAAAAATGCACTCTGCGGGTGTTTTTCAATGCACTGTCGGGTGCTTTTTGCCGCAGATGGATAGTAGTAGACCAAATTAGTCGGGTATTGCATACTCGAAAAATGCGCCTGACGACGAAAGGCAGATACGCCGTGACTGCGATGCTGGATATCGCGCTGCATCGCCAGAATGGCCCTGTGAGCGTGATGGACATTGCCCGGCGGCAGGGGATCTCTGTTGCCTACCTTGAGCAGTTGTTCGGCAAGTTGAAGCGTCACGGGCTATTGCGCAGTGTCCGTGGCCCTGGTGGTGGGTACCACCTCAAGCGCCATATCTCGCGCATCAATGTGTCCGAGATCATCACGGCTGCCGGCGATGGGGTAGACGCCACACGCTGTCATGGTGATACCGATTGTCAGGATGGAGTGAAGTGTCTCACGCATGAGCTGTGGACCGATTTGTCCGAAGAGATCGATGGTTTTCTCGGCAGGATCACGCTCAGTAGCCTGGTCGAGCGCAGCGAGATCAAGCATGTGGCCATGCGACAGGATGAGATGTTGATTCAGACACTGCACTTGTGAGGCAGCAGCCGATCGCGTTCCAGCCGTGCAACTATTTGGTAACTGACTACGCGACACCACGCGATGACAAGCGCGCGATAACAACTAAGCAATGACAACACGCGATGAGTATTACGCGATTACGGATACGCGACAGCGATGAGTAGTGACGTGAGCAGTAACGACAGTAACCGGCCGCCGACGGTTACTGGCTCGACCGAGGCCTGGCGGGTAAAAAAAGGCCGCCGTAAGGCCGTTTACCTCGACTACGCCGCGACGACGCCGGTCGATCCAAGAGTCGCGCAGAAAATGAGCGCGTGCCTGCTGGTGGAGGGAAATTTCGGTAATCCCGCGTCCCACTCCCACGTTTACGGTTGGCAGGCCGACGAAGCGGTCGAGGAGGCCAGAACCCGGGTCGCGGCCCTGCTCAATGCCGATCCACGGGAAATCGTCTGGACTTCCGGGGCCACTGAATCGGACAATCTGGCGCTCAAAGGGGTGGCCGACGACGCCACCCGGCGCCACATCGTGACCAGCGCGATCGAGCACAAAGCCGTGCTTGATACCTGTGAATACCTCGCCGGGAAAGGGTTCGAAATCACCTATCTGCGGCCCGGGCGCGATGGCATCGTCAGCCCGGAGCAGGTCGCACAAGCACTGCGTTCAGACACACTCATCGTGTCGATCATGCATGCGAACAACGAAATCGGGGTCATCAACGATATCGCGGCCATCGGTCAGATCTGCCGGGATGCAGGCGTACTGATGCACACCGACGCAGCGCAAAGTGCCGGTAAGGTGCCGATCGACGTCCAGACCATGGCGCTGGATATGATCTCCATGTCTGCGCACAAAATATACGGTCCCAAGGGAATGGGGGCACTCTACGTGCGCCGCGAGCCACCGGTGAAGCTCAAGCCTCTGATTCATGGTGGTGGGCACGAACTCGGTATGCGTTCTGGAACACTTGCCACGCATCAGATCGTCGGTATGGGAGAGGCGAGTGCGATCCTCGAGCGGGACATGGCCGTTGAGAATGAGCGCGTTCTGGGTTTGCGCCAGCGCTTGTGGTCGCATCTCAAACAGATTCCCGGTGTCTCGCTCAATGGCAGCGAGTCGCAGCGGTTGCCAGGCCTGCTGAACGTGGGCTTTGCAGGAGTCGATGGCGAAACGTTGCTCCTTGGGCTGGACGATGTGGCGGTCAGCAGCGGCTCGGCGTGCACGTCCGCCAGTGTCGAGCCGAGTTACGTTCTGCGGGCCATCGGCGTGCCTGAAATGCTCGCGCATGCATCGTTGCGGTTCACCGTGGGGCGCTACACCACGCAGGATGATGTCGACTATGCGGCAACCCGGGTGGCGGAGGTTGTGCAGACGCTGCGCGACCGACCGGCGGCTCTGGGCGGGTAGAGTGCTGCTCGAATTCTCATGACCTGAGACCCGCACGGGTGCGCGGTATCGATTAACGGCGCAACTCAACGCTCACAAGCGTTTGATCTTATCGCTAAACGCGTATAATACGCGCCCGCTGACAAGTGCCAATCCTTGATATATCAAGCACATAGGCACCTCTTGTTGCGTTGAATTGTTGTGTCGAATCGGAGAAATTCATGGCGGTAGAGCGTACGCTTTCTATTGTTAAACCAGATGCGGTGGCGAAAAATATTGTCGGCGCGATCTATTCGCGTTTCGAAAACAACGGACTTTCAATCATCGCCGCGAAAATGTTGCGCTTGAACGAGGCCCAGGCACAGGGTTTCTATGCAGAACATGAAGGCCGGGCGTTCTACAATGATCTCGTGTCTTATATGACCTCGGGACCCGTCGTGGTGCAGGTGCTCGAGGGCGAAGGCGCGGTAAGTCTGAATCGCGAGCTCATGGGTGCAACGAATCCACAGGAGGCGGACCCTGGGACCATCCGTGCGGATTTTGCCGAATCTGTCGAAGCAAACGCGGTACACGGATCGGATTCAACAACATCGGCGACGCGGGAGATCGACTACTTCTTCAGTGATGAAGAACTCTGCACCAGAGGCTGAAGGATGGCCGACGATACCTTGATCAATCTATTCAATTTGCCGCGCGAGCAATTCGAATTGCTGTGCGAACAGGCTGACGGCAAGCCCTACCGTGCACATCAGATGATGAAGTGGGCTTACCATCAGCGTGAACTCGATTTTACCCGGATGACGAATCTTTCCAAAATTTTTCGTGCCTGGCTGACCGAGCACGCCGAGTTCAAACCGCCTGAAATCGTCCAACGCCTGGATTCGGTTGATGGAACGATCAAGTGGGTCGTCAAAGTCGCCGGTGAAAACTGCGTCGAAACGGTGTTGATCCCGGAACGGGGCCGCAACACGTTGTGCGTGTCTTCCCAGGTGGGCTGCACGCTTGACTGCGCATTCTGCGCAACCGGCAAACAGGGTTTCAACGGTAATCTCAGCACGGCGGAAATAATTGGCCAGGTGTGGCTGGCCGATCAGGCGCTGCGCGAGCGGGGCGAAAGCGTTACCAACGTGGTTCTGATGGGCATGGGTGAACCGCTGCTCAATTTCGATGCCGTTATGGCCGCCATCAGTCTGATGCAGGATGATCTGGCCTTTGGCATTTCCAAACGCCGCGTTACGGTGAGCACGGCGGGTGTTGTACCCGGCATCTACGAGATGGCTAAACTCACCGACGTTTCTCTGGCGATTTCGTTACATGCGCCAACCGACGAGTTACGCAGCCAACTGGTGCCATTGAATCGTAAATATCCCATCGCCGAATTGCTCGCAGCGTGTCGCCACTACGTGGGTGGTTTGGGCGAAAAGCGGACTCTGACAATGGAATACACGCTCCTCAAGGGTGTCAACGATCAGTTGGAGCACGCCAAGCAGTTGGCTGAGTTGTTGCGGGACGTTCGCTGCAAGATCAATCTGATCCCGTTCAATCCGTTTCCGGCTGCCGGGTTTGATCGACCGGATGAGCGCTCGGTTCGAACATTTCAGAGTTATCTGATCAATGCCGGATACGCGACGATGTTGCGTACCACTCGCGGTGAGGACATCAACGCGGCATGCGGCCAACTTGTTGGCCTGGTGCTGGACCGCACGCGACGCAAAGAACGGTATCTGGCAAGAGTACGCGCGCAGGAGGTTGCATGAATGCGGGAGATTGCATGAATGCAGGAGGTCGCATAAATGCGGGAGGTTGCATGAAAAAGTTGGAATGGGTGCCGTGTCGTACGTGGGCTCGAGTCGGGCTCATCTTCACTGTGTTACTGATGCCAGGATGTGTTACGGAAACCACTGGCGGACTGCCCCAGCCGGCTGAGGATTCTGTACGCGTGAAAGCTCAGCTCGATCTGGCTCGTGCCTATCTGGAAAATCGCTATTTCGAGCGGGCGCGGGCTCCTCTCAGCAGGGCACTGGCAATCGATTCCACTTCGGTAGAGGCTCATGTTCTGCTTGCGGTGCTCAATGAAGCTGAAGATGATCTTGTGAGCGCGGAGGAGCAGTACAAGCTCGCGCTCAGGTACGACGCCGATGATCCTCAGGCGCTCAATAACTATGGAAGCTTCCTCTACGGCCAGGAACGCTATGAGGAATCCGTTGTGGTCCTGCGCAAAGTGGTGCTCGATCCAAACTATCGCGTCCGCAGCCAGGGGTATGAAAACCTCGGGCTTGCTGAGCTCAAAATCGGCGAGCTGGAGCGAGCGAAAGCGGCGTTCGTGAGGTCTTTGCGGTTGAATTTCAACCAAGCGAGATCGAGTCTCGAGCTTGCCGACATTGCCTACACCGAAGGTGAATTTGCCAAGGCGCAGGACTTCTATGACAGCTTTCGTACCCAGGCCAGACAGACGCCGCGCACCCTGTGTCTCGGTATGAAGCTCGCACAAACAAACAACAACACCGATGAGTTGGCCAGTTACGCTCTGGCGTTGAATAATCTATTTCCGGAATCCGCAGAAGCCAAAACCTGCGAGGTGCCCAAGTAATGCAGCACCTGCCGGTATACGCGTGAGTGACACCGCCGCCGCCGGGCCTGGCGCAATGCTGCGTACGGCGCGGGAAAGCCTTGAGGTCACGCTGCGCGAGGTCGCCGATGCGCTGAACCTGCCGAACCGCGTCATCGAAGCGATGGAGACCGACGATTACACAAATCTACCGGCGGCGGTATTTATCCGGGGCTATCTTCGCTCGTACGCCCGATTACTCGATCTCGATGAGGACGCTGTGATTGCACTTTATCCGCACGGTGCGGATGAAACGGTCACTACTGAAGTAGCGGTTGTGAACCCCGCCGCGGAATGGGTTCGGCAGCATCCCGTGTGGGTACTTGGTTCCGCCGCCGGCGTGCTGGTGATTGCGATTGTCGTGCTGACCGTCTGGCTGTCGGCGAATGGTGATACGGCATCTTCCGGCATGAGCGGCGACACGCCGGTTGCTGCAATCGCCGGAGAAGTGCGCGAAGCAGATGCGCACGAAGCAGATGCGCACGAAGCGACTGCGCCGTCAGCTGCCGGGTCGACACCACGGCAGGTGGCAGACGCACGGCTGCGCGACACTCCGGCAGTGATCGAACGATCCCTGACCAGCGCTGCTACACGGGGCGTTGGGGTAGATGTTGCCGATGATGTGGTCGATGCTGGCGCTCATGACGATTCAGCAACACCGGTGAATGCAACTTCCCGCCCGGCCACGCAAGCCTCGGTGACGAGGCCTGCTGCCCGTCAGCAAACTGGTGTACCCCTGACGGGTGAGCGTGATCGGCGAATCACCGCCTTTGGTGATGACGTGCTTGAATTTCAGTTTACCGAAGAGTGCTGGGTAGAGGTCAAATCCAACACGGGCAGGAGTCTCTACAGCGACCTCAATCGGCCGGGTCAGACGTTGCGGCTGACTGGCGAAGGGCCGTTTCGAATATTGCTTGGTTATGCCCCGGGCGTGCGGCTTGCATTCAACGATGAAGCGGTAGCACTCAGGCCGCATACCCGCAACAACGTTGCGAATCTGGTCCTAGGGCAGTAGCCGTGGTCCAGTCGATCAGAGGCATGCGTGACGTGATGCCCGAAGATGCCAGACGTTGGCGGGTGGTTGAAGAAACGCTGCGGCAGGTACTTGGTAGTTTCGCCTATGAGGAAATCCACCTGCCCTTGCTGGAATTTACAGAACTCTTCAGCCGCGGGATTGGTGAAGCCACCGACATCGTTGCGAAGGAGATGTATTCACTCGAAGATCGTGATGGCACGAGCATGACGTTGCGACCGGAAGGAACTGCCGGATGTGCCCGGGCGTTGCAGCAGGCCGGGCTGCTTTTTAATCAGACTCAGCGTGTTTTCTACACCGGGCCGATGTTTCGCTATGAACGACCACAGAAGGGGCGCTATCGCCAGTTTGATCAGATTGGTGCGGAAGTTTTCGGACTTATCGGCCCGGACGTCGATGCGGAATTGTTAGCGCTCAGCTGGAACTTCTGGCAGGCGCTGGGTATCGAATCACACGTCACGTTGGAACTCAATACACTCGGCTCGGCGCAATGCCGGGCAGGTTATCGGCGGGCGCTGGTCGACTATCTGACGCCGCAGGTGAAGGCTCTGGATGAGGACAGTCAGCGTAGACTCAGCAGCAATCCGCTGCGAATTCTCGACAGCAAATCGGCGCAAACCCAGGAAATTCTGGAAAATGCCCCGAGTCTTTCCGATTTCATCGATGCGGCAAGCCGCAAACACTTCGCCCGGCTCTGCGAACTGCTCGAGCAGCTGGGCATTGGCTTCACGCACGATCCGCGGCTCGTGCGCGGACTCGACTACTACACTCATACGGTTTTCGAATGGGTCACGGCAGAACTCGGCGCACAGGGCACTATTTGTGCGGGCGGCCGCTATGACGGTCTGGTGGAACTGATTGGTGGCAAGTCGACTCCGGGTGCAGGCTTCGCGCTGGGGCTGGAACGGGTCATACTATTGACGGAAAACCATGGTCATCTGGCCGAGCAGGATTTCTCCGCAGCGACTGACGTGTATTGCTGCGTGCTCAACGCCACCGATCAGGGTTGGGCTATGACTGTGGCGGCGAACGTGCGGCAGGCCCGGCCGAGCCTGCGAGTGCGGGTGCATGCCGGCGGCGGCAAACTGAAAAATCAACTCCGGCGGGCCGATCTCAGCGGAGCATCATGGGCTCTGATCATCGGTGAAGATGAGGCGGCGAACAATCAGGTCACGGTAAAGTGGTTGCGTGACGACACGCCGCAACGGATGGTCGCAATCCCGGCACTGACTGAACTACTGAAATAGAACCAAGATCGGCGGACACACGCGGCACTGAGTCGAATCCGCCTGGTCGAAGAACTAAGCCGAAGAAAACAGGATATACGGGCGCGCAGCGCGTATTCAGGAGGTAGGAGTGTCAGATTATCTGACTGACGAAGAACAGATCGCCAGATTGAAAACCTGGTGGGACGAAAATGGCGTGATGCTAGTCACCGCGATCGTGTTGACGATTGGCGGATTCGTGGGGTGGCGCTGGTATGACGATTACCGCGCTGAAACAGTTGCCCGGGCTTCCGATCTCTACGAGGATTTTCTCGCCGCTGCACCGGATGCGCGCGCGACCATCGTCGCAACCATTGCCCAGGAAGCGGCCGAGAGCAGTTATCACACTCTGGTGATTCTGCGCCAGGCACAGGAGAGCATCGATGCAGAAAACTACGAAGAGGGTATTGCGCACTTACAGCGGGTAATTGAACTTGCTCCCGAGCGGATTCTTCTTGACCTGACGAGGCTGCGTCTCGCACGGGTTTTGCAACAGCTTGATCGCTCGGAAGACGCGTTCAGCACTCTGGCTGCGGTGCGTGGCGAAGGCTATCGAACCCAGGTGGCGGAACTCAAAGGCGACATACATCTCGCGCGGGGTGAACGCGCCCTGGCGCATGAGGCATACAGCGCTGCGCTGGCGGAAGTCAACAATGGGGTGCAGACGACCCTGCTTGAAATGAAGGTGGCGGATACCGCTGATGCCGATGACTCGTAACTGGGCATTTGCCCTATTCACGATGCTGCTGCTCGGTGGCTGCAGCTGGTTCACGTGGCTTCCCTGGGTGGGCGACGATGATGACGATGACGAGGATTTGCTTGAACCCGCAGCTCTCGTCAAATTCGACGCCGAGGTCAAAATACAACGCATCTGGAAAACGAGTGTCGGGAAAGGGCTGGGACGCAAATACTTGAGATTGAATCCGGTCATATTGGCCGATCGCATATTCGCAGCTGACGGCTATGGACGGTTGCAGGCACACGACCGCTTCACCGGTAAGCGATTGTGGCAGACTCAGATCCAGACCGAAGGTGGTGGCTTTTTAAGCGGTCTGAATTTCATAGATCGCAAAGATACGAGCTTCGTCAGCGGCGGTGTCGGAGTAGGCGGGGGTAATGTGCTGCTGGGCACAACCAACGGTGACGTTATTGCCTTTTCTGCTGCTGATGGCGTCGAGAGATGGCGCAGCTCGGTAGGCAGCGAAGTCCTCGCGCCTCCCGTGGCGGGTGATGACCTCATCTTCGTGCAGTCGATCGATGGTCGGCTGATGGCGCTCGAACAGGACAGTGGTGATATCCGTTGGAGCTTCGATAATCAAGTGCCTGTGCTGACACTGCGTGGGACGGCGGAGCCCGTCTTCGACAATGGCGTCGTCTATGCCGGGTTTGCCAATGGCACCATCAGCGCGCTGCGGGGCGAAAGCGGTGAGCCGATCTGGGAACATCGGCTGATGCTGCCCGAAGGCCGTTCCGAACTGGATCGAATGGTCGATGTTGATTCTTCCCCGCTCGTGCGTGGTACGCTGATTTATGGCGTTTCCTACCAGGGCAAGTTGAAAGCCATACGCCGCAGCGATGGCCAGAGACTATGGGAAATGGATCTGTCGAGTCATCTCGACATCGCAGAAGGCTATGGCCAGATCTATGTCGTCAATGACAAAGATGCGATTCTGGCGATCGATCAACAAAGCGCAGAGGAAGTATGGCGCCAGGATTCCCTGCACCTGCGCAGGCTCTCAAGCCCCATTGCCTTCAGCAACTATCTCGCTATTGGCGACAGTGAAGGCTATCTGCACATACTCGCGCAAAGCGATGGTCGATTCCTTGCTCGTCGCAAGCTCGATGGTGACGGTCTGAGGTCTTCGATGACCTACATGGATGGGACGCTGTATGTTCTGGGCAATTCCGGGTCGTTGTACGCATTGGAAATTACCGTTCGGTAATTGCTGCAGTTGTGAACGCACTGCCAACTCTGGCTCTCGTGGGTCGTCCCAACGTGGGAAAGTCCACACTATTCAACAGACTGACACAGCGACGTGATGCCCTGGTTGCGCACGTGCCGGGACTGACCCGCGACCGGCGTTACGGGCGGGCAAACATCGATCAACACCTGGTCATGTTGATCGATACCGGCGGACTGCTCGGTGAGTTAAGCGAACTGACAGCGGCGTTGGAACAACAGGCAGGATTTGCGCTCGAAGAAGCCGATGCGGTGTTGTTCATGGTTGATGCCCGGGATGGCTTGACTGCAGCGGACGAAGAGATCGCGGACAGGATTCGAAAACTGGGTAAACCAGTTCTGCTCATCGCGAATAAAATGGACGGCGTTGACCAGAGTCAGGCCATTGCGGATTTTTCGATGCTCGGTTTCGCCGATTCGCTATACATATCCGCGGTTCACGGCAGGGGTCTTGCGGGGATATCTGAGTGGCTGGACAACACGCCGTTCGCGGAACCGGCAGATCCCGAGGGTGCTGAAGATGACCCGAATGCGATCCGCGTGGCCATCATTGGCCGCCCGAATGTCGGTAAGTCGACGCTAACGAATCGACTCCTCGGGGAACAGCGGCAACTGGTGTTCGATGAGCCAGGGACAACCCGTGATTCCATTGCAGTGCCGTTCACGAAGGAAGGCAGGTCCTTTTTGCTGATCGATACCGCCGGTATCCGGCGCAAAGGCCGGGTCGAGGGTATTGCCGAAAAATTTTCCGTCGTCAAAGCTCTCCAGGCTATTGAAGAAGCTCATGTCGTTATCCTTGTTATGGACGCTCGCGAAGGGGTTGTCGATCAGGATCTGCATTTGTTGAGCTATGCAGTCGAGGCAGGTGCCGGTGTGCTGGTGGCGCTCAACAAGTGGGATGGGTTGAGTTCCTATGAGAAAGCGACAGCCAACACCATGCTGGATCGAAAGCTCAACTTCGCTCCGTGGATTCCTGTCCTGCATATCTCTGCGCTACACGGTTCCGGCGTGGGCCTGTTGCTCAAAGAAATCGAAACAATTTTTACTGCGGGTGCTTTTGACTTCGGTGCCACGCTTCTCACGAAACTCCTGCAGGGATTTGTCGAGGCGCATGCGCCGCCGGCAGTCAGGGGACGTGCGGTTAAACTGCGTTTCGCGCACAAGGCTGGTGCGCACCCGCCGCGGATTGTCATCCATGGCAATCAAACGAAATCGGTTCCTGCAAGCTATGTCCGCTACCTGGAAAATGGCTTTCGCCAGGCGTGTCGATTGGTCGGCAATCCGGTCCACATCGAGCTCAAGACCGGCGAGAACCCCTATGCGGGGAAAAAGAATCCACTCACAAGGCGCCAGCGCCTGCGCCGCAAGCGAGTGATCCGGCACAAGTCCCGGTAGCACAGGCCAAGGTGTGGTGTTTGCAACACGCTGCCAGCAGCTGTTGAAAAAAGCGCGCGGTGTGCTTTTTTCCCGCCTTCGGCCATCCCTGGCCTCGGGGCTCCCCCATTTATCAAGCACTTGCGTGCTCGATAAATGCTCGCGACGTCCTGTCGCGAGACTAGCAGCGTGTTTTGCAACACGCTGCTAGTCGGCGGGAAACAAGTCGAGCAACTGCACAGGATCGATTCGCTGACCGTTGAGATTGACCGACCAGTGCAGATGTGGTCCGGTCGCCCGGCCGGTGGCGCCGACCAGTCCTAGCGTGGCCCCGCGGTCGACCTTGTCGCCTGCGTTGACCGTGATTTCACTCAGGTGACAATACATGGTGATGAGACCGCCGCCGTGATCCAGAAACACGGTGTTGCCGTTGAAGAAAAAGTTTCCGGTGAGTGTGACCTGCGCTGGTGCTGGCGCTTTTATGGGTGTGCCGGTAGCTGCCGCGATGTCCAGGCCACTGTGCGGACTACGTGGCTGATCGTTGAGAATGCGCCGGCGACCGAACGGGCTGGAAGTCACGCCGTCCACCGGCTTGATGAAGGGTGCAAGCGAATGTTGCAGTGGGCTGAATCGAATGTACTGCTCACGCATTTGCGCACTTTCGATTCGAATGCGTTCGAGGTCCTGTGGATTCGGATTCACCATCCGTGGATTGTCGATCGTGAGTCGTTGCTCCGGGTATTGCTTTGCAGAGACATGGAAGTGCCGTGTTTCGATTGTGTCGTCGGCATAGCGCAAGCGCAATTCGTGTTCGCCGGTTTGGGCAGACAATCCGATACCGACCACGGCAACCGAATTGACGATCAACACCGGCACATCGAGATATTCGGCGTGCACGATGCCTTCGGGTAACGGGTGTAGATACAGCCCACCCGGCACGGTCTCGACGCTCCAGGCGTTGGCCCACGGCAGGCTGCCACAGATCAAGCAGAGCAGGATTCCCAGGTTGCTTCGCAGTCTATTCATCGGTTGCTTGTGTCTCCGGGTCACGTGCAGCTGAAATATCGGGGAGCCGGTTGTCTTCATCAAGCTTTTCGACGCTGAGCTCGAGCGCGCCATCCTGGAGGTGGGCAATGAGTGCAGCACCGATGCTGACTTGTCGCACGGAGGTCACGGCACTGCCGATCGACCCGGGGGCTGGGCTCGTTAAAACAGCGTAGCCTCGACTCAGAGTTGCCAATGGACTCACAGCCTGCAAGGCGCGCGCCGAACCGGCCAAACTGAGTTCCAGGCGTTTGCTGGTTTGCTGTGCTGAGGTATGAAGTTGCCGGAAGGATGTGCTGAGCCGTTTTGCGTATGTGGGCAGCCGCCGCGCGGGGTGCAGCACTTTCAATACATCCGCGAGCGACTTGAGTCGGCTGCGCTGCCTTGCCAGTGCATTGCGGCAGGCCAGAGTGAGCCTTGCTTCCAGATCGTCCGCGTGCTGCATGCGCTGCGCGAGGATCTGTCGGGGATCAATCAAGCGTGCGCCGAGATGTCCGAGATGGGTTTGTTGGAAGCGCAATTCCTGAAGCAATACCGCGGCCGCCCGGCGCCGATAGCCGCGCAACAGGCTCTCAAGTTCATCGCGGTCTGGCGTGATGAGTTCAGCACCCGCAGAGGGTGTGGGTGCTCGCATATCGGCGACGTAATCAGCGATCGTGATGTCGGTCTGGTGGCCGATTGCTGCGACAACCGGGTGCGGGCAGTCGGCAATTGCGCGGGCGACGGACTCCAGATTGAAAGCCCACAAATCTTCCAGCGAGCCGCCGCCGCGGGTTATCAGCACGACATCCGTCGTCAAACGTGATGCCTGCGCCAGGGCGGCAAGAATTTGCGGCTCGGCGGCTGCGCCCTGGACAGCGGTTGGTAACAGAGTCACGGCAAGAGCTGGAAAGCGTCGTTCAATGACATGCAACACATCCTGCAGGGCTGCGCCGGAAGCAGACGAAATTATCGTTAAGTGGCGTGGCAGGGATGGCAGAGTAACTTTGCCCGCGTCATCGAACAGCCCCTCGGCCGCGAGACGCGTCTTCAACTCTTCGAAAGCAGCGCGCAGCGCACCTTCGCCTGCCGGTTGCAGCGCATCCACAATGATCTGAAAATCGCCGCGAGCTTCGTAGAGGCTCACGCGGCCCCGGACGAGCACCTGAGCGCCGTTGCGAGGTGTCGGTCGGACATTGCGATTGCGCCCGGCAAACATTGCACAGCGGATTTGTGCGGAAGCGTCTTTCAACGTGAAGTACCAGTGGCCGGACGCTGGTCTGCTGAAGTTGGATATTTCACCCTCGACCTGGATGACGCCGAACCCTTCCTCGATGAGAAGTCGAGCTTGTCTTGCGAGAGTGCTGACCGTGAAAACCGGTCGTTCAGCGGGTGATTGCATCATCTGAGTTTACATGATCGAGGACCATCGTTAGAATGCCGGTTTTGTGGGGTCCCAAATGTTGCGTATCGCCGGTGACGCACTCACGTTCGACGACGTTCTACTAATTCCTGCCTACTCAACCACTCTCCCCTCTGAAGTCTCGCTCGAAACTCGACTTACAAAAAACATACGGCTCAACATTCCGTTGATGTCTTCTGCCATGGATACGGTTACCGAATCCCGCCTTGCGATCGCCATCGCACAGGAAGGCGGTGTGGGCATCGTCCACAAAAACATGTCGATTGAAATGCAGGCAAGGGAAGTCCGCGCGGTAAAGAAATATGAAAGCGGTGTAATCCGCGATCCGATCACGATTCACCCCGACAAAACCGTTGCGGAGCTGATCGAATTGACGCTGGAGCACAAAATATCGGGAGTTCCGGTCGTCGAGGGCGACAGTCTGGTTGGCATCGTTACCGGACGCGACGTGCGCTTCGAGCAGCGCATGGATGCAAAGATCCGGGAAGTCATGACGCCGCGCGATAAACTGGTTACGGCCGAAGAAGGTGCCAGTGTCGACGAGATTACGGACATGCTCCATAAGTACCGAATTGAAAAAGTGTTGTTGACCAACGATCAGTATCAGTTGAAGGGCATGGTCACCGTAAAAGATATCAACAAAGCAAAAGCGTTTCCCATTGCCTGTAAAGATGACCATGGCCAGCTGCGCGTTGGCGCGAGTGTTGGCACGAGTGGTGAAACAGATGAACGGGTGGCTGCTCTCATAGAAGCGGGCGTGGATGTTATCGTTGTTGATACTGCGCACGGTCATTCGCAGCGTGTGTTGGATAGAATCAGCTGGATTAAACAACGCTATCCGAACATGGATTTGATCGGCGGCAACGTCGCCACCAGAGACGGTGCCAAGGCACTGCTGTCGGCTGGTGTGGATGCTGTTAAGGTCGGAATTGGCCCCGGCTCAATCTGCACAACCAGAATGGTAACCGGTATCGGTATACCACAGATCAGTGCGATCGCCGAAGTGGTGGAGGTCGCGAACGAAGAAGACATTCCCGTGATCGCCGATGGTGGAGTTCGCTATTCCGGTGACATCGCCAAGGCAATCGTTGCGGGTGCGAGCGTGGTGATGGTTGGCAGCCTGCTGGCCGGTACCGATGAAGCCCCCGGTGAGGTCGAGTTGTATCAGGGAAGAACCTACAAGTCCTATCGCGGCATGGGCTCGCTGGGAGCGATGGGTGAAGCGCACGGTTCAAGTGACAGATATTTCCAGGAAGCCGAAGGCGACCACCGCAAACTCGTCCCGGAAGGGGTCGAGGGCAGAGTAGCGTACCGTGGTCCGGTCAGCCCGATCGTGCATCAACTGATGGGTGGGCTGCGCGCATCCATGGGTTACACAGGGTCTGATTGCATGGAAGCCATGCGGGCGAATCCCGAATTTGTCCGGATTTCTTCAGCCAGCATGGTTGAGAGTCACGTCCACGACGTGTCGATCACGAAAGAAGCACCCAATTACCCCGTAAGTTAGTGATGTCTGTTGATATACACGATCAGCGATTGCTGATTGTCGATTTTGGCGGCCAATACACGCAGTTGATCGCGCGGCGTGTACGCGAGTCAGGCGTTTACTGCGAGATTCACCCCTTCGATGCCGTGGAGTCGGTTGTCCGGGAATTTACCCCCCGAGGTGTGATTCTGGGTGGCGGACCGGAATCGGTTGCCGGCAATGATACGCCGCGTGTGCCTGACATAATTTTTGAACTCGATGTCCCGGTACTTGGTATCTGTTACGGCATGCAGGCAATGGCGCAACAGCTTGGTGGCCGGGTCGAGCCTTCGACCGTGCAGGAATTCGGCCACGCTGTGGTCAAAGTGGCCGCCGAGAGCGAATTGCTCGGTACGGTTACCGATGGGGTGGACCGCGAGTTGCAGGTCTGGATGAGCCATGGTGACAAGGTAGTGGAACTCCCTGACGGCTTCTTGCTCACCGCCGCGACCGATTCGGCACCGATTGCCGCCATGGAGAGTCCGGCGGAGAACTATTATGGCGTGCAGTTTCATCCCGAGGTGACGCACACACCAAAGGGTGCGGCCATATTGCACCGGTTCGCTCGTGATATCTGCGGCTGCGATGGCTTGTGGACGGCGGCTAACATCGTTGAAGACGCAATCGCCCAGGTACGGGAGACAGTCGGTACAGACCGTGTGGTACTTGGGTTGTCCGGTGGTGTTGATTCCAGCGTCGTGGCGGCTCTGCTAACACGGGCAATCGGGGATCAGCTTTCCTGTGTGTTCGTCGACAACGGTCTGCTACGCAAGAACGAACGCGAGGAAGTCGAACAGACATTTGCGTCAACCAACGTCTTAGCCCTCGATGTCATTACGGTGGATGCGCGCGAAGAGTTTCTCGCTAAGCTGGCAGGCACGCAGGAGCCTGAAGCGAAACGCAAGATTATCGGCAACACGTTCATCGATGTTTTCGACCGTGAGGCGAATAAGATTTCAGGCGTGCGCTGGCTGGCGCAGGGCACGATCTATCCTGACGTGATCGAGTCTGCGGCGACTAAGCATGGCAAAGCACACGTCATCAAATCTCACCACAACGTGGGCGGGTTGCCTGAGCGCATGAACCTGAAGCTTGTGGAGCCATTACGCGAACTGTTCAAAGATGAAGTCCGGGAAATAGGCATGCATCTCGGGCTGCCACGCGAACTCGTCCAGCGGCACCCGTTTCCCGGACCCGGGCTCGGAGTTCGGATACTCGGCGAGGTCACTGTGGAGCGTATCGATATTCTGCGTGAAGCAGATGCGATATTTTTGGAAGAGCTTCGCGCGGCGGATTACTACGACAAGGTGAGCCAGGCGTTCGCCGTTTATTTGCCTGTTAAGTCCGTGGGCGTGGTGGGGGACGCCCGACGTTACGCGGATGTGATTGCGCTGCGCGCAGTAGAGACAACGGATTTTATGACGGCTCGGTGGGCACATCTGCCTTATGAACTGATCGAGCGGATTTCGAACAGGATTATTAATGAGATCTCCGATGTTTCTCGTGTGGTGTACGACGTATCGAGCAAGCCGCCGGCCACGATCGAGTGGGAATGAATCGACTGTCGCGGCATGAACCGCAGCATGATCGATGGATGGCGAGGGCGCTTGAGCTTGCCGCAGACGCATTGACGGCAAACGAAGTGCCGGTCGGTGCGCTTGTCGTTTCCGCACAGGGTGATCTCCTCGGAGAAGGCTTCAACCAGCCGATCCTCGGCAACGACCCGACAGCGCATGCGGAGATCGTTGCGCTGCGGCGAGCCGCGCAGAGGCAGTCGAACTATCGGCTGTCCGGCTGCACGTTGTACGCGACGATAGAGCCTTGCACGATGTGTGTCGGCGCGGCAATCCACGCGAGGATCGCAACACTGGTGTTCGGCGCCAGGGAGCCCAAAGCGGGCGCGGTATTCAGTCACCCGGAGGTACTGGCCAATTCGGGATTGAATCATGAGATCACAGTGATCGAAGGGATAAGAAAGGAGGCCAGCGCGCAGCTGATGCAGGATTTCTTCGGCGCACGGAGACTTTCCGATACCAGGAGAAGCCGGTGACGCAGTTACTCGTGCTGGCAGGCCCTCCAGCACTGTCGCGTTTCCGTCTGCAGAAACTGCGGGATCAATTGGCGTTGAGTTCCGCCATCTATGCCGAGTACGTTCATCTGCTCGAATTGACCGAAACGCTGACTGCCGCGCAGATGAGTCGCGCAGAGATGCTCCTGCGTTATGGCCCCGTGACCGATCTACCCGTCGCGACTGGGGAACTCGGTGCAACTGTCGTGCCGCGCGAAGGGACGATTTCTCCGTGGTCGAGCAAAGCGACCGACATTTTTCAAACCTGTGAGCTTTCCGCAGTCCTGCGGGTTGAACGTGGCGTGCGTTGGTATCTGGATCCGCGGGAACTCCCCGTCGCTCGTGACCACCTCTTCGATCGCATGACCCAGCGTCTTGTGCAGGAAGATGATCTCGTCTCTGTGTTTCACTCCTCCGAACCACGACCTCTTTCGACCATTCCTCTGTTGAACGATGGGCCGCGGGCGTTACAGGAAGCCAACATCGCACTGGGACTCGCGCTGTCCGAAGACGAAGTAGATTATCTCGCGCAAAGTTATGCCCAACTGGACCGCGATCCGACCGATGTTGAGCTCATGATGTTTGCGCAGGCCAACTCCGAACACTGCCGTCACAAGATATTCAACGCAGACTGGATTGTTGACGGTGAAGCACGCAAGCAATCGCTTTTCGACATGATTCGCAATACTTATCGACGCATCAACGGCGCAGGCATACTGAGCGCCTACGCTGATAACGCCGCGGTGATCGAGGGCTTCCGGGAGGAGAAATTTATTCTCGATCCCGCAACGCACACGTACGGCTATACCGAAGAAGACGTTCACATCCTGCTGAAAGTTGAAACGCACAATCACCCAACCGCTATCGCGCCCTATCCGGGTGCTGCCACCGGCTCCGGTGGCGAAATCAGGGATGAAGGTGCCGTGGGCCGGGGATCGAAACCCAAAGCAGGTCTCACGGGCTACACAACGTCTCATCTGAACATCCCGGGTTACCCGCAACCGTGGGAACTTGCGACCGGTAAACCAGATCGCATGGTGACAGCGTTGGACATCATGCTGGAAGGCCCGATCGGTGCTGCCGGTTTCAACAATGAGTATGGCCGACCTGCGTTGAATGGCTATTTTCGGACTTTTGAGTTTGCCGATGCGGGCAACCCCGCTCGCGTGCGCGGCTATCACAAGCCCGTGATGATTGCGGGCGGTGTCGGCAATCTGCGCGCCGAGCATGTGCATGCTGTGGAATTCCCCCCCGGTACCCAACTGGTTGTGCTCGGTGGTCCGGCCATGCTGATCGGACTTGGCGGTGGAGCGGCATCGAGCATGGCGTCTGGGGAAAGTTCGTCGGACCTGGATTTTGCGTCTGTGCAGCGGGACAACGCCGAAATGGAACGGCGCTGCCAGGAGGTGATAGACGCCTGCTGTTCGCTCGGAACGGAAAATCCGATTTTGCTGATTCATGATGTCGGTGCAGGTGGGTTGTCCAACGCGCTGCCGGAACTGATTAACGATGCCAATGTCGGTGGTCGGATTGCGCTGCGCAACGTGCCGAATGCCGACCCCGGCATGACCCCCCTGGAAATCTGGTGTAACGAAGCGCAGGAGCGCTACGTCATGGGAATCGCGGCCAGCAAGATGGCGCAATTTGCCGCTCTGTGCGAACGCGAACGCTGCCCATTTGCAGTAGTGGGAGAGGCACGCGCGGATAAAACCCTCAGCGTGGATGATGAAGTCTTCGCAAATTCGCCAGTGGATCTGCCATTGTCGGTGCTATTTGGTAAAGCGCCGAAGCTGACCCGTCGCTTCACGCGTGAAACGCCTGTCAGATCGGCGCTGGATCTTTCCGGTATCACGCTGGAAGAGGCGATAACCCGGGTGTTGCGGTTTCCGGCGGTAGCCAGCAAACAGTTTCTGATCACAATAGGCGACAGGAGCATCACCGGCCTGGTGGCTCGCGAGCAGATGGTCGGGCCGTGGCAGGTGCCGGTGGCGGATCTCGCGGTGACGTTCAACAGCTACAAGGACTATCACGGTGAAGCCTTTGCGATGGGCGAGCGCTCACCCATTGCGCTGCTGGATGCCGCCGCATCGGCCAGAATGGCCGTCGGTGAGGCACTGACCAATCTCGCAGCCGCGCGAATTCCACAGTTACGGCGAGTGGTGCTGTCCGCGAACTGGATGGCAGCCGCCGGTGAGAATGCTGAAGAGCAGGCGCTCTACGATGCCGTTGAAGCCGTTGGCATGGAGTTGTGCCCGGCACTGGGAATTGCGATTCCCGTGGGCAAGGACAGTTTGTCCATGCGCACGCGCTGGGATGACAAGGAAGTGATCTCACCGCTCACCTTGATTGTCTCGGCGTTCGCTCCCGTTGTGGACGTCCGGTCGACGCTGACCCCGGAACTGCAGAAACTATCCGGTGCCAGCCGCTTGCTGCTGATCGATATCGGGCGGGGCGCGAATCGTCTTGGCGCCAGCGCTTTGGCCCAGTGCTTTCGGCAGCTCGGGGACTCGCCACCGGATCTCGATGATGCCGGGTTGCTCGTGCGGTTCTTCGATGCCATCCAATTGTTGAATGAAGAGGGCTTGCTTCTCGCCTATCACGACCGCTCGGATGGGGGCCTTCTTGTCACGTTGCTGGAGATGGCATTTGCCGCGCGAGTGGGGCTGGACATCGAGTTGCAAGACGGTGATGTGCTGGCACAACTGTTTGCCGAAGAGCTTGGTGCGGTCATCCAGATACGTGATGAGGATGTGACACACGTTGAACGACTGCTGGGGGGATTGCCGTGGTCCGAGATTGCGCGCATCCGCGACGATGAGCTCATCGACATTCGTCAGGCAGGCACGAGCGTGTACTGTGCACAGCGCGCGCAACTGCAGACCCTGTGGGCAGAAACCAGTTATCGAATGCAGCGTTTGCGTGACAATCCGATTTGTGCAGACGAAGAGTTTGCCATCGTCGCAGAGGATGATCCGGGATTTCATAGTGTGCTCAGCTACGACTGTGATCACGACATTACGGCAGAGTTTTCCATTCATGCAGACCGGCCGCGCATCGCGGTCTTGCGTGAGCAGGGGGTCAACGGCCAGATCGAGATGGCGGCGGCGTTTGAGCGCGCAGGATTCACACCGGTCGACGTGCATATGAACGACATCATCCTTGGCCGCGTGTCGCTGATGGACTTTCCGATGCTCGTGGCTTGTGGTGGTTTTTCGTATGGTGATGTGCTCGGTGCTGGCGGTGGCTGGGCGAAGAGCATCCTGTTCCACGAGCTGGTGAGGGAGTCTTTCCGGTCGTTCTTTGCCGCCGATCGACTGGCGCTGGGTGTCTGTAATGGATGTCAGATGATGGCGCAGCTCAAAGAGCTGATCCCAGACGCGCAAAACTGGCCTCGTTTCGTGCGCAACCGCTCGGAGCAATTCGAGGGTCGCACGGTTCTGGTCAAGGTCAATGAGAGCTCTTCACCGCTGCTCGCCGACATGGCTGGTAGTGTCATTCCAATCGCGGTAGCGCATGGCGAAGGACGAGCGGAATTTCCGACAGGAGAATCGCAAGATGTCTTCTGGAATAGAAATGTTGACCAGGTCTGTCTGCAATACGTGGACAATCATCACGAAGTCACGGAGCGCTACCCGGCCAATCCGAACGGCGCCGATCGTGGCTTGGCGGGCCTTGTTGCGGCTGACGGACGCGTGCTGGCCATGATGCCGCACCCCGAACGGGTCTACCGCGCCTACCAGAATGCGTGGCGTGATGAGAACTGGGTGGATGCGGGCCCGTGGTTGCGCTTGTTTAGAAATGCGCGCCGGGTGTTGTAGGACTGGAGCTGCAGGACTGTTTTTGCAGGACTGCTTGCAGGAGTCAGCGCAACGGTTCCTTTCTGTGGACGATGATGTCACGAGTGTGA
>SMVA01149431.1_pt1 | contig 48857 bp, 39 predicted proteins | sample 2456451 | NCBI WGS metagenome assembly SMVA01 (sample SAMN11095933, study PRJNA526329) | marine sediment metagenome | biome: Marine sediment; feature: Surficial sediment; material: Deep marine sediment; isolation source: Hadal surficial sediment | place: Pacific Ocean | collected 2014-05 | depth...
CGGGCCATCGCCCGCCGCGAATGGGACGGCGGCCTGGAAGCTGCCGTCTCCGTTGCCCAGCAGCACGCTCACGTCGTCGCTGAAGCGATTGGCGGTGACGAGGTCGGGGACGCTGTCGCCGTCGAGGTCGGCCACGGCAACGGAGAAGGGGCCATCGCCCGCCGCGAAGGAGACGGCGGCCTGGAAGCTGCCGTCTCCGTTGCCCAGCAGCACGCTCACGTCGTCACTGAGGCGATTGGCGGTGACGAGGTCGGGGACGCTGTCGCCATTGAGGTCGGCCACGGCGACGGAGCGGGGGAAATCGCCCGCCGCGAAGAAAGCGCCCCCCGAGAAGTTGGGACAGAGCCCTCCCGCACCCGCCACGCTAGCCATCACAAGCGCGGCCAGGAAACCCATCACGCCGAGGCCATGTGCGCCGAACGCGCTGCCAATCCGATCGCGACGAGCGAAAACCGAAAAATCGACGAATGTCGACAAACAGAACGTGCGCATGGCGCCCCTCTTTGCCCCTCCATCCTGAACCGGCCGCCACCGAATTGCAACGGGAAGTTTCAGCCGATTGCGACGCGAAGAAGGCTCTTAGTCCCGAGGGTGTGGCCCGAGCATCTCGATGTATCAAAAATCTGGGCGGATTCGATAACCGAGATCTTCTACACGCTCCGGGACGCCCAGGTCATCATCGATGGAGCGAAACGGGGAGTTGGAACCGATCCCTGAGGTTTCAGCGACGATTCAATAGCAGGTGCGTGTCAGCAACGACAAAGCGCCTGAAGTCCTCGCGACTCCGGGCGCTTCATTTCTTGGTAGCGGGAGTGGGGAGACTACGCCCAGTGGACAGAAGGGCTACTTCTCGGATCGACCGGATAACCCGCCTATAATTGCTATGCACCCGCTCACGCGGTCTATTGGAGTCTCACGACAAGGTTGGCCGGTCCCTGGCTGATTTTGCCTCGAGAGGACTACGAATGAAAGCAATACACAATCTATCGGCAGCGCTGGCACTTGGCATGGCGGCATTGCCGGCCGCAGCGGAGACTTGCGACAGCAACGAAGGATTCACCCTGATGTTGCATGGCGGTTTTCTGGATAACGAAGAGGAAGTCGGACCCCACCACCGGGCCCTCTTCAGGCAATTGCTCATAAGCGGCCGCGAGCACCTGGCCAAGGGTGGTAGCGCCTTGGACGTGGTGGTGGATTCGATCGCCGCCCTGGAGGACTCGGGCATCCTGAACGCTGGCAAAGGCTCCATCGTCAACACCGCGGGGTTTACTGAAACCGATGCCTCCCTGATGGACGGGCGTAGCGGACGCTCCGGCGCTGTAGCAGCCATGCAACGTCTGAAAAATCCCATCAAGGCGTCACGCTTGGTCATGGATAAGACTGAACACGTTCTGTTCGCCGGAACCACCGGTGAGCAGACCCTGGCCGGGCTGGGTGCAGAACTGGTCAAGGATCCTGCCAGCTATTTCCAGAAATACACCCCGCCGCCCACGGACGAACCGACCAAACCCAAACACGGCACTGTCGGGGCAGCGGCGCTTGACCGCTGCGGCAACCTGGCCGCCGGTACCTCAACCGGAGGCTGGCGAGACAAACTGCCGGGCAGAGTGGGCGACAGCCCCATCATCGGCGCCAGCACCTACGCCGACCACCAGTATGCTCTGTCAGCAACGGGCGTCGGCGAATACTTCATCAAGCGGGCGGCTACCCGTGACATTGCCATGCGTGCCGAATACCTGCGCACGCCCCTAAAGCGCGCAGCCGACTACGTAGTCAAGGAACTCATTGGAAAACAGGACGGGGCTGAGGGTGCAATCATTGCCGTTAGCAAGGACGGAGAAATCGTGATCTCCTCCAACGGCTACGGCATCTTTTACGGCTGGGTCACCCAAATCGGTGACATCGTCGTGGGCACGCGAGAACCCTAGCGCCTGCAACTCCGAGCCCAGTGCAGGGTCTTACTCCACGTTTCCACGGTACTTAACCGAATGCCTCTTATCGGACATTGCCAAAAACGCAGCTTCTTTTGCCTATTGACTCCGAGGCGACACGCGTTCGGCACTCGGTCGTGTTCAACTTTTGGCACGCGGCAAACACACCCGAATTCGACACGGCCGTGAGGGCGCTGCTCAAGGATATGCATTTCTCCGAGCTGCCGCCTGCCTTGGATGGCGTGGCGTCAGCTGCCGAGGCTTCGCTGCCCGAGGACACAACCTATCGTGCCGAAGTGACGGCGATGGTCCTGCATCGTTGGGGCTACCCAACACCCGTCGTGGTGGCCGGCTACGAATTCAGCGCCGGTCTGTCGGGGACACGGGCACTTGTGGAGGAAGCCCGGTGCGCCGTGCGGCTCGCGGATTGGATAGCCCGTTTGCATCGTGATGCCTTCGAACTCGCAGCGTGGACTGAACTGCGAGGCGCCCTGCACGGCGTGGGACCGTTCGAACGCCTGCAACCGTTTTGGAACCTGTGTCTGCCGTAACTCCCATGTAAACGGGGACGTTGTTGAATGTTCACTCGTCGGCGAACAGACGCTTGAACTCGCGGGGCTCCCTGCGCCGGCGGATGCAGTGCGTGTCGGCGCCAAGGAAGGAAACACTGATGGCTCGCCGGGGGATCGGCGTGCGGTTTTGGCGGGTGCGATGCCAGGTGTGATTGTGGACCATGATGCTCTCCCCGCGCAGCACGGGCAGCGGCAGCGCCTGGCGCTCCGCATCGGCCCTTGCGAGACACGCCTCTGAGACGGTGCCACCCTCGGGGCTTGCCAGGCCGCCTGCGTGACTGCCGGGCAACACCTCGAGGCAGCCGGACTCCACGGGTGCGTCATCGAGGGCCGTCCAGATCTGTAGGAAGGGCGCGCGGTTCAGCCCCCAGAACTTGCCGTCATCCTGATGCCACGGCACGGCCATGCTGCCGCCCGGCGCCTTGTTCCACAGGACCGCCCGGTAGAGGCGGACGGGTTCATCGAGAAGGCCGCGTGCAATGCGCTTGAACAGCGCGTTGCCTACCCAGTTCATAAAGAGAGGCTCCAGCTCCAGCCGCTCCAACTTCCTATATCGAGGTGACGGCCCGACCCAACCGACGTTGAACTGCAGGTCCGCGTAGCATCCACCATCGGAGTCGTGCTGGTAGAACATGCCCGGATGGGGCGCATCGCTCATCATGAGATCGTCCGCCCGAGCGACTAGCCGAGCGGCGCCCTCTCCATCGAGCACGGGGCCCAGCCGGGCGTATCCGTGCTCCGCGAAGTGCGCGAGCGGTTCCTCCAACGGCAGGTCTTCGGCATCGGGTCGCAGCATAGGCAGAGGTCCGTCCGTGAACAGCTGGAGTCGAACCTCGCCGAGAGAGCGAGTCGAGGCCGGCCAGCGACAGGATACTCCGGATCTGCATTCCTCCGCTCTACAGCCCGAGAAACGAATAGGAATTTCAAGCTGCGCCTTTTGAAGGGCTGCTAGCGCTTTTTCCTTCTCGCCGCGAAGCACGTGAAGCTCTGCGTCCGCAATGCCGTGACCCAGCACTGAATCTCTTGACCAGTAAGGCAACTCGAATTCGACCAGGCAGAGTAGTCGTTCTGCCACCACTTCTTGCCCCGCGTGCAGATAGGCTGAGGCGAGATCCAGGCTGACCCGAAAGACCTTCGCCGTTCGGCTCAAGATCGACGATGGGGGCGACGGCGTGGAAGCCATCGTCGACATCGACGACCTCCACTTCGTGCCGGAGCCCGGTGGAGCGATCTCGCTCGGATCCGGGGTGGGGATGCTGCTGCTCCTGGCCCGCCGACGGGAACGCGCGCGCTAGAAACGCCTCGCGCGCATTCGCCGCCGGAGAGAATCAGCGCAGGCGATCTGCGGCGAAGGATCGCGCGAGAGCCCGCAACGGGTTCAAAGCGCCCGCGACGAGAGTCGGCTTCGAAGCGGGCTTCCGCCGCGCCGGCTTCTTCCGGGACGTCTTCTTCCGCGCCGCCTTCTTCGGGGCCGATTTCTTCGGGGCCGATTTCTTCGCAGTCTTCTTCTTTGCGGCCTTCTTCTTCGTGGCCTTCTTGCGGGCCGTCTTCTTCTTGGCTGCCTTCTTCGGGGCCGCCTTCTTCGCAGTCTTCTTCGACCCGGCGCGCTTCGCGCCGCTCTTCTTCGCGGCCTTCTTCTTCGACGCCGCTCGCTTGCGCGCCGGCTTCTTCACAACCTTCTTCCTCACGACCTTCTTCTTTCTACTCGCCATCGTTTCAATTCCTCCCGGCGCGCAGGATGACGCATAAGGGGCGGCGGGGGAAGGCGTCGCGCCGAGTCTTTCTCCGGTTATCCTGTTCGCAATCCCGTCGAAGTCCGGGAAGGAAGACTCGTCGAAGGTGACGGACGACATCAAAGACCCCGACCGACAGGGTGTAGAGCTTCCCTTCGACGCACTCAGCCCGGAAGCGCTTCGCAGCTTCCATCGCCTTTCCTCGGCCGCCATCACCTGTGAAACGGCACAGGCACTGGTTCAACCATGCTTGCATTCGCCCTTTTGTTTTTCGGCTGAACCAGCCAAAGGAGTCCCACCCCTTTTAGGGGTGGGGGGGGTGCCCACCTGCCTAAATCTGGAGCCGGATAGAGCCGGGAGCCGTCACAGATGCCGCCGTGTGCCGCACCCTGCCGCTGCTCGCACAGCAGGAGCTGTAAGTACGCGTTACTTCTTACGTCTGGATCGATCTTCGAACCTGAGGGTCGGGGGTTGCGCGGCCTTCGCAGCCGAAGGCTGCTCGCGAACCCCTCCCGGCGCGTCAATCATTGAGTCGGCGCTGAAATCCTCTGGGATCGGATCCAACTCCCAATGCAGGATCTTTCTCCACGTTTCCACGGTGCTTAACCGAATGCCTCTTATCGGACAGTGCCAAAAACGCAGCTTCTTTTGCCTATTGACGGGGCGTTATGCCAAATGTCCCAACGGGGACCCTGCAGCGGGGCTACCGCGCGTAGCGATTACTCCGCCAGCGTTTGCGCCAGCCGAGCCGCGTCACCGGTGGCGCCGATGGCGCGATAGCGATCGAGAGCGTCGCGCAACGCGCGCTTGGCACCGGGCGCATCGCCGAGAGCGGCTGCCAGGCGTCCGCGCGTTTCGAGAATCCGTGGCGACAACGTTCGGCCCGCGATCAACTCGACCAACTCTTCGGCGCGGCCGAGTGCGGACTCGACTTCGGCGCGGGACAAGTCGCTCTGTGTCTCGATCAGTGCGTTCGCCAAAGCAAGCTGCCCATGGGCCTCGAAAAACTGGCCGCCGTTGCTGCTCCCCAGAGCGATCGCCTCGCGCGCGGCATCCAACGCCTCGGGGTGTTCACCGAGTGCCAGGTGCGCCTCCGAGAGGTTGGCGAGCGCCTCCGGAACGAATGCCAGTTGCGAGTTGTGCTCACGCGCGATCGCGATGGCTTCGATCAGCGCCTCGCGAGCCGCCGCGGGCTGCGCGCCGACGAGACTCGCGTACCCGAGCGCGACATGGGCAATCATTCGCGAGGACTCTATGTCGAGCTTCTCCGCGAGTTCCAGGCAACGACGGGCGTTCTCCAGCGAAGAGCCGGGCTCGCCGCTCCAATACGACTGATACGTGGCGAGGAAGAGCACCCAGCCGAGAACCTCGAACTCTTGCGACTCCTCGGCGACCTGCTTTGCCTCCCTGATCGCGTCTATGGACTCTTCCAATCGACCGAGCATGACGAGCCCATTCGCACGGTTGCTTAGCATGCTCGCTCGCGGGCTGTAGCCGGAGATCTCCTTGCCGAGTTCGCAGTCCGACCCTGTCTCTTCGAGCACCCGGGTCGTCCACTCGAGCACCTGAAGACCGTTGCCCGCGAACATGTGTCCAAAGGCGGGTAACGTCCCGATCCCGACTCGCAGTGCAGCGTCGCCGCACTCTGCGGCAATGGTTGCGGCTTCTTCGCCATAGCGAATGTAGTCGAGCGCCGAGCCGGTCAACTGGTTTCTCACCAATCCATAGAAGCCGACCAACCTTGCAAGCGAATGTCGATCACCGTTGCGCTCGGCCGCTGCGCAGCCCTCGGCGAATATTGCCGCCGACTCGGCGTCGCTGCCGCCCATTCGCCAACCGAGGGAGAAGAGTTCTACGCATGCCCGCAGTGCGGCTTCGTCACGCACGCGCTCGTCCTCGATGCCCGGCGCGAGCTCTCGCACGCGGCGCCAATGACCGAGCCCTTCGCGCAGATCAGACAGCACGGCCCATTCCGCAGCCCGCCGATACCAATGCACGGCGTTCAAGGCCTCCTCGGCCTCGGCCCAGTGTTGGGCGATCTCTGCGGCGCGCTCGTCGAGATTACCGCCCGATTCCTCGAGTGCTCGAGCGACCGCAGCGTGCACTTTGATGCGCTGCCCACGCAGCTGCGAATGCTGCGCGACCTCTTGCGTGAGCGGGTGCTTGAACGAGTACTCGAGCTGTGGGTATAGGGACGCCTCGAAGAGGAACTCGGCGGCCGCAAGTGCAGAGAGTGCTTCGCTCAGCTCCGCCTCGTCCAGCGTCGAAATGCTCGCGATGACCCCACGCAGCAGCGCCTCGGGAAACGTCTTGCCGATCACCGCCGCGGTCTGGACGACCTCTTTTTGATGTTCCGGCAAGCGATCGATTCGTGCCGCCAGCACCGCTTGGACACTCGGTGGGACGGTGAGCGCGTCTACCGGAGACGTCAATTTGTAATTGCCTTGCGACCCGACGAGATGTCCACTCTCGACGAGCGATTGCACGACCTCTTCGATGAAGAAGGGATTTCCGCGCGTATGGGTGTGGATCATTTCGGGTAGCGCCGCGACGCTCCGGTCGACGCCGAGTTGACTGCGGAGCAATTCGCGGATCGCTTCGGGGCCGAGGGGCTGCAGCGGCAGATGCTGGTAGTAGGAGCGCTGCATCCACTGCGCCTGGTACTCGGGGCGAAAATTGACGAGCAGCAGATCGCGCGTCGCGGGCATGCTCTCGACGATCGTCTGGAGGAATGAGTCGCTGGCACCGTCGAACCAGTGCAGGTCCTCGAGCAGGAACACGCGCGTTCCGCCGTAGCCGGGATCGTGAAGGATCCGCTTCACGACACCGTGCAGACGCTTCTGCCTCTGCTCGGAGTCCATCGCCGGAGCTGGGTTCGCTGGATCGGGCACGCCGAACACGTCGAAGACAACTGGCAGTACCTCGCGATAGCCTTCGTCCATCAGCAGCAGACGCCCAGCGATCTTGGCGCGCGTCGTCTCGGGGTCATCGCCCTCGCTGATTCCATAGAAGGCGCGCCAGAGCTCGAGCATCGGCAACATCGGGATCGACTTGCCGTGCGCGACGCCGCGTGCCTCGAGGATGGGGATGCCGTCCGCGCGACAGCCGTCGATGAACTCGGCGCACAGGCGCGACTTACCCGTTCCCGCATCGGCCCCCACCCCCACCACCTGGCCACTGCCCGCGCGCGCACGCTCGAGTGCGGCTTGCAGCGCGGACATGTCGCGGTCGCGCCCGACGAACGTCGACAACCCGCGCGCCCGCGAGCGGTCGAGGCGAGTGCGAAACTCGCCCACGCCTTCGAGATCAAAGAGCCCGATTGGATTTTCGACACCCTTGACCTTCGTACGCCCGAGATCCGCGAGCTCGAAGTAGCCTTCGACGAGGTGCGCCGTGTGTTCGGATAGACAAATGTGTCCGGACTCGGCGAGCGCTTCCATGCGCTGGGCCAGCCCGACGGTATGACCCTGCGCGGTGTAATCCATGCGCAAGTCATCTCCGATCTTGCCGACCACCACTTCGCCCGAGTTGAGCCCGACCCGCACGCCGAACGGAACGCCGTGCTCGATCCGCACCTGGTTCGCGTACTCGCGCACCGAGTCGCGAATATGCAACGCGGCGTAACAAGCGCGCTGGGCGTGATCCTCGTGCGCGATCGGCGCACCGAAGAGCGCCATGATCCCGTCACCGGTGTATTGATTGACCGTGCCTTCGAGGCGGTGCACGCCCTCGGAGAGAATCTCGAAGAAGCGCTCGAGGATGCCGTGCCACTGCTCGGGATCGAGCTGCTCGGCGAGTTCGAGAGACCCCTTCACGTCCGCGAACAAGACCGTCACGTGCTTGCGCTCGCCTTCGAGCACCGACTTCAATTTCAGAATCTTGTCGGCGAGGTGCTTGGGCGTGTAGGCACGAGGGTCGCGGGACTCGCTGGAGACGGGTGCCACCCGCTCGCCCACCGGGTGAGCACACTGCGGGCAGAAGCGGGCCTCCGCGGGGATCTCGGCGTTGCACTCGCCACAGCGCGGCGGCAACGGCGCAGCGCACTGCATGCAGAAACGAGCGCCGGCCGGGCTTTCGCTTCCACACGCGGAGCAGATCGAGGACGCGCCCTCGGAGTCGCCTTGCCCCTTCACGAATCTCCCCATCTTCTTCGTTCGTTTCACGATCCGAGATGGGGCGGTATTGCCCCCCTCCAAGCTAACTTAACCGAATTCCTCTCATCAGACATTGCCGAAAATGCAGCTTGAATTTCCTATTCTCGCGAGGAGCACTCGGTCCACGCGCGGAGCCTATCGCGTCCTGAAAAGACGAGCGGATCGAAAACTATGAGAAGAAGCCGAATCCAGAGGAACGGCCGTCCGGCGTTCGCTTAGATGTTTGGCTGAGAGACTCGCGGCTCCGCGCCGCCCTCACCCGGAACCCAAACCCGTTCGAGTGGTAGGAGCTTCAACCAAATGACGTAGATGACTGCCGGGCCGACGCAGGCGGGCAGTGACGCGGTCAGATACAGGAAGGCGGGACTCGACTCGTAGGTGAGCGGGTCCAAGAGTGAGAAGTAGATCCACTGGCCGATTAATAGACAGATCAGTGCTGGCCAATGGAAACCTTTTGTGTAGTAGTACTCAGCCTTCGGGTCGTCGTCGAAGATCGCCGCAAGGTTGAAGCGTTGTTTTCGAATGAATACATAGTCGGCGAAGAGAATGCCGACAACGGGCGCGTACAGGGTGCCGTTGTAGGCGAGAAAATTCCCCCCCATGCCATAGAGTTCGTTGGGCCAGAACACAAAGGGAAGGCACGGAACCAGCGCCCACAAGACGAGATGCCACCACGGCCGAATGCGAAAGACGCGGAGGTGTCGCAGGCCCAGGCCAGCGGCGAATAGCGAGATCGAAGACGAACTGATGTTGGCGACCGCAACAAAAATCAAGGCGAGCACTCCCACAAAAGGGCCCGCGATGGGAATCAACCACTCGGTCGGGTCCATGGAACGAACCACGAGACTCGAGAAGAGTGCCACGCTACACACCAGCCCCATGCCGAGGCCGAGCTGGATGAGCTCAGGGTAGATGGCACCTCTTTGTGTTTTCGTGTTTCTCGATAAGAACCCGACACCCGCCCACCACGAGATACCGGCAGCGATACTCATTTCCATGACGATCATGTAATTGAGCCACGGCTTGTCGAAGGGGTTTAGCGGCTCCGCGTCGACGATCTCCTGCCAACCATGGTTTTTCAGCAGTAAGACGAGCAACCCGACGGTCATCAGCAGGAGCCCCGGGCCCACATAGGCGTTGGTGATGTTCATTAAGTGGATGCCGCGCGTGACCAGCAAAAAACAAAGCGACATTCCAAGCAAAACACCTGCGCCGACCAGCCAGCCGCCGGGCTCGTAGCCGAATCCGATCAAGATATTGCGCAGTCCGTTGCCAAACATGACGAGGATCAATCCCGCCCAGCCAATCAGATTAATCAGATAAAAGAGCAGCAGAAGCCTTGAGCCGCGCTGGCCAAACGCCGGCTTCGTCACGTCAACGGTCTCGAGCCCGTAGCGTTGTCCGGCAAGGGCCGGGCCCATAACCGCGAGAAATACGCCGATCACACTTCCCGTCACAAGACAGATCATCCCGCGAACGGCGCCTAGATATTGAGCGACGTACCCCCCGATGAGAAAGCACCAGGTCGCCACCGCGTAAGCGAAGCAAGTTGCGTGGGCGCCTCTCGTGCCGTACTCGCGCTCTTCGGGAAGCAGAGGCAAGCGGCCGTAGATGCTCTCGCTGCGAATCAACGACTCGTCGCTCGGCGAAGGCGAGGCTTCAGGGCCAGTTCGCGGCGGTTCTCCAGAAAGGTCGTGGCTCAGAGGACCCACCACGCCACAAGAATAGGGAGTACGAAGAAGACAGCCGTACACAGCGCCCAGTCTGCCGCGCCAAATCTTCCGAATTTAGCGTCTTCGAGTTGATCGAAGAGCGCGATCCTTCTCTCAAGCTCCTCTCGAATCACACGTTCGCGATGACTCGCGGATTCTTGACTCGAGCTCGGCGTTGCCTCACTGCTCACCGCGGCCGCATGATCGCTATCAGGCATGCGCGGATCCTATAACAAGCGCACGACACCCATCAATTGCTTGCCATCCACCCATGAGGCCAGCCACGCCAACGGGCTCGCGTGCATGCAGGCCATCCGATAGCGTTCCGGCCATGCGGCTAACAGCAACCCTCGTGGCGCTTTTTGTTCTCGGATGCACTCCCATGGGCGAGACTCCGGGAATTCGGCTCGGAGGAACGAGTGCCAGCACGCCGGCTGACTTCGCCTTCGTACAAGAGATAGAGCTCATCCAACTCGAAGCCCAGGGACTCATCCTGCCCCGCGTCGTCAACATCTGGGGCATCGGCATCGGCGAAGTCATGTACGTATGGAGTGATCCGGGGACCGGCTGGTCAAAGCGTGTCGAAGAGCGACCGGATCAGGTTCGCGTGCGGGTCGGCGACAACGTCTACGAAGTCAGCGCCAGCAAGGTCAACGACCTCAGCGTCAAAACGCTCGTGGCAGCCACCTACCAGGCGAAATACGCCGAACAAATCGACGAACTTTACGGTCAGCCCGTCACGGCAGAAGACTTTGAAGTGCTGTACCGCCTGACACCGCGCAACTAAAGTCAGCTCAAGCCGAACTGGCTCCAGATAGAAAACAGCTGCCTCACACGGGGCGGTTTCGCCTCCATTCAAGTCGACTTAACCGAACGCCTCTTATCGGACGTTGCCGAAAACGCAGCTTCTTTTGCCTATTGACCAGGATCCGCGGGAAAACGCGACGTACTGCTGGACACCAAGACGCATGCGCGTTTTGCGATGCGGGAAGGAGTTGCGGAGATTCGCACCGACGTCAAGGCGCGAAAGCGCAGCCATAGCAGCGCTACGGCGAGGTTCCGCAACGCAGAACTCGCCCCGAAGATCCGTGCTGGACGACGGGCGGGGTTTTTCAGCACCCTTGATAGGAGGATGACCCCGAATGGGTCTTCCGACGAAGCAAGCGAATCCAATGGATTCGCGGGCTAACGCCCACCCCACCAAAGACTGCCAGCTGAGCCTCAAAATCACAGCCTTGACGACGACGAACGCGCCACCGATCCTGCGGTAATGCGGGTCGCCATTGCTCAGGTAAACCCAACGGTCGGCGACCTCGCCGGCAACCGTCAGCTCGTCGAGGAAGCGGCCGCCAAGGCGGTCAGCGAACGCGCAGATCTGGTGGTGCTTCCCGAGATGGTTCTGACCGGTTATCCGCCGATGGATCTGCTGGAACGAGACGATTTCGTTCGCGATCAGCTTCGCGAACTCGACGCGCTCCTGCCGATGTCCCGGAACATTCCGATCGTGCTCGGAGCCGTCATCCCCCACCAGGAGACCGGGCGCGCTCGGCTGCAGAATGCGGCCGTGTTGCTCGCCAATGGAGAGCGGCGTGCAATCCGCGCAAAAACCCTGCTTCCGACCTACGACGTGTTCGACGAGCGCCGTCATTTCGCGCCCGCGACCCGGCGCGAACCGGTGACACTACAGGATGGGGGACCGCTTCTCGGGCTGACAATCTGCGAGGACGCATGGGTCGATCAAATGGGTTACCCGACCAATGCGGTAGCCGAACTCGCGCATGCGGGCTGTACGCTGATCGTAAATCTGTCAGCGTCGCCGTGGCACGTTTCGAAACCGGCCGAGCGCACGCAGGTGATTGGAGATCTCGCGCGAAACAACGGGGTGCCAATCTGCTTCGTCAACCAAGTAGGTGGGAACGACGAGTTGATCTTCGATGGGGGTTCGTTCACGGTGGACGCGCACGGCCGCGTGCAGAAGAAGCTCCCACTCTTCGAGCCTGCCTTCGAGGTGGTGAATCTACCCGACAGCCCGGAGCCCACGGACGAGGCGGAACTCGGCGATCCGGACGCGATCACACAACTCCAATCGGGGCTGATCCTCGGTATCCGAGACTACTTTCGAAAGCAGGGGCTCCCGCCCGGCGCGGTCGTCGGTGTGTCGGGTGGAGTCGATTCAGCGGTCACCGCGCATCTGGCCGTTGAAGCGCTCGGGCCGGATCGCGTGGTCGGGATCGCAATGCCAGGACCCTTTTCCTCGGATCACAGCCTCGAGGATGCCGAAGCCCTAGGCCGAACGCTGGGCATCGAGATTCGCCGCGTAGAGGTGGCGCCGATCTACGACGCTTACATGAAGAGCTTCGGGGCGCTCATCGGTGAACGCGACAGCTATGGGGTTACGGGCCAGAACATCCAATCGAGAATCCGCGGCGCCCTGTTGATGGCGATCTCGAACGCCGAGGGGCGGCTCGTGCTTGCGACGGGAAACAAGAGCGAGTTGAGCATCGGCTACTGCACACTCTACGGCGATACAGTAGGTGGCCTCGCAGTCCTGGGTGATGTCTACAAGCACGATGTTTACGCGCTCGCGAGGCACGCCAATGCCAACGGCGAGCGAATACCGCTTCGCACGATCGAAAAACCTCCGTCCGCCGAACTGGCTCCGGATCAGCTCGACAGCGACGATCTCCCTCCCTACGACGTACTCGACGCCATCCTAGAACGTGCAATCGAAGGTGGGCTCAGCGCCGAAGACATCACTCCGCCAGACGGCGCGAGTTCGCAGACGGTTCGCGACATCGTCGACCGATTGAACCGAAACGAGTACAAACGCCGCCAGTCACCCCTGGTCCTTCGGACGTCGCCAAAGGCCTTCGGCTCGGGGCGTCGCCTACCCATCGTCCACCGCTATCAAGGCTGACGAATTCTGCCCAGCCCGCTGGGCTTCAATCCGAAAAACGCAGGAAGCTTGGTGCCGCGCTCTATCCGGCTTCGGAGATCGCGCGAACGTTCTCGGCGCGAGCTCCGCGGGGGCCTTCCTGAACCACGTATTCTACGATATCGCCCTCGGCGAGCGAATCGTAGTCACTCGGACCGAGACCCGAGCGGTGAAAGAAGACTTCGCGGCCGTCATCGCCACGAACGAATCCGAAACCGCGTTCACGCACGAGCTTCTTGATCTTTCCCTTGACCTTCGGACCGGTCGGCGCTGCACTTTGCGCACTGGCTCGCCGCCCGCGGCCTCCCTTCTTGGATCGGCCACGTCCGGTGTTGTAGCGGTCACTCGAGACGAACTCTTCGCGGAACAACTTTACGGGCACCACGAGATCCTGCATTTCGGAGGATTCGGGACTGAGGAGTACCTCTTCGTCACCCGCGTCGACCATCGTGTAGCGGAGCCCGGTATTGCGATGCGTGACCAGAGATCCCGCTTCGACTTCCTCCAATGACAACATGGCGAGACCCCCTGCTGCGGGCGCACATCCGAGGCGGGCCGATTCGGGTGTGCCCCGTTTCAGCCCGGACGAAGCTGGTGATCGGCGTCGTGCCGGTGCTTACACCTTGGATGGAGTGACCAGAAACCCAGCGAAGGCGGGAGGTTAGGTGATTGACAGCCGAGGGTCAAACTCGACTCGCGCAGCGCCGTCTCGGCTGCTCTGGGCGCTCGGACAGCGAACGCGACAACGCAATCTCCCACCGATCTGGAGGGTTCGGGAACGAGATCGTGACGCAGGCGCAGCGGTTTGAACCCTTGCAGATGCGATCAGCGAGCTTCCCGCGAAGCCAATCGCCGGAGGCTAGTTCTTCGCCAACTCCTCGTCGATCACACGCGCAAAGGATCCGTAGGGCTGCGCACCGGAAAGAAATCGACCGTTGACGAAGAAGCTCGGCGTTCCCGACACGCCGAGTTTTGTCGCCGCGGCCAGATTTTCATCGATCGCCTTCCGAACCGATGTAGACGAAAAGTCGCTGTTGTATCGATCGATGTCCAAACCCATCTCATTCGCGTAGCGCAAATAGGTTGCCGGGTTCAGATCCTTCGGGCTCTCGAAAATCCGATCGTGCATCTCCCAGAATTTACCTTGACGGTGCGCGGCCTCGGCGGCCTGGTGGGCGGCGCGTGCTTTGGCGTGCATCGATAGTGGAAGATGTTTGAACGCGATGCGGACCTTGTCGCCGTATTCTTTCTGGATTTGATCGAGCGTTGGATTGACCCGAACGCAGAACGGGCATTGGAAGTCGGCCCATTCGACGATGGTAATCGTTGCGGACTCAGAACCGCGAATTGGCGCGTCGCCCAATTCAATATCGTAAACCTTCTTGGGGTCCGGGCGCTTGGGGCCAGAGGGCCGCGCGGCAGCCACAGGCGCTCCAGCCGCTTCGGCTGCGGCTTTCAGCGATTCGTTGAGAGTGGCGAGCTGAGCGGATCCGCGATCGACCGACATCGACAGTAGATAGGCGCCGCCGAGAACCGAGGCTCCCGTGATCAATGCCGCTGCGACCAGCGCGCCTCCGGATGAACTTCCTTGCATTTGAGTGTGCTCCTTCGCGAATACGGCTCTGGGTTGATTCTGTGGTCGGGCCGAACGATAACCCAAATTGGAACCCGATCAGTAGTTTGTCGTTCGCGCTCGATGCCGCGGATGGGCCTTCATTTCCGGGAGCTGCCCCCGCGTCCAGAGGGCTGTATCGAGCTGCCGGGCAGTCCGCTTGACCCCGGCTCTGCGCATCAGTGAGACGCAACCTTCGACCGCATGAACGGCAGCCGCTCGGATTTCCACCTCCTCCGGCGAGCCCGACTCCAACAGCTCTCCGGCCTCGATGCGGGCCAAGAGCGCGGGGTCGTAGACCAGCACGCGTTCGCGTCGCAAAACGTGGGGAACCAGGTTGTCGGCAAAGATCGTGAGCTGATCGAGATCCGCAAACGCGCCGTAGCTCTCTCCCTCGAATACCGTCGCGAGGTCGGCCGAGGTCAATTGGGCGCGCTTGTAGAATGGAACCTCGAAATCCGCGTACCTCGACACATCCCGGTAAAGGGGCATCTCGATCAGGATTTCAGCGAGACGTGCCGCGGAGCGATCGGCGGCGACAATCGGGCCCGTGGGATCTCCGTCGAAGTGTTTCAGCAGAAATTCCCCGAGATCGTTCAGCGACCTCGAAAAGAGCGACATCAATTCAGCGATGTCGGGATGATCCGGATCCTGCCCCATCACCCGCGCGCAATCCGCGGCGGATGTCGAAGCGAGCCGGTGCGCATCCCAGGGACCTTCGCGCTCCCAATTTTCGCGAAGAGAAGTCGCGATCGTGAAATAACCCGAGCAGCCGGGTCGTTTGGCGAGAACGGGAAAATAACCCGAGCCGAAATTGATCGCGTCCAATGTGAGGATGTACGCAGCGGTGTCCACTGGCGCACCGCGGTAAAAGTCGATCGGGTCGAGCGGAATCGGCGGCTCGAGAAGTTCGCGCGCCTGAGAGAGCGCTTCGAGCGCATTCTCGTCGATCGATACCCAGCGAGCCTGCTCCATGACTCGCGAAGCGCCGGCGCGAACCCGATCGAAGATCTCGCCGCTCATTCAGCAAAACCCAAGAGCGTGATCGCACCCGGAAGCAGTTCAAAGCGAGCGGGAAGCACCCCCGGCGATTCGCCATCGACATCGAGGTGGACGGGTCCTGCAATGCTACGCGCCTCGATCACACGCCCCCGCCCCTCGAGGATCTGCGGATCGGGGATGTGGGTTCCCCGATAGAGGAGAGGGAGCTTCCCGAGCAGCGCAACGCGGGACATTCCGGGAACGATCAACCAGTCGAATAGCCCATCGTCGATGCGGGCGTTCGGAGCAATCCGCATACCGCCTCCGAAATGCGTTCCGTTCGCCACCGCAGCAACGGAAATCGGCCCGTCGAACACACAGCCGCCATCGACGAATATCTCCACGGGTTCGGCGCGAAACCGAGCAATGCCCCGCAACGCTCCCACCCAGTACGACATCCGTCCACCGAAGGCTTTCGTACTCCGGTTCACGAGCGCGCTGACGATTCCGCTGAGCCCGAAGCTCGCGATATTCGCGAAATAGCGGGTGACCTCTGCGCCCTCGTCATTGAAAAAGGTGACCCGACCTGCGTCTGCCATCGAGGTTTGTCCGGCCGCGATCCGCTCGATCGCAGCCTCTACGTCGCGCGATTGGCCGAGTCCGCGAGCAAAATCGCCAGCCGTCCCAAGAGGGAGTAGCCCGATTGCCGCGTAGCCACCGAGTTCCGCGGACAGCAGCCCGGTGACGACTTCACTCAGCATGCCGTCGCCTCCGGCGACGATGACGCGCTCGATTCCCGAGCGCACACCTTCGCGAGCGATCCGCTCAGCGTCGCGGGGTGCCCGCGTCCACTCGATGTCGAGTGGACCGAGTGCACTTCGAAGCTTTTTTTCGAGTGATGCGAACCGCCGAGACACCGGGTTTTGGCTGCTCGGGTTTGCGATCACGAGCGTGCGCGAGGGCATGCGCAAAATGGTAGGCGATCTCGTCAGGGCACCGGCCAACGGTTGTGCGAGCGCGAATCAGGCACCCCCGCGCAGGAGATTCAGCGCAGAGCCCGCCCTGAACCAGGCGATCTGGTCTTCGTTCATGGTGTGCGAGGTAGAGACGACGTCCTCCGAACCATCTTCGTGGTGGAAGACGACTTGCACGGAGCTTCCAGGCGCGAGGTCTGTGAGGCCGAGAATGCTCACGCGGTCGTTTTCTCGGGCCTTCTCGTAATCGCCAGGGTTCTTCAAGTGGAGCGGGAGGACACCCTGCTTCTTGAGATTCGATTCGTGAATGCGTGCAAAACTCCTGACGATGACGGCTCCGCAACCCAGCAAGCGCGGAGACATCGCCGCGTGTTCGCGACTCGAACCCTCACCGTAGTTTTCATCACCGACCACAACCCAACGCAGCCCTTCGGCCTTGTAGTGCCGCGCGATCGCAGCGAACCCGATACCGCGCTCTCCCGAAAGCAGGTCGAGGCCTTTGCCGGTTTCATCCGTGAAGGCATTGACGGCGCCGATGAACATGTTGTCGCTGATGTTGTCGAGATGGCCGCGAAAACGCAGCCAGACACCCGCTGGTGAAATGTGATCGGTGGTGCACTTTCCCGCAGCTTTAATGAGGAGAGGGAGTTTCTCATAATCTCGACCGTCCCAACCCGCGAAAGGTTCAAGCAGCTGCAGACGTTCGCTTCCGGGCGAAACCACGACCTCGACCGCGCTGCTCTCAGCAGGTGGCTCCACGTAGCCAGCACGGCTCGCCACGAAACCGTCACGCGGCACTTCCGGCGCGGGTGCCGGTGGTTCGAGGGTGAACCGCGTTCCATCATCGGCTTCGATTTCATCGGTCATCGGATTGAAGGACAGTCGACCCGCGAGTGCGTACGCGATCACGATTTCGGGACTCGCAATGAAAGAGAGCGTTTCCGCGCGACCGTCGTTCCGCCGCTTAAAATTGCGGTTGTAGGAACTGAGGATCGAATTCGATTCGCCTTCGGGAACGTCGTCTCGTTTCCACTGTCCGATGCACGGGCCGCACGCGTTGGCGAGCACGATTCCACCGATCGCCTCGAGGTCCGCGAGTTGGCCATCGCGTTGGATCGTCAGGTGCACCTGTTCGGAACCCGGCGTCACCCAGAGTGCCGATTTCGACCGCGCACCGTGTCGCACAGCCTGACGCGCGAGATCGGCAGCGCGCTCGAGATCTTCGTAGGACGAGTTCGTGCAGCTACCGATCAGCGCCGCGGAAAGTTTGTCCGGATAACTCTGTTCGGCCACATCGGCCGCCATCCGAGAGATGGGCCTCGCGAGATCTGGGGTGTGGGGTCCGACGATGTGCGGCTCTAGGGACGAGAGGTCGATTTCGACGATCTCATCGAAAAATGCGGTGGGATCCTTCGCGACTTCGGGATCAGCACGCAACAACTCGGCTCGCTCGTTGGCGAGATCCGCCAACTCCTCGCGACCGGTCGCCTTGAAGTACGTCGCCATCCGCTCGTCATAGGGAAAGATCGAGGTCGTCGCGCCGAGTTCGGCACCCATGTTCGTGATCGTCCCCTTGCCCGTGCAGCTGATCGATGCGGTGCCGGGGCCGAAGTACTCGATCACCCGGTTGGTCCCACCCTTCACCGTCAGCGTTTCGCAGACCTTGAGGATCACGTCCTTGGGGGAGGTCCAGCCCGAGAGTTCCCCTGTGAGGTAGACACCGACGAGATTCGGATAGAGGACCTCCCACGGGAAACCGGCCATCACGTCGACGGCATCCGCTCCGCCGACTCCGCAGGCGAACATTCCGAGCCCACCTGCGTTGGGCGTATGGGAATCTGTACCGATCATCATCCCGCCGGGAAACGCGTAATTCTCGAGCACGACCTGGTGGATGATGCCCGCGCCGGGTCCCCAGAAACCGATCCCATAACGCGCCGAACTGCTGCTGAGAAAATCGTAGACTTCGCGGTTGACGTCATTTGCGAGCGCGAGATCGCCCGTGGCTCCAACGTGCGCCTGTATCAGATGGTCGCAATGAACAGTGGTCGGAACCGCCGTCGTGTCCTTGTTGGCCAACATGAATTGCAAGAGCGCCATCTGCGCGGTCGCGTCCTGCATTGCGACGCGATCCGGCCGCGTGGCGACATAGCTGACACCGGGCTCCAACGCTTCTCCATCGGGATCAGCGAGATGCCCCAGAAAAACCTTCTCCGCGTAGGTAAGCGGGCGCCCCAGGCGTCGACGCACGATTTCGAGATTGTGCTCGAGCCGGTCGTAGACACCACGAACGAGCGTCGCGGTCGTATCGATCGGGGGCATGGCTCCTCCTGCTGAAAACGCCAGGCGAGATTAGCAGCCCAGCTCCGCCAAGAGATGGGCAGATGACCGGGAGGCCTTACGGAAGTCGTCGAGGTCGAGACTTTCGTTCTCGCCGTGAGCGTTGCAGGGCGGATCTTCCAATCCGAGCAGTAGAGAGGGGATTCCACCCAGCACACTGCTGAACGGGCCGACGAATGGAATCGAACCGCCACAACCGATCTCGACCGATTCTCGACCAAAGCCAGCGGCGAGTGCGCGCCTAGCCGCGTCGAACGCAGGACCTTCGGGCGTCGTCCGCCAGCCGGGAACCGCGGTGTCTGCCTGGATGTCCAGCGTCACGCCGTGAGGGGGATCCGCGGCCAGGAATTCGACCAGCAGGCGCGCGGCCCGATCGGCGTCTTGCCCGGGTGCGAGGCGAACACCCACTCTCGCCTTCGCTTCAGCGATCAGCTGATTGGCAGCCGTCGCGAGCGGCATCGCCTCGAGCGCGGTAATTGCCAACGAAGGGCGATACCAGATTCTCTCATACACCGAATAGCGTTCATTCCCGACAAAGCGCGAACCCTCTGACATTCCGGCGTCACGGCGAAAGGCGGCCTCATCGAAGGGCAGCGCGTCGAGCGCAGCACGCTGCGTGGCGGAAAGCTCCGGAACATCGTCGAGCATCCCGGGAACCGCGATCTCCCCCGAGTCGTCCACCAGGCGCGCCAAAAGTGTTGAAAGCGCGGTGGCGGCATCGGGAACCGGTCCGCCCCACATCCCACTGTGAATGGGATGGTCGATCGCGCGCAGCGTGACGTCGACCGCCACCATTCCGCGCAGGCTCGTCGTCAATGATGGAACTCCGGTCTCGAGGTTGGCGGTATCAGAGAGGACGAGCACGTCCGCGTCGAAACGATCGCGGTGAGCGCGAAGAAATTCGGCGAGATGATCGGATCCGATCTCCTCCTCGCCCTCAATGATTAGCTTGACGTTGATCGGCAGGGAGCCCTTGGCATCGAGCCACGCGCGAATTGCGGCTACGTGCAGCAGAATTCCGGCCTTGTCGTCGACGACTCCGCGCCCGTACAAACGGCCATCCGAGCGGCGGGTGGGCTCGAAGGCCGGCGTCTTCCAGTGCTCGAGTCGGCCGGGCGGCTGCACGTCGTGATGGGCGTAGATCAATGCCGTAGGCGCATCGGGCCCAGCATCGAGCCACTCCGCGGTTACGTAGGGGTGAGCATCATCGATTCGCAATATCTCCACGCCGTGCAAACCCACTGCGTGAAAGAGTTCCGCGACCCGTTCGGCAGATCGCTCGACTTCATTGGGATCGAAGCCCGATGCAGATACGCTTGGAATTCTCGCAAGATCGATCAGTTCCTCGATCGTCGTTTCGAACTGACGATCGATGGAATCGAGGACTTCTTGGGGAGCCGGCACGGCCGCGCAGAATAGCACGAGATATGGAGCATGAACGAGGCCGCTATGCGGTGGGCTTCGACTCAGCGACTTCGGAGCGGCGGGGACGCCGCCGAATCAGAGCCGGAAGCACGATCAGATTACAAACGAGCGTGAAGCCAACACCGATGGTCAATAACTGCCCCAATGTCGCGAGGCCCAGGTGAGTCGCCAGGCCAAGGCTTCCGAAGCTCGCAATCGTCGTCAGAGCACTGTAGGTAACTGCCCGCGCCGTGCTCGTAGCCAACAGGTTCATTTCGCTGTCCGCAGCGACCCGCACCCGATGAACCAGATGGATTCCACTGTCGACACCGATTCCGAGCAAAAGCGGAAGTACGATCACGTCGGCGAAGTTGAAGGGGATATCCGCAAGTACCGCCGCCGCCACGGTCAGAGCAGACGCGAGCAGGAGCGGAATCAGCACGAGTGCGGTGTCATCGACCCGCCGCCAGAGGATCAGCAGGAACAGAGTGATCGCGATGAACGCCGAGAGCATCGCCTGGGTCAGGGCGCGAACAACCGCCCTGCCAGATTCGAGAATTTCCGAAGCGCTGCCCGCGACTTCAGGCGCGATGATTTTGACACCATCCACGAAGGCCGCGAGCGCGGCGTGATCGTTCAGGTCGTCGCGTGGAAAGATTTGGATTCGCACCCGACCATCGGCGGTGATCATTCGTTCCAGAATCGCGTCGGGCAACTTCTCCAGCGTCACATGGCCCGCAGAGAGCGCCGCGTCCAAAATCCTGAGCTGCTCGGGCAAGCTGCCGAGCATGCTGCTCTGGAGCACTTCGATCTCCCGCGTCGGGTCTGGAGAGACTTCGAGCCTTCGGAGGTAGAGATCGAGAGCCGGTCGCAGCCGGCTCGCACTCGCGACCAACTCCGAGTGCTCACCGAAATCCTGTAAGCGACCGAGTTCGCGAGAGAGATCGTCGAGCGCCCCCAGCTGTTCCGCGAGCGAGGGAAGCGGATCTATGCCATCGGGCCCTGGAAGTGGCGCTACGAACATCGCAACGTCTTCGATGATGCCGAGCTTGTTGTCCTGATCCGTGGGCACGTAGTCCGACACGGTGACCACTCGCTCGACGACGTCGAGCGCCGCCAACCGCTCAGCGAGTAACTGTGCGGATTCGAGACTCGGCGCAATGGCGTTCAGCGACCACGGCGATGAAGCGCCCTTCTCGAGCAACTCGTTGAACGTCCGAACCGATTCGCTCGAAGGGTCGCGCACGTTGAGCGGATTGTTGTCGAAGCGCGCCTTGGGCAACAGCAGAATGGCACCGATGCCCATGACCAGGGCGGTAATGCGAATGGCCCGCGGATGGCGCAGCGGCAGATTCACAAGGCTCGTGTTCGACCACGACGTCCCCACAGCGTACCCGCGCCCCACGGGAAGCGGTCGAAGGCTGAGCAACGCCGGAAGCAGAGTCAGCGTACAGAACAAGCTGATGAACATTCCGGTGCCCGAGATCAGCCCGAGTTCCGCGACGCCGACGAAATCCGTAGGCACGAATGCGAAAAAACCGATTGCAGTCGTTATCGCGCAGAGAAAAATGGAACTGCCGACATCCCGTGCGGTTTCTTGAAGGGCGGCCGGGTGTTCCAGCCCGCCGGCCAGAAGCTCGCGATAGCGAATGCAGAGGTGGATTCCGAAGTCGACCCCAAGCCCGATGAAGAGCACAGCGAAGCAAACCGAAATCATATTGAGGTGCCCAATCGCGACGGCCGCAAAACCCGCCGTCCAAATGAGGCCCACGATCAGAGTCGCGAGCATCGACAGAACCATTCGGATCGAGCGGAGGCCGAGAACCAAGATGAGTGCAACCAATACGAGTGAAGCGATACCCGCGGCCCCTGCCTGGGTTCGCAGCACTTCCATCTCTTCAAAAGAAAGCGCGACGTCTCCCGTGATCCTCACGGTTACACCCGAATCGGGCGTGAAGCCGAGTTCGTTCGCGATTCGGCGCACGGCGAGAATCGACTGCTTCGCGGGTTGCAGCTCGTCGAATTCCAGCACCGGTTGCACGAGCAGAAACCGACGGCGCGCATCAATATCGAGATCGCCCTCGGCCAGAACTTCGGCCCAGGAGAGGTGATACGGACGCGACTCGATTCGCGCGCTGATTGCCTCGAGGAATCGGTCGAAGAGCGCGTGCAGTTGGTCTCCCGACACGTCGCCCTCGCGCACAGCTCTTCCGCCACGGGCCATCATCGACGCCAGCCCCCGCAGCGTCCCATCGCGCGACAACTCTGCCAGGTACGGCTGGGCAATCGCGAGTTTGTCAGCGAGGTCCTCGAGTTCCTGAGTCTCCAAGTACAAGAAGGCGTGACTCTCGAAGAACTCACCTCCGCCCGGGAGATAGGCGCGGTGAAAATATCGCGGCTCCGCTTCCATTCGCGCGGCCAGCGCTGCGGCCGCTTCTCCTGCTCGCTCGGGCGTGGGCCCATCCACCACGACGAACATATTTTCGTAGAGCATCGGGAACGCTTCCTGATAACGGCGTTCGATGCGCTTGAAGGGAAGATCTTTCGAGAAGAGCGACTCGGTATCGCCGTGGATTCCGAGGTGGCCAACGACGAAGTAGATGATGGCAAGGGTCGTGAGCGACATGCCGAGTGTGACCCAGACGGCATTTTTGCGTACAGCGTCGACCCATTGCGAGAGCCATCGACCGATTGCCTGTTCGATCGAGTTCACGATCGCTGATTCTCCCACTAGAGACAGTGCCTGGGCTGTAAGGCGGCGGCGGAAAAGCAGTCTGAGTCTAGCCGAACACTTCGCTAGACTCGACGCGCACGAGCGCGACTTGATGTCGACGCGCCGAATCAGACGAGGGAGAGGCCCAGTGAAATCGCGACTGACTCGATCCCGGTGGCGAGCCGCCATCGGAATCGCCGCATTGCTTTCGGTTACAGCCCCTGAATTCGCGTTTTCAGACGCCTCGGAAACTTCGGAGCCCGGCCTGCCCACAACGGATAGCGAAGCGCCGGATAACGACGCGTCGATAGCGAATGCTACCCCGCCCACGATGGTGGTCGACGCGCTTCACGAAAGTCTGATCAGCGTGATGAAAAATGCCGAAACACTCGGTTACGACGGCCGCTTCGAGCAGCTGGAACCGGTCATTAGCGAACTCTTCGACATCCCTTTCATGGCCGAAAAATCGATAGGCCGCCACTGGAAGACCGTCGAAGAGGATAACCGAGGTCGCTTGCTCAGCACTTTCGAACGATTCACGGTTGCCAACTACGCCGGCCGTTTCACAGGTTACTCGGGACAGACCTTCGAGACCTTCAAGGAACGAGAATCCAAGTACGGAACCGTCCTGGTCTACAGCCGCTTGATATCGGAAGACGGTGAGACCGTACAACTCAACTACCGGCTGCGACCGGCTGAAGATGACCGCTGGAGGATCATCGACGTCTTGTTGAACGGAACCATCAGTGAACTCGCGCTGAGGCGCTCCGAGTATTCTTCGCTCATTCAGCGCGAGGGTTTCGCAGCACTGCTGACGGCGCTCAACAAGCGCATCGACGACCTGGCAAGCGGCAACGTCTCCGACCGTCGACTCTAGGAGATTATTCTTCGTCGCGCCGAATATGAGCGGCGCGGCTCTGCAGATAGGCGCTTCGCAGTGCCGCGTAGTAGTCGACCGACGATTCTTCGAGCGCCTTGATCGCGGCATCTCTGGCATCCAGGGTCGTGAAACCGCTGCCAACACCGATCATGATGTTGTAGATCGGCCCAATCAGATAAGTGAGGGGTTGGAAGAAAAGGTCGACGATCCCGCCGAATCCATCGCGAACCGTATTGGGTCCGAAAATCGGCACCATGAGATAGGGTCCCGCACCCACGCCCATTCGCCCAAGCGTCTGTCCAAAATCGGATTCGTGATGCTCCCATCCCGCTTCGATGGCGACATCGAAGACGCCTGCGAACCCGATTGTCGAGTTCAGTGCGAACCGACCGAATGTCGTTGCGGAATCCTTGAAGCGGAGTTGCAGTAAGTCGTTGACCAACGTCGAGGGCGCTTGGAGATTGACGAAGACCCGCTTGACGCCCTGCCTGGCGGGCTTGGGAACCACGAACTGATACCCGCGAATCAAGGGATCGAACACGCGTCGGCTAAGCGCGCGATTGAAGGTCAGTAGTCCACGATTCGAACGCTCGAAGGGATCGTTCGTCGCGACGTCCTCGCCAAACGCGAACGGGTCGTCGAAGAACTCGTCGTACTCGGCATCAGTCGTCGCCGTAACCGACGAGGGGTTTCCTTCGATGGGGATGACGCTCGGTTCCTGGGTGACCGGAGCGTTCTTGGCACATGCGGACAGCCCGGCCAGCAGCGCGAGCCCAAGTACTCCTACCCGAAGCTGGAAAACCGTGGTCATCTCCCTACCCTCGGGGTGAGTCTTCGAACCGCTCGTCGAGAATGAGGCGCATCGGTCCACGAGATCGCAGTAGCGCCGGACGGCGAGTCTAGAGGGCACTTCGAGTCGCGGCCAGCTTCCCTCGGGCCCCGCCAGAACGAATCGAGCGCGCATTCCCCGTGGGAAATCGATCTTGCTGACAGGTGCGGCCCGGGTGGGTTAGGATTCGGCGCGTCGGGAGTCTTCGCAACGGTTGACGACCGTAAATCTCCCCCCGAAGAGGACCCGCTCCTCCCAGAAAGTAGACAGATTCAGCACGATCTGCTGCACCGGGTGAAGCTCGTGTTCGTGACCTGGTACTCATGGGGTGCACGGCCAACGAGGATGCTGGTCAAAGCTGGCGATGCGGGTGGCCACCAAACGATAATACCCCCCGATCGTTCGGCTCCACGGAGGTAATCGAGTGGACATTTTCCAGAAGTGCGCTGATGCTGCGACGTATTACGCGCAGGTTCGAGATGCTGGGATCTATCCCTATTACCGCGCCATTTCTTCGGGACAAGATCCCGTTGTCACGCACCTTGGCAAAGAACTCGTCATGTTGGGCTCGAACAACTACCTCGGGCTCACCAATCACCCCGAGGTAAAGGAAGCCGCCACAGTGGCTCTCGCCATGTTCGGAACCGGGTGTGCGGGCTCGCGCCTCCTCAACGGCACGCTCGACATCCACCTAGAACTGGAAGCGCGCCTCGCGAAGTTCCTGGGACGAGAGGATGTGCTCACGTTCTCAACGGGTTTCCAGGTCAATCTCGGCGTACTCTCGTGCTTGCTGCGGCGCTCGGACATCGCGTTGCTCGACAGCCTCAACCACGCGAGCCTCATCGACGGCTGCCGGCTGAGTTTCGGCAAGACCTACAAATATCAGCACAATGACATGGCGGATCTCGAGAAGAAGCTCTCCAATATCCCTGACGGCAAGGGAAAACTCATCGCCGTCGACGGCGTCTTCTCGATGGAAGGAGACACCGCGAAGCTTCCGGAAATCGTCAAATTGAAGAACCGTTACGGTGCGCGGCTGCTGGTGGATGACGCCCACGGGCTCGGCGTATTCGGCGAAAACGGACGCGGCACCCCGGAGTACTTCGGGATCGAGGATGAAGTCGATCTCGTGATGGGCACCTTTTCGAAATCTCTCGCGACGGTGGGCGGTTTCATCGCCGGAAGCGCACCTGTCATCGATTTCATCCGTCACGAAGCGAGGTCCGCGATCTTCTCGGCAGCGCCGCCGCCCGCTTCGATGGCCGCAGCCATCAAGGCGTTGGAAATCGTCGAGCGCGAACCCGAACGCCGAAAGAACCTATGGGAGAACGCTCGGTACATGAAGCGCGAGTTCTCGACTCTCGGCTTCGATACCGGCGCATCCGAATCCCCCGTGATTCCGCTGGTGGTCGGAGAAGACCTCGACGCGTATACGATGACCCTGAAGCTTCAGGAGCGGGGTGTATTTGCAAACCCGGTGGTTTCACCGGCCGTTCCGAAGGGCCGATCCATGATGCGAACGTCCTACATGGCGACGCATACCGCGGAACACCTCGATATTGCGCTTGAAGCCTTCGCGGCGGTGGGCCGCGAGATGGGCATCATCTCCTAGCTGGCGAATTCTTCGAATTCACATTGCAGCGCCGGACCTTTCGGTCCCGCTGGCTGGCGAATTCTTCGAATTCACAATGCAGCGCCGGATCTACTTGCCCCGACTTGCCGACTCCGACCCACGCGGTCGAGCGATGGCCTCCCGCCCCGCGAGATCGTCCACGAACTGCCGGGCCGTCCGCCCCGATCGATTCGAGCGGCGAAGCGCCCAACGAAGAGCGGCCTCCTTCACTTCTTCGGGCGGCGTCCGAAGGTCTGCTTTCTTCGCATAGTGGTCGACGATCGAGAGATACGTGCTCTGATTGAAGCTGTAGAAACCGAGCACGAGCCCGAAGCGATCAGAAAGTGCCAGTTTCTCGTCGATGGCTTCTCCGAGTTGGAGTTCTCCTGCGTCATCGAGGCGCACCGATTGATTATCCGCTGCGCTCTCGGGTAGCAGGTTCCGCCGATTGCTCGTCGCGATGATGCAGACATTTTTCGGTGGCCCAACAAGGCTCCCCTCCAGCGCCGCCTTCAATTCCCGATACTCGGACTCACCGCGTTCGAAGGAGAGGTCGTCGCAGAACAACAGGAAGCGGCGTGGTGATCCGCGCAGTGCAGCCAAAACCGAGGGAAGGTGGGCGAGATCGGCCTTGTGCACTTCGACGATCCGCAAACCCTGCGAGCCGAAGCGATCCAACAAACCCCTGACGGCAGACGATTTCCCGGTTCCGCGCGCACCGAACAAGAGAACGTGATTGAATGGGTGCCCGCCAATGAATTGCTCGACGTTCGCCGACAGGCTCGCCACCGCGGCCTCTACGCCGATCAGATCACCCAGCTCGAAGCCGAGAGGCTCCTCGATCGGAACGATCCGCCCGGGTCCGCGGCTGACATCCCAGCGAAAGGCGAGGTAACGGTCGAACAACTGCGCTGCGGGAGGCAGCCCGGCGAAATCCTCCAGCACTCGTTCCGCAAGCTCTAGAATTCGCCGCAGCCGCGCGACGAGGCCCTTTTGGTTACTCATGGGCGAATTGTAGAATGAAGACGTCGCCCGTGCCCATGGCCCCTTCACGATATTGTGTTGGCCGAGGTCCGCCCGGGAGGAGGCCCTTCCAATGCCTGACGCAGGACCCGGGAATCAGCGGGATCCCGAGGTGGGTTTATGCTCGATCTGTAACCGCGCGTCGATCTTGGTAAGCGCGAATGGGATTACCTTCTGGCGTTGCAACCGATCGGACCTGGATGCGGCGTTCCGGCGATACCCGAGCCTCCCCGTCGAGAATTGCGCGGGTTTCGAGCAAGGAACGCCGAAGGCCCGAAATATGCCAGCCAGCTAGGAGCGCGATCCCAGATTGGGATCGCGCGACGCCGCAAAAGCTTTGGCCGAAGGCCAACGCGCCGCTAGGAGCGCGATCGCAGCCTGCTCGGCCCCGACTAGCGGCCCAGCGTCTGCTCGGGAAGCGGTTGGTCGAGGATCTTCAACAATCGTTCCAAGAATCGGTAGGTCAGCCCCCAGACCACGTGACGCCCGGGCTCACCCACCAGAATTCCCGGGAAATGCCGCCCCGATTCGACCTCCGCGGGGTGATCGATGTAACGCTCGCGTTCCGACAGCGCGTTGAGGGGAAACCAGAAGGCATCCTGGACCTCGTGGTTGAGCGCCAACGCGCCGGGTTCGCTCGCATAAAAGACGAATGCCGAAACCGCAAAATCGTTTGGTGGTGTGGACAGGCCGGGCAGATCGTCGAGGCGGCCGAGGTACTCCGATCCGGAGAGCGACAACCCGACCTCCTCGAGGGTTTCGCGCTCCGCAGCAGCGCGGCTGGTCGCGTCGGCGGCATCTACGCGACCACCGGGAAAGGCCATCTGGCCCGACCAAGGGTCGCCCGCCCGCTTCGCGCGCTCGATCAAGAGCAGATCCAGTGAGCCCGAGTTCTCCGTCAGCACGATCGCCACCGCCGCCCGGCGCTGCAGTTCACCTTCATGCAGCGTCGGCTGGTACGCGAGAAGCGCCCGCCGAACTTCGTCCACACCCAACACCCCCCAAACATACCCTCAAGAGCAGATAAACGGGGCCCTCGCCAGGCAGGATTCATGCAATCGAAAGCCCCAATACACGATGACGGGCTACGTTCTGGAGAATGACCACACCCCCGACGACTTCGCCCACCATCCAGCGCATCCTCGACCTCGCCCGCAAGGAGCGGAAAGTGGCCACCCAGGCGATCGAGGGCATGACACTCGACGACCAGGTCGCGCTGGTTTGCGACACGCCGCTCTCCCGGCGATCGGCGATGCTCGAACTGCTCCCGGCTCCCGAGGCCGTCATCCCGCTGATTCCCGAAGCGGAGCTCTGTTTCACCGTCAAGGCGATCGGAATCGAGGATGCGGCCTGGTTGCTCGAATACGCGACTCCGGAACAGGTCGTCGCCTGCATGGATCTGGATGGATGGAAAGGAAATTCTGCCGACCGGGCTTCCATCGACAGCTGGTTCGACACGCTGGCCATGACGACTAGCGAAGCTTTTCTACGCTCGATTCGCGCACTCGATCCCGAACTCGTCGTGCTCTTTCTCAAGCATCGAATCCAATGCTTTCAAAAACCGGATGACGACGAGGGTTGGCAGCCGCCCGAGGGAGGCTTAACCGTAGAAGGCCAATTCTATTTCGTCGCAATTCGCGAAGGCGATGACCTCGAGACAATCGTCACCATGCTGCGCGCTCTTTTCGTCGCCGACTATTGGGTCTATTTCCGGATGATGCAGGGAATCATTCACGAACTGGACACCAACAACGAAGAATGGGCTTTGCGTTGGAGAACTGGCCGCCTCGAGGATCTGGGTTTCCCGCCCTGGGATCGCGCGATGGAGATCTACCAGTTCATTCGGCCGGAAAATCGGATTGCGATCCCGGAAGAGGCGACGAGCCTCGACGTCGGAGAATGGCATCTGCCCGTCTGGATGCCGAGCCTTCCCGCCTCGGTCGACCACCAGCATCTGCTCTTTCGAACGCTCGCTCAGCTCGACGATTCCGAACGCCGCTCCGCGCTCTACGCGTTCATCGCACTCGCAAACAAGGTTGCGGTCGCAGATCGAATGGAACTGAGCGATGCGGAGTCGACTCCGATCGCGATCGACAAAGCCGCGGATTTCGCCAGCATCGGACTCGAATTCATCTCGACCCAACTTGGAATCAGCGCGGAAGAAACACTGAGACGCACATCACTGCAGCGACTCTTTTCAGTCGGCGCAAACCTGGATCCCGAGCGCGCGCGCCCGCGCGACAAAGAAAACAGCTGAAACAGAAAGGGCCCGCCAACCATCTGGTCGGCGGGCCCTTGGTATCGAACCGGGGTGCTCTTTAGAGATCGACCGGCTTGAGAGTCTTGCGCTTGTTGCCCAGCGCGCGAGTTTCCGCGTCCGCGATCATGCCGCGGACGACCTTGTCGAGTGCGCCGTAGAAATCGCTGCTCACGTTGCACTTCTTCGTCGCGCCCTTGGTGCGTGACTTCGAGATGATCAGATCACCGCTCTTCTTCGCCTTCTTCTTCGCTGCCATTGTTTCTCCTGTTTCGTCGGTGTTCCCTTCGCTCACCGTCGACGCGCCATAACCGTTCGACAAGATCGCTCGGTGAACAGTTCGAAATTCACCCCCATGTCGCACCTTACGCCATGGTTTGACCGGCGCATCATAGACGTTCTTTTCTCGGAAGCAAACCAAAAATGGCCGCGAGAGACCCTCTGGGGGTCTTTTTCGGGGCCTTTCGGAATGGTCGAGCATCGGAGCCGGGGGGGGCCGGAACGTCGGGTGGGGCTCCGCCCCCACTCATCTCGCCCGGATGGTTCCGAATTTCCAACCCGATCTTCAGCTCTCGCAGGGCGCCTGTTAGTATCCATCGAGATGACGACGATCGATCTGCGCAGCGACACCGTCACCAAGCCGACCGAGGCGATGCGAGCGGCGATGGCCTCGGCCGAAGTCGGAGACGACGTCTACGGAGAAGATCCGACCGTCAACCGGCTGCAAGAGGTGGCCGCGGAACTCACAGGGAAGGAGGCAGCCCTCTTCGTCACATCGGGAACCATGGGCAACCAGGCGGCCATCGCCGCGGCGACCCGCCCGGGGGACGCGGTGCTGGTCGGCGAGAACGCGCACATCCTTCTCTACGAATCCGGCGCGGGTGCCGCCTTGTTCGGCGTTCAGGTCGAAACCGTGGGTTCCGGTGGTTTCTTTTCGGGAGCAGAAGTCGCCGATGCAATCCACCCGGTAGATGTCCACTACGCACCGGCCGGTATGCTGGCATTTGAGAATACGCACAATCAGAGTGGGGGCCGAGTCTTTCCACTCGAACAGCTGAAGGAAGCCGCATCCGTAGGGCGCGATCGCGGGCTCCACGTGCACCTCGATGGCGCGCGAATTCTCAATGCCACCGTCAAGAGTGGAACGCCGCTCGCGACCTGGGCGGAACCCTTCGACTCGCTGACGTTTTGCCTTTCGAAGGGACTCGGCGCGCCAATCGGCTCTGTTCTGTGTGGATCTTCGGATTTCATCTTGCGCGCGCATCGCGCCCGAAAACAGATGGGTGGCGGGATGCGTCAATCCGGCATCATCGCTGCGGCTGGCCTCTACGCGCTGGAGCACCACGTGGAGCGCCTCGCCGACGACCACTCGAACGCACAGCGCCTCGCAACAGGGCTGCAGAACCTCGGTATCAAGGTCGACCCATTTCCCGAGACGAACATCGTGATCTTCGAGATCGAGCGCGCGGAAGAATTCGAGAGAGAACTCGCCGCGAAAGGCGTTTTGACGCTCGCTCTCGACAATCGGCTGGTTCGAGTCGTAACCCACATGGACGTTTCTGAATCAAACATCGATGCTGCGCTGAACCTGATCGCAGAGGTTGTAAGAGCCCGGTCTCAGTGACCTGCCAAGCCACTTCTTCGATCTGGAAATTCGAAGAGCCGGTCGCACGAAAACACGCACCAAAACACTAGCGACTGCGCACTCTGTTTCGACGAGGAGCCGGAATGCAATTCGAAAATCTCGACTTTGATGTTCAGGACGGGCTGGCTCGCTTGACGTTCAACCGACCAAAAGCCGCCAACTCCTTCAACCTCGATATGACGCGAGAATTCTTCGAGGCTGCAAAGATCTGTTCCGAAGATTCAAAGATTCGCGCAGTCTTGCTGACGGGAACGGGTCGTTTTTTCTGCGCCGGCGGAGATCTGAAGAGTTTTGCGGCCGCACACGACCAGGTCGCGAAGTTCGTAACCGAAACCGCCAACACACTACACGCCGCGATCTCGAAATTTGCGCGCATGAATGCGCCCATCGTGGCAGCAGTAAACGGGCCGGCTGCAGGCGCGGGCATGAGTGTGGTCTGCATGACGGACATCGCGTTGGCCGCGGAGTCCGCGGTCTTTTCGATGGCCTATACCGCGGCGGGTCTCGCACCAGATGGGAGCTCTACGTATTTCCTACCGCGTATCGTGGGGATGCGACGCGCCAGGGAACTGATGCTCACCAATCGCCGGCTCTCCGCCGCCGAAGCCCTAGCGCTGGGGATCATCGAGCGGGTCGTCCCCGATGACGACCTGATGGCCGAAGCCGAGAAAATCGCGCGCGCTTTGGCCAACGGACCAACACTCGCGTTTGGCGCCGTCAAGAAGCTTCTACTCGCGAGTCAAACCGCACAACTCGAAGAACAGCTGGATGCCGAGACGAGCGCGATCGCATCCATGACGACCACGCAGGATGGGCGTGAGGGAGTCTTGGCATTTCGCGAGAAACGCGCGCCCAATTTCAAGGGAGCCTGATCACTGCGGCCCTGAAGCCGTTACAGATCTCCATCCGTCACGCAGCCGAGCGAAGCCGGACTCACGCACTGGATGTATTTGTAGAGCGTTCCGCGTTTTGCCTTGAGTTCGGGCGCCGTCCAACGCGACCGTCGCGCTTCAATTTCCGCGGCACTCACTTCCAACTCGATCGTGTGCTTCTTGACATCGATTGTGATCACGTCCCCGTCTTCGATCAGCGCGATCGGTCCGCCCTCCTGCGCCTCGGGGGTCACATGCCCGATCAGGAATCCGTGGGAGCCGCCGGAGAAACGACCGTCGGTGATCAGCGCGACATCCGCGCCGAGACCCGCTCCCATCAACACGGAAGTCGGGGTGAGCATTTCGGGCATCCCCGGGCCGCCCTTGGGCCCCTCGTAGCGGATCACGATGACATCGCCTGCACGAATCTCTTTCTGCTCCACAGCAGCAAGCATGTCCTCCTCGCAGTCGAACGGCCGCGCGGGGCCGGTGAAGAGGTAGCCCTCCTTGCCCGTGATCTTTCCGACCGCTCCGTCCGGGGCGAGACCGCCGCGCAGAACCTGGAGATGACCCGTCGTCTGGATCGGATCTTCCCAACTTCGAATGACCTGCTGGCCTTCTGCGAGCGGTGCCACGTCTGCAAGGTTTTCGGCGAGGGTCTTTCCGGTCACGGTGAGGCCGTCTCCGCGAAGCGCCTGTTTGTCGAGCAGATACTTCATCACGGCTGGTGTTCCGCCGACGTCGTGGAGGTCCTCCATCACGTACTGGCCGCTCGGCTTCAGGTCTGCGAGATACGGGACGCGGTCACTCACCTTCTGGAAGTCATCGATCGAAAGCCGGATGCCCACCGCGTGGGCCATCGCAATCAGATGGAGCACGGCATTCGTAGAGCCACCCAACGAGACAACCATCACCATGGCGTTCTCGAATGCCGCGCGGGTCATGATGTCGCGGGGCTTGATGTCTCGTTCGAGGAGATTTCGAATCGCGGCTCCCGCGCGAAGACACTCTGCTTGTTTTTCGGGCGATTCTGCCGGCGCCGACGAGCTGTAGGGAAGGCTCATCCCGAGCGCCTCGATCGCAACAGCCATCGTGTTCGCGGTGTACATCCCGCCGCACGCGCCCGCGCCCGGGCAGGCTTGCCGCACGACTTCGCTGCGCGCCTCGTCGTCGATCGCGCCCGAAAGGAACTTTCCGTAACTCTCGAATGCAGAGACGATGTCGAGCTTGTCGCCGCTGCGGGTGTGGCCCGGCTTGATGGTGCCCCCGTAAACCATCAGAGACGGGCGGTTCACGCGCCCCATTGCCATCACACAGCCGGGCATGTTCTTGTCGCAGCCGGGCAGCGAGACATTGGCGTCGTACCACTGCGCGCACATCACCGTTTCGATCGAATCGGCGATCAGGTCCCTCGATTGCAGCGAGTAGCTCATGCCGTCGGTCCCCATCGAGATCCCGTCCGATACACCGATGGTGTTGAAACGCATCCCAACCATTCCGGCTTCGACAACACCCTGCTTTACCTTTGTGGCGAGGTCATTCAGGTGCATGTTGCAAGAGTTGCCGTCGTACCAGACGCTCGAAATCCCCACCTGGGCCTTACTCATGTCGGATTCGGTCAGCCCCGTCGCGTAGAGCATGGCTTGGGAAGCGCCCTGCGCCTTGGGCTGCGTGATGCGACGGCTGATCTTGTTCAAATCTTCTTTCATCATCGAGCTCCCCGGTGGGAAGCAGCTCGCGCCCCCGGAAGCAGACAAGATAGCGCTGTTCTTCGACGTTCGATCAATCGCCAGAGAAGCACCTCGCGCGGCTGGCTCCTCGGGCCGAGACGTGGGAGCCACTCGCCCAGAATTCAATTCAGCGCGTGGCCTCTGCTCTTGTTAGCTGGGGGAGAGAGCGACTCACCCCTCCTCGGGAGAAGCCGACGGCTCCTGCGGCGCCCAACCCCAGGCGGTCAGGATCTCCTGGGCGGTTTCACGCTCGTCGCGATGAATGGCAACCGCCGCGATATCCCCAGCCTCGAGTGAAAGGCCCGCGTGCATCGGCATGGTCTTCTTGCCGCGCTGAATCGAGAGAATCACGAATCGCTCGCCGGCCGTCGGAGCTGCCGGTGCTTCTTCGTCACCGCGCACGTCTCGCTCCGGCTCGCCGCCGAACACCCAGGCCTCGACTTCAAGCTCACCGTGACGCGAGCGAACATCCCAACGCTCGACGTCGTGGGGGCCATCGAAAAGGACGACGACCTCCTCGCGCTCGACGAGTTCTGGCGCGAGGCCAGCTTCGGGATTGCTCGCAGCCACATAGCCGCGCGGAACCCCGAATTTTTCACGGGCACGGCTCGCGAAAATGCTGTTCAGCATCTGATTGGGCGTCAGACCAATTGCGCTGCCAACATTTTCGAAACGCGCGCGCTGCAGGGTTCTCTCCTGAAGTGCATCGCCATAGATGACCTGAAAGCCCGCCTCTTCAGCGCGGCGACAGTTGGAGGGATTGGAATCGGAAGATGACGGGGACGTCACCGCCTTTGAGCTGAAGTGCGAGTTCGAGCCCCAAGCCCTGCGCGCCGAGGATCGCGACCGCCTCGCGGCCCGGAAGCCCTACCCCGAGGAGAGCCGCCATCGGGCGACCGGTGAACCCTGCCAGAAGTACGGTCCCCGCGATGCACAGAAACACCATCGCGCGTAACTCCGGACCGCCGGCCATTCCCTGACGCTCGAGTGCAGTTGCCGTAACCGATGCCACCGCAGCGGCCACGATTCCGCGCGGCGCGATCCACGATACGAAAAGTCTTTCGCGAAGCGACAACTCGGATCCGAGCGTCGACAGGCCGACGTTTAGCGGGCGTACAACGAGAACCAGCAATGCAACGACCCCGAGCCCACTCCAGCCCAACGCGACGACATCGTCGAATCTCACATCTGCGGCCAGCAAGACGAACAGCAGGCCGATCAGCAATACCGTGAGTTGATCCTTGAATTCCCGTAGGTCGCGGTCGACCCGCGTTCGCACATTACCAACGACCACACCCGCAGCCGTAACCGCGAGAATCCCACTGTGCGAAACGATCTCGTCGCAACCCTGGTAGAGAAGCAACACGAAGGCCAACACGAAAATGTTTTCGTATCCTTCGGGAACGATATTTCGAACCCGGAGCAAGGCCGCAAGCGAAAACCCCGCCATCACGCCCGCGACCGCCCCGAATCCGAGGCTTTTCGCGAGAAGCATCGGAGCGTCCCAGATCGAGTCGACTCCCTGGAGGGCGATTCCGAGCAGTAGCGCGGCAAGGATTGCCCCGATCGGATCGATCAGGACACCCTCCGCTTCGAGCACGGTGGCGATCCTTGGACGCAGTCGCAAATTTCGCACGAGGGGTCCGACCACGGTGGGTCCCGTGACGACGATCAACCCCCCAAACACAATAGAGCGCATCCACGGCCATTCCAGACACCACCGCGCTGCGAGTGCTCCACCCACCAAGGTGATCAGCGCCCCCCAAGTAACAAGACGTCGAATCGGCGTTTGCGCACGCCGCAATCTTGAAATCTCGAGGTTGAGTCCTCCCTCGAAAAGGATCACTGCCACCGCGAGATCGACGACCGCGACCAGGCCCACGCCGAGGGAACGCGGTTCGATCCACGCGAGTCCATCGGGGCCGAGGCAGACACCCGCGAGCAGCAACAGCACGATCCCGGGAATCCGCAGGTGTCGCGACACCGACTGGGCGAGAATGCCAACCGCCAGGGCGAGCACCAGAGTCAGTGCGGGGTGGTTCGGTTCCACGGCCGCCAAGGCTAGCCAAACTCCACCGACAATCACGCATGTTTGCGAATCAGTCCGAGTGCCGGTTGCGGTATGCTGAGCCCTCCAGAGACGGCTTCATGAATCGCGCACCCATCGCGTTCGAGTCTTGGCGTCCCGCTCGAGCCAACGAGGAGCAGCCCGACGTCGATGCAAGGTCCGACAGATCTCTTCTGGCGCTTTTTCGACGATGTTCGCGTGCAGGAGCGACCGCGCTTCCTGTTTTTCCTGGGGCTCGCCGCGCTGATCAGCCTGGCCCAGACGCTCGGCTTGACGGGTGCGGAAGCGCTGTTTCTGGCCGATGTCGGAATCGAATATCTCCCGGTCACGATCATCGTCGGTTCGGTTTCAACAGTCTTGGCATTCGGCCTGTACGCCACGCGGGTGGGCGAAGTTCGAAATGACGGCTTCTTCGCTCAAATGCTGGTCGGAGCAGCGATCGCTTTGACGGCTGCGGGAGCTGGGATCTGGTTCCAGATCCCCGGCGTATCGATCGCCCTGATCTGCTTTTTTTTCGTCACTCAAGCGATCTTCATCAGTCACCTCTGGACCTTCGCCACCGACTACTTCGACACGCTCGCTAGCAAGCGGATCGTTCCGATGCTCACCATCGGAGCGAGCATCGGAGGCATGGTGGGCGGCCTCATCGCCATTGCGATGACCGGGGCCACAGGAGCCGCGAGCCTGATCGTTGGGTGGGCGCTCTTCCTCTTTGGCGCGGCGCTGATGATTCGCATCGGCCGCTCTCGGCTGCGCAGCTGGGGTCCGATCGATCTGAAGGAAGCGGACGAGACATCCGTAAAAAACATCCGAGGGGCAATTCAATACGTCCACTCCTCGAAACTCGGAAGCGCTCTCCTTGTGTCTGCGATCGGCATGATTCTCGCGGTGGTCGTGTCGAGATATATGTGGCTAGACGCATTTTCGAGTCGATACCCAGACCCGGCAGAGCTGGCGGCTTTCATCGGTCTGTTTCTAGCGGTCACCAACGCAATCGAAGTCGCAATCGAGAAGTGGGTCACGCCATGGCTCATCAGACGCGTCGGCGTTCCGACCACCAACCTCATCCACCCGGCTCTGACGATACTGAGCTTCGCGGGATTGGCATTCCAGTACAACATCGTTTCCGGAGTGCTTGCGCGCATGAACGGAGAGACGCTGGAAAACTCACTCGCAAACCCGATCCGTGCGCTGCTCTGCAATGCGATCCCAATGCGTTTTCGCGGCAAAGTGAGAGCGTTCATCGAGGGAATCGCTGTTTACGCGGGCATGTCGATCGGTGGCGGTGTGCTGTGGGCGCTTGGAAACCCGGAGCCGTTCTGGCTCGCGATGGCGGGTGGATTCGCAAGCCTCATCTACCTCGCTGCCAACCTACAGGTTCGGCGCGAATACCTGCGCACCCTCGTCGATGAACTCACGGAAGGCCGAATCGACCTGGAAAGTCTGGGAAATGAGATCGGAAAATGGGAAGCCTCTCACCTGGCAGACCTGTGGGAGAAACTTATTCGCAAGGAGGGAGAGCGCCCATCGAAAACCCTCCTGAATCTGATCGATACCCTCGCAAAGAAGGGCGTACTCGAACCGCTGCTCCGCGCGGTCACCCATCCGAATGTCGAGGTCAGAGACAAGTGCATCAAGGCGCTGGTGTCCACGAAACGTCGCGATGTCGCACCCGCCCTCCAAGCCGGCCTGGACGACCCCGAAGCGCGTGTTCGAATCTCCGCGATCGACGGCCTCGTGAAGCTCGGTGGCATCGACCTGCTGGAATCACGCATCCAGCGGCTCCTCAGCGATCCAGATCCTCTCGTTCGCGCCGAGGCCGCACAACATGCCGGGATCGAGGGGGTGACCGTACTCGAATCGATGATCGCTTCGACGGATGTCACAGCATGCATCGCAGCTCTCACCAACGCGAGCGAATCCTCGCGAGATACCGTTGAAACGCGAATTCGCGACAACGATCCGGGCGTGCGTGCGGCGGCGCTCAAGCGAATGGCAGAAATCTCTCTCGAGCCGCCGATCGATCTAATCGAGGTCCGACAGGCTCTCGCGGATGACGACCAGCGCGTGAGAAGTGCAGCGGTTTATTTGTTGGCCAATTTCGATGAACCAGAAGCGCTTGAATTGCTCGCTTTAGCTCTCGCAGACCCATCCAGCGAAGTCCGGATTACGGCAGAGTTGGCGCTCCTCTCACATCGTGATGAAGCAGCGTCTGTGATTGAGAGAAGCCTCAGTGCTGAGTCAGAGCGAACCGTTTCTTCCGCACTTCAAGCCGCGGCGCGCCTCAGTGCAGAACGATCGACGATCATTCTGCATCGTGAACTGCGCCGTCGCGTCCACCAACTCTGGTATTGGATGATCGCCCACCACGAGCTGGTCACCGCGGACGATCTGGCAAACCGCTTTTTGCGCACCGCCTATCTGGACGGGGTGGCTCGAAACGAGCGAATCGCCTTCCGAATTCTGGAAGTCCTCGAAGACCCCAACGTCGTGCGGAATATCGAAAAAGCGCTGCACTTTGGGACGGGCCGATCCAAGGGCGCACTCGAGATTCTCTCTCACCTGGGCGATTGGGAAGCCGCCCTGCTGTTCGTCGTGTATTACGAAACCGGGTCGCTAACAGACCGGATAGAGGCCGCTCGCAAGCACGTCGCCGTCCCCAGCGACCCACAGCAGTTCATCAACGATGCGTGCCATTCGAGTTCGAGATGGATTCGGAAGGGCGCTCTGGCCTTGAGCACCGAGGCAGGCCAGGTACCACCCGAGGAGGCAATGATGGAGCGCCTACTGGCTCTCAAGGAAGTCCCGCTCTTCAGGAATCTGAGTCTCGACCAACTCGAGGCCGTGCACCAGATCACCAAAGAAGTGGAGTATCTACCGGGTGAAGTGATCTTGAAGCAGGGCGCGACGGGCGATGAGCTCTTCCTGCTCCTGGAGGGGCGAGTCCGGATTTACTTGAATTACGGCCTCCCCAACGAAGAGGAGAAAGACGAGCAGAAAGCCGTGAGCGCTTTCGGTGAGATGGCCGTACTCCATGACGGAAAGCGCACTTCGACCGTCGTCGCCGCAGAGCGATCGCACCTATTGCGCCTGGATGGAAACAGCCTCCGGGAGTTGCTGATGCAGCTGCCTGAGATTTCTTTCGAAATGTTCCGCGTGCTGGTGGAGCGGGTGAAGATCGCGGAGGAGCGAAACCGCAAGCGCTGAACGCCCGGCGTTCGCCGGAGAGAGGCGCTGGAAAACCCTAAGCCGATCGAGGCCGGGATTTTGCGCATCAGAACGCTTGCAAAATTCCCAATTGAGGCTCATCCTGCTTGCGTGCAGGGGGGAACCGGGCTCACGTGATTACGAGCACGATGTCTACGCTGATCACCGCTGAGCGCGACCGGATCTGGCGCGCGCTCACGACTCCGAACGAGCTGATTCGTTGGGATGATCAGCTCGTCGAGTTGCTCGACCCGGTGCCCGACTTCCCGAAGCTCGGCCAACAAGTCCGCTGGCGATACCGGATCGGGTCGGTCCCGATCATCGTTCATCAAACCGTCCAGGAAGTACTACCGGGTGAGCGCCTGCAGTCGGCCATCTCCCGCGGCGTCTTCTGTTTCGACGAAACCTATACGCTCGCAGATGAAGTCGCTCAGCCCGATCGAACCTGGCTGAGCCTCAAAATTGTCGCGACGAACTCGACGCCAATCGTGGGCGGCTCGATCGATCGGTTCGAAATTCGGCGCCTGTCCGCGGAGCTGATCGATTCACGCTTGCGGGCCGTGCAAAAATGGTGTGAAAACCACGCCTGAGCTACTCGCAGCCGACTTCAACCAACTCGAAGAATCGGTGCCATGAGATTTCACAGCTTGTAAGCGTTGAGATCGCCAGCTCCCCCACAGGCTGACTCCCCCGGTGCCTCGATGTTTTCGAGTAGTCGTTGCGAACGGATACACTGACTGGGCTCAGGTACTCTGACCGGAGGAGCAGGAGAGACGATGATCATTCCCATGATCGTCCTGGGCGTCGGGTTGGTGATGCTACTCATCGAAGGAGCCGTAGGGGGTCGTCGCTGGCCGACTGTTGCGGGGTGGTGGCCACGCGCCATCGCACTCAACGCCGTTCAGGCCGGTGCGGCCTACCTCGCGGGGGTTAGCTGGGACGAGTGGATGATTCACCACCGACTCTGGACCATCGATCACCTCGGAATCGTTCCACAGATTTTGATCGGCTATGGGGCGATCACCTTCATCTACTACTGGTGGCATCGCTGGCGCCACGAGCTTCCGCTGCTCTGGCGATTCTTACATCAGGTGCATCACAGCCCGCAGCGCATCGAGATCATCACGAGCTTTTACAAGCACCCGCTCGAAATCCTCGCGAATGGCATCCTCTCGAGCGCGATCGTCTACCTGCTCGTTGGTGTCGAACCTCTCGCCGCAGCAATCGTGGTGTTGATCACCGGCCTGGCCGAGTTCGTCTATCACTGGAATGTGCGCACACCCCATTGGCTCGGATATTGGATCCAGCGCCCCGAAAGCCACTGCGTACATCACCAGGAAGGGCTTCATCACTACAATTACGCGGACCTTCCGATCTGGGACATCCTGTTCGGAACTTTTCACAACCCTCGCGATTGGGACGAGCGCTGCGGTTTCGGACCCGCTGGCGAACACCGCCTACGCGAGATGCTCCTCGGACACGTTGTCGACGGCGCCGGCTCCCCGGAGGCTGGAGGATGAGAGCAGGCGGAATCTTCCTCGTCATACTCGGCCTGGCCCAGATGACGGGTGATGTACTCGGAATCTCGGCTCTCAAGGGAATCGCCGCGGCCACCACGGCTTCCCCCGCGCCGAAGGTATTTTCTGCGGTGAGAGGCCTCGAGACCTACTCGACACGCTTTTCAATCCATTGGCGGGACGCGTCAGGGTCCGAAAAATCCCTGGAACTCACTCCAGAGGTCTACGCCTTGATCCGCGGCCCCTACAATCGCCGCAACGCGTATGGAGCGATTCTCGCCTACGGACCGATCTTCGCATCGACGCCGGAAACCCAGCCTCTTTTCGAGAGCGTCGCGCGCTACGCGCTGTGTGGAGACGCCCCGTTGCTCGTCGAACTCGGGATCGACGCCAAGGCTGCGGCAAGCCCCGTCCGCATCCAGCTCGAACCACTGCCATCGTCAGACGTCGGAGATCTACCGCTGATCTTCGAGGCTCCATGCCTGTGATTGAGAATCATTCAAATGGCTGGACGGGTGGTCAGTACAGCGTCTTCCGCTGCGTGATGGGCAGCTATTTGCTGATTCATTTTCTACATCTCATTCCCTGGGGTGCAGAAGTCTTTTCCAATGCGGGGATGCTCGCAGACGCATCCGCGAGTCCCCTTTATCCGCTTTTTCCGAATGTTCTCTTTCTTTGGGATTCCCCGGTTGCGGTCGTCACCCTGCTGGTCGCGGGCGCTGGACTCGCTGTCGCTTTCGCGTTGGGGGTACACGATCGAATCGCCGCCCTGATCCTCTGGTACCTGTGGGCCTGTCTTTTCACCCGCAATCCGCTGATCTCGAATCCGGGGCTTCCATTCATCGGTTGGATTCTGCTCGCGCATGCCTTCGTCCCGACCCGACCCTACGGTTCGTGGGATGCGCGCGGACGCGTCGATCCGGGCGGAGGTTGGCGATTTCCTGCATCGATCCACACCGCAGCGTGGATCGTGATGGCGATCAGCTACTCGTACAGCGGATTTACAAAACTAGCGAGCCCCTCCTGGATCGACGGCAGCGCGCTTTTTCACGTCCTGAGTAATCCCCTCGCTCGCCCGACGATATTGCGAGAAACATTGCTCTCGCTTCCACACCCGCTGATTGCAATTGCGACCTGGAGTGCGCTCGGACTCGAAATTGCCTTTGCGCCGATGGCGATATTTCGCAAGCTCCGACCCTGGCTGTGGTTGGCGATGCTCGGCATGCACCTCTCATTGATGACCTTGATCGACTTTTCGGATCTGAGTGCGGGGATGCTGATGCTCCAGTTCTTCACCTTCGACCCGGCCTGGGTGAAAGGCAAAGATGGCGGGCGCGTAGCCACGATCTTTTACGACGGCGGCTGTGGCCTCTGCCACCGCTTCGTCCGATTCGCCATTGCCGAGGACCGCGAAGCAGCGCACTTCCGCTTTGCTCCGCTGGAGGGAGGGGCGTTTGCGGCTCTCCGCAAATCGTCCGATCGGTCCGACGTCCTCGACGACATCGACAGCATCGTGTTGTCTCTGCCCGACGGAAGCCTGCTGGTGCGCGCCGGGGCAGTGCTCGAAATTGGAAAGCGAATGGGAGGCCTATGGCGAGTGGCGACGGCTGCAGCCGGCCTCTTTCCGATGCGGGTGCTCGACGCCGGCTACGACGGAATCGCGAGAATTCGCCGCCGAATTTTCGCGCAACCACCCGATGCGTGCCCACTGCTACCCGATTCGCTTCGCGAGCGATTCGATCTCGACTGACGATCCTCGATCCGGGTCTACGCTTCCGTGGCAGACACGACGCTTTCGCGAACAACCGTGAGCAATTCCGATAGATCCTCGTCGGGAATATTCAGCGAGGGGACCACATAGACCACGTTTCCGATCGGTCTCAGGTACACACCGCGCCGCTGCGCTTCGCTGTAAACCCGCCAGCCCAACTCGGCGAGATAGCCGCCATCGCCTTTCAAGTCGAGAGCGCCGATCATCCCGATCGAGCGCGTCGCGGCAACGCCGGGTAGCCCTGCTATCTCATCGAACGCCTGAGCGATCCGCTCGGCCTTCGGTTTCGATCGATCGAGAATGTGCTCGTCGGAAAAGACCCGGAGCACTTCCAACGCGACCGCGGCGCCGAGCGGGTTCCCGCAGAAGGTATGCCCGTAGTAGAAAGCGCGATCTGCTTCGCCGAGAAATCCGTCGAAAACCCGATCGGTGGCGAGAGTCGCCGCCATTGGCAGGACTCCGCCCGTGAAAGCCTTGGACGTGCACAAAAGATCGGGCGCGATTCCAGCGTGTTCACAGGCCCACATCGGACCCGTTCGTCCATAACCGGTAAATACTTCATCACAGATCAGAAAAATGTCGTGTCGATTACAGAGTTCACGGGCGGCACGCAACATCGCGGGCTCGTAGATCCGCATTCCTGCGGCCCCTTGAACCATCGATTCGAAGATAACGCCTGCAATCGTATCGGCGTTTCGCTCGATAACCGCCTCGAGTTCTTCGACACAACGAGCAACCTGGGAGGCTTCTCTCGGCGGCGGAACGTAGAAACAATCGAGCAGCACGTCTGAAAAGGGCTTCCGGAATACTTCGACTCCACCGAGAGCCGTCGTTCCGATCGTGTCACCGTGATAGCCGTCTTCGAGTGCCACGAAACGAGTTCGCTTCGGGCGGCCGTTTTGCGCCCAGTACTGAAGCGAAAGTTTCATCGCCACTTCGATCGACGTCGAACCGTTGTCGCTGTAGAAGACGTGCGAAAGTCCGGCGGGAGCAACTTCAGCCAGCGCCTCGGCAAGCTCCGACGCCGGAGGATGCGCGATCCCTCCCAGCGCAGCGTGGCAGAGCGTCTCGGACTGTCGGCGCAACGCCGCAACGAGGCGCGGGTGATTGTGGCCTACAGCCGAGGTCCACCAAGACGCATTGGCGTCGATGTAACTGCGCCCGTCGGCGCCAATCAACCGAGAACCGCTCGCCTCAACGATGACCAGCGGGTCGACGCTCTTGCGGTAATTGCTCATTTCCGTGTAGGGATGCCACACGTATCGCTTGTCGAGATCGACGACGCGCTTGGAAAGGTCTTCCGACATGGACCGATGGCCTAGAGGACGAGTTCCGCGAGCAGCTGAATGGCCTCGGGTTGTTGTGCTCCCAAAAGCAGCGTGCTTGCGGGCGACTTCTTCCACGCCTCGATGCGCTCTGTAATCCGCTCTCGCGTACCGACCAGCGAAATCGCATCGGCCAGTTCGTCGGGTACCGCCGCCAACGCCTCGGCCTTCTTCCCGTCGAGATACAGATCCTGGATCTTCAGCGCGGCTTCTTCGTAGCCAAGTCGTGTCGCATAGTCGGTGTAGAAGTTCTTGCCCCGAGCGCCCATCCCCCCAATGTAGAGCGCAAGCATCCCCTTCACGGGCATTCGGCAATTATCGATGTCGTCACCGACGATGCACGTAACGAATGGCGCGATGTCGAAATCGTCCAGGTTCTTGGCGCTATCGCGCTTAGCAAAGCCCTCTTCGATGTAGGGTACGAGCGCCTCGGGCTTCTCGGGATCCATCCAGACCGGGAAGACACCGTCTGCGATTTCTCCGCTGCACGCCAGGCCCTTCGGGGTGATCGCTGCGGTGTAGACCTTCATGTCCGCACGACCGTGAAGGATACTCTTGAGCGGCTTGCCGAGCCCGGTTGCACCCTCACCCATGTAGGGAATCTGATAGTGATAACCGTCATGCTCGAGTCGACCTTCACGTGCCAGGACCTTGCGAACGATGCTCACGTACTCGCGCGTTCGCGTCAGGGGGCGTCCATAGGGAACCCCGTGCCAGCCCTCGACGACCTGCGGTCCAGATGGACCGATTCCAAGAAGGAAGCGACCACCCGATAGCCGATCGATCGTCATCGCGGTCATCGCAGTCATCGCGGGTGTCCGTGCGGGCATCTGCATGATCGCGGTACCGAGTCCGATCGTGGTCGTTTTTGCCGCGATGAACGCGAGGGGCACGATGGCGTCGCACCCGTAGGCTTCCGAGGTCCACACCGCACTGTATCCGAGGCGCTCCGCCTCGAGGATCAAGTCGTAATCGATGCTGATATCGGGCCCGAAATAGCCGGTGAGTAGGCCGAGTTGCATGGGGGAGACCTCGGAATGAGAGGAGCCGTACCCCCGCAGCATACCGGATTCGGACCAGCGCGGAGACGCGGTCCACGCGCAGCTTCCCCTGTGAAGTCGGATTCTCGGTTTGCCGAAAAGCAGCAATGTGCTGGCAGACCGACATCGCAGTGAAGAGGAAACTGGCGGCGTATCGCTGCGTGCCGCTCGCGCGGTTTACGCGACGGCAGCCCTGCTGGCTGCGCTGACATTCGGGTCACCGCTCGGTGACGCGCAGGCGGTGATCATCGAGACGGGCGACGGAACCGGAAATACCACCGCACCACCCGATGATCCAGGTTGGGCGAATCTCGCAACGCGGGCCAATCTGACCGCCGTGTATCTCGGTCGGCGCTGGGTGTTGACCGCCAATCACGTCGGAGCGGGAGACGTCGTACTGGACGGGCAAACCTATTCCCCCGTGCCGGGCTCGGCGGTCCAATTCGAAAATCCGGACACCAGCCAGGCCGACCTCATGGTCTTCAAGGTCTTCGGGGACCCCGGGCTTCCCCGTCTCGAGATTCCCAGTTCTCCACCGGTCGTCGGTGATTCGCTCATCGCAGTCGGAAATGGGCTCAACCGCGGCGCTGCAACCACTTTCATGGAGCTGGGCGGCTACGAATGGGGCGTCGGCGACGCCGTGCGTTGGGGCACCAACATCGTATCGGAGATCGATATTCTGGTAGGCACGACCTACAGCTTCGCGGCGACATTCACCGATCCGCTCGATCCGAGCGCTACTTCCGATGAAGCTGCGGGCGCAAACGGAGACTCGGGGGGAGGTGTCTTCATCAAGACTGGCGGCGAATGGTATCTGGCGGGAACCATCTTCTCGATCAGTCAATATATTGGCCAGCCGAGCACCACATCAATCTATGGCAACGAACTATTTGCAGTCGACCTTTCGTACTACCGCGACGACATCCTCGCAGTGATCGAACAGAGGAGCTGCTCGGATGGGCTCGATGATGACGACGACGGTTTCACCGACTTCCCCGCAGACCCAGAATGTCTAAGTGCAAACGACGACTCAGAATCGATTTCAGCCGTTCCGACACTCGGCTTAGGTGGAACGATCGTGCTGGTCAGCTTGATGCTGCTCGCGTTCAGCGCGCGTTCACGACTTCAGCGCGAGGCGCACTGATCCACTCTGATCGCACAGGCTGGAACAGCGGAAATTCAGAATAAAGTTGGATCGGAAATCAGCGCCGCTCGAACTCGCGCGCCTCGGGATCGACGTGGGGCGGGCGGTAACTATAACCCCGGGTGTTGAGCGCGACGGGGTGCGATTCCTCGGAGCGATCGGAGGCACTGGCCAGGAACACTGTGGCTGAAGTCGGAGCACTGGTTTCGGAATTCGCATCGCAAGACAGCGCCGAATCAACGAGCTTCACCGAGATCACAAGGACCTCGTCATTGGCGCGCACAGCCCGCACGCCGGGCAGGCTGAGCGCCAGTGCAGCGATCACCGCCAAATAACCCGCGCAGGTCTTCCAATCGGGCAGTCTCATGAGATTCTCCGTGGTACTCTTGGCCTGTCTTGTTCCTGATCGGCGCATCGCCCCCGGAGCTTGACGCGATCGCGACGCTGCCTGCTTCCGCCTTGCCTTGCTGCTGCGCTCTTGTTTCGCGAGATCTGCGGGAATTCTGCCGATCGGACGCCCGCTGAACCGGAGGCACCATGCACCTCGTCACTTTCGAGCGGGCGAGCGCACACAAGGCTCCGAGCGACACTGGCGCCCTGGGCGATGCGGCGATGGGTTTCGAATCCCTCGAACCCGTGCGCCCGGGTTCGAGGCGCCTCGGTGCGATCGTTTCAGTCGGCACCTACGCGGGTTGGGTGGTGGATCTCAACCGCGCCCTTGCAATCAAGCTCGCCTTCGACGACGTCGGTGCACCTGAGGCCGAGGCAAATTCAATGGTGCCCTCGGACATGCTCTCGTTCCTCCGCCTCGGCCCCACGGCACTGAAAGCGGCGAAGATGACACTCGACTTCGCGACCGAAACGCTCGATTGCTACAACGCACCCGATTTCCTGCGAGCGGGCGCCGTCGAGCCCACCGACGGGGTGAGATTGTGTGCACCTCTGCCGCGACCGGGAAAGATCATTGGGGCGTCGAACCTGGACCTCACTCCCGATGCCTCGGGCTCGGAAGGTTCCGCGTCGCCGAGGCTCTTCTTGAAAGCATCGTCCGCGGTAATCGGACCCGAAGACGAAATATCACTCCCTGCAGACGTGGGTCGCATCTGCTTCCAGGGAACTCTCGCCGCCGTGATCGGCGCGCAGACCCGTAACGTCGCCGCCGCCGATGCACTCGATCGGGTCGCGGGTTACTGCGTGGCGAACGACGTGAAATCTCCGGGCGTCGAAGATGAATCGGTCGGGAGGTCGTGCGACACCTTCGCGCCCCTCGGACCGTGGCTCGTCACGAGGGATGAAATTCCGGATCCCGCCGATCTGGGAATCCGCTCCGTTGTTTCCGGCGATGTCGTGCAGGTCTCGAGGACGAAGGAGGTGCGTTTTCCCATTGCAGAAATCATCGCTCATGCCTCGACGATCATGGCGCTCGAGGCAGGCGACGTGATCCTGCTCGGAGCACCCGCAGGTTCCGAGGTGTCAGCAGAGCAAGTACGTTGGATTCGAGAAGGCGACCTCGTCGAGATCGAGGTCGAGTCGCTGGGCAAGCTACGCAACTACGTGACGTCGGCGAAATCGGATTAGATCCCGGAACCCCTTTCTTCCAGGTGGATCCCGCACTCTTTGATCTCGGAATTCTCCCACCACCAGCGACCCGAGCGCTGATCATCGTCTGGCCCAATCGCTCGCGAGCAGGGTTCACATCCGACCGATGGGTAACCCTCGGCATGGAGGCGATTGGTCGGAACCTCGTTCTTCTGCACGTAGTCGCGCACCTGCTCACGCGACCAGTCGGCGATCGGGTTGAGCTTCATGATTCCAGCGTGGGCGCGGTCGATTTCGACCTTTGCGGTCTGCTCGCGCGCACTGCTGTGCTCGCGCCGCAAGCCAGTCACCCATGCGTCGAGCCCTGACAGGAATCGGTTCAGCGGCTCGACCTTCCGGATGCGACAGCAGAGTTCGCGCTTCTCGACGCTTTCGTAGAAGAGATTCAATCCGTCGTTGCGAACCATGGTCTGCACGCGCTCGGCGTCCGGGAAGATGACTTCGACGCGTTTGTCGTAGCGATCCCGCACGCGATCGATGAGGTCGTAGGTGGCCTGTGGCAGGCGCCCCGTATCGAGTACGAAAACGCGAGACGCTGGATCGATCCGGTGCATCATGTCGAGCAGAACGAGACCCTCGGGGGCTCCAAACGAGCAAGAGAGCGCGAGCTTGTCGCCGAAATTTTCGATTCCCCAAGTCAAGATCTCTTGCGGAGTCGCCGCTTCGGCTGCGCCGGACTCGATATACTCCAATATATTGTTATTAATCATTTTTTCTGATTTTTCGGCGACCAGTTCAAGCGACATGATCAAATAACATACTGCTTTCCTGCGTATTTTCAAATAATACTACACTATAATACTGTATTAATCGAAACCGAGGAAACCTGGCTTCGATCATGCGGGGCTTTTTACCCTCATTTTAGTGGGAGAAGGGGCCGATCTTCATTCTGTGATGAATCGCACATTTTTAGGACGTGCAACACGGTGACCCGCAGAGCCACGGCCGTAATTGCCACTCTCTCCCTCTTGGCACTCGCCTCATCGGCGGCGCATGCGTCTTTCATTCCGCTCGGGGTCGTAGACGGGCTGAAAGTCAACGGCAGCTCGCCAGACGGCACCTACATCGTCGGCCAATATCTCGACGTAAACACTGACAAGATCGCGATGCGCTGGGATATCACCGGCTCCGATCCGCTCGAAGATCTGGGTGAACTGCCGACCGGAGCGATCGAGAGTGAAGCGCGTGCTGCATCCGGTGACGGCGCCGTGGTCGTTGGAGATTCCAAGGTCGAAGACCCGAACGACGCCACCAAGAGTGTCAAGGAAGCTTTCATC
>SMVA01201321.1_pt1 | contig 48810 bp, 32 predicted proteins | sample 2456451 | NCBI WGS metagenome assembly SMVA01 (sample SAMN11095933, study PRJNA526329) | marine sediment metagenome | biome: Marine sediment; feature: Surficial sediment; material: Deep marine sediment; isolation source: Hadal surficial sediment | place: Pacific Ocean | collected 2014-05 | depth...
CCCGGCGGCAACCTTTGCCCATTCAGCTAATCGCGGCTGGGAAAGCAAAACTGAAAATGAAGCATGCCCTGATATTGCAAGCCAGCTAATTGATTTCAAATATGGTGACGGTCTTGAGGTTGTCCTTGGCGGAGGGAAATCACATTTCATACCGATCAAGGCCGGTGGTAAACGAGAAGACGGCCGAAATCTCACGGAAGAATGGCAAAGCCAGGATCAAAGCGCCTTTGTCGAAAACACACAGCAACTATTGAACGTTGATCCAGATGTTAACCATCTACTGGGATTATTCTCTGCTTCACACATGGATTTCGAGCTGGCACGTGATAAAACACCTGAAGGGCAACCATCATTGAGCCAGATGACTGAAAAAGCATTAAGAATATTGATGAAGAATAAGCGCGGTTACTTCCTGATGGTGGAAGCCGGCAGAATCGATCACGCGCACCACGGGACTTCTGCGAAAAACGCGCTTATGGAAACCGTTGAGTTATCCAATGCCGTTGACATCGCGGACCGGCTGACCGGTAAAAATGTTCTAACCATCGTTACTGCTGATCACTCGCACACCATGACCATGAGTGGATATCCTGAGCGCGGAACAAACATTCTCGGTTTCGCAGGAAAAGACAAAAATGGATTGCCATACACGACATTAAGTTACGCCAACGGACCGGGTTACAGAGCGCCACAATCTCTCGAGAAAGTGCGAACCGATCTCACTGAAGTCGACACGACAGACGATGAGTATCTTCAGGAAGCGTTGATAGATATTCAGCTTGAGACCCATGGCGGAGAAGATGTGCCGATCTACGCCAAAGGACCGGGTAGCCAATGGGTCCGGGGAGTGATGGAACAGAACGTAATCTTCCATATCATGAAAGCTGCGCTATTGGATTACCGTTAGAAGCAGATACGGATGCACTTGTGATTTTCTCTCGAGTTACAAACTACAGAGTAAAGTCTGATACCATGCAAAAAGATAGCTTCCCTGGCTATCATTTGAAAACAAGTTGTTGTGAAAAGATGTTAAACCAGCAAAATTTATGACCCTGTAAGGAGACAATCATGGGCCGTGTAGAGGGAAAAATTGCCTTAGTGACTGGCGGGGCGTCTGGTATAGGCCAGGCGACCTGTGAAGTACTCGCCAGCGAAGGCGCAACCGTCATCGTATCTGATATCCAGGAAACAGAAGGGAAGCAGGTCGTCGACAACATTGTAAAAAAAGGTGGCAAGGCCTGCTTCAAATCCCATGATGTTGCGAATGAGTCTCACTGGCAAAGCATCGTTGAAGATATTATTGAGGAATTTGGCGGCCTCGATATTCTCGTGAATAATGCTGGCATTAGCATTCCATCGCCGATTACAGAAATGAGCCTCGAGTCCTGGCGACGCCAACGGTCAATTAACCTCGATGGTGTCTTCCTCGGAGTCAAACATTCTATTCCAGCAATGGCCGAATCTGGCGGGGGTTCTATCATAAACATCTCCTCTGTTGCCGGTTTACAAGGTTCGGCTGGTATGTCTGGTTATAACGCAACAAAGGGTGGTGTAAGGATATTCACCAAAGGAGTGGCAAAAGAGTGCGCCATGGGCGGAATGAACATCAGGGTAAATTCTGTACATCCCGGCATTATCGCAACTCCCATCTGGGCACTCAAAGAGCTAACAGCCGAACAAAGGAAAAACCTGGATTTCCCGGGCTCAGAAGGAGCCAATGCAGTCGATGTTGATGCAATGGCAAAGGCACAGGTGCCCATGGGCGTCGCTGGCACCGCAGAAGAAATCGCAAAGGGGATATTATTTCTGGCATCAGATGATTCCAGTCACATGACAGGCTCGGAACTTGTCATCGACGGCGGCATTACTGCATAGGAGAAACATCTTGGGAAGATTAGAAGGAAGGGTGGCTATTGTCACCGGTGGTGCATCAGGAATCGGACGAGCAACTTCGATAAAGCTCGCAGGCGAAGGTGCCACGGTTGTGGTCACAGACGTCGATGCTGATGAGGGTGAGTTAGTTGCTGAGAAGATCAGGAAAGCAGGCGACTCTGCGACCTTTCATAAACAAGATGTGGTGTCTGAAGATACGTGGAAGGAAATCGTTGCAATGGCACTCAAGGAGTATGACAGGCTGGACATACTTGTTAACAATGCTGGAATCGCTCCCGGTGGACCCATCGTTGAAATGACGCTTGACGCCTGGAAGCATTTGATGGAAGTGAATTTGGATAGCGTATTTCTCGGCACAAAATATGCTATCCCAGCCATGGTGGCCTCGGGGGGTGGATCAATCATTAATATTTCATCGGTTGCCGGCCTAAAAGGCGCACCTGGTTTAACTGCTTACAACGCAACAAAAGGTGCAGTGCGACTATTCACAAAGGGTGCTGCAAAGGAATGCGCTGCCATGGGTATCCGGGTCAACTCTGTTCACCCGGGCATTATTGACACCGCCATCTGGGGAAAGATGGATGCCAGTATGAAAGAAGGTGGTGGTACTTCCATCCTGCCACCAAACGATAGTGGTGCTAATTCTCCCGACACAGAGGCGATCGCCACACTCTTCCAGGTTCCCTTAGGTCACGCAGGCAAACCCGAAGAAATCGCCGATGGTATTCTGTTTCTTGCCTCAGATGAGTCGAGCCATATGACCGGTTCAGAACTTGTCATCGACGGTGGATTCTCCTGCTGATTCACATCACAAATGGATTTACCTTAAACAGGAATGAGTGAGCCCCGGCGAACATCACGTAGGTAACCAGGCCGATCGCTACGACCTTCATGTCTGCGGCAACTGGCAACTCCTCTGTTTGCATCACCGCTCCCCGTGCATTGGCGGTGATGATGTGAATGACCGCAAAAACTCCTAACGGTGCAAAGAGGACAATACTGGCCTGGTCTCCATTGGCAAATAAATGGGTTGTAGACCAAATCAGTACAGACCACATCATGGGATGGGGTGTAAATCGTTTTATGTTGCCCGGTACATTCGCAGCTACTATCAATATCAATGCAGGGACCATCGCCACCCAGGCTACATAGCGGGACCATTCCGGCGGGCTCCAAACGTGAATATATTCCGCATAAGCCTTACCGTAAATCATCAACCCCAGCCCGATAAGCGCCATTAACGAATACACGCCCTTATAAGCTTTTTCACCCATCCCCTCAAACAAGGCGGTCCGCAATGGCACGATTGATGGTACCAGGTGTATTGCTATGAAAAGACTGACTCCGATAATTAGCGCTGTCATGATTTACTCTCTAAAAAATTGTCTTCGCGTTGATAATTGGCTCTGCCTGGTTTCGCCTACCTATTCAAACACATCAAGGCATCCATAAGTATCGTTCAAATACTGAAGATTGAGTCTCGCACTGTTCTGGCCTTATAGTGTTGAGTATTATCGTCCCAGGAGAAGAATGTGGATTTACCGGTTGCCGATCAATGGTTCGTGCGTGAACGAGTCGACGAAAATATTACCTTGCTCACGGAACCCCATGTTCACCCGTTCCTTCGCTGCAATATCTGGCATGTACGTGGGCGCGACCGCGACCTGTTGATTGATACTGGTATGGGGATCAGCAGCCTGGCCCAGGCCGCAAAAGACCTGTTTGAAAAGCAGCTCAGTGTGGTGCTCACCCATACTCATGTTGATCACGCCGGTGGTGCACACGAATTTGACTCCTGTCTTGTACACCAGACCGAGTTAGAAACTATTCGTTCCGCGCTCGATCGGATGCCACTGGAAACCAACCTCTGGCCTGCAGATATTCTTGCCTTTATGGAAGAAGATGGACCGATTGGTGATTATGTTATTAGTGCGATACCTTCAAGTTCATTTGAACCGGCGGCTTATCGACTACGGCCTGCCAAGCCCATGTCCACGATCGACGAAGGTGACATTATCGATCTGGGCGACCGGTCATTCGAGGTATTACATCTGCCAGGACACTCCCGCGGCAGTATCGGCCTGTGGGAAGAATCCACAGGCACACTTTTTTCCGGGGATGCGGTGTACGATGGGCAATTGTTAGATGAACTGCCTGGTAGTGACAAGGAGGTGTATCTAAAGACAATGGAACGACTACTCAAATTGCCTGTTAATGTTGTTCACGGTGGGCACGTCAACAGCTTCGGCCGTGGACGTTTACGAGAGATTGCAGGCGCCTACCTTGAAGGGCGCCGGCTGAACTACTCATCAACAGCGAATCACTAACTCCCCAGGCCGTCGTTGTTGGCACCTGTTTCTCCGCAATGGCAGCAATATACTTAACCAGGCCCCATTCCGAGTGGCAAATTATGTTGTGGAATAGTCAGGCTGACTTATTTTGGAATCTCTGTAATCCAGATAGAGAAATGTCGTCATAATCATTGTGGCCAAAACGGATGTGACCATTAATATAAGAAGAAAATCCTGCCAACCACCTTCTTTATTGGCGACCGCACCGCCAATAAAATCAAATATCATCGCACCAAAGTAGGCTAAGGCATCAATTAAGCCAACCAGTAATCCACAATGTCTTCCACCAAAGCTGATTGAAAAAACACTCATGGGGATATAATAGGCTGGGGATATGGCGAAACCAAAGATAAAGATTAAACCAATAGTAAGAATCAGCTCAAACTGATTGCCAAAATCATTTGCGCCAAGAAATCTCAAACTGAGAAGACACATGATGGCGATAACCAGAGTTCCACCCATAACGATAACAATATTTTTCTTTGACAATTTGTCATAGACAAAACCCCCAAAAAATACTGCGATAAGACAACCCATGGGAAAAGCCGAGGACGCCATACCTGCATGTGCTGGCAACAATGCAAAAGTTTGACTGAGATAAATCGGAATGAATACCTGAAATTCAAACAGAACCGCCAGGGAGGAAACCCCAAGGCTGATCAGCCAGAAGCGCGAACTTTTTACAAAGAAGATGATGGCAGCTAAAGTCTCTGACTCATCGAGAGGATGCGCCTTTGACCAGGTAGTTGGCGTGCTTGTCGTTTCATCAGAGCCTGAATCTGTTTCACTGAAATCGTTCCTCACGCTTTTTAAGAACCTCGGCAGCGTGACAGCAATGATAATCGCGATTACGCCAGCTATGAAAAATAGCCCTCGCCAGGACATTACCAAAAGTAAACTACTTAATAACAAGGTTGTTGCAACGGAGCTAATTCGAGAGCTTGTGGCGATAAACCCCCATACTCGACCATGCTTTGTCTGGGTGAACCAGGCACGAATGATATTAGCCATTGATGGCCAACCGGCAGATTTGGCAAATACGGTGAGAAAATAGAACGCAAAAAATGCAGTGTTAGTCGATAGGGTCCCCAAAGCAAAAGTAGTGACCGCCGCGAATCCAATCGATGAAATAAAAACCTTGCTACCACCTAACCTATCTGCCACAACACCGTTGGTTAGCTTGCCAACCAGGTTTCCCGCTGTGCCCCAACCCAGTATGGCGCCAAAGCTTGCAGTATCCAGTTGTAAATCAGGGTCCAGTATCATGGCGGGACCAGCCACTCCCATCACTGTGCGACAAAGCATCAGCATGCCGTAACCGATGCACATACTAACAACGATCTGGACCTCCAAGCTAAAAGAAGTCTTATTATTATTCGTCATAGCGAACATCTTAATTTCCTAAACCCTGGTAGTAATCTATTCTTCAAATCTATTCTGACCTCAAACATTCTGACCAATTCTAACCAAATGAAGCTTCATGCCTCCACCTCGAAGGTTCTCATAATATAGAAACATTTTAGAATCGTTTGGCGTATTGCAAGAGGACAGTGATGGCGGGGATGCTCGCGATCAACAATAAGCAGACCATGCTTCAATGGCTAATCGCGTATTCCCTCACTTCCTGGCGGCGGTTTATGCAGGAAACTGCCGAGAATACCCAGACGATCTGTTAATTCAATCTCCTGTCCATCGCTGGTGAGGAGGGGCCGTGGCGGATCAAATTTCTGTGTCAGCGGTGTCACGATGAGCATTGTCAGCAGGCAGGCTGCCATTCCCAGCAGGTCTCCGGGATATTCCGGCCACATGAGTCGTGAAGTAAACCATACCAGAAGACCGGCCAGCATCGCCGCCAGTGCCCCGCTACGATTAGCGTCTTGCCACCAGATGCCCAGGACAAAAGGAACAATCACTGCCGCAAGCAAGACGGCATTTGCATCCAGAATAAGGTTATATATTGCCTGAACCTTAAGAGCGATAACCGCTGCGATCACTCCAATCACCGGTATGGAACCCCTGGCCCATATCATCCTCCTGTGTTCGTCTGCATCAGGCCAGAATACAGGAAGGATGTTCTTGCTGATGACACTTGAAGCCGACAACAGGGCACTATCGGCACTACTCATAATCGCCGCCAACAATGCACCGACGAATATCGCCATCAGGACAGGGTGCAGGTGTTGCTTTGCCAGGGTCGGGATAATGGTTTGCTGATCTTCTATACCGGGCATCGAAACACTGGCGAGGAGACCCAACATGACCGGCATCATTGCGATAGCAAGAAAACCGATACTGCCGATATAAAATGCATTCTGGGCAACCTGTTCGTTGCTGGCAGAAAGACCGCGCTGCAACAGTGACTGGCTGGCAAGGTTGGCTATGCCAATGATAGACCAGGCCCGAAGGTACTGAAGCCATGACACCGCGTCATTCGTTTCCGGCAGCATACGAAATTTATCAGCAGGAACCGCTGACCAGGCGAGTGTCCAGCCACCCATATCCACGATCACGACTACCAGCAAAATGATAAGACCGGTAACTATCACTCCAAGTTGAACAAAATCAGTGAGTACGACCGCCCACATGCCTCCGGCGGCTGTATAGATGAGAACAATGGAACCACCGATAATAATTCCCCATTCGAGCGGCAAACCCGTGAGCGAATTAAGCACCACGCCAAATGCAACCATCAGCGCACCAGCCCAGCCAATGCTCGAGGATGCCATGGCAATGGCTGAAAACAGTGCGACAGCCCCGCCAAATCGAATTTCCATGAAGTCGATGACGGTGACAAGTTTTAAGCGGCGTACGATGCGGACGATGAACAGACCGACCAGAGCCAGGCCTACCGCTGCACCAAATGGGTCTGCGATAACAGCCAGCAGCCCACCGTTATAAGTCATCCCCGAAACACCAAGCATCGAACCGCCGCCAATCCACGTCGCCATGATGGTTGCGCTACACAGCCAGAGTGGTAGCGAACGCCCGGCTATCATAAAGTCTTCAAGCGAAGTCGCTCGTCTGGCTGCATAAACGCCGATTGCAAGCATGGCTGCGAGGTACAAGCCAACTCCTGTGAAGATAATGTTCTGGTCTGTCATCAAGGGCCTGGTGTTTGGTTCAGGGAGCGATCAAGTTACAACAGTTACTTCGTGGCTGTAAACTCACATGCCATGCGATGAGAGCTGATTGTCGTGCAATGCGGTGGGAACCGACAATGGCGCAACTCAACACAATTGCCAACTGGTGAGGCACCGGCTTTTAGCATTATGATGCTGACCACAGCCACCCAAAAGGCACCCGCTATGCAACGTTACATAAAAATAGCTTCCCTGGTGTTTCCAATCACCCTGCTGATTTTATTTGTGGTCTATACCGCCTACCAGAAGTGGGCCATCGGCCAGCTAATGCCCAATGCCAATGACGTCGTCTGGACAGACGATGGGGCTATTTATACCGTTGAGATTAAAAAAGGGGATTCGACGGGAGAGTTTGATTCTTATGTGATCAAAGTTGTTGATTCAACTGGAACCGCCGTTTACGAAACACGTGCCAGTTTTGATTTCGACATGTTCGGCGGCGGATTTGTCAGCGCCGTGCAGGTTGATACCGACCCGGAGATGGAGATAGTGGCCTGGGGCATCCACGAAAGGAGAGAAGCCTTCTTTCTCGATTTTTCTGACGGTTCAGTGAAGGAGCGCCCCTTTGCTGAAGTTACCGATAATGTGAGCAAGCTCGCTATGCTCTGGCACGAGTACAATGTCAAGAAACCCTTTGAAAGCGTTCTGTACGGGCTACTGCTAGTTGTTTATTACGTGATAGTCATGATTGTCTGGCTGGGTCTAAGACTGGTGCGGAGAAAAAAGCAGAGTTAACCACCTTTTCCTTTGACCTTATTCCGTCGCGAGTTCCGGGAGTTAGTGTATCGGAATAATTGCATAGTTGCAGAGAAGCTGGATAAACTTTCCTTAATGGAATAATGGCTGCCGAGGAGTTGCCATGACAAGAGACTTGAAGACCTTCTTTAGTGACCATTGGGTGGAAGTTGAGCCCGAACGTATGGCACGTTATGAGGAGATGTTCCAGTGGCGCGAAGCACACGAGGTTCTTATAGCACCAGCAGAAATTGGTGAGGGTCACGCCGTTGTTGACTATGGTTGTGGTCCCGGTGCACTTTCTATTGAGCTGGCGCGTCGGGTAGGACCAGCTGGCAAGGTAGTCGCAGTCGACATCAATCCGGAATTCCTGAAACGAACCAGAAGGTTTGCCGAGCGTGAAGGATATTCTGAGCGGGTCGAAACCAGGCTAATAGAATCAGAAGGTATTCCCATTCCCGATCAGTCTGTAGATCGTGTGATCTGCAAGAATGTACTTGAATATGTTCCCGATCCTGAAGCGACCATAGCCGAGTTCCATCGCGTGTTACAGCCGGGCGGTATTGCACATGTTACGGATAGTGACTGGGGCACTCTGCTGCTCGAACCACTGGGGGAGCGTCTGAATTCCATTATGTCTGCGGCCAACATTGCTTTTCGCACACCGCTGATTGGCAGGATGCTGTACGGTATCTTTCGAAGGGCGGGATTCCAGGACGTTCAGGTACAAGTGCTCGTTAATGCGGATACAACGGGCGGTCTGCGCCCCGTCCTTCGTAATATGGTTTCCTATGCCCGACTCTCTGGCAAAGTTGATGAATCTGAATTGGAGGCATTTCTCACTGACATCGATCAGGCGGTTGAGGCGCAGACCTACCTGGCACTGCTGCCCCAATTTCTTGTAACCGGTCGGGTATAGGGCCCGGTATCACCGACCAAGCGCACATCCCTCAATCGTGATCCTGTGCATCTCTCGTCTCTGACCGTGGTAGTCATTGTTGGCAAGGTGCCATGTTGCACGATTATCCCAAAAGGCAATTGAACCAGGCTCCCAGTGAAACCGGGTGATGAACTCATCTTTCTTTGCGATCGAATATAAGTGCTCTAACAGCGGCGCTGAATCCTCAAGGCTCCAGCCTTCGAAGTGGCGAGTAAAACCAGGATTAACATACAACACTTTCTTACCACTTAAAGGGTGGGTGATGACGGCAGGATGAACTGTATCGGGCATCGCATCAGCTACTTCCGGATTGCCGATTCGACCCGTTGATGAAGCCTCACCCTGATAACTGCTCCGGGAACCGAACGCGTATTTTGCCGAGTGGACTGCATTCAGACCAAGCAGGGTTTCTTGTAATCCCTGACTCAGGGAATCGAAGACTTTAGCCATGTTTGTAAACAGGGTATCTCCGCCCGTTTCAGGGAGTTTACGCGCCACCAGTATCGAACCCATAGCTGGTTCCACATCGTAGGAATGATCCGTGTGCCAGTCGCCGCCAATGTTACCTGTCTGTTTCGGCTCCTTCGTCACCATGGCAATCTGCGGATACTCCTGGTTCGCCGCAAAAAATCGATTGATGTTGATCTCGCCCCAGCGCTCAGCAAAAGCAATGTGCTGTGCTTCATTAATCGATTGGTTTCTGAAGAAGATCAGGCCTTCGTCTGCGAATACTTGCTTGATGTCTGCAAATTCCTCATCCGAAATTCCAGCCGCGATATCAACTCCGCTGATTTCAGCACCGACGCCAGCCAGATGCTTAACTTTAATTGTGCTCATTTCATATGCCCTGGCTATTGCTTCACAAGTTTATAGTTTGCTCTTTTGAGTCGATGTTTAATCAAAGTTTGCATCAGGTCGAAGCCGCCTACTTTCCGCAGTATGTCATCAGCCCGCTGCCGATCAGCACCTTCTAGAGAATGGTAGTGATCAAGTGGGCGCTGGAACATCCATTGGTTATAGGGCCTGATCATTCTTCTACCTTCTACCCCACCCACCTGAAAAGTGTGCTCTCCTATTCCCCCTGGTAATTCTTTCGCATCAGGGTTTTCATCAATCCATTCACCGTTAGCGCGGATGGTATCAACCATGGCGGGAATGCAATCTGAGAATATTCTCTTGAGAATGGGAATTAAAGTCTCTGGCACTTCATCATCAGTCAGGAAATGACCCGAATTTGGCGCCGGGGTGTTCATCAGATCAATCCAGCGAACCACATTGGGTGCAAGCCGTTTCATGATATCGCCACTCGCCGGGTCTCTGAAATTATGTGCATACAAGGGACCCATCAAACCATAGTCACCAATTGAAGGCCGTGTACCAAATAAATACCAGTGATTTTTGAAATGTTCATTGAGTTGCCCGAGTAATTCTTCATAACAGGCCTCGATTGCCGGAATGGTATCATCCGTCACGCCAAGGAATGGCAGGGAGCCACGAAATGCAGCGGACAATTTCTCACCGGCTTTCCTCTGCTCTGCTGCGCTGGCGTCAGGCACCACCAATTTGCCGAATTCTTCAAGTATGTAGTCAAGATTATAGTTCCACCGGTAATGCATGGCAGGCATCACCAGCCACTCATCACCGTAGACTTCAAATAAAAGTGCGATCAGCTTCTGGTTAGCACCTTCCGGGTAAACGGATGCACCGCCACGGACTTTTTCAATGTGGTCAATAATATCTGACGTGTCCTGAATCAACTTGTCATCTGGCGTGTGTAATACCGGGACCATCCGGAAACCGATTCTCTCAAAAATTTCCCGGCTACCAGGCTCCTCTATAAACGGGATATTCTTGTACCTCAGATATGCTCTTGCTTTACCGGTATACAGCGATATTGCAGCGCCATAAAGTTTGTATACATCAGTCATTGGCGAATGCTCTGGAATAGAAGGCACCACAGTGTAACTTGTTTTGGAGTACTCTTGAGCAGATAACCGTCACATCGGTAATGGATGAAACGACATGGAAGACAAGATAGAAACGAGCCACTGCAAAATAGCCGTAGAGAAAAGTAACGGCACTGGCACTCCTCTTCTTTTAATTCACGGTAACTCATCTTGTAAAGAAGTTTTTAAGCATCAGATAGGTGGCAAGATCGGTTCTACATTTCAGTGCATCGCCATGGATCTTCCGGGACATGGCAATTCGAGCAACGCCAACAATCCTGATGAGACATACACAATGAGTGGCTATGCAGATGTCGCACTGGAGGTCATGGACAAGCTCGGCATCAATTCATTTGCTGTTTTTGGATGGTCCCTGGGGGGTCACATCGGTATAGAAATGTTGAGCCGATCAGATCGACTGACAGGACTACTCATTTCAGGTACACCACCCATCAGCAAAGACCCTGGTGATATGGCCAACGCTTTTCGTCCCTCTGAGCATATGAATTTCACAGGCCAGGAAACCTTGTCAGATGAAGAGGCGCATCTTTATGCTCATGCCACCTGTGGGTCAGATGCAACTTATGAAGATTTTCTGGGTGACGCCGTACGCCGAACAGATGGCCGGGCCAGACGCATTATGATGGAAGCCGCAATTCGTGGGGACGGTGCCGATCAAAGGCTGGTTGTGGAACACGACCCCACACCGCTTGCTATCGTTAATGGCGCAGATGAACCCATGATCAACAACGATTACCTGAAACTAATCAACTACCAGAATCTCTGGGAGGGGAAAATTCACCTGATACCGGATGTAGGTCACGCGCCTTTCTGGGAGAGCCCGGAGGCATTCGATGAAATTCTACTCCGGTTTGTAACAGGTTTGGATTCGTAACCAATGGTACAGGCTGGACCGACATCACCCAGCGTGGCATTGAGACCTGTAATTTAGACCCGGACTTTGTCACTACCCGCAGAAATTCTTCCATCATCGGTGCATTCTGTTTGGCCATCCCCATCTGAAGCATAACGATGGTATCGTCCGTGGGATCTCTATCAAAACAGCTTCTCGCACTCTGTCGATATCAATTTCGGGGAACTAGTCTATTGGAAGCTTGGTGAAATCAGGGTCTCGTTTTTCCAGAAAGGCTGCAACTGCTTCCCGGTTGGCTGGCGCGCCCGTGAGTCTGGCAAACGCCTTGTCCTCAGATGTTCTTGCTTTTGAAAACCCATCTTCACGATGCTGAATCATGAGTTTTTTAGTGGTCACTAGCGAGATTAAAGGCAGGGAAGCAATCTCGGAAGCCTTTGCCATTGTTTCAAACATCAGGGCATCTGGTTCAGTGACCTGGAAAACAAGACCTATTTCTTTGGCCTCTGCGGCATCAATCCACTTACCCGTAAACAGGATATTCGCAGCATTGGCCCAACCCAGTACTTTAGGCAGCAGGTAGGAATTACCAGCCTCGACAGTCACCCCAAGTGAAGCAAAGGGCGCGCGAAGCCGGGCGGTGTTTGACATATATACGAGGTCACAATGAGGCAGCAATGTGAGCCCAATACCAACGCCGATTCCATTCACTGCCGCCAGTAGTGGTTTGGGAAATGCAGCGACTGTACTGATAAAGTAGCCAAACTGGCCGACGAAACCTTTCTCACGCCGGGCCGGGTCCCCCATCTCGCCAAGATCCTGCCCCGCGGAGAATGCGCGGCCTGAGCCGGTAATGATGACGACAGAAATTTCATCATCAGTCTTTGCTGCTGAAAGTGCATCACCGACTGCTTTATACATATCATCATTGAAGGCATTGAGTGACCTGGGTCTATCCAGTGTTATCGTTTGAACTCGACCACTCGTTTCAATGGTGATCGACATCAGACTGGCTCAACTCTTTCCGGGTGACCGGACCACTGCCAGGCTTTAGTCGGCCGTGAAAGACCCAGCATCATGCCACCCAGCGATTTTGGATGAAGCCATAGCCCGTCAGCAACCTGGTCTTCGCCGCGGTCAGCAGGTCGATCAACTGTAATAGCCTCTCCTCTTTCCTTTACGCTTTGTTCAATCTCAAGAAGATCCGAAGTTTCTGCATACGCCATATAGAGACAGGGTCCAATTTTGTTGAAGAAGCGCCCCATGGTATTAGTCGGTTCCAGCGGTGAAATGACCTCAAATCGATGCAGTAAATCTTTCCTGAATAAGGTCAGGGTGCCGGAGTAGCCAAAACCGGGTGATTTTATCTCTACAAATTCTTGTGCATCCAGTGAGAAAACACGGGCAAATTTTGCCGTTTCTTCTTCTGAGTTTGCTGCAAGTAGTGTCGCTTCATAAAAGAAGTCAGTTTTACCCACCTGCTCCCTTTCCTCGTGTTTGCTAACGACCACTCTTAACCCCTCGATACCAATGTCACTGCCATCAATGAAAAGTTGCTCACCTTCACTGGTGATATTGTCAAAGCGGGCAGAAAGACTCGCCTGCACTTCTGTAACATCCTCACAGGACGCACCGGCCGAGAACATATGTGCGCCACGAGCCGCCACGGCATCAGCCAGGATACCGGTTCCATCAGGTTCTAACAATTCCACGATGCCACTGCCCAGCCTGAGACTGGTTCTGGTCGCATTGAGGCAAGCAACTTTATCGCTGCCGCATACTTGCGCCCCTAATATGGTTTGCCATCCTTCTGCGGCTTTGGATACATCTGGAACGGCTAACTGTATACGATCTATTTCTAACAACATTGCTATCTCTCAAGGTGTTTTTGGAAGACAATTTAGCGGGCCTTTCGATGCCGGACAACTGTCGAATCCTTTATCGAAGGTCAGCATCTGCTTAATGTCTGGCGTTGGAAAACTCCAACTTCGCTTCCCGATCCAGGGTGCATCGGTTCTGCGCAACCCCTAGGACATGTCAGCCAAGATAAGTTTTTCACGGCGAGCCGTAACCTGGATCGAACGGTATTCGTCATCGTCAAATATTACTTGCAGCTGTTTCGTCACGATGATGAATATATTTAACTCATCATCATGAGTCAAACCACGAACCACCAGAATTCTGGATTAACGAACCAGGAAACGTCTCACCAGGGTCGTTTACGCCATACAAAACGCATTCAACTTATTACCATCAAGATCCCGAAAATACCCGGCATAAAACCCTGCATCTCCTCTCGGACCCGGCGCACCTTCGTCTGCTCCACCCAGCTCAATCGCTTTAGCGTGTAGCTTACCCACCATTTCGGTGGAATCAACCTGAAGAGCGACCATCACACCATTGCCGGATGTGGCCGGTTTACCATCAAAAGGTTTCGTGACTGCTACGGAAGGAGCATCCTGGGTCGATGCCCAGGCAATGAAATTTTCTTCTTCCATCATTCTGGTGGCGCCAATGACAGACAAGAGCGAATCATAAAAACCGGCGGCTCGTTCCAGGTCATTGGTTCCCAAGGTGACATATCCAATCATCTTCCCTACTCCTTCAAGTGTTTGCTGAAGATGAAGTATAGACCCATGCTGCTGACAGCCTTGTGTCAGGAGAGTTTACTCCACAAATCCAACTCCCATCCAGGACATGTAGTCGCATTTGTCCCGAGTATCTGAAATTCTGCGAGCGATGGCTGGCGGCCACTTTGTGAATTTCTGGATACGCCGGTACCCGATACGCTTTACACGAGAGTCAACACAACTACAGATTTTCAGGGGCGAAACGAATAGGTTCGGTTCATCCTGATATGAGAGATATCTGTTATGGCTTAAGTTGCGCTATCCATCCTTTCACTAGGTCCTGGAAAATCCTCTCTTAACAGACGCTTCAACACTTTTCCGCTTGGATTGCGGGGAATCAGGTCGATGAAGACGGCTCCTTTCGGAAGCTTAAATCGTGCGAGCTTCCCGTCACAGAATTTCAGGACATCAGCTTCCGATAAACTGTCTTCCTTCTTGACGATAACAGCAAACGGAGATTCGCCCCATCGTTCGCTCGGTTGGCCGATAACAGCGACGTCTTCGACGTCAGGATGCTCGAGTATTACATTTTCAATTTCAGCTGGATAAACATTTTCTCCGCCAGAAATAATCATATCCTTGATTCGATCCTGGATATAAATAAATCCTGCTTCATCCATGCTGGCGATGTCCCCCGTTCGCAGCCACCGACCTTCCACAATTGTTTCCTTGGTAGCTTCAGGATTATTCCAGTACTCCTTCATCACATGCAGACCGGATACCCAGACTTCACCCTGCTCACCCGGGAGACAATCGTTACCCTTGGCATCCACGATGCGAACTTCCGTGTGAAAAAAGGGGCGCCCGGTGGAGCCGATTTTCTTGAGCGCATTTTCACCATTGATGACCGCAGCCGGGCCGCAAGATTCTGTGAGTCCGTAGATTTGCTGAACCTCAATATCAATGTCGCTGTACGCCTGAATAAGACTGACAGGTAAAGGTGATGCGCCAGATAAGATGAATCTGAGTGCGCTGACATCAAACCGGTCCGAATTCGGCACCTGTAGCATAAAATTAAGCATGGCAGGGACAAACAATGCGTGAGTGATTTTCTCGTCCTGCATCAGTTCCCAGGCTTTTTGTGGATCAAACTCTCGCATCACGATGCTGGTCATGCCCCGGTACACATTGATGATCAAAGGTATCAAGGCCCCGACATGGAACATGGGCAGGGCAGCAAGATTTCTGTCGCCGTCCCTGTAGTCGCAGGTAATCGTAAATGTGAGTATGGCCCACAAGGTGGTTGAATGTGTATGGACCACGCCTTTTGGTAAGCCCGTGGTTCCCGAGGTGTACATGATGTAAAGCAAATCATCAGCAGCAGCGCTAACCTGTGGTTCTGACTCTGCACCGCCTTGCTCAAACATGCGGTAGTCTTTAGAAAAACTGGTTTCCCCGTTGGTATTAGATAGCTGGATCCACTGGTGGAGGTCTGTCTTGTCACCACGCGCGTAAAGATCAGTAACCAGGTCGATGAACTCTTCGCCAAATATCATTGTTGTGGATCCGCTGTCATTCAGCATAAATTCGAGCTCATCAGCGACCAGCCGCCAGTTCAGCGGTACCACGATGCCGCCAATTTTGGCGACGGCAAAGTAGGCAGCCATAAATTCTGGGCTGTTCATCATCAGCAGTGCGACCCTGTCTCCTTGTTTAACTCCCGAGGTGACAAGTGCATTGGCTAGTCTGTTACAACGAATATTTAATTCAGAGAAAGTCAGGCGTAGACCGGAGGCAACATCTATGTAAGCTTCCCGATCGGGGTTTAGTTCTGCCCGCTTTGCCAGCAGCAATCCAATATTATTTTTCATTATGAGGCTCGTTATTTTTGTTTATGTTGGCGGTCTTTCAGGATCAAGAGACCTGACGACTTCATTTACGCAGAGCAAGCAGAATAGTTTTAAGCTTTTCCTTTCTTATGCTCGTTTATGACCCCAGATGCTGGGCGAATTATGATGTGCAACAGACCAGTTTTCATCCACTACCCTGGCACCAAATCCATATTCAACATCAAATCCTGATGGTGACTGTGTATAGAAAGACACCATGCGATCATTAGTGTGGCGACCCAGGGTTGAACTTACTTTGATATCAAGACCAAGCGCTCGATCATTGGCATAACCAACATCGTTGAGTGTGTTCGCCTGCACCATAAAGTGATTCAGGTGTTTGCCTACCGGAGCGGCGGCCAGTGCGAGGGTGTGGTGTCTTGGATTACAGTGAAGGAAGGTCAGTTTTAACCTGCCTCCCATTAAAATAGTGTCAGATAACTTGAAACCTAGTCCTTCAGTATAAAATTTGTATTTAGCGTCTTCTGCCTGTGTATAAAGCACAAAATGACCGAACCCCTGATTGCCTGTCACAAAACCACTCACACCAGCAGGCGAAACAAAAGATTGCTCTGCAATTTCGGTTGCACCATAGTACAACTCTACTGCTAGGCCATCTGGATCAGTAACCCTATACAAGGTGGCGACATTCCGTTCGCTGGCTAAACTCTCATCTTCCTGTACTTCGAATCCAAGATTCGCCAGCTGCTCACAAACCGTGAGCAAAGTATCTCCATCACGTGTATCGAAACCAGCGAAGCTTAGATCTTCCTTATCACCCTCCTTGATGCTGATACGCCAACCAATATCATCCATCCGGAATCTTAGTTCGTCGCTACCTGCACTCACGTCCATAAGCCCCATAAAGTCGGTGCAATAAGTCCGCCACTCATCCATTTTCATCGACTCGATGCCTATGTAACCCAATGACTTGACGTTCATCAACAACTTCCTGCGTTTGGTTTAGAAAAAGTTACTCATATTCTGGGACTTGATCAGGGTCTGCTCGAGAAAAATGTGACGCCTGGCAATCATAAAATTGCCATCTGAGCGGCGTATCACGTCTTCACGGCGACCTATCCAGCTATCCTCCTCGCTATCAAGACGCGTGCGGTACAGGTGAAAATTGGCCTCTATAGTGATCTCATCACCTTGTATATCGACAATCCGTATATTGGTTACGAAGTGACGAGTTCGGGAAGGAGGATCTTCAGACCAGGAATTGCCAGCTGCCATCTTTTTCACCCGGATGGCCAGATAAGCCTTGTCGTCATCAAAAAAAGCCATTGCGCCCGGTGCTGTGAATTCATTTTCAATATCGCGCACCATGGTCGTTCGACGAATCGGCATCCAGTAATGAATATCATCGGTGAGTAAATCCAGCCAATCATCGAATTTGCGCTCATCCAATAATCGAGCTTCATGATAAAGAAACTGCTCCACCTCGTACTGCAAGAGCATATTTTCCTGGAGGCTCAAATCTTCGAGTGCACTCATCACACGACACCCGTGGGTGCCGGTGAATGATTTTTGATCAACGATTGCCAACTATCTGCTTTCATCCACTCCTGCCAGGATTGATAGGTCCAACGCTGAGCGTGTTCATTGGTGACGGTATCAATACTGCTTTGTCCCGATGGGTCAGTCCTGACCTCATCATGGCCTACCCCCATGGATAAGTTAACCGGACGACTGCCGGTGATTGTACCGATAGAAGCACGTGTGCTGTGGCTCCAGTTTTCACCATCATCCTGTTCCAGGATCCCTGCTGGCCCGAAAAAATGTGTGGCTGCCTGTATCAGATCTCTCTTGGATTCTGGTGACATGGATTTTTCTGTAAAGGTGAACCACCAGAGTTCAGTTTCCAGCGGACCGCATGGTATTCGCAGGCAGGCTTGTGTTCCGCCAAGCGTAATCCAGAGATTCGGGAATATATTCGGGTGACCACGTGATCTGGAGCCGACGGGTCCAAGTATTTCCATTGCCTTCTCACTGGTTTTCCAGCTGGTGTGGTAATCCCGTCTGTTGAGCGCTTTTGACTGGTTCTTTCCATGGTGCTTTTCTACAAGCTCCGCCTGCTTCTCCTCGCTGACACCGGGTCCACCGATGGCATGTCCGTATTCACCCAGGATCACCATCTGGTTCATTGGGTACATATCTGCATCAGAAAGCAGCCCGGTACGCATTGCAGATCCATGGGTAACCTTCGGGTGATACCAGTCAAACAGATTATCGACCGCCAGCTTCCAGTTACAACGAACCCTGTTCTTCTGAATACCATCAACGACTTCTATTTCACCTCTTGCGGCGATTGAATCAATGCCCAGTCGACCGACCCAACCAAGGTATTCTTCAAGTGGTGGTGCAGCAGGGTCCATGGTGGCAAACACAAACCCCTTGTAATTTGCGACTTGAGCCGCCTTTGCAAGACCCAAAGCCTCCTTGTCAATATCGCTTCGATAGAAGTCTTTTTCTCCAGGAATAGCCACGAGCTTACCATCGAGATCATAATTCCAGCCATGATATGAGCAAAAGAACGAGCGTGTCTTACCCTGGTCTGCCCGGCAAACTGTATTGCCGCGGTGGCTACAGGAATTGATTAGAACCTGCACGTTATTTTTTCTATCGCGCACGGCGATGACATGGTCTTCACCGATTCGATTCAGGAAGAAGCTCCCTGGTTCGGGAATCTGTGATTCATGGCACATGAAATTCCAGGCCCGAGCAAAGATCTTCTTCAACTCTTCCTGATAGATTTCCGGGTCAGAAAAAATTCTTCGATCGAGCTCTCCACTGTCCGGATCAAACCAAGACTCTCGAGCAATTACCCTTGATTCCGACATAAAAACCCTCTTCTTTGAAAAGATTTCACTTAAAGAATACATCAGGTGCGCAATTGAATGCACTTCTTTTACACCAATGCTCAGTTCTCAAGGGTTACCGGAAGAGGAAGTCGAGTAGCAAGTGGGATGCCGACTATCGTTTTACCCAGAGTGTTACGTCGGACAGGGAATGTTGGAACTTTCTGCTCGTTTCACGAATAACAAAGGGGACCTGTTGCGGCGCCCTCAATAATTCGAAATTGGGTAATAAGGTTGCTTTCAGGCCATCCAGTGAAGTGTAATTCTCACCATCCTTCTTGTAACCACCAAGCCAGTTTTCCTTCTTCGTATGTTCTTCCAGCCAGGTATATGGGGTGGCGATCAGCAGTACACCACCAGGGTTCATTCGTTCATGGATGCTTGTCAGAAATAATGATGGATCATAGAGTCGATCAATCAGATTTGCTGCGAAGACAAGGTCATAGCCCGTATGAACCGGTTTTAGGTTACATGCATCACCCTGGGAAAATTCCACCTTGTGGCAGACTTTATCCAGGCCCAGGTCTTCCAGTCTCCGCTCATGGAAGAACATCAGTTCTCCCTCATCCACGATGCTGTACCTTGCCGCCCCTTCACTGACAAGTTTAACTCCGAGGTTAATAAGCCGCGCTGAGAAATCTATTCCCGTGACGCGATCAAAATGCCTCGCCAGTTCGAAGCTACTTCGCCCCACGGCACAACCGATGTCCAATGCACTTTTTGATGGTTTCTCTCCCATGGACTCAATAGCAATGTCCGCCAGCGCCTTCGGGAAATTGGGCACGTTGAAATATGAATCACCATAGTGAAACTCTGCGTATTCTGAGAGCATTTTATCGGTTTCATAATTCGACATAGGTTGCACCGTCGGTTCACCGCCAATGACGTAGCGGAATCCAGCATGTTGGAAGAAGTGTCTTCTAAAGGCATAGCGTGAAGACAGGCGACTCTCATTACCACTTGAGATCCAGGAACCCCCTTTGAACAGGTTATGGCACCCGTCGTAGGTGGGCATGGTGAAGTCATCATAGCAAGGATGTACCTTTGAACCATTAAAGGGATAGATGGCAGTTTCAGTCCACTGCCAGACATTTCCCACGACATCATACAATTCACCATGGGCGTACTGGTTAACCGGACATGATGATGCACTATGATCCAGATGCAGGTTTGCGGCAGCCTGTTTTCCGGTTTCAAGTTCCCCAACTTTTGAAGTAGCGACAATCCTGCACCACTCATCTTCCGTGGGTAGCCGAACAGGTTCATTAATTTGCTCAGCTTTCCAGTTACAGAATGCTTTTGCTTCCAGGTAATTCACTTCGACAGGCCAGTCCCAGGGCATGGTGACCTCTTCGGTCATAAGACGCAGTTTCCACTTCCCATCTGCTTGATCAGAATCTGACACTATCCAGAAGTTGGGTTTTTCAGTTTTAGCAAAATCGCGCCATTTCAGACCTTCGGCATTCCAGTACCTGTCTGCCTGGTAGCCACCGGCTTCGACGAAACCGAGAAACTCCTGATTGCTGACGAGATACCGGCTGGCATCAAACATTTCAATTTCACTGTTATGCTTGCCGTATTCGTTATCCCAGCCGTAGATTGGACTGTCATAGGATTTGCCAGCCCTGACCTCGCCTGCTGGAATCTCAACCATTTCATTCTCAGGCGCCACACCTGAATTCCGGTGGGGTTCCCACGATGGATGAGTCTGTACCAGTTCCAGATTTTGCTGGCGAATCAGCACGGATGAGGTTTCAAGATGAATCTGCTCATGCTCAATTCCCATGAGGATAATCCACCACGGATTTTGCCAGTCAATCGGAAGCGACAAGGGCGCCATCATGATCAGCTTGTTGACCAGCTCTTTTACCTGGTCCCGGTAGGCAGAGACTTCTGACACCGAAGGCCAGTCGTAATGAGTGTCATCAAGGTCATCCCAGCTCATTTCATCCACGCCAATGGCGAACATGGATTCGAAATCCGGATTAATGCGATGCTCAATCAAACCGGTCTGTATCAACTTGTTGACGAAGAAAGTGGCTGTGTGCCCATAGTAGAAAATCAAAGGATGTCTTAAGGGAATTGGCTTCCTAATGTAGGCTAGATCATCCGCCAGGGTCTCAAACAGGGATTCATACCGCTCCCATGTGGCATTGAAATACGCAGCTATTTCAGAGCGCTTTGCATCGACATCCGTGCCAGATAAGGAAGGCGTTCTCAGAAACTGTGAGGATGACATCATCTCACCTCTATATTAAGACCAATCTCTTTAGGCGAAGGAGTATAGCAAACGTTACAAAATAACAGATGTGCATGGATTGGAATAACAGTTACTTCACAACCCTGGCAAAAGTGTAGTCCGGATCCTGGCCAATGACACGACGAATAACACCCTTTAGCCTGGCATGCTGGACATAGGCGGAGCCTGTTTCTGCCATAGGAATCAGGGGAACGTCATCGATAATTATCTCTTGCAATTTCGCCGCCGCATCCATTCTCTTTAACGGATCCAGGGAGCTCTGCAACACCCTGAACCATCGATCGTAGTCAGCGCTGGTATAATCTCCCCGGTTGTTGGGGTTCCAGGTAACCAACAGATCCGCATAGGTGACAATATCATCAAAGTCCGGATACCAGCTTGAAATGGCGATATCAAACTGGCGATTCCTCGACTTCTCCAGGTACTGCTTCAGAGTCTGTTGATCAACCTTGACTTCAAGGCCCAGCGTCTGGCCCAGCAGCCCCTGAAAATATTCAGCAATCTTGGCACCGGTTGGCGATGACACGGTAAGCATGGTAATAGCAGGTAACTGCTCAACTCCCAGCTCTCTTTTTGCTTCTGCTATTAGCTTCTGCGCTTTATCTATATCGGGTTCCACAACCCTGGGCGGGTATTCATTAAGAAACTTACCTTCTACACCGTTGATCCAGGACGGAAAGAAGCTGTGTGCAGGTTTGTATCCCGGAATGCCGATCACCTTGTTTACAAACACGTTGGTGTCAAAAACCAGCTGTATCGCCTTCCTCAGGCTCCTGTTGGCGGTGGTGCGACCTTCGTTTACATTAAAACGTATATAGGACATGCCTCCACTAACAAATGTTTTCAGGCGTAACCCCTGATTTGATGCATCACGCACCGTTTCAGCGCCCAGCCGGGTCAGTGCAATACTGCCATCTCGAAAAAGGTTCAGTCGCGTACGATTATCTGAAGTAATATATCCAACCTTGATCTCATTCAGGTGGACAACTCCAGAGTTCCAGTAGTCTGGATTCTTCTGAATCGACATGGTCGCACCATGAGTCCATTGTTTTAGTACAAACGGTCCGTTGTACAACAAGTCTCCGACCTCTGCACCGTATTTTTCCCCCCGTTCCTTATAGAAAGATTCTTTCACCGGGAAAAAACTCGCATGTGTCATCAGGCCAACGCAATAGCCACAAGAACTTTCAAAAATAACTTCCAGGATAAAATCATCTATTGCCCGAACACCCAGAGCTGCAACCGGCAGCTCTCCATCCTGCACCTTCTCTGCATTCTTCACAGGATTCATGATCGCGGCATAGGAGGCAGCGGTTAATGGATCACTGAGCGTTCTCCAGGCAAAAACAAAATCATGTGCGGTCACAATACTACCGTCTGACCACTTCGCATTTTCTCGCAACTTGAAGACAATCTTTTCGCTGGTTATTTCCCAGGATTCAGCTACGCCCGGTGCTAATCGACCACGTTTGTCATAGCGCACCAATCCCTCATTCACGTGGCCAATAACAAAGAAGCTGACCAGGTCAGTCATTCTAAGTGAGTTAAGGTTCGGTGGTTCCTGTGCCAGGGCGATAGTGATCGTCTGGGTTTCAAAATCAACCGCATCAGCCTGGACAAAGCTGGCAGCAAGAATCGCGAGTAACAACAACTTCCAACTAAACTCCATAACCACCATCAACGCTTATCACCTGTCCCGTAATTCCTTTCGATTCAGGTGCTGCCAACAATGCAGCCATGGGGCCGAGCTCATCCGGTTCCAGAATCCTTTTTTGCAGGTTGTCTGATTCAATCATTGCTTTCACTGTAGCTACATCCGTCTGCTTCATGGCAGCGATTGCATCAAGGTTGACCAACTGTGTGTTGGTCCAACCGGGGCAAAGACAGTTCACCGTAACGCCTGTTAGCGCCACCTTTGCTGCGGTTGCCCGGGTAAGGCCAATGAGACCATGCTTGGCTGCACTGTATGCCAGTTCACCACCAGATCTTTTTGCATAACCTGAACCTATATTGATAATACGTCCATATCCCTGTTCAACCATTCCTGGCATTACTGCCTTGCTTGCACGGTAAGCAGAGAAAAGATTGAGATCAACATTGTCGATAAAACTATACTCATCGATCTTTTCAGCATTGAGATCTTCCCCTGTACGTGGAGGAACAAACCCGCCAGCGTTGTTGACCAGAACATCCAGCCGACCAAATTCAGATTTAATTGAACTGACACATGCCAGCGTATCCTCCAGTGACATGGCATCTGCTTCGATAGCGAGCCCTTTTGCCCCTGCTTCTTCAATTTCTCGAACGACAGCCTGCAGCTCCGTTATGGACCTGGAACTGACTATAACGCTAGCGCCATCACGCGCGAATGCCAGGGCTATAGCCCTGCCTATTCCCCGTCCACCACCGGTTACCCATGCGACTTTTCCTGTCAATCTGCTCATATCTGTTACCTCTCGTGTTATCTGACTTTGTTTTTCAGGAGATGATGATTCTGAAAACTGGGTTGGAGATGCAGCATCAGAATATCTTTTCCAGGTTTTCACTACCAGTCATTGACCCGACAAAGGCCTTGGCATTTCCGACTACCTTTCCCGCATCATCATGATCAAACCGGGATCAGACATGATGATTGCACCTGGCCTCATATCAATGATTAAAGCCATATCCTTTAGATGGGAACGCACCTTGTCACTATGGGGCAGCTAAATTGCTGGCCAAATAAAAACTTCTTGCCAATCTTGTGAGCTATCGAAATGCCCTCGGCAAAGGGTTCGAGTTTATTGGAGTCATCTTCAAACCCCGGGGTCTCTCTATTTCTCTATCTTCAACATATATTTGGCGACTTCAAGCCTGACCTCTTCAGAAATATAGTTTTGCGGTGGCATTTCAGGATAATCTTCACGCACTCTGGTCGGGTTGGCAATATAAGCAGCTAAAGCTTCCGGCCTGCCCATATACATCGCCTGGATCGCCAGGGTTGGCGGCCCAATCATCTTTGTACTATAAGCATGGCAGCCTGCGCAAATTCCGTAATACGCCGCCTTACCTTTCTCGTCAGCGGCAATCTCCCTGATTTCCACCGGCTCAGCCAGGGTGTAGGTGAGGATGTCTGCCGTGGATGTCTTTTCACACAAGGTGTACTTTTCCAGCCCAACGGAGGGATAACGACCCTTATCCAGTATGCAGCTACCCTTACCCTTGCCAAGATCAACGATATCCAGATACTCCGCGTCCGGGGACGTTGCCCTGAGTGCCTCGAGTGCCTGTGGTAGAGCATTCTTGCCATTGCCCCACATCATGTTATCGAGTATTTGAACCCGGTCAGGGTTGGGTTCGGAATCCGGATCACTTCTAACAGCAGAGATAAACTCCAGGCCCACTATGCCAATACCAATGTACTCATTGCCGGTGATAATGTTGTTTTCAATGATAACGTCATCTGCCGCCATGATGGTTATCCCGGTTCCTTTTGTGACAAAGGAGACGATTGACCCCGGGGTGGCAAAGTTTTCATGGTTGTTGTTTACGACAAAGTTGTTCCTGACAATCGTATCGTAGTTTGTTTTAATCGGCAGACCCGGTGTAATAAAAACCAGAATGCCTCCGGTATTGTCATGTACATAATTACCATCAACAATCGAATGCCGACTATTCTCGATCTCGATACCGGCGACACTATCAAAGACCTCATTGTGGAGAACATCGACGTTATCGCACATACCCACATAGATTGCCGCGTCTTCAATTCCCGAAAGTACGTTGTGTTCTATCAGGCCGTTCTTGCCAAATTCGGGAAATATCCCATAGATACCGGCATCTATAATCCAGTTATTGCGGATAACAAAATTATTACCCGCCTGGCCCATCACACCGTTTCCTTTATAGTTGATGATCTTCAGATTCTCAATGGTGATGCCACTGCCCGAGTATAAAATTGCATCGTTGCGAATCTTCTCACCTTCCAGCGTTGGCCAATCACCAGCCCGGACGACTCCCCTCAATGTGATGTTGTCCTTATCAATATAAACCGTTTCTTTATATGTGCCGGGTTCTATCAGGATTATATCTCCTGCTTTGGCTGCAACGACAGCGTCTTGAATCTTTTGCCCGTTCCTGACGACAATTTCTGTAGCTGACACATTCCCCAGCACCAGCAAAAAGCCTAATGCGGTAATACTTGTGAGAATTCGTTTCATGAACTTACTCCTTTACTCTTCAGGTATATTATTCAGGCGGCGGACTGGGCTTCTGCCTATTGGTTTCAAACCAGATGGTACACGTTCAGGTATCGTCGGAGCCAGCGACTCATCACTTAAGGTCTTGAGGAAAGAAACAATCAAATCCAGTTCCCTGTCAGACAAATTTGGTTCCCAGATATGCCAGTGAATACTTAACTCTTCATCGTCTGGAACTGCATGCCCCCGCCCCTTTGTATAAAAACTGACTGTTTCTTTCAGATTATCGAAACGACCAGAATGCATGTAAGGCGCAGTCGATGAAATATTACGCAAGGTCGGTACTTTGAACCCTCCTCGCTGGGTCGGGTCTCCGGTCAAGCCACCCTCGCCCTCATCGAATGGCAAGCCAACGGGTTCCGGAGTACCAATGATCGCAATCTGCTGATTTGTAAACAGTGGTGGTGTATGACATTCGGCACATCGGGCAACAAATGATCTGAAAATATTCAGCCCATCGATTTCGGTTTGCGTCAAGGCAGCGTGGTAACCATGTGCATACTGGTCATATCTGCTATTGAGAGATATAAGTGAAGCTTCGAAGGCTGCCAGTGCCGTATAGATGAGGGGTGGGGTTACCACTGGGGACGCGAAGGCTTTGTTGAATAACTCAACGTATTTTCTATTACTGTTGAGATCAGAAACCAGTTTTTCTTCTGTATTTCCCATCTCATTCACCGCATAAAGTGGCCCTGTTAACTGATCCTCCAGGGTGTCGGCGCGTGCATCCCAGAATAACTGATCAAGAAAGCCGACATTCCAAAGAGATGGTGCAGAACGCTGCATTTTTTCACCGGTAATGCCAATGCTTCGGTCGAGACCATCACTGAAGCCAAAATCAGGATGGTGACAGCTAGCGCATGACAGATTGCCATCGCCTGAAAGTAACGGGTCGAAAAAAAGGTAACGGCCAAGATCTATCTGTTCCGGCGTGAACCCTTCCCTGATGGGGGGCAACCCGGTCTTAAGACCGCCAACTCCGGCGCCCTGTAACGAAGGATAAAGCTGGTAGAGATTTCGCAGGTAGCACTTCCCATCCACCTTCTCGAAACCAGGGGGACAACTGCTTTTCAATTGTATGGAGTCAACTTCTGTAATACCTGCCACGTGCAGCGAGACGAAGGATAAAACCCAGGCAGCCATCATTCCTACCGCGGACTTCTTCATTGGCTTAATCAACTGATGCCGGGTCTCTCAGATAGGCGATGATGTCTCTGAGATCATCGGTACTCTTCAGCCGCTTCATATAAAAAACCATCTGCGCACCAAACCTGTCACCCTCTTCGCTTCCACGAACACCAGCCTGAAAATTGCTGAGCTGCTTCTCAAGGTACCAGTCATCGAGCCCTGCCAGACGAGGTGCGCCAATGGTTTTTATTCCCTTACCTGAGGGGCCATGACAAGCTCCGCATTGATGCGAGTAGTATGCCTTGCCTTTTACGGCATCACCGTTGAGTGTTTCTTCGGGTACCCGGTCTGGGTAAGCCGAAATTACCCGGGCGTATTCCTGAATGACTTCATTACTTAAAGATTGAACAATTCCAATCATCTGGGCGCCATCCTGGTCTCCAGGATGAATACCGCGTTGACCGTCCCTGAAATACTTTAGCTGTCGCTCGATGTACCAGTCATCGAGATTGGCAAGTCCCGGCGCTTTAAGAAATTTAATCCCCTTGCCCTGGGCACCATGGCAGGCAATACAAAGTGACTGGTCTACTTTAGGAGCAGCATCAACCGTAAAGGGAGTGATGCCAGAACCGATGGCAAACAATAAAAGAAAAACAGGTATCAATGTGTGTTTCATGCGGATAAGAATTGCTCAATGCTGCTAACAGCTTGCTCCTGTCGCGTCAGGATAAAGAGGTGACCACAGTCGAATGTTTCCAGTCTGGCATTGGGTATTCGGCTGGCGATCATCCGGGCATTGACCAGCGGGACAACAGGGTCATCTGTCCCAGCCATGACCAGCGTTTCGTGGGGAAGCTGATGCAACCAGAATGCACTTGTCCAACCGCCTATGGCTGCTAGTTGCTGCAGGTAGCCCAATGTTTTAGGAGGAGACATTTTTGCCGCGTGTTCCCTTGCCAGTGTTGGATCATTCCTGAAATCCCCACCATAAATAGTGGAAGCCACGGTCTTGAAGTATGCAGAACTAAAATAACGGAGCGGTGATGCCATGTGCATGATCACACTTGGCCTGGGAGGAACCATCACCTGGCCCATGGAGGTTGCTGCAAGAATCAACTTGGCAGCACGTGAACCATGTCGCCTGGCAAATGTCTGAGCAACTCCGCCACCCCATGACACACCCATAATATTGGCTTTCGAAATTCCCAGCCTGTCCAATAGCGCAACGCCGATATCAGAGAACCTCGACATACTTAAACCGACGAACCGCGCAGGTGATCCACCGGTCCCTGGCATGTCAAATGCCACAGTGGGTACAGCCAGCTTCTTCATGATGGGTTCAAGTATTTCAAGGCTGGCACCAATACCATTAAAAATAAGCAGCGGTGTACCCTCGTACTCATCGAGGGTAGAGATTATCCTCAATCGAAACCTGCCGACATTATCCGAATAGATTCGCACTAGCGGTAAACGCCTGACAACAAAAAGATGCCCATCAATATCTACTCATTGACCCAATCTCAATTCAATTGCCTCGTCCACCAGCCATGTTCAGGCATTTTATTCATGGACATAGGTGCCAGGTGCAGCGTCCCCGGGTTGATGCTTTTTACTTCCCAGGCTGCGCGGCGCTTTAACTTCCCCGTTGGCTCTCGAATTCAACCATTCAGACCAGTAAGGCCACCAGGAGCCTGCATGCTCTTCTGCCCCGTCCAGCCACTCTTTTGGCGTATCTGCCAGTTCAGGATTGAGGAAATAGGTACGTTTTGAAGAAGTTGGCGGATTGAGCAGGCTCTGTATATGCCCGGCAGTTGAAAGTAAGTAGGTGATATCACCACCAAATAATTTCGTTGAGCGATAACATGCCTGCCAGGGGGTGATGTGATCCGTCGTGCCTCCAGTGATCAATACATCACAATCCACTTTTTTCATGTCAATCGGCACACCTTTGATCTCCAGCATTCCCGCCTTACACAATGGGTTGTCCCGGAAAATGTTTAGGAAATCACTGTGCAACCTCGCGGGTAATCGAGTCGTATCGCCATTCCAGAATAAAATGTCGAATACGGGTGGTTTATCACCGTGCAGATAATTACTGACATGGTAATTCCAGATAAGATCATTCGGCCGCATCCAGTTAAAAACCCGTGCAGTTTCTTCTCCATCGAGGATGCCTTTGGATGCAGACTTTTTTCGGGCGGCTTCTATTGCGTCTTCGGTTGCGAACAACCCAAGCACAGTATCCTGCCCGTGAGTTTCAAGGACATTAACCATCAGGCTAAGCGAATTAACCCTGGAGAGAGTTCCGACACCGGCGAAGTAAGCTAGCGCTGTGGCAAACGTAATTCCTCCTGCACACGCACCGACTCCATTTATTGCATCCTGGCCTGTAATTTCAAGGCATGCGTCAATCGCCTGGTCGATGGAGTCAATATAATCTTCAATTCCCCAATCCCTGTGTTCCGCAGTGGGATTCCGCCACGAAACAATGAACACCTGGAAACCCTCTTTCAGCAGATAACGAACAAAACTATTATTCTCCGATAAATCATACAGGTAGAACTTGTTAATCTGTGGTGGCACGATGAATACCGGCCGCGCCTTAACCTTCTCGACAAGTGGCTTGTATTGAATAAGTTCAATGATCGGTATTTTAAAGACGACTGCGCCTTCGGTTGTCGCCAGGTTGCCACCAACGGTGAATGCACTTTTATCTACCTGCGATGGCATTCCGCCGTTATTTTTCAGATCTCCAAGAAAGTGTTTAAAACCTGTCAGCAAACTCTGTCCACCAGTCTGATATGCCTTGCGCAGTGCTGACGGATTTCCGAGCAAAAAATTGGTTGGTGCGAGAGTATCCACATACAACTGCATCAGGAAGCTGGCCCGCCCCCTGTCTGCTTCCTGAAGGTCCAGTGCCTCAACCCATTCCAGCATTCTGTTCTGCCAGGCTAACCACCCCTTGACAAGATTACGGTAGAGCGTGTTTTCCTCGAAAGATTTATCTACAAATCTGCGATCTTTTGGATCTGGCGTCAGGTCTGACTGGTTGAGGCCAATCTCAACCCAGTCACGCCAGAGCTTTGTCGATTGCTCAGCAAAAATTGCCGGTTGCAGAGAACCTTGTTTAATGATTGTTTTCCCGGCGGCAAGTACATCCGCCATGGATAAGCCGATGACAGGATTGAGGGTGACGATGTCATCCAGTAACTTTTCGTTGTTTTCCTTTTCCATACTATTCTCGCCCACAATGCCCTGCTTCAAGGCCAGGGTTAAGCATACTGTGAATACGCTTTTGTTGTCGAACTGCGCCTAAATGGCAACGCCATCCTGCAACACGACAATCTCGTCCTGCTGAAGCGGCACCCAGGAGTCATCTGTGAGGGGAGCGCAGTGAGGGTTCTTGTGATTAGCCTTCCGGTAAAATAAATTTCTCTACTAAACGACCAATTCTTCTTTGAGATCCAGGGAATCCAGAAGCCCTTGACGAATAACCGTTTCACAATAGTTTGAGCAGGCCTTGCGAGTTTCAAAGTCTGAGAACTTAACGGGTTCATGAAAAGTCAGCTTAGCTCTACCACGACCGATGCCTAAGGCACTCAAAAAATGAGGGAGTATCTTCCTGGGGTTATACCAGGCGTAATAGTCCCTGGCTTCCTGATCCATGCGCTGGTTTTTGTAATGCGTATAGGCGACTGTAATCGGTTGGATAATGATTTTTGATTCTTCATCATCTGCCGCCTGAAAAAAACTGCTGTGAAATGGTGCAACGTGGGTACCCGTACTACTGGTTCCCTCAGGAAACAGCATCAGGTTGCTCTTGTTCAGGAGGTGTTGCTGCATCTGCTCTATCTGGCTTCCAACCTTGCTGCTTCTTCGTTCAACGAATAGCGTTTTTTGAAGTTTCGCCAGCGTGCCAAAGAGAGGCCATGACGAGACTTCTGATTTGGCAATGAACGTTCCTGGTACAGTGGAACCGAGTAAAAATATATCAATGTATGAGATATGGTTCGAAATATAGAGCGTTGGACGCGAGGTTATCAGCTCTCCCTGTTTGACACATTCAATGTTAAAACACCGGAGCACTCCTCGATGAAAGACGAGCACTAGATCCTCGGCACGTGGAATACGGAGTGCTGTAGCAATTAGAAAAACAGGCACCAGCAGCAGCATCCAGGTGATGAGCATTAGTAGCGAGAGACCCTGTCTAAGCTTTGAAACTGTAACCTTCACTATGTGGCAACTTTACTATGTGTCATAACAAAATTCCCATTGACGTATCAAAGGGGGAGATGTACGTAACGATGGTGCATCAAAAGCAAGTGCCGCAATCCAGTCCGCACCAACTTCAACGGAAGTAATCACCCAATCGCCAACAGCCTCAGGTTGCTTATCATCTGAGACCAGTCCAGATCGAAATCCGGTACTTGTCCCAGGGTCTACAACGACTGTAAAATTCTGGAAACCGTAGGAAAATCCGTGGCCGAGTGCTTTTGTATAGGCTTCCTTCTGGCTCCAGATTTGGTAAAACATCTTTTCCTGGATGGGCGCCGGTAATCGAAAAAGCGATTCCTGTTCTGCATGTGAGAAACTGCGCCGGGCAACAGGCCCCCACTCTCGTGTTTGACCAAGATGGTTCAGATCAACGCCAACGGTCCTGACCCTGCTGAGCGCAATTAGCGCCATATCACCACTGTGGGACAGATTGAAGTTGATGGCATTCGTCGTCCCGATTTCCGGTCTGCCATGTTCATTGAAGCTAAATGCAATCTTGCCGGGGTGGCAATTCAGGCAACGAGCAAGAATCATGCGCAGACAACTACGAGATCTGGCAAAGACATTACGATCCTTATCAAAGACAAACTTATCCGCGCGTTTTACTTCATCTTCTGAAAGTATATGGAGAAGCGAATCAAGCCTTGTATCCGACAGATCAATACGCCACAGGTCTATCGCATCGGTTTTATCTTCAGACGATTCAACTTCTATATATCGTCCTTCTGTCAGAGCGGCGGTAAAACTGTGCGGTGACCAATGTGGAGAGTCCTTGTCGATAACAAATTCACCCTAGCAGCTTCACCACTATTTTCTCGGATCGTGTAAGTTTGCCTGTACTATTCGAGGAAATCGCCTCCAGCAAAATCTGCATCCTGACACCCAGGTCAGGCATGCTCTTTAACGCCGCCCACAATACCCGCTGTATCTCGGTTCGTTGCACCGGCTGATCCTCTACCATTTCTGCAAATACTCCATCGGCAGGCAATGGATTATCAGTCAATACATCCTTGGCCGAACCTTTATCGCCAAGGTCATTGATCGCCTCCAGAACCCTCTTCGCCCTTTCCACATACGGCAGAGCTTCAAGCTCCCCAGGATTGATGACATCACCAATATAGTAATCCTGTTGACCGTAGCCAACAGGAAATTCCAGCCTCTCAGCGGACTCATTTAGTGGCAGACCCCCGGTAAATCGAACCGGTATGATAGGGATTGTGTACTTGATCGCCAGATCAATGAGTACAGAGCTAACTTTTTCCGTTGACTGACCAGCTTTAGTTGCCCTGGTTCCATCGACATGAACCAGCAGAGAACGAGGCTGGTCGGCTATCGTTTCCCCGAAGTTATTTAAAATTCGCAACATGTCAGACTGATCATCCCTGTCGAAAAACAGCATGCGAGTAGTGCTGCCTTCTTTTAATTCGGCTTCAGTCAACTGCGAGATCTGCCCAAGCCAGGTGTCCCTGTGTTCTTTCTTGGCAACCGCCTCTGCGGGTATTCCCGTCAGCGCAGCAATCATCCCCAGAAATAAAAATGATTCGACGCCAACCTGGTGATTGGCCAGATAGATTGCAGGCTGGCCTCTCCTTGTCTTGAATTCATCAGGGTTAGTGGTAATCAAACTGCGCACAAATTTGTGGATCAGCGATGCACCAATATCATGTACCAGGAAATGTTCACCGGCAGATCGTTCAATCCAGTAATCGCGGATTGAATGCCAGTCGGGTGCTACCGTATCTTCCGGCCGGTCATCAGATTGCTCAGCTGACAAAGCCCTGCCCGGGTCGTCATTCTGACTGGCGGCAGAAAATTCAATCGCCGCCAGGCCGGCATCATCTTCAACAATGCGCATACCAATCCTGGGGGCATGATATATTTTGAGTCCATCACCCCAGAGCCTTGCTTCGCCGGTAATCCAGCAATTGCCATCCTCGACATGACGTTCTGCACACTCAAAATCTATTGTTATCAGCGTTTTGTCTGGCGTGATCTGACCACGATAGTGCCACTCTGTCTCTCCCTCAATAAGAATAGGCTCGAAGCGGGGTTTGGCAAAACTTTTGTGCAGTCCCTGACTCAACATCAACGCCTGCATTAGTTGCAGCATCGCTTCAATTCCCAGCGAACCAGGCTGAACCGGATCCTGGAAGAAATGTGCCTTAAAAAACCACTCCCGGATATCAACATCTTTCTCACCACGGATGCTACCGACGTGGGCCTCGCCACCATCAGGTTCAAGGAAAGTAATTCGATCTACCATCAATAATTTTGAATCCGGCAGATGAGCCGTTGGATGGTCGAAATAGGGCGCAGGACAACTTTCAAAATCAACTTCACAATTTGACAACCGATCAAATATCAGTCGCTCATGGTCAGTGATCTTCAGTCCCTTCTGGTTTGCCATTGCATCGGGAGGAAAGAAGCCAAATACTGTTTTCATGGTATAGACAACCTCATCATCGATGGTGCACACCACGTCGAAATTCTCGATGATCAACTCACCAATCTGTGAAATCGATGTCAGTGTGGCACTGGTTTTCAGCGTTCCATCACCTGACACAACCTCGCGATGCTGGGTCCCGGTGCCATCAAGATTCCGAAACAGTAAATCGCTGTCTGCATAGTCACGGCCAAGGGTGTAAGACGCCAGCCAGCCACAGGGTTGTAGTGCAATTTCCATCAACACACAGAAGGGCATGGTGCGTGAACTATTTTCACCGAAATACCATTCATCTTCTGGAATATCGTATAGCGCCTCAACACGACCGCCTTTCTTCATACTGGCCATCTCACCTTCAAGTGTGACTATTCGCGTCATGAAGTGATACGGAGGCCCTGGCAGGCGTGGGCTGCGAAGTGGCCCATCGTAATGTGCGAAGCCCTCGCCAAATGCCGTAGAAGGCTTACCCCAGGCACAACTGACCAGTGACTTATAATCCAGGGGGAAATCACCAATACGGGCCAGTGGCCGATCATCGGAGACGGGTGCTAACAATTCAGGCATGCTGCTAAGGGGCCAGTCCGGAACCAGTTGCAACCCTAGACGTTCACAAAGGAACGCTTTGCGTCCATCTATGGTGCATAGCACATGAGCAAATATTCTTGGCTGGTCATCAATGATTTCTTCATCAATAAATATCTCGTAGACCAGTTGCCCTGATTCTGGAAGTGCCTGGCCACGACAAACGAACTTGTAATTTGTCCCACGTACAGGCTGAAATCTCCAGCCATCGCGGTAGAGGCTATGCCCGCGGGCGCTCATGTAAAATGCCATTGCCTGTAGACAGGCATCAGCCATCAGTGTCCCAGGCATACACGGATCGTTTTTGAAATGCCCATCGAAGAACCAGTCATCGGTGTGGATATCTTCCACAATTCGAAGGTAGCCCCGACCAGCTGGTCCGCCCTCAGGTTCAAAATGGGTTACTTCTCCAAGGAAGTTTCCCTGGCCCTCAGGAGTGCGAGGGGTACAGGTATGAGTATGTGCACGAGCAAATTCATCCCCGAAACAGGCCTGCAGATCTCCAGACAGATATGCCGCGACATCTGTGCGACTGAAGGATGATTTATTGCAGATTGCAATCGGAGTGACTGTTTCTACTCCTGGTGTGTAGTCAGCAGTTTCCGCTTCCCAGAGCACACCGGCTGATTCGGCTAGCTCATCTTTGGTAAAGAAGCCTGCCTGGCCATTGCGAACCGATATGCGTAACCGGCCATTAATATGACAGTCATAGTGGAAAAAGAATAATCGCACATCGCCTTGTTTGGCATGCCCATCGACCTTGATTTCATATTCGAGTGTCTCTCCAGGCTCGGGCAATTCGCCATGAAATACCAGTTCGCAGCCCAGCAGTCGATAGGCTCTGTCACCCTTGTTGTGAAAATCAATGCCCAACCAGGAAATGAGCAATAGATCTGCCTGGCCTGATTCAATAAAAATTCCCGGTGGCATACGTCCACGGTGCAGGTACCAGCTGTCATGCTTTACGTCTGTTTCTGTCCAGACGGTACCGGTGCCCATTCCCCCGGCTTCGCCTTCGATGCCTAGTACTCGATCGCAGAGTAAGAGCGGGGGTTCTGGCATTCGAACCTGGATATCGTATTGATCCTGTTTTTCAAATAGCTGGCCAAATACTGATGATATTTTACCGCCCGCCAGTACTTCCAGCTGCTCCCGGGAGAATGAAGGTCCAGGCAGATCGTCTCGTCTCGTGGTGCGTGGTTCTGGTGCTTTCTTCTGATTGTTCTCTACCGCAGGTGCCAGGACCTGTGAAGTATCCTTTTTTTCAGGCGGCGCCTGGTCGGCAAGACTGGCGACGGCAGCTGTTGTCACTCTGGACACCGGCTGCGACACATCTGTGGTTAAGGCGACCGGTAGCGAAGCACCCCCCAGCAGTGCCGTTTGCATTCTCCCCATCGTTTCTTCATAAGCGCACTGCCCTTCCATCTGGGCCGCCAGGAAAGACTGGTGAGCCTGCAACATCTTCTGGTGAGCCTCAACGACCAGGTGATGCTTTCCAGTGGCAAGTTGTGGCGTCGTGATCGTAGCGCCTGCTGGAATCTGTTGTATAGCGGGAGCAACGACAAGTTGTTCTACTACGACAGGCATATTTTCGTGTTTCCTGCCTAATTCTTTTTGATGATCTTTCTTCAGAACTTTCTTCGGAACTTCCTTCGGAACTTCCTTCACTTCTTTTTGTGGCACCTTGCTCAGGGGAGCCTTCAATCTGGATACCGTAGGTGCTTGTCGATTCGGATCAACGTAAACGGTGCCAGGCAGGTATGCTTTCATTGTTCGGGCTAAAGCCGGTGCCGGTTCAAGCTTTCTGCCCTGGGTTCCACCCACACTTGTCAAGGGTGGCTGGTAGACATCTTTGTCACATAACTGTCTTGACTGCATCGATGCCTGAACTTTAATAGGCGGTAGTGCCACATTGAACTTAATGAAAGGCTCCACCGCTTCTTCCTGCGCGGGCTCGACCAGACTGAGCGCCCCTATGTTGATATCTACTCCGTTGCACCAGAGTGTGGCGGCGCTCCGGTAAAGTTGTGTCATCGAAGGCACGGCTGAATGATCCAGTGCGACTGCCAGATGGGGCCGTTCGCCAAGAATTTCATCGATGGCACTGGTCAAACTGTTACGTGGCCCATGTTCAACAAATATTCGAACGCCATCATTCCATGCCGCTTCTATTATTTTGCGGAAATCTATCGTTTGCAGTGCCTGGCCGGTTAACGCATCAGCAACCGATTTTTTGCTGATCTTGTAGGCACCACCCTGGTAACTTGAATAAAAACGAATGTCTTTATGAGCTTTGGTTTTACGGGTATGTAGATTACGCCAGGCATCGGCAAATGGCTCAACCACCAGGCAATGAACGGCAAGATCATGCCCCAGGGCAATTTTCTCCGGGTTGCCTAATCGTTCAAGTACTGCTTCACACGCAACTCGACTACCACCGATAACCGAGTCCATATCAGACTGAATGATAGTCAGGTAAGCATGATCTTCTTCTTCAATCGCCCGTTGAACATCATCCACCGGTGCCAGCACCCGGTAGTTTTCCCAGTCAACGACTTCATCCTTACCCAGCTTCCAGGTATTTCGTACAGAGCTGAATTCTGCTGCAAGAGCTGAATTGTATAACTCACTGTTGTCTATATCTGCCAGCAGAGAATCCATGTCTTTCCAGACCCCGAAGGCAAACATGGAATTGGTTTCACCGGAGGAGAGCCCGAGCGCAGCATCCGGTTTGAGACCCAGTAGATCCCTGCAAATTTTCGCATGCAACTGACAAAGATAAGACGAACCGGCCAGCTGAAGTGCAGGCAATCGATGTCGATCATCTTCCGAATCGAAGGCCACGGCCATGGCACTAGCCGACCCAGGAATCTCTTTTGCCAGCTCGCCACTTAGTCCTGGCAACCCCAGGAACAAATCCTTACCCATGCCGGGATATGCTGATGCAGCACCGGTAAAGACCGATGCAAGCTCACCTTCAATCTGGCCTTCAGAGAAACTTATGCCATCCAGGGACCAGGATTTCATTCCAGTGTTCGCAGGAATACTTTTGATCGCCCGTTCTCTCAGGCGTACAAAGTCTTCATGCCGACCTACAAGTGCAGCACGACACAAACCACTTTCACCCGTCTTTCCTGCCTTGATGTTCGCAACCAGCCTCTGGCGATCACTGGCAGCATAGATTTCTATTTCAGGTTGATCATTACCAGCGAATGGTTCCACGCCATCCGGTGCAGGACTCAACAACCAGCTAGCTGACTCTCCAAATATCGACTGGTTATGAACAAGTGCAGGTGTTCGTGTAATGCCATCACCTGATTCAATGCCGATCATCTGGCCAGCACGAGTTCGCTGAATACCAGCAGCCAGATTCAACAGGCCTTCAGCCGAGTGAGTCACTATTCCAGTTATCAAATGACCAGCCTGTGTGTTACTCGATTTTTCTTCCGTTTTCTCTGGAGCCTGTTCTATGAACGCCAGGATATGATCACCATCGGCGATGGCCTGTGCCTCTGATTTAATCACCATCAGCACGGCTACATGCGATGCCTTACCTGGTGGCATCTGATCTGACCCAGTTGAAACCTGTTCAAGTGCAGCCACATCAACCTGTTGGTCCGTCACTTCAACCGCACCGACAAGGACCGCATCAAGTTCACCTCGCTTAATCGCTGTCATCGCAAGTTCCAGTGCAGCATCACCTGAAAGCTCTTCGCGCGAGACGGTAAATCCGGGTCCCAGAACATTCATCTGGTTACTTAGCCGGTTGGCAGGCACATTAGGCATTCGGCCGATAACGCTGGCAGCATTCACCATCGGTGCTATTTCCCCATTAAGGTCTACGCCATTTCCACCAGGGTCCAGATCCTGTAATCGCCAGCGCAGACCCGCCCTGCAGACCTCGCTGTCGGTTTGCATGCCGATAAAAATACCTGTTCTTTCGCTTTCGATGCATTGCAGTGAAGGCTGCACTTGCGGCAATAATTCAATCAGTAACAGCTGCTGGCCTAACGCTTCTTTAAGGTCGTTGGGAGGGAACGCTAATGATTTCGCTGACAGGGTAATATTGTCCCTGCCTTCAAATATACTGGCTCCGGCTCCGCAAATTCGTTTACCGAAGACATCAGCGTCGGCGTCCTCACTGGTTCGGACTGCCAGGCTAACAATGGCAAATTTCCCCGTTGCTGCATCGGTTTTTGGCTCGTCCGACGCCTCTAACTCACTGCTTTCCTCGGAAACCAGCAAATGTGCATTATTACCGCCAAAACCGAAACTACTGATTGCGGCGAGGCGCGCACCCTTACTCTTCCATTCACGATTATCTGTTGGGACATCGAAGCCGTTCGATGCAACTTCAGGTAAATTCGGAGCCGAATTTGGCGTACCCGGTATCGTCTTATTCTCAAAAGACAAAAGAATTTTCAACAGACCGGCAACGCCGGAAGCCGTAATCAGGTGGCCAAGGTTACCTTTCAATGAACCCAGTGGCAGTTTTTTTGCATCAGGGAATACCGCACTCAGACTCTTTAGTTCGGCGGAATCACCAGCATCTGTACCCGTGGCATGGCATTCAACAAACTGAACTTCTGCTGGATCAATTTCTGCCATCTCGTAAGCACGTTTAATGCAGTTAATCTGGCCGTCGGTGGAGGGGGACAAAAATCCGCCACTTCTTCCATCATTGGAAAGACCGACCCCACGTATAACGCCATAAATATGATCACCGTCGGCACGGGCATCTGCCAATCGTTTTAAAGCGACAAATGCTGCTCCTTCTGAGGGCACCAGGCCATCTGCGTTTTTGCTAAATGGCTGGCTGCTTCCGGTTTTGCTCAATGCATTGAGCGCGCAGAATCCCATGTGAATAAACAGTGGATCGGCGGCATTAATACCACCGGCCAACATGAGGTTGGCTCGTCCATCCTGCAATCGATCACAGGCGATCTTAATTGCATACAGTCCCGATGCACAGGCCGCATCCAGTGCCATCGTGTTGCCTCCGAGACCAAGTCCCTTTGCCACAAGCATCGCCGGTAATCCAGACATGAACCGATTTTCAGCTGCAACACCAATGTGCGCAACATTGGATTCGCCCCGCATTTCATGCAACCAGATTTCTTCAGCAAAGCGGCTGTGCGCTTTTGTTGGGTAAGACAGGTTGCCCACGACAACACCAGAGTGGCTAAGGTCATCCGGGGAATTAAATTCTGACATTGCCTGGCGGGCAGCTTCCAGCGACCAGAGAAATACTGGATCGAGTTGCTCCAGGAATTTCGCGTCCAGCTTAAACTGAGCGGCATCGAAATGATCTGAAAACCCTCTGACATAACCACCGTGGGTAGACCACATCTTGTCTGGTACAAATACACCAGGCTCATCGCTGGTCAGGCGTTGCTGATCGACATGCCAGTCATCACCCGATGCGGAGCTGGTGGTTACCTCACCGGATTCTACAATCCGCCACAGGTCGTCCACCGAGTGGCAACCAGGTAACACACAACCCCTGCCAATAATTGCAATTGGTTGAAACTTAAGCGTCTCTTTATCTAGCATAGCAACTTCTGATCAGGCCGTGTTTAAAAGGCTTAGTTTGCAGGCAATGTAAAATGGTCGCCCAATCAAGAGGTGGGTGTAGAGGTCTTGCCAAGAAGCACATGAATATTAACGTCCTCCATCCTGGCAATGATTTGTTTTTCAACATCTGTAAAGACGATGGACCAGGTCGCCGCCAGTTTGGTTGCTTTCTGCAGTATCAACTCACAGGTAACCGGACCTTCTTGTTTAGCGGTCTGGTACCATTGCAGGCGACCAAATTTTGTTGGCAGGGAAGCAAGGCCAGACCTCTTTCGTTCCCACAACAAGGCTAGCTGTAAACCACCGTCAAGCATGGCAACCCGCCACCGTTCGAGGTCAGTTTCATCCGGCATCTGCAACATGCCACGGCATCCTGCTTCAGAGATGCCCAATAGTTTTTTGACAACCTGTAGCTTCTCACCATGAAACAGAAATTCTTCGTAGATGCGCTTGGGTGTCCATTCCCACTTGTCCAGTTCTAACTCCGATTCCGGTTCTGACATGGAGCTGGGTTCAGGCAGCGCCTCGACATCAATGCCAAGTTGATAGTGAATGGTGCCATCGGCGCCTTTTACCGTCATATTCAGCAGCTCACCGGTTTCACTGCGCTCGCACTCAATATCCAGCCAGTCACCCACACCTTCAAAGTTTTCTGGCTGAATTCCCTTGAGCACATTCAGGTCTTGAACACTCAACGCAACATCAGGTGCATTCAGTGCTTTAGCAATACCCAGGCACCACTCGTTGACCATCGCAAGGGGCACCACCGGCTGGCCCTGAATCAAGTGACTTAATATCTGTGGGTGCGATGTCGGGTGAACCCGAATGGACATCTTTTTGATGGATGATCCACCACCAGCCGAGTCACTAACCGGCATTCCACCATAAACAATCTCAACGCAGTTTCCGTTTCGTCCTTCTACTTCATCGGCAAACAGACAAGCGCCATCAGTAATGGGGATAAGCTCAACTCCCTGTGCACGGAAATGTCCAGCCAGAGACGGGTCGACCATTCCTCCTGCCCAGGGACCCCAGCCAATTGATTTAGCCGAGAATTCTGACCCGCGCTTTGCCTGTTCAGCCTGGCAAACCCGATTCAGGATTTCATTTGCCATGGCATAGTCGACCTGACCTTTGTTGCCAAGCCTCGCGGCAACCGATGAAAAACACACAAGGTGCGTTAACGGATCAGCCTTTGTGGCATCCAGTAAATTTTGTAGTCCTGTGACCTTGGTATTAAAAACCGACCGGAACTGTTCGTCAGTCTTCTTGTGAATTTCCTTGTCGGCAAGCACACCGGCCGCATGGACGATCATGTTGATCGGCCCCAGTTGCTTGCGAACCTGGGCGACAGAAGACTCAACTGAAGCTGCATCAGAAATATCTGTCGGCAGATAGATCACAGTAGATCCTGTCGCTTCCAGTTTTGACAGATTTTCCCGAACTTCCCTTAAGTTAAGAATACTGCCAACTTCCTTATTAAGCTCAATGGGCGTGACCTTTTGTCCGGACTCCGTGTATCTAGCCAGCAGCGCTTTTTTCAGTTCCGCGTCTGTGGAGAAACCTTCAAGTCCGGCTGGTTCTTCTCCTAATGGAGTTCTCCCCAGAATCGCCAGCTTGGCAGATCTTCTCGCCAACAATTCGTGCAGGCATGCCGCGGTGACACCACGTGCGCCGCCGCTGACGACTATGACACTATCCTTAGTCAGTTCCGTGGACTGTGCGGGTCTTACATCCGGGCGAGCAATGAGCGTTATCCGCTTATCATCAGCCATTAAACCGACTTCCATCTCAGGACCACCGGCAACCAGCTCGGCAAAAAGTTCCTGGGCAATTCTTTTAGGGGAGGGATCGGTTGTGGCGACATCTATGGCTTTAACTGCAACATCAGGCCATTCTTTTGCGGCAGTCTTGGCTAACGCGGCAATGCCCGCGTCCCAACCCTCATGGGCTGATTGGCCTGAAAGGCCAAAGTCACCACCGGTAGATTGTACGGTGACCAGCAAACTCCCGTCGCTTTCCATTGTTGTCGCACATCGACGAACCTGCTCAAATGCCTCTACATTAATATCAACCAACTCCTGTGTTGATGACTTTTCGTTGACATTAAGACCGGTCAGCAAGACCATCCACTTCGCATCTTCCGGTGCTTCATCGCAGATAGCAGTCTCGATTCCCGCCGTCGCCAAGAGTTCTGACAATTGATCAGCAACACCTGTTCGATCGCCAACCAGATAAAGGGGCGCAGCCTTCTGAATGTGGCCTACGGCAATACCGGTTGCAACTCTTGGCTCCAACACAACTTCAAAACGAGTCATTTCTATTTCAGGTTCTAAAGGCGAGGATTTTTGATCAGGGGTAGCAGCGACTTCTGACGCTCCCGCCGTACCTGATGCTAAATCGATAATTTCACCCAGCGTATTGAGCTCTGCCAGTACTGCTGTGTCGAGTTCACCCAGATGAGGAATTTGCTCCTGAAGGCTCGACAGGATTTCAACCCGTTTGATGGAATCGATGCCAAGACCTGATTCCAGTTCCATATCTAGAGTCAGCATCTCCTTGGGGTATCCTGTTTTTTCCGCAACCACCTCTAAAAGCATTGCCTCGAAATCAGCAGTGGCCGGCTGAGGTGCGGCCGGCTGAGCTGCTATCGGTGATCCAGATGTCGCCACTGGCGCAGATGCATTTGCCAGTTCGATGATCTCACCCAACGTATTAAGTTCGGCTAAAACAGCTGTGTCCAGTTCACCCAGATGAGGAATTTGTTCCTGTAGACTTGACAGGATCTCCACACGTTTGATGGAATCGATACCAAGGCCAGATTCCAGTTCCATATCCAGGGTCAACATTTCTTTAGGGTAACCCGTCTTCTCTGCCACAACTTCTAACAGCATTGCTTCGAAATCAATACTGGGCAATGGTGTGGCGGACTGGTCTGCTGCCGGTTGAGAGGAACCGGCTGGCATAGACTCACCGGCCAGTTCAATAATTTCACCCAGGGTATTAAGTTCTGCAAGCACCCCCGTATCCATTTCACCAAGGTGCGGAAGCTGTTCCTGAAGTGAAGAAAGGATTTCGACTCGTTTAATTGAATCAATGCCAAGACCTGATTCAAGTTCCATATCGAGAGTCAGCATTTCTTTCGGATAACCCGTTTTCTCAGCGACAATATCCAGCAGTAGGGTCTCAAAATCCGGACCTGTAGACTGGGATGCTTCAATGACTGGTGCAACCGGCTCCACGGCAACCGGTTCTGCGGCAACTGGCTCAGCTACCAGCGGCGCACTCTGTTCTTGACCTATTGCTACTGGTTGCGCGACAACCGGCACAGCAACCTGGACCGGCGCAGTACCCGGTTGGACTGTTGCCCCACCTAGCTGTGCAAAGGCAACTTCACTGGCACGCAAAAATGCCTGGTGGGCATCTCCAAGAGTTTGCTGGAATGATTTCTGTGCTTCCAGTGTCTGCTGTTGCAGGCTCTGAAACGCAGCGACCCAATTTGCATCCCTGACTGGCGCTGCCGTCACCGGGCTCTGAGCTTGCGCTTGTTGCGGCACTGCCGGTGTTGACGTCGCAGTCGCTGTCACTGGAGACGCAGCCACAGGCTGCTGCGGAACGGTTTCCGGATTTGGCTTTGGTACTCCGGCAGAACCATTTTCTGGCGGATAGGGTTTACCGTAATTCGCGCCCCCTAGCTTGACTGTTACCGGCGATCGTTTAATCGACTCAGGCAAAGGATCGACTTCCGCGAAATCCTGCCACAAGGCATCAAAATTAAGCGCAACTCCGGAGGCAGAAAGACTGCCCAGTGCATTCCAGAATGCTGATCTTCCATCCTGTTTCGCATTATCCAGCGAGATAACATCGAACTCACGCCCTTTCAAGCAATCCTTAACCATGCCCGCAAGCACAGAGCCAGGCCCAACTTCAAGGAACAATCGAATGCCATCGTCGTGCATTTTTTCAATACTTTCCTGGAATCGAACCGGATTGGCTAGTTGCCAGGCAAGCATCTTACGAATATCATCGGCCTTAGATGGATAGAGTGATGCCGTTGTATTTGAATAGACGGGGACCTTTGGCTTGCCTACCTTAATGCCCGCCAAAAATTCATGGAATGGTTTCGCGCTTGGGCTTACGATATCTGTATGAAATGCGGTTGCCACAGGAAGCCTTCTGAATGTGGCTCCAACAGCTTCTAATTCCTTCTCGGCCTTTTCTATTTCGCCAGTTTCACCGGCAATAACAACCTGAGTCGGGCTATTAATATTTGCTATATTCACCTTGCAGTCCCACCGATCCAGGTATGCCTGGACTTCAGACTGATTTGCACGCACTGCGGTCATCGATCCTGGAGTGGATGCTGCTGCCTGTTTCATCAGTTCGCCACGACGGCGTGATACTGACAGAAAATTTTCAGTGGATTTCAATGCACCTGCCGCATACAGGGCAGTCACTTCCCCATAACTATGCCCTGCAACAGCATCTGGTTTAAGCCCAAGTGTATCAAGCAGGTTCAACATTGATGCACTAACACAACCTATCGCAGGCTGCGCCCAATCAGTACTCGTCAGTTGCTCGGTCTGGCTCTTACGATCCGTATCATTGAAAACGGGAATGGGAAACACCACCTGATCGAGGCGGGAATCACTGCCCAGGTCCACGCTACTTGCAATGTCCCAGGCTTTCCGTGCCTGATCAAATTCACAAGCGAGGTCGGCACCCATGTTGACGTACTGGCTGCCCTGGCCCGGGAAGAGGAACCCGACTTTCGGCTGATTTTCACCGGCCAATCCATAGTGGATTTTATTCGGCATCGAGAATACTTCATCAGGCTGTGCCCTGATTTTATCTATCGCCTGCACTATCTGCTCGATTGCAGAATCCTTATCCTCGGCAACTATTGCCAATCGATGCGCGCCCCTGGCATCAAATTCTTTCTGAAGGCGGGCTGCCATTGTCGGTAAAGCCGTTTTGGCAAGGTCCGTTGACGCCGACTCGGCAGCTGAGATCACGTCACCCGAACTGGTACCGGAAAACAGCAATAGTTCAACCGGCGAGCTGTGGTATCGCCCCCTGGCCCCGCAGGACTGGTCATATTCTTCCAGCGTGACATGGAAATTACTGCCGCCAAATCCGAATGAACTTACCGATCCCTTGCGTGTGGATGCTGGATCATGGATCCATGGGCGAGTTTCGGTATTAATATAAAAGGGAGTCTCTTCAATTTTTAGTGCGGGATTCGGTTCTGAAACCTTGATGGTGCCTGGTAACACCTTGTGATGTAGTGCCATAACAACTTTAAACAAAGACGCCGAACCAGCTGCTGATTTAGTATGGCCTATCTGTGATTTCACACTGCCAAGTGCACACCACTGTTTTCTGTCATAACCCTCAAAGGCATATTGCAATCCACCAAACTCGGCTGCATCACCTGCTTTTGTTGCCGTACCATGTGCTTCAACTAATTCAACTTCATCAACATCATAATCAGTCACGTCGTAGGCACGCCTGATGGCGAGTGCCTGACCTTTTGCCTCTGGCGCGTAGATGCTGCCAGACCGGCCATCGGATGAAGATCCCAGCCCACGTATTACTGCATAGATTCTATCTCCGTCACGTTCTGCATCTTCCAGGCGACGCAGAGCCAGCATACCAATGCCTTCCCCGAGCATTGTGCCATCGGCATCAACGGAGAAGGGTCGACAATCTCCCGTTGGGGACAAGGCTGGGGTCTGGCTGAAACACATATACATAAATGTATCGTTCAGTGCGTCAACACCACCGGAAATAACCAGGTTTGAATTACCGGATTGCAGTTCGCTGATAGCCATTGATACCGCACCAAGGCTACTGGCACAGGCGGCATCAACCACACAATTGGTGCCACCCAAATCCAGTCTGTTGGCGATACGACCAGCGACGACATTACCCAGCAATCCAGGAAAAGTACTCTCATCCCATTCAGGATAGGTCGCTTCAATGCCATCACAAACTTCATTGACCTTGCTCTCCGGGATACCTGCATCTCTTAATGCTTTAACCCAGTGTGGACGCTGAATCCTTGAGGCCATTTGGCCAACCATCTCGGTTGCAGAAGCCACGCCAAGAATGACGCTGATATCCGCTTTATCAACCTTGCCAAATTGAACGCTGGCCGCGTCCTCCAAGACCTTGCTTGCGACGATCAGCCCCAGTAATTGTGCTGTATCAGTCGTTGGTAGCTGCTTGGGGGGCATGCCGAATTCCATCGGATCGAAATCCACTTTGGGCAGAAATGCACCACGGGTTCCGTAAATCTTGCCGGATTTCCCCGGTTCCGGATCATAGTAGTCATCAATGAGCCAATGATCTGCAGGCACTTCTGTCATGAAGTCTTCTCCCGCCATGATATTTCGCCAGAATGACTGGCCACCCACAGACCCGGGAAACAACCCACTCGCGCCTACGACAGCGATCGGGCTAAATTTGGCTTTTTTCTGTTTGGTCATAAACTCTGTACTCCAACCCGGGGGAAATCGGGCCTTTATTCTAAACTATTTCAGTCACTTAGTACCCTTGACACCACTTCGAAAAACCGGCATATCAGGTGTTTTTATCACAACAATATCCTTTCAACAGCAAGGTCCTCACAACAGCTAGGTGTGAAGAACAACCGGCTCAAACGCCAGTGAGTCCTGAGCCATTGGCAGCCCATAGGATCTGAGCTGTTGTGCACGAGTCACATGTGCCGCACCTTCTAACAAATTCAAGGCAATCTGTTGAATCGTTCTATTTCTGGGATCTTCAAGGAAACTCCCAGCCACCCAGCGATTAAAGGCTCCCATGGCCGGACCACACCATATCTGGTAATCAATCTGCCTGGAGTCGTCTCCGGCGATCGGCCACTGGCTTGAATGACCTATGTACCAGCGAAATATCAGGGCCATTTTGTGTTTGGGATTTGTCCGGGCCTTCTCGATCTGCTGTGGATCTGTACCGGCAAAAAATTCTTTAGTCTGTTGCCATATTTCATCCAGCGTCGTGCGGAATATGTTCTTCTCAATATTAGCGCGCTGATCAGCAGGAATTTCGTCAATAGAATTATATCGAGTATAGAGGGCATAGAGTTGATTGCCCCTGACCGCCATCATGGTTCCACGCTGCAGAACCTGCACTTTAACTCCCAGTTCAAACATATCTGCAGAGGCCGTCATCGCCACATCAGCTAACTCAGCCCGGGCAAGTAGCTGTCTCACATTGTCAGATACACCCGATTCAACAGCGCATTGGTGTACTGTCCCAATCAACACAAATGCCGCACCCAGTGAATAGGCTGCAGCAATGCTGATAGGCGTGCCAAGGCTCCCTGCGGCTCCCAGCCGAATCGGCCGGTCATAGCCAAATTCTTCACTCAGGCGATCACGCAGACTCATGATCGCCGGAAACAGTGCATTTAATGGCCGATTATCAGTATGACCACCAGAATCTGATTCGACAATAATGTCTTCTGCCAGTGGGATCGTGGCTGCAATTTCGGCTTCTATGCTGGTTAGTTTTTGCTCCGATACCAGCTGATCCAGAATTTTTTTCGGCGCCGGTGTGAGGAAGTGCCTGGCGACTTCTTCTCGAGAAATTTTTGCAAATACATGATTTTGCCTTACCACCGAGCCATCGTCGCTGCGCGACAATCCGGTACATGCATAACGCACAATGGCTGGAGTCAACGCCATAAAAGCAGATGCTGAAACTCTTCGCACACCACGTCGTAAATAAAGCTCTACAATCTGATTTTCCAGATCTGGTTCATTGGGTGAATGAATAAGATTACTACCCCAGGACAGCCCTTGCGGATCCAGTGCAGCACTGATTTTATCAATGGCTTCCTCAATCACTGCGGGAGAAAGCCCAGCTGAACCAAACATGCCCAGTACACCCATTTTCCCCAGCTTAATTACCAGATCAGCCGAACCAATTGCACGAGCCATGGCACCACCGACATAGGCATAACGCACTCCGTGAGTTTCCTGGAAGCCGCGATCACCCAGCCATTCCGGATATAAAGGTGGCAGGATACCGAGCAATGGATAGTGGGCACCCTTTTCTGGCGCAAGAGCCTGAATTTGACCCCCTGAGGCTAATCCGATTTTGCGGGTTTCCGGGTCATATATAACTTTTGTAGAACAGCGAACAGAAGACTGAACAGCCTCTGCATTCACTGGTAGAAAGCTCACCTCAGATGAATCCCCAACCCACACGCCAACATTCTCAGGGGCAAGGGTGCCCAGTTGCTCGCTCGTTTGCACACTATCTGTCATTACTAATCTTCATCTCTCTGTTCAGGGTCATATTAACAACGTCGCATTCCCCCGCCACCGTAGCTAAATCGGGTGGCTAGTGGTCATTTCACTGTATTTGAATCGACCGCCATTTGAACCAACAGCAGCCAATAATACGCTCGGGAGTACGCTCGGGATTACGTTTCGATTGGTATTTTTTGCGAGAATAGTGACTACGCCATGGATTGTCCACCTTATTTCATGGAGTAAAAATGGAGCAAAATGCTTTAGATCAGGGCCAGGTTTGATTCTCCGGTCTTCTTTACCTCATTAGCCCTTACTGGCTGCAGACTGTAGCCCGCTGGCTGCCTGTTGCTTTTAGCAGGCAGAACCGTGCCAGCACTCGAAGTTCTTCAGGAGAATCTCCCAGCCTTTGCTGGACTCAGCTGGTTCTACATACCTGATTCACGGACCAGCAGTGCCATCAACCTTCGCATGAATTTCGACATCAGACTCTCTGGTTTGCCATCCACCACGACAGAACCGCGAACGACTCTACCGTCATCCCAGTGCTCATCAGCTGACTCCAGCTCTATCTTGTATACGCTGTTGATGGTCAATAATTCGCCATCACTGCCTTCTCTGACCGCAACGTCTCCACCAAATAGCGATGCCTGATACAGGTTGTCCAGTTCACTAACACCGAAGGTTTCGATCTTTACAACCTTGACTGCAAGGATTCCGAATTCCAGATTTTCTGGATAAAATTTCCCGACAACGTCGACTTCAAGATTTGCCAGCTCTCGCTCCTCAGCATAGGCATATATATGATCTTCATCTAGATCAACGATCGCCA